>Ga0164296_1002045_pt1 | contig 20472 bp, 18 predicted proteins | sample GEODES057metaG_FD_113533 | JGI IMG/M metagenome (GOLD analysis project Ga0164296, IMG submission 113533) | Dystrophic lake water microbial communities from Trout Bog Lake, Wisconsin, USA - GEODES057 metaG | ecosystem: Environmental > Aquatic > Freshwater > Lake | place: USA: Trout Bog Lake...
AAAAAAGCCCAACCCGGTGATTCGATCACATTGCTTGCAGCAGCTATCAGAGTAAGCAAGCCATCGCCGACGGTAACTATAAATAGGGTAAGCAGAAACAAGCCAATACGCACTACCGGGTTTGGCATATAAAAACCAATCGGGTATTGGCGCTTTGTAAGCTCAAACTCATCCTTATTTATAAATCCTTTGTCGCAGTAAGCTTCGGCTTGTTCCAATACACGCAGGTTTTCGAGCCATTCTTTATTGTATGCGATCATGCCGATTTGAGTTTCTTGTTAAGATTAATGAGCAAAATTATCAGCCCTGTGCCCGACCCAAGGAAATAGAGTAGTGCCAGGTATACGCCCCCTACATCATTGGTCAGCATAAACAGTCGCATAAACAAGCTGCTCAGCGCAATATAACTATACAGGATAACCAACAGTAGAAAATAAAATGATTTTGAGCGATAAGCATCAGCATAAAATAACAAAGCAAGTGCTGCAATGCCAAGTATCCATAACATAGAGAAAACTGAATGGTAGAAATGGAAGTACCCGGCCAGTAAAGCAATGAAAGCTACATGTAAACCATAGTGCTGGAAACTAAACTTAAAGTGCGATTTAAAATTGAATTTTTGCGTGGCAAAGGCCAGCAGCAATAACAGGATACCTAATAGCAGGTAGGTGTAAATGATATGCTCACTGTCAAAATCAAACTTATTCAATAATTCCTTTGGCGTTACGGATACGCCCATCCAAAGTGCGAGGTTGGCAATTGCCATGCTGAGGATGCCCAGGTGATCGAAATAATAAGCGGTGAAGAACAGCAGCAGCATCGGTATAAAAGTAGCCAGCCCGTAATTGGTACCAAAAACCTTGTATTGGAATTGCAGGTATGCCGTAAAGGTCAGCAAGCTAATAGCACCAAGCAGCAGAACATAATCGAATGCAGTATTGGGTGCTTTAACTTTTTGGCGGTCGAAGGGGAGCGCGTATTTAAAGCAATAAGTAAAACTGCCCAACACGATGAAGGCGATAAATGCGAGTACAGCTTGATGCCCTATAGTATCGATATTTTCATAAACCAGCATACCCAGCCCAGCTGTAAGCAACAACACACCAACATAAAGCAGCGTTTTTATTTCCCAATGCAAAGAAAATAGCCCGGCAGTTTCATGCAGCTTAATTTTTTCAAGCGAGGCATCACTTAGCAGCCCTTCACTATGAAGTTTATCGTACCATTGGTTCATTTGGTTGTAGGTTTACAAATCAAGTATAAGTAAATAATAGGGGATAGTAAATTTTTGACCGGCAATCATGGATAATCCAGTTCGAAAACTTTTTAAAATTTTTCAATAAGTTATATAATGTCATAATTTTAACGATATTAGTTAACCATTCGCAAGCCAAAATAACCAACATGAAAAGTAAACCGAATTACTATATCGTAGCATTGATCATGCTCACGTTCTTCGTTATATCATTCCTTACCAATGTCATCGGGCCACTTTCGCCGGAGTTCATCAAAGACTTTAAGCTGAGCGATCTGTTGGCTGGTGTGCTGCCTTTCGCTTTCTTTATTGCTTATGGTGTAATGTCAATACCCACCAGCATGCTGGTACAGAAATATAACGAAAAGAAGATCATGGTGGCGGCTTTTGTTGTGGCCTTTTTAGGTTCACTTTTATTAGCTGCTGAACCTAATTATCTTACCGCTATCCTTTCCCTGTTCCTGATCGGTTGTGGTATGGCCATGCTGCAGGTAGTGATCAATCCATTGTTACGAACAGCAGGCGGAGCCGAGAATTATGCCTTCACTTCGGTATTGGCGCAATTGATCTTTGGAGGAGCTTCGTTTTTAAGTCCGCTGGTTTACTCCTATATGGTGGTTAATCTGAATAAAGGAAATCATGCGGGTGTATTTTCATTACTGCAACCTTTGGTACCCCAAAACCTAACCTGGATATCGCTCTACTGGCTGTTCACCGTAATGGCGCTATTGATGTTCGTCATTATTCTGGTATCAAAATTTCCGAAGGTTGAATTGGCCAACGACGAGAAAGCTGGACCCTGGAAAACCCATGTCGATCTATTCAAAAAGCCTGTAGTAGTACTTTATTTTATCGCTCTTTTCTGTTACGTAGGCACCGAACAGGGGGTATCCTATTGGATGTCGCAGTTTTTATTTGAATACCATCATTTTGATCCGCAAACCACTGGTGCTGATGCAGTAGCCTATTTTTGGGGATTGATGCTGATCGGTGGATTGATCGGGCTTGTCCTCCTGAAATTGATGGATAGCCGGAAATTACTGATCTCGTTCACCATACCGGCGATGATCTGTTTAACACTTGGCCTTTTCGGAAGCGCACAGGTATCGTTATATGCATTTTCTATTACCGGGTTTTTTATGTCGGTAATGTACCCCATCATTTTTTCGCTGGCACTCAGCTCGGTAGAAGAGGACCATGGTTCATTTGCCGGTATTTTGGTGACGGGGATTTTTGGTGGTGCTGTAGTACAGGTGTTGATAGGGGGTCTTGGTAATTTGATCGGCCTGCGTTTAGGCATGACGTTTTTGTACCTCACATTCGGGTATATGCTTAGCATCGGTTTCTGGGCCAAACCGCTCATCACCAACGAAACTATTTTTAATAAAAAAGATAAAGCATCATGAGTACCAAAGTAATAGGTATAGACCTTGGTGCCACCAATGTGCGTGGTGCGGTGGTGATCGACGGCGAGCTTTCGCCTATTGAAGCAGCACGGATACACAGCGATGGTACAGTGGAAGAAGTACTGAATGATATTTACCAGGTGGTGGATAAGCTCATCACGAACGATGTGGCAGCCATAGGTATAGGCGTTCCGAGCGTGGTAGATGTTAAACAGGGTATTGTTTATGATGTGCTGTATATTCCTTCCTGGGTTGAAGTGCCGCTGAAAAAGCTAATGGAAGAGCGCTATCATATCCCGGTGTTTGTCAATAACGATGCTAATTGCTTTGCCGTTGGCGAATACCATTTTGGTAAAGGGAAAGGTGTCGATGCGATGATTGGGCTAACCCTCGGTACAGGGCTTGGAGCAGGACTCATCATCAACAAAAAGCTGTATGCGGGCCAAAACTGTGGCGCCGGTGAATTTGGCTGCCTTGATTACCGCGACAATATACTGGAGTACTATGCCAGCGGTTCCTTCTTCCAAAATGTATATGGACTGGACGGTACAAAAGTTTTTGAAGAGGTTCAAAAAGGCGATCAGCGTGCCCTTGAGCTCTATGCAGAGTTGGGTACCCACATCGGTAACGCCATAAAAATGGTGATGTATTCGCTGGACCCCGAACTGATCATTTTAGGTGGATCGGTGCGTATGGCCTATGATTATTTCCAGCAGACGATGTGGGAACAGATCAGGACATTTATGTACAGCAAGTCGATTGAACGTATCCGTATCGACGTTTCGGCGCTGCAAAATAGTGGCATTTTGGGTGCAGCAGCCTTGTATTATGATGCGCAGTAAGGGTTTACTGCGATTTATAACATACCTATACGATATACCAAAAATAGTTAGATATATGAAAAAGCTCGGTTTGATAGTCATACTATCACTTTTCATTACCACGGTATTCGCCCAGGACAGCGAAAATTACCGTTTGATCCTGAAAGATGGCTGGCAGATGCAGTCGGTAACCAAAGATGCTTCGGCAGGTAGCCTGGTATCGCAAAGTAATTTTATACCTAAAGGATGGTACCCGGTGAGTGTCCCGACGACGATCATCGCAGGCTTGATGGCGAATAAAGTATATGATTTTGATCCGTTTTTTGGTACCAATTTCCAAAAGCTGAACGATCCGGCTTTAGATAAGCCCTGGTGGTTCCGTAAATCGTTTAGTCTGCCTGTTTCACAAAAAGGTAAAGATGTGGTGTTGAAACTGCATGGCATCAATTACAAAGCGAACTTGTGGATCAACGGCAAACTGGTTGCTGATTCTGACAAGATCATAGGCCCTTTCAGGATCATCGACCTCGATATCACAAAATACATCAAAACTGCAGGTGTTAATGTGCTGGCGCTTGAGATCAGGCGGCCCTTTAACCCCAACAGGCAAAAAGGCGATCTGGCGATAGATTATGCCGATTGGATCCATTATCCACCCGATTATAACGGTGGTATCGTGAACGATATTGAAGTAAGAACCTTTGATAAAGTGGGTATCCAATACCCGCTGGTAACCACCAATTTCGATCTGCCCTCACTGGCCGTTGCGCATTTGACTGTTGATGCCCTGGTAACTAATTATTCAAAAAATCCGCAGGATGTAATTGTTAAAGGCAGGATCAACGAACAGATCACTTTTGAAAAGAGCGTGCACCTGGGCCCGGGAGAAGTGGCTAATGTAACGTTTACGCCAAATGAATTTACGGTATTGAACATCAGCAACCCTAAAATATGGTGGCCATGGCAATATGGCAAACAGGATTTGAACCGTATTCAATTATCCGTGGTAAGAGGCAATGTGGTCAGCAATACCATCGCTGAAAATTTTGGTATCCGGCAGATCACCTCGAAACTGATCGATGATCATTCACGCGAATTTATTGTTAACGGTAAACCTATCATGCTGCGTGGTGCGGCCTGGTCGCCGGATATATTTCAGCGCCGCTCGGCAAAAAGACAAGAGCAGGAATTGCGCTTGTACCGCGATATGAATATGAACATTGTTCGCTCCGAAGGGAAAATGGAGGACGATCATTTTTATGCGCTTTGCGATCAATACGGGCTGTTGGTGATGACCGGCTGGATGTGCTGCGGTGCCTGGCAATACCCCGAAAACTGGGACGTTGCCAAACGACAGGTGGCTATGGCTTCCGATAGCAGCGTGATGTATTGGCTCCGCAATAAACCCAGCCTGATGGTTTGGCTGAATGGCAGCGATATGCCGCCACGTGATACCACAGTTGAGCGATCATACCTGAATATTGAAGCGGCATTAAAATGGCCCAACCCGATAATTTCAACCGCCGATGCCAGTAAATCGAAGGTTTCAGGTTTTAGCGGTGTTAAAATGGCCGGGCCTTATGAGTGGGTGCCGCCTGTGTATTGGGAAACCGATACCACCCAGCAATATGGTGGAGGCAACTACAGTTTTGCAACCGAGATATCACCCGGCCCTTCGATACCACCTTATGAAAGCCTGATCAAATTTATCCCTAAAGATTCGCTTTGGTATACTTCCTCGGTATGGAACTACCATTGCGGCACCATGAATTTTGGGAATACTAAAACATTTAACACCGCGCTGGAGAACCGCTATGGCAAACCCCTCGATATCAAACAATATATTGCTGAGGCCCAGGCGCAGAATTACGAGGCTCACCGCGCGATGATGGAAGCCTACGGTTTGCATAAATACCATACGGCAACAGGGGTGGTACAATGGATGGGGAGTAACCCCTGGCCGGGTCTGATATGGCATACTTATGATTATTACCTGTACCCAGCGGGTACTTATTTTGGTATGAAGAAATCGATGGAGCCCCTCCATATCCTGTATTCTTATGCCAATAATGAGGTAGATATCATCAACTCCTGGCTGCAACCATTCAGCGGGCTAAAAGCAGAGGCAACGATTTACGACCTGGACGGGACACAAAAATATGCCAATGTGGCCACCGTAGATGTTGACGCCGATGGCACAGCCAAATGTTTTACTTTACCCGGTACAGATGGGCTATCAGATACCTATTTCCTCAAATTGCAATTAAGCGATGCTCAGGGTCGGGTACACAGTATCAATTGGTATTGGCTATCGAAGAAAGCCGACGTGCTGAACTGGAAGAAATCAAAATGGTATACCACACCAGAAACTGCCTACACCGATTTTTCAGGTTTACAAAGCCTCGCAAAGACAGCTTTGAAAGTATCTTACGCAACTACTAAAGGAGCTGACAGCACCTCTCATGAGGTAACGATCAGCAATACCGGTAAAACAGTAGCCTTTCAGGTGCATTTGCGTGCTTTGAAAGGCCAGCGTGGCGACGATATTCTGCCGGTAATTTTCAGTGATAATTACATCGAGCTGGCGCCGGGTGAAAGCAGGGTGATCAGGGTTACGTATGCCAATAAGGACGCAGAGGGAATAATGCCTTACTTCCTGACCAGCGCCTGGAATTTGGATATTGGTCCGAGTGACGCCGCGAAAGGTGCTGGTTTTGAATAATTGGCTGGCAGAATTTGTCTAACGGTTGGGTGTTGACAGCGTTTTGATCGTTCTGAACGTTAAATTGATACGTCGCCCCTTTACTTTAGCCGATTTAGCAATCTGGTGTTGCCAATAGTGTTGAAGCTCGCCTTTCATCACCAAAACAGAGCCATCTTCGAGCAGGATCTGTAGTTTTTGATGGTGATCGGTTTTGAGACGCAGATCGAAACGCCGGGCTTCGCCTAAGTTCACAGATGCGATGATCGGATCCCGGCCCAGTTCGGGCTCATCGTCGCTGTGCCAGCCCATCGAGTCGCTACCATCGCGGTACAGGTTGAGTAATACGCTGTTGAAAATTGTTCCGGCCAAACCTTCAGCTTTTGATTTGATAAAAAGTAATTCTTCTGTCCAGGGCAAAGGATCAAACGAAACGCCCGAATATTTATAAACCGCGCCGGCATCCCCATACCAGGCAGTGAGCCTCGGTGTTAATACCTTGCGGCCAAAAATAATGATGGACTCCTGCCGCCAGGTGATATTTTCGGTCAGTTTTTCAAAAAGCGATTTGCTTTCTGCAGCAGGAAAGACCTCGGGGAAATAATTAAGCAACTCAGGTGTTATGATCATTCTGGCACCATTTAATAGACCAAAGACTCTGGACCAAAGACTTTGGACTTAAAATCAACTCAACTCCTTCATCAATTTATCAAAAGCTTCTTTCAACTCAGCAAGCTCGGTTTCAACTTTCAGCAGGCGTGATTCCAGGTTACCGGAAGTGTGGGATGAAGCTTCAGCTGCAAAATTTTCGTCGCTCCAGTCGGTACTCCCACCCAGCAGATGCACATAACGAACCTCCTTTTGCCCCGGGCGTCGAGGTAGCTGTTTGATGAATGGGTTCTCACCCGAAGATAATTTATCCAGTATCTCCTGAACCTCTTCTATCGATTCAAACTCATACAAACGGCCCGAATTTGTATTGACTTCACCCGGTGTTTGCGGACCTCGCAGGATAAGTAAACAAATGATAGCGATCTCAGCAGGAATGACCGGATATACAATGGCAAAGTTATGTTTGTATTTAATTACACGGTCGGTACCGCCGGTAGCGGTTGAGATCAATCCGCGGCGTTTCAGGGTGTTCAGGGTTTCTATGACCGTGGCATCATCATAATTAACAACCGGCTTACGCGAAGTCTTCTGGTTACAGGCGGCTACCAGGCTGTTGACAGTCATGGGATAATAATCGGGTGTAGTGCGGCTTTTTTCCATCATTGCGCCAAGCACGCGCAGTTCGGTATCCTCAAGTTGTGGTAAAATTGGTGTTGCATCCATGCGCTAAAGATAGAAAGCAGGCTCGGTTTTTTGCAAAATAAAAAAGCACCGCCCCAACCAGGCGATGCTTCATCAACTAAACCCATCAATCTCAATAATGGGGTATATTATTGCATAAAGAAATAATCCTTATGGCTACCGTCGTCATAAACATGCATTTGTTTTACCACATCGGCGGTTTCTGTTTTAACTTCAACGGTATAGTCGCCGTAGTCGAGGCGGTTGATCACATAACCTTTTTCGGTAGGTAAACCTTTAGAAAGATTATCCTTGAAAATAACGTTATGGTCTGTGTCGTAAATTATAACGACTGATTTTTCAGCGTCAACTTTAACGGCAAAGCCCAGTTGGTCGGACAAGGTGCCGAAGCTAACTGGCTGATCGGTTGAAGTTGAAACTGGTTTAACCGGAGCAGCTGCAAATACGCTGGTACCTAAGCCGAATACCAGTGATGCGATGATGATGATCTTTTTCATTTTCTTTTAATTTTTATTGTAAAACCTAATTTGTTCTGTTAATTGAATGACCAAAACAACAACAAGTTTTTCGACCTCTAAAATGAATTAGACAAGCGGCATGAGGGTATAGACGGACGCCTTTTTTCAGAGGATGGAAGGATGTAAAGGCTTTTAATTCAAACAAATACCGGGTTTGTAGCTAATAAATCGGATTTAGTGGATTGCTCAGGGCTGTTCGTCGGATATTTTTAGGATAAAGGCCTTAAAAACGGTTAATTTGTAAGTTCTATGTCGCTCTATATCGCATCCATCAATTCGGGCAGTAATGGCAACTGTTATTACGTTGGCAATCAAAGTGAAGCCATACTTGTTGATGCCGGAATTTCATGCCGCGAGACCGAAAAGCGCATGAAAAGGCTTGGCCTTTCGATGCAAAAAGTGAAGGCAATTTTTATATCACATGAGCATTCCGACCATATCAACGGAGTGGCTGTTTTGTCAAGGAAATACCAATTGCCGGTATACATCACCCCAGCGACTCTGACTAATAGCCGGTTGGAATTGGAGCATGACCTTGTTAATACTTTCAAAGCATACGAGGCAATCGGAATAGGTAAACTTTCCGTTACCGCTTTTCCTAAGTTCCATGATGCGGCACATGCCCATAGTTTTGTGGTAAGCTATAATGACATAACTGTTGGTGTTTTTACTGATATCGGCATAGCCTGTGATCACCTGAAAAGTCATTTTGCCCAATGTCACGCCGCCTTCCTGGAAGCCAATTACGATGAATGGATGCTTGAAAACGGACGGTATCCTATACAGTTAAAAAGGCGCATCAGCGGGGGGCTTGGTCACCTATCCAACAAGCAGGCCCTGGAGCTATTCCTCAGCCACAGGCCCCCTTATATGAGTCATTTATTGCTTTCGCATTTATCCCGTGATAACAACAAACCCGATTTGGTTCAGGAGCTATTTAACCAACATGCCGACGGTACGGAGATCATTGTAGCTTCGCGCTATCAGGAAAGTGCGGTTTATTGCATTGATGGATCGAAGCCTGACGAAAGAAAGCCCCTCAATAAAATTCCTGATAACGTTCCTGTTCAGTATAGTTTGTTTTAGGTTGAACCCATCATCAAACAAACATTTTGGTTAAAGCTATATCGTCATTTTTTTTCAACAGCTTTATCCAATAAAACAAGTTCAAAATATCTGGTTTATACCTCCTCATTTATTTTTATCTTCAAAGTGTCATACCGAGGCCATTATTTATGAAGTTCAATATCAAGAAAATACTGTTTAAAACGCTGAAAATAACCGGGATAACTATTGGTTCAATACTGCTGATCATGTTCCTGCTTCCGGTACTTTTCCCCAAAACGATCACCCAAAAGATCAGACAGCTGATGAATCAAAATATTAATGGCCATGTTAATTTTTCGGGCACCAGTCTCTCATTCTTCAAACGTTTTCCGGAACTGACACTTACGCTTGAAGATTTTTCGCTAAAAGGCACAGCGCCCTTTGAGCAGGATACCCTTGTGGCTGCCAAAGACATTTCCTTTGCGGTTGACATTACTTCCCTGCTTCGCTCTAAGATCAATATCAGTAAAATATACCTCAGCAACGCATTTGTCAATATTGAAGTAGATAGTACCGGCCATGCCAATTATAATGTTTACAAAGCACAGCCGCCTAACCCGAATGCTAAGACAGATACAACCACCGCGTCCCTGGGTATCGAACAGATCATTATTGAAAAAAGCCACCTGGTTTACGACGATGCCTCGATCCCGATGCAGATAGAAGCGAATGATTTTGATTATAAGGGCAGTGGCGACTTTACCAAAAACGTATTCGACCTGCAATCGCATACAGATATAGGTTGGGTTGACTTTACCTATAATAAACAGAATTATGTGGTAAAAAAGCATGTTAGTGCTGATCTGGTCACCAGCATCAATACCAAATCGCTTGCTTTTGAATTCCGGAAAAATAACTTGCTGATCAACCAACTGCCGGTAGCTTTTACGGGGCGCTTTGGCTTTTTGGAGGATGGTTATGATATGGATTTCCAATTCACATCGCGCCAAAGCAATTTGAGCGATATTTTTACCGCGCTGCCCCCTTCTTATTCTAAATGGGTAAAAAATACGGAAGTGACAGGTACAGGCGTGATACAAGTAGGCTTGACCGGGCAATACATTGCGGCAAAAAATAAGATGCCCGATTTTACCTTTAGTATGCAGGCACGTAATGGCTTTATATCCAATGAAAAAACGCCATCGCCTGTCCGCGACCTTTACCTGGATATGCACATGCGGGTGCCCAATTTTAATCCTGATAGTCTTTCATTGCATATAGATTCGCTGCATTTCAGGATCGATAAAGACTATTTCAATGCTAAATTTTCTGTTGATGGCATCAAATCGCCAAAAATCTTCGCACGCGTAAATACCGAGGTCGACCTTGAAAAATGGAACCGGGCTTTTGGTATCAAGGCGGTGGATCTGAAGGGGCGTTATTCGTTACACTTGCTGGCGCAGGGCCAATATGCAACAGCCATACAAAAGCGCGGTTTAAGGCATATAGATACGGTTATCACCAGTATACCTAAGTTTACGCTAAAATCGTCTTTTCGTGACGGCTATATCAAATACAGTAATGTACCTGAGGCAGTAAAGGATATCCGGTTCGATCTGGATGCCTCTTCGCCGGATAACAATGTTAAAAACTTCACGCTGTCGCTGGTCAACCTGAATGTTATTGCGCTTGACAATTACCTGAAGGGTTATTTTAAAATGAACAATACCTCGGGTCTGGATATGGATGGCGCCTTACAAGCCAGATTCAACCTGGAAGATCTGAAGAAGATCTATCCTGTTCAGGGAACTGAACTGATGGGCAAACTAAGCTTCGATCTGCAAACTAAAGGGAAATATATTCCGAAAAACAAAATTTACCCGGTTGTTAAAGCCGAAATTAACCTGCAAAATGGTTATGTGAAGACCAAGTATTACCCTGATCCTATCCAAAACCTACAGGTGAGTGCAAATATCACCGACAATACCGGCTCATTGAAAGGGTTGCACGTAAATGTCAAACCGGTATCACTCACTTTTGAAGGACAACCCTTTATGGTGAAGGCCGACCTGAAAAACTTTAGCGATCTGCAGTACAATATCAAATCGCAGGGCACTTTGGATATCGGCAAGATCTACAAAGTATTTGCCATCAAAGGCTATGGCGTTACCGGGCTGGTTACTACAAATTTTACGCTGAAAGGCAAACAAAGCGATGCCACAGCAGGGCGTTACGACCAGCTGTTCAATAGCGGGTCGATGAAAGTAAAGGACCTGGCACTAACCTCAGACTTGTTTCCGAAACCTTTAGTGATAAAAACAGGCGTGTTCAGCTTCAATCAGGATAAAATGAAATTTGATGCCTTTACTGCAAATTATGGTAACTCGGTGATCGTGCTGGATGGCGCGTTATCCAATGTGATCGACTATGCGATGAAGCCTAATGCGTTGCTTACCGGGACTTTTAACCTGAAAAGTAACTCCATCATTGCGGATGATTTTATGGCATTTGCTGATGGTCCGGCACCTTCAACTACGCCTGTGGCAGTTCAACCCGCGAAAGCAGCAGCTACCGGCGTTGTGATCGTGCCGAATAACCTCAATCTTACTTTTACCGCCGACGTAAAGCAAGTGAAATACCAGGGACTTAACATCAATGATATCAAAGGGCAAATGACGATCAATAATGGTCAGATCGTATTGAAACAGGCTGGTTTTACCCTCGTTGATGCACCTGTGGTGATGGACGCCACCTATGGCAGCCTTAATCCCCAACACGCCTATTTCGATTACCATCTAAGCGCAAAAGATTTTGATATTCAAAAGGCTTATAACCAGATCAAATTGTTCCGCGATATGGCTACATCGGCTAAAAGTGCGCAGGGTATTGTTTCACTCGATTACCAATTGAGTGGCAAGCTAGATAAGAACATGCACCCGGTTTATCCATCGCTTAAGGGCGGTGGTACTTTGTCGATCAAAAAAGTGAAGCTTAAAGGGTTTAAATTATTCGGTTCAGTTGCCAAAGAAACCGGTAAAGATAGCCTCGGAAAACCTAATGATGTGTCGAAAGTGGATATCAAAACTACGATAGCAAATAATATCATTACCATCGCCCGCACCAAAATGCGGATAGCAGGTTTCAGACCAAGGTTTGAGGGGCAGGTAAGCTTTAATGGCGATTTAAATCTTAAATTCAGACTGGGGCTACCTCCTTTAGGCATATTCGGCATACCCATGACGATTACCGGAACACAAACCAACCCCAAAATTCACCTCGGAAGCGGCAAGAAAGAAGACGAGCTGAAAGAGGAAGCGGATACAACGGCCCGATAAAGCCGGGGTAAGAATTTGATAATAATATATTATCGAATAATGAATATCTCATATCAGATGATGAGGTAAATTCGTTGTTTAGGTTTACCAATGAATACGATCGACAGGAATCTGCTGCTTGAATCACTTTCCGACTCTAAAAAGGTATGGGACATCATCATCATAGGCGGAGGCGCTACCGGTCTCGGTACGGCGCTCGATGCTGCTTCCCGTGGTTACAAAACACTCCTCTTAGAACAAGCCGACTTTGCCAAGGGTACTTCAAGCCGCAGCACAAAATTGGTGCATGGCGGGGTACGCTACCTGGCACAAGGCAATATCAGCCTGGTTCGTGAAGCTTTACGTGAGCGTGGTCTGCTGCTCAAAAATGCATCGCATCTGGTGAAAAACGTAACGTTCATTATTCCTTGTTATACCTGGCTCGAGATCATTTATTATAGTTTTGGTCTTGCCGCCTACGATCTTTTGGCGGGGCGATTGAGCCTGGGTAAAACAAGCCGCATCAGCGCGAAAGAAGTGATACAGAGATTACCGGGTATTAACCCAAAAGCACTGCAAGGTGGGGTGGTTTATCATGACGGTCAGTTTGATGATGCCCGGCTGGCCATAAACCTGGCTCAAACCAGTTTCGAACAAGGTGCAACCGTACTCAACTATGTTAAAGTTACCGGGCTATTGAAATCGGGATCTAAAGTCTCGGGCGTAGTGGCCAGAGACATAGAGACGGGTAAAACCTGGCAGCTAAAAACTAAAGTCCTGATCAATGCCACAGGGGTATTTGTTGACGAGATTTTGCAGCTTGATAATCCCAAAAGCAAACCTTTGATAAAACCCAGCCAGGGCGTGCACCTGGTTTTGGAGAGATCATTTATGCCTTCGGAGGATGCAATAATGATCCCTAAAACTGATGATGGTCGCGTGCTTTTTGCTGTGCCCTGGCATGATAAGCTCGTCATCGGCACCACAGATACGCCATTGAATGAACATAGTCTGGAACCAGTTGCGCTGGAATCTGAGATCGCATTTATTTTAAAAACAGCATCGGCCTACCTGGAACGTATACCTACCCGCAATGATGTGTTGAGCGTATTTGCCGGCCTGCGCCCACTTGCTGCACCCACTGACAGATCTTCGCAAACCAAAGAGTTATCACGCAGTCACCAGGTATTGGTTGGCGATTCGGGTTTGATCAGCGTTATAGGGGGTAAGTGGACCACCTACCGGCAAATGGCGGAGGATACCATTGCAAAGGCGATAGCAACAGGTAACCTGGATCCGCAGCCATGCAGAACCCGGGATTTGCCGGTTCATGGACAAACAACTACAGTGGATTGGGACGATCATTTATACGTCTATGGAAGCGACCGTGCAAAAGTGCTGCAACTGGCAGAAGAGCAAAGCGATTGGGGTAAAAAGCTGCATCCCAACTATCCTTATTTACGGGCCGAGGTGATCTGGGCAATACGTTATGAAATGGCGCAAACGGTGGAAGATGTTTTGGCGCGACGACTCAGGCTATTATTTGTTGATGCACATGCAGCTATTGCGGCTTCGTCGATCACTGCCCATTTGATGGCAGTTGAATTGGGAAAAGATGAATATTGGCAGGATCGGCAGGTTGCACTTTTTATTGAATTGGCGAATAATTATTTGTTGCAGCCCTGATTTTTATCATTAGCTTTATCTACCAATTATTCTTAAGCCATTAATGGAACAGTATATTTTGGCGCTCGACCAGGGTACCACCAGTTCACGCGCTATTGTTTTTGATCATCAGGGGCAGATCCGATCGGTTGCCCAAAAGGAGTTTACCCAGATATTTCCTCAACCGGGTTGGGTGGAGCATGACCCGAACGAGATATGGTCCTCGCAGGCCAGTGTAGCTGCTGAGGCTACGGTTAAAATGGGCATCAATGGATCGCAGATAAAAGCCATTGGTATCACTAACCAGCGCGAAACTACGATTGTTTGGGATCGTATCACCGGCGAACCGGTGTATAATGCTATTGTTTGGCAAGACCGCAGGACAGCAGCCTTTTGCGACGAGTTGAAACAAGGCGGTTATGCCGATCTGATCCGCTCGAAAACAGGATTGGTGATAGATGCCTATTTCTCGGGCTCCAAAATAAGATGGATACTCGATAACGTGCCAGGGGCCAGGGCCAGGGCCGAAGCAGGGGAATTGGCTTTTGGTACCGTAGACAGCTGGCTGGTTTGGAAATTTACGCGCGGCGCTGTACATGCAACCGATGTAACCAACGCCGGCCGGACGATGCTTTTTAATATTCGTACGCTGGAATGGGATCAGGAGTTGTTGGACCTGTTTGATATTCCAAAAAATATGTTGCCCGAGGTTAAACAGAGCAGTGAAATATATGGTGAAACGGCCACGACTATCTTCGCTTCAAAAATACCCATAGCGGGTATCGCAGGCGACCAACACGCTGCGCTATTCGGTCAAATGTGTATTGGCAATGGTATGGTAAAAAATACCTACGGAACAGGGTGTTTTATGCTGATGAATATCGGGGAGTATTTTATCGAATCAAAAAATAACCTGCTGACAACAATTGCATGGAAACGTGCAGGGAAAACACTTTATGCCTTTGAAGGCAGTATTTTTATTGCAGGGGCGGTAGTGCAATGGCTCCGTGACGGTTTGGGCGTGATCAAAAATTCGGCTGATGTAGAGAAATTAGCATTGAGTGTACCCGATACCGGCGGTGTTTATTTTGTTCCGGCGTTTGCAGGCCTCGGTGCACCTTATTGGGATCCGGAAGCCAGGGGAACGCTGGTGGGTATTACCCGTGGAACTACTTCGGGGCATATAGCACGGGCGGCTTTACAGTCTATCGCTTATCAAACGATGGATGTATTAAAAGCAATGGAGGCGGATGCCGGATTGCCGATCAGTGAGTTGCGGGTAGATGGGGGTGCTACGGCCAATAACCTGCTGATGCAGTTTCAAGCCAATTTATTGGGCTGTAAGGTAATTCGGCCAAATGTGGTGGAGACAACAGCGCTTGGTGCAGCTTATTTGGCAGGTTTGGCGGTAGGTTACTGGAGCAGTGAAGAAGAGATCAAAGAATTATGGCAAGCCGAAAAAGAGTTTATTCCTTCCGGTGATCGTGAAAAGATCCAAAAAGGAATTAATGGATGGGAACGGGCGGTTGCCGCCGCTCAAAGTTGGAGCACTTTTGAACAAAAAGATCAAATCACAGAATAAAAATATCCAAATTCAGATTCACAATGACCCCTTTTTTAGCCGAACTGATAGGCACCGCGCTATTGATCCTACTGGGCGATGGCGTAGTTGCCAATGTATTATTAAATGACACCAAAGGCAATAACGCCGGTTGGATAGTGATCACTACCGCCTGGGGCCTGGCCGTTTTTGTAGGTGTTACCGTTGCCGGACCCTATAGTGGTGCTCATCTCAACCCGGCAGTTACATTAGGGCTGGCCATTGCCGGAAAATTTGCCTGGGCCGATGTACCGGCGTATATACTGGCACAAATGCTGGGCGCTTTTATTGGGGCTTTCCTGGTATGGGCCATGTATTATAACCATTTCCAGCGCACCAATGATCCGGGCTCAGTTTTGGCGGTTTTTTGTACAGGTCCGGCTGTTCGAAATTATGCATCCAATATCATCAGTGAGATCATTGGGGCCTTTGTACTGATTTTTGTAGTTTTTTATATCACCAAAGGCGAGATCGTTGCTACTAAAACACCGATAGGCTTAGGTTCCGTTGGTGCGCTCCCGGTTGCTTTCCTGGTTTGGGTGATCGGTTTATCTTTAGGAGGTACTACGGGTTATGCCATTAATCCTGCCCGAGATCTTGGTCCGCGAATCATGCACGCATTATTACCTATCAAAAGTAAAGGTAGTAGTGATTGGACCTATGCCTGGATACCCGTTGCCGGGCCATTATTGGGGGCGGCATTGACGGCTATGTTGTACCTGCATTTAAAGTAAACGTCACCGATTCCTGTACCGATGGCTATACCGTGACAGCACGGAATCTGCTGCGTAATTTTACGTGTTCTGAACGGGCCCCGGGCATGCTTCAGTCCAATAAAAGCTTTGTAAGCCAGGGACTTGCTTCTGATTTGTGGGAGGTTTTTATTGCTGTTTGAACTTCAAGACGAATTGATTTGTAGACGAATAGTCTTATTTTTAAATCTATAAATCCTAAAACATTCATCAACACAATGGCAACAACCACAAGAACTCCGATTACCGGGAAAGAAGGAGCTGAAATTGAACTTTCGGTAGCCGCCGAATGGACAAAAAATCACCGCGAACGCCAATCTTTTGGATCGATATCCCAGTTTTTCGGCAACGAGATATTAAACCGACTGTTGCAGCAACCGGGCAGTATGGGCATTCGCATCTATTATGCCAATAGCCATAAACTAAATGGCTGGCAAAAATTTATCTTTTCGATCGCTAATTTTTTAAAGAAAACCGTTGCCGGAGCAGTTGGCGAAGATCATTTTATATTGGTTGGCGTAAATGCTCAGGGGCTCGACCAGTTGCCTACAGAACCGACAGCACAGGCTCAGGTATTTGCAGCACAGGCAGCAACTTCAGGCACAGGCAGCAGTGGCTCAGGCTCGCAAAATATTGTGGTCGAACAAGCACACCCTTGTCCGGGTTCTGCTAATTGCCCTCAGAACGTTTTAACCGGTAGCGGAAGCTAAGTACCGGCCAATTATGAGCAAGGAGGCTTTATTTGATATTATTTCGTCGCTGTCGGGATTGATCCCGCTGATTGCCTTTGCCTGCAATTTCAAAAATCTCGACAGGATATTTAAACTCATCGGGGTCTTTTTTATCATTTCGGCTTTTGCCGATCTGTTGCAATGGTTGCTGCCTTACTGGCATTACTCAAACATTTGGGTGGTGCATATTTTTGTTATTGTTAATATCGTCTTTTTTTGCGTCATCTATTACAAAGCCTTCGTTAATAGCCTCAATAAACGGATGACGCTTATTCTTTCCTCATTAGCTTTAGTAGCAGGCCTATATTCCTGTAAGGATATTTTTGAATACCCAACTATTTCAAATACGGCTTCGAGTATCGTTTTTATTATATTATCGCTGCTGCTATTCTTCCAATTATTAACCCGGCAGGAATTTGTTCATATCGAAAAGCAAGGGCTGTTCTGGTTCAATGCGGCCGTGCTTTTTTATTTTTCCATCAATATCTTTTTGTTTATGCTCATCGCGATGATCCCCTTACAGGAGCGGCCCTCTTATTATATCATTAATAATATTACCAATATTATCGCTAACTTGTTATACACAATCGCAATACTTTGCCGACCCCAGAAAACAACATAATACCTGTACTCATTATCGGGACACTGGTGGTAGTTGTGCTGATCACCGGATTGTTCTTTTTCGTGATCGTTTACCAGCGGAAAATGATCAAAAACCAGGTGGCTTTGCGGCGACTGGAGGATGAACGGCAGCAGGAGCTGCTAAAAGCCGTCATCGAGACCCAGGAAACCGAGCGTAAACGCCTGGCTGAAGATCTGCATGACAGTGTAGGCCAGGTGCTTTCAGCGATCAAATTGAAACTCCATAAGCTGGATAAGCAAAGTGAAGGTAAAAACGAGATGCTGGCAGATACCTGTAAATTGACAGATGAGTGTATCCAGGAGATCCGGAATATCATTCATAATGTACTGCCGCCGGTATTGACCGATTTCGGACTGATTGACGCTTTGGATGCGCTATGCAACAAGATTAACAGCAGCACGCCCATCCAGGTAAGTTTTTCAAAGAAACTTGCTAACGAACGCTTCCCTTCGGCGGTTGAGCTAACGCTGTATCGTATTGCACAGGAGCTTTTTGGTAATGCAGTTAAACATTCGGAAGCAACTGCTATCCACATCGAACTTTCTAAACATAACAACGCTTTGATCATGAGTTTCAGGGATAATGGTGTAGGTTTTAAGCTGGATGAGGTAAAACAGGGCTTCGGTATCAAAAATCTTCACAGCCGGGTGCAACTCATTAATGGTAAGATCGATATCTATTCAAAACCACTAAGTGGTACAATTACCACTATTGAGATCCCGCTGCCGCGCACATAAACTTTTAATAATATCTTTATCCTGAATTATTCAAGCGTATGAAACCGATCAAGCTGGCAATCGCCGACGACCATAAGATCTTCAGGAACGGCTTAAAAGCTACCCTGGAAGACTGCGTTGATTTTGAGCTGATCATTGAAGCATCCAATGGAAAGGAGCTGATCGGCTTATTAGCGACAAAAATACCCGATGTTGTATTGATGGATATAAAAATGCCTGAAATGGATGGTATGCAAACCACAGCCCATATTCGTCAGCATTTTAAAGAGGTAAAAGTGCTCGCACTGTCGATGCATAACGAGGACAAATATATTGTGGATATGATGAAGGCCGGCGCCTCGGGATACCTGCTAAAAAATGCCGAACCTGAGGAGATCATTGAAGCGATAAAGACCGTCGATCAAAAAGGCTTTTATTTTAACGAACATCTTTCAGTTACGCTGATCAAACAACTGGTTGGTCCGGGGCACAGTGAAAGTGCCCACCACGCGGTAGAATTGAATGAGCGGGAGGTTGCCATTTTAAAATTGGTTTGCCAGGAATATTCGAATCAGGAAATAGCCGATAAGATATTTTTGAGCGTACGTACTGTAGAAGGCTACCGTGCTCGCCTTTTCGAAAAAACCGGCTCCAAAAACCTGGTTGGCCTGGTAATTTTTGCCATCAAACATGGGATCATTAGTGTCTGAGTTTTAATGCGAAATTCGGAGTGTCAAATGCGAAGTGATTTTTAATTCGAAAATCGGAATGCCAAATGCGAAGTGGCTTTTAATGCGAAATTCGGAATGCCAATTTCGAAGTTTTTTTTAAAACCAGGATCCGACACTTTTCATTTCGCAATTGACACTTCGACTTCCGTATTTTATTCATTCCGCAATCGGCATTCCGCCCTCCGCATTTTTTTCATTCCGCAATTGGCATTCCGAATTTCGCATTTTATTCGCTCCGCCTTTCGCATTACCTTTGTTCCATGGAAACCATCAGCTGGCATGATTTTGAAAAAGTTGAATTGCGTGTAGGCACCATACTCGAAGTGACCGAATTTCCTGAAGCACGTAAGCCTGCTTTTAAGGTAAAGGTTGATTTTGGCCCATTTGGTATTAAGCAATCAAGTGCACAAATTACCAAACATTATAGCCCCGAACAACTGATCGGCAGGCAGATAGTTGGTGTGATCAATTTCCCTAAGAAGCAAATTGCAACTTTTATGTCGGAATTCCTGGTAACAGGTTTTGCCGATGAAAATGGCGATATTGTCCTTGCTTCTGTTGAACAAAATGTACCTAACGGCAGTAAACTGATCTGATGCGCTACTATACTTTCGGCGATGAGCCGGCAATATCCCCCGACGATTTTTTCATGGCCGAAGCGCTCAAGGAAGCGAAGCTAGCCCTTGCCGAGGACGAAATTCCGATTGGCGCCATTGTGGTTTGTAAAGGAAAGATCATTGGCAGGGGGCATAATTTAACTGAACGACTCAACGACGTTTCTGCCCATGCCGAAATGCAGGCCCTAACAGCAGCAGCCAATTTTTTAGGCGGCAAATACCTGCGCGACTGCACCTTGTATGTGACGCTGGAGCCCTGCGTAATGTGTGCCGGGGCCTCCTATTGGTTCCAGGTAAGTCAGATCGTTTTTGGTGCCTATGATACCCGTATGGGTTTCGGACGCCTCAATCAAAAAGTTACTCACCCCAAAACCATCATCACCGGCGGTATCCGTGAAAATGAATGCGCTGAGCTGATCCGCAGTTTTTTCAAGAAGAAGCGTTCTTAGTCGATAGTCCATAGTCGATAGTCCATAGTCGATAGTCCATAGTCCATAGTCCAAAGGCGACCGCCTTTGGACCCAATGACCCAATGACCCAATGACCCAATGACCCAATGACCCAATGACCCAATGACCCAATGACCCAATGACCCAATGACCCAATGACCCAATGACCCAATGACAAACAAAAAAGTTGAC
>Ga0164296_1002049_pt1 | contig 20451 bp, 23 predicted proteins | sample GEODES057metaG_FD_113533 | JGI IMG/M metagenome (GOLD analysis project Ga0164296, IMG submission 113533) | Dystrophic lake water microbial communities from Trout Bog Lake, Wisconsin, USA - GEODES057 metaG | ecosystem: Environmental > Aquatic > Freshwater > Lake | place: USA: Trout Bog Lake...
AGTAACTCGCTAGTAATTCGTTGGTCACTCGCTAAACAGCAGTGAAGATCTATGCCCACCGAGGCGCTTCCTCTGATTTTCCAGAAATGTCCATGGCTGCCTACATGGGGGCAATCGAACAAGGCGCTGATGGTTTTGAGTGCGATCTGCGACTTACCTCCGATGGCGTAATCGTTGCTTGGCACGATCCCGACCTTAAAAGAATTGCTGGCTCCCCGCTTGTAGTTTCACGGAGCAGTTACGCGCAATTGATCGCGTCTCACCCAATCATCACCTTAGATGAACTGCTTGATCTGGCTATTGCGAATAAAAAAGATCTGGCACTAGAAACTAAACATCCGGTTCCAAGTGGCGGTGCCATTGAGCGGGCAATCTCCCAAACTCTTAAAACTAGAGCTGCTGAGATTGAACGCAGCGGCATCGATGTGGTCTTAATGTCCTTCTCATGGTTGGCCACCCGGCGCGCCCTAAAGCTTGGAATCTCTTCGGTCTATCTCTCTACCCATTGGCTCAGCCTTCGCTTTGTGAAAAATCGAGCACTCGGTCCTTCCATTCAAAGTCTGCGTCGTACTCCAAAGATTGCACAGTTCGCACGTTCAGATAGGTCAACCACCTCCCCCGAATCAGTCAAACCGGTTCAGCGAGTCTTTGTCTGGACAGTTGATGAAATTGCTGACGCGCGCTTATGCCGGTCGCTGGGAGTAGATGTAGTGATTACCAATCGTCCTGGTGCAATACGTACGGGGTTGGAAAGCTAAGTTATTGATCGAAGTGCTTAAAGCCTTCATGAAGTAGCAGCGCACCATCAAGACGAACACCTTTACCTAAAACCACCCTGCCAATCTCAATTGCTTTGCGAGGCATCGGAAGATGCGGCGAGATTGTTGCAATGAAAATATGATCCTCACCAGCATGCACATTCATTCGCGGGTCTGACAGTATTTCAATTCCCACACCTGATGCTCGCGCGATATGCCCGAGCTCACTCGCCAAACTATCGCTGATATCAATCATCGAACTCACGCCGGCTAAAGCAAATTCACGCGCTGCCTCATAGTCGATGATCGGACGTTTATGTTGAGCACTGCGCTCATCGTTTATCCCTTCGCGCAGTAATTCCAAACCTGCTGCCGAAGCACCTGGGTAGTCATTGATGATGACCAAGTGCCCTACCTGGGCTCCGGAACGAGTAATCGGTTCATAGACCTCACCTGCAACCGAGAGTGAGATCACAAGGTGGTCACTCGCCGCTCGACTGAGGTCTCCGCCAACAACAACCGCGCCAACCTTGCTCGCTTCATCGACTATCCCTTGGGCTAATTGCCCCGCTTCTTCAACCGTGAAATCTTTTGGCAGCGCTGCACTGACCAAGATGTAGAGCGGTGTAGCTCCCATTGCGCAGATATCTGCCAGATTTGCGCCAGTAACTTTTGCACCAATCTCAAACAGGGATGACCACGAGCGATTGAAATGAACTCCCTCGACCGCCATATCTGCAGCTAGAACCAGACGCTTTGTGCCGCGAGTTTTAGGAGAGTTCTGGAACTCGACAACAGCAGCATCGTCTCCGATACCTACAAGCACGTGGGGCGCTTGCCCCGCACTAAAAATTTGAGAGATGTGTGAGATGAGTTCAGATTCACTAGCCATAACTCCCCCTACTCTCTACTCAACAGCGCACTATTGGGAGTAGCCTAATACGTGGCGATGAGGCCACTACCCCTATAAGTTGCAAATAGTTCGCCAATAAGAACCAGTGAGGATATTTCAATGTCAGTACAAGTTTATATTTTGATTCAAACCGATGTCGGCAAGGCCGGAAGTGTTGCAGCAGCCGTTGGAGCGATCAACGGAGTAACACTGGCAGAAGCAGTGACTGGCCCTTACGACGTAGTCATGCGCGCTGAATCACCAAGCATGGAAGAACTTGGCCGTTCGATCCTTGCAAAGGTGCAAGCAGTTCCTGGAATTACTCGCACACTCACCTGTCCAGTAACGGTCTACTAAACCTTAACGAGTGATATCGAGCGGGCGCGCTAGCGCAGCATCGATCAAGCTGGAAATTATCTCTGAATAGCTTTTTCCTGCCTTGGCCCAGAGCTTTGGATACATTGAAGTTGGTGTGAAACCTGGCATCGTGTTGAGTTCGTTAATGATCACTTCGTTCTCTGGGGTGAGGAAAAAATCTACCCGCGCTAACCCTTCACAGCTCAGAGCTTTAAAGGCTTTGATTGCACTCACCTGAATCTGGTTTTCAATTCCTGCTGGTAGATCAGTTGGAAAGATCACTTCGGTGGCATCATCGAGATACTTTGCTTCGAAATCATAAAATTCATGATTGCCCAGAATTTTAATTTCACCGATCGGTGCAGCCGCTAATTCACCGTTGATTTCAAGGACGGCGCATTCGATCTCTCGGCCCACAATCGTTTCTTCAACCAATACCTTGGTGTCAAAAGTAAATGCCTCTTCGATCGCGCTTGCCAATTGGGCCGCGTTCTTTACCTTGGTTGTTCCGCGACTTGAGCCACTTCTGGCAGGCTTTACAAAAAGTGGGTATTGCAGAGATTGAACGTCTGCGAACTGCCACTCCTTTTTATGAAGAACCACACCTGGCGCTACTCGTAGCCCATGCGAAGCAAAGATCGGTTTTGCAAAAGACTTATCCATCGCAACAGCGCTAGCCAGAACTCCAGAACCAACATATTTAAGTCCGGAAATTTCGGCAAAACCTTGGACTGTTCCATCTTCACCGTAGGGTCCGTGCAAAATCGGAAATAGCACGTCGATTTTCAGATCACTCTCACCAAGGAAGAAGCCGTGCGTAGTTGCGGTAATCGCCGGCAGTCCAGGATCAATTTCGGGGAGTTTTCCATCTTGAACGCTTAAGGACGCTGGTTCTGTAACGTGAACAAAACTACCTGTACGCGTAATTCCAATGAGAACAGGGTCAAAGCGATCGCGGTCAATAGCACCGTAGATGCCTGCTGCTGAGATACAAGAAATTTCGTGCTCACTCGACTGTCCACCGCACAGAATGCCAACTCTAATTTTCAACGCTAGATCTCCGCTCGCGTACTAACTGTCATGAGTCGTTCCATAGCTTCTGTCGGAGTGATGCCTCCGGAAACGAAAGCCGCTACGACCTCAATAATAGGCACTTCAACGCCGACTCGGTGCGCCAACTCCAAGATAGCGCTGGCCGATGCCACGCCTTCGACAGTCTTGGATACCTCTTCACGAGCTGCTTGCATAGAGCCCGTTCGACCGAACGCTTCACCAAAGGTTCGATTTCGTGAAAGCGATGAGCCACAACTAGCAACGATGTCGCCCATGCCAGCTAAACCAAGGAAGGTCAGTGGATTTGCGCCGTAGCCAGCTCCGAATCGCGCAACTTCTGAGAGACCGCGAGTGATCACCATGGCTTGGGTGTTCTCCCCTAAATCCATACCAATAGTCATTCCCACTGCAAGTGCGATCACGCTCTTAGCGGCTCCTGCTAGTTCGCAGCCGACGAGATCAGTCGATGGATAGATTCGGAAATACTTTGTCGTAAAGAGATCTACGATCAGTTGTGAAATCTCCGGATTTTCAGATGCTCCGACAGCGCCAGCAGGTTGTCGTAGGGCAAGTTCTCCAGCCAAATTAGGGCCAGTGATAAGGCCGATATTTCTATTAGGTACAGCCAATTCTTCGATGATCACTTCAGTCATGCGAGCCATGGTTGTGGCTTCGATTCCTTTAAGGGTAGAAATTATTGGAATATCTCTTGGAAATATTTCTGCCCAGCCGCGAAGAGTTTCTCGCAAACTTTGAGCCGGAATCGCTAAAACGATCGCATCGCTCGAGGCAAAGGCCATGCTGATATCTGCAGTAGCTTTTAGCTCTGCTGGAAGCTTGACTCCTGGAAGAAACTTCTCGTTGGTCTTATGAGAATTTATTTCAGCGACCACTTCTGAATTTCTCCCCCAGAGCAAAACTTCATGGCCGGCATCGCAGAGCACTTGGGCAAGTGTTGTTCCCCAGGAACCAGAGCCCAATACGCAAACTCGTGACATCGCTACCTCCTACTTATCTTTCTTAAAGTTACCGAACCGTGGCAGGTCGGAGGTATGTGGATCAAATATTTCTGCAGGAGATGATTCTCCTCTAATTTCTTCAAGGAGAGAAGTAAGGGCTGCCATTGCATACTCCGTGGCTTGCACCATCGACTCATGATCATCGTGTTTGCCATACCAAGACGAAAAATCAAGGGGCTGACCGGCCTTCACAACCACTCGCGTCCGCTTCCACAATTTAGGCACCTTTGCATAGGGCGCCAAAATTTCTTGAGCTCCCCATTGCGCGCATGGAATAACGGGGGCTTGTGTCATGACTGCGAGTCGAGCTAAACCAGTTTTAGCTCGCATTGGCCAGAGTTTTTCATCGCGCGTTAACGTGCCTTCGGGATAAACACCGAGACAGTGACCAGCCGTTAAGAATGCAATCGCGTGCGGAAGTGCTCGTGCTGCTTTACCCTCGCCCATCCGGTCAACCGGAACTTGCTCGGCATGTTTAAGCACCCAACCAATAACTGGAATTTTAAAGAGTGAAGCCTTAGCCAAAAACCTCACTGCCCTGCCATTTCCGTAAAGGAAGTGGGCAAAAATAAGTGAGTCGGCGTAGGAGATGTGATTTGAAATAGCGATCATCGGTCCAGAGGCTGGAATGTTTTCGGCGCCGAGCCAGGTTCGCTTAGTAAATAACTTGAGGATTGGTATGACAAAAAATGCACCAACCCGAAAAGTTCGATTAGCTCCGAGAGGTTTGCCGGTAGGTGCGCTATAGCTAGGGAGCTGCTCGTTCGCGTTTGCCATCACCTAACTCTCACCATCCATTCCTGAAGTTTATCGCGACCTGATGATCGACTTTAAAAGTAAATGCAACAAGGGAGCTATTTCTAGCTCCCTTGTTGCCTAATGCTTAAAGTTAAAAAGAATTAACGCTTCTTTGTAACTTTCTTTGCTGCTGCCTTCTTCGCAGGAGCCTTCTTAACAACCTTCTTTGCTGCTGCCTTCTTCGCAGGAGCCTTCTTAACAACCTTCTTTGCTGCTGCCTTCTTCGCAGGAGCCTTCTTTGCAGCAGGCTTAGCGACAGGCTTAGCGACAACCTTCACAGGTGGCTTTGGAGCTGCCTCAAGCTTACGTGCGCCTGAGATAACTTCCTTGAGAGCCTTTGCAGGAAGGAAACGAACCTTCTTGCTTGCCTTGATCTGAATGGTCTCGCCTGTGAATGGGTTACGACCCTTACGAGCAGGACGATCTACCTTCTTGAACTTACCGAAATCGTTGATCATGACATCGTCGCCCTTTGAAATGTTGCGAACGATTGCATCAAAAACTACGTCAACTGCGCGAGCAGCTTCCTTCTTATTGTCACCAAACTGTGGTGCCAAATAAGCGATGAACTGGGCCTTGTTCATTTCTTCCCCTTAAATACGCGTATTTCTTAGGCTTTTGCCTACGTGATCGGAAATCTACGCGGGTGATGCATAAAGGGTGAGCATTCTTACGGGCGTGTCGCGTAAGAAAAATTTCATTCAAAACTCAAAAAAATGCACTTTTTACGCATAAAAAACTCTAAATTACTACTTGAGACTCTTAGCGTTCAGGCGGCGCTTTTGAATTTAAATCTTGGCAGGAAGCGTTTGAGGCTTAAAAATCGCTCTTTTTTCCTCATATGCGCTCACTGCATCGATATTTTTAAGCGTCAGCCCGATGTCATCTAGCCCTTCCATCAAGCGCCAACGGGTGTAATCATCGATTTCAAAGGCAAATACGCGATCTGCGATTCGAACATTCTTTGCTTCGAGATCAACACAGACCTCAGTCGCTGGATTCCTTTCAATCAGATCCCAGATCTCTTCTACCTGCTCTTGTGGGAGCACAACGGTGAGAAGGCCACCCTTCTGCGAATTGCCCCGGAAAATATCTGCAAATCGGCTCGAGATGACTGCCTTAAATCCATAATTTTGTAACGCCCATACTGCGTGCTCGCGAGATGAACCTGTGCCGAAGTCTGCGCCTGCTACAAGAATGGTGGCCTTTGCGTATTCTGGCTTGTTTAAAACAAATTCAGGATCATTACGCCACGCAGCAAATAGTCCATCTTCAAATCCAGACTTAGTCACTCGCTTAAGATAGACCGCTGGGATAATTTGATCGGTATCGACATTTGAACGACGAAGCGGAACCGCAGTACCTGTATGTGAAATAAATTTTTCCATGGCTCTTTCTCCTTACAAATCTGCTGGTGATGAGAGTGTTCCGCGAACTGCGGTTGCAGCCGCTACAAGCGGGCTAACGAGGTGCGTGCGCCCACCCTTTCCCTGGCGACCTTCGAAATTACGGTTAGAAGTAGATGCAGAACGCTCTCCAACAGTGAGCTGATCTGGATTCATACCAAGACACATAGAGCAACCTGCCTGTCGCCACTCTGCGCCGAACTCCAAGAAAATCTTGTCGAGTCCTTCTGCTTCAGCCTGAAGACGCACTTTTGCAGAACCCGGAACAACCAACATGCGAAGGTCTTGCGCAATCTTTCTTCCTTTAAGTACTTCCGCAGCAGCACGCAGATCTTCAATGCGTCCATTCGTGCAAGAGCCTAGAAAAACCGTATCAACCTTGATTGATTTAAATGGCTGTCCTGCTTCAAGACCCATGTAAGTCAGTGCGCGTTCGGCTGCTCCAATCTCTTCTGGATCAGAGAAATCATGTGGGTGTGGAACTGATCCCGCCAACGGTGCACCTTGGCCAGGGTTTGTTCCCCACGTAATAAATGGTGATAGCTCCGCTGCATTAAGTGAAATTTCCACGTCAAACTTGGCATCATCATCGCTCTTAAGCGTCTTCCAGTAAGCAACCGCCTGATCCCATTGTTCTCCGGTTGGTGCGTGTGGCTTATCTTTCACGTAAGCAAAAGTTGTCTCATCTGGTGCGATCAATCCGGCGCGAGCTCCAGCCTCAATGGACATGTTGCAGATGGTCATGCGACCTTCCATGGAAAGTGCTCGGATGGCAGAGCCGCGATATTCCAAGACATAGCCTTGTCCACCGCCTGTGCCGATCTTGGCGATGATTGCAAGAATGATGTCCTTAGCTGTTACACCGACCGGCAACTCGCCATCGATATTAATCGCCATCGTCTTAGGGCGAACAAGTGGCAAGGTTTGAGTAGCAAGAACATGTTCTACTTCTGAAGTACCGATACCAAATGCCAGCGCTCCAAATGCTCCGTGGGTTGAGGTATGCGAATCACCACAAACAATGGTCATGCCAGGTTGCGTAAGACCTAGTTGTGGGCCAACCACGTGAACAATTCCTTGGTTTGCATCACCGAGTGAGTGAATACGAACTCCAAACTCTTGTGCATTTTTACGCAAGGTCTCAATTTGTAGCCGAGAGACAGGGTCTGCGATCGGTTGATCAATATTTAAAGTTGGCGTGTTGTGGTCTTCAGTCGCAATTGTTAGATCCGGACGACGAACCTGGCGTTGCGCTAGACGCAGGCCATCAAAGGCCTGGGGTGAGGTAACCTCGTGAAGAAGATGTAAATCGATGTAGATGAGATCTGGTTCTCCCTCGCTTTGGCGCACGACATGGTCTGCCCAAATCTTCTCTGCTAGCGTCTTACCCATCAGATCTCCTTGCTCTACTTGCATCTCATTATTTAAGATGACAGTATTAGATTATGGACATGAAGAATAGCGGAGTTGGCGTACTAGACAAAGCCGTCAAGATCTTGGCAGCTCTTGAAGCCGGCCCCCATTCGCTTTCAGAGCTCGTTGCAGCAACCAAGATTGCCCGCCCCACTGCACACCGACTTGCAGTGGCGTTGGAATTTCACCGATTAGTGACGCGTGATTTGATGGGTCGATTCGTACTTGGAGCAAGGGCTGCAGAGCTAGCATCTGCCGCCGGTGAAGATCGCTTGCTTTCAGTTGCGGCACCTGCCCTAGCGGCGCTGCGCGATGCTTCGGGTGAGAGTGCACAGCTCTACCGCAGACAAGGCGATCAAAGAATCTGTGTCGCTACCGCCGAACGTCTATCTGGATTGCGTGACTCTGTCCCAGTTGGAACCGTGCTCACAATGCAAGCGGGTTCGGCAGCTCAAATTCTCTTAGCTTGGGAAGACCCAGACAAACTCCATCGCGGATTAGTCAATGCAAAATTTACGGCAGCCAGCCTTTCTGCAGTTCGAAGAAGAGGATGGGCGCAGTCGGTTGGTGAGCGCGAAGCTGGTGTTTGTTCGGTCTCTGCGCCAGTGCGCGGTCCTAATAACAAAGTGATTGCCGCTGTCAGTATCAGTGGTCCGATGGAGCGGTTAGGAAGACAACCTGGTCGCGCGCACGCTGCTCAAGTCATGGCCACAGCAGCCAGACTCAGTGATTACTTAATTCAAGGAAAGTAATTTAACTACTTAATGCGCGGTAAATTCCAGCTCCAGTGAATGGAGAGTTCGCGCACCACAATAACTACGGCTGCGCCTGCAAAAATTGCAATCAGGCGATTGACTGAAAATTCGTGAATAGTTACGCAGGTAATAGCGCCGAGCAAGCATGATGTACCAATAGTTTCTCGGTGCAAAAGTACCGGCTCTACTTGGCACAATACATCGCGCAAGAGACCACCAGTAACTCCCCCGATCAGTCCCAAGATGGATGCAATAACTGGATTGACGTGAGCTGCGATTGCAAATTCAGTACTTGAAACAGTCGCGACTGCTAATCCAAAGGTATCGAGTGAGAGCATAAATCGACCTACTGGCTCTTTACTCTGGCGAAGAATTGTGAGGAGTACAGCGAGCCCAATTGCGAGAAAGAGCCACGGGTTCAATATCCATGATGGCGACTTAAGAAGAAAGAGGTTACGAAGTGTGCCGCCGGAGATCGATGCGACCGTAGCAATTAGCGTGATGCCGCCAAAATCCATCGCTTTCGCTGCGGCAACTCGAGCGCCAACAGCGGCAAATGCGAAAGTGGCGATGAAATCGCAGACAGTCACTAGCGAACCCCAGTGCAACGTTGTATGCATATCGTGAACTCCCTCTAAGAACCCAAACTTCACACAACATCTATGAAGTTGGTGGGAGCGCGGAAGTGGTAGCCCCGAAGGGATTCGAACCCTCGTAGCTGGCTTGAGAAGCCAGAGTCCTAGGCCACTAGACGACGGGGCCGCGCTCTTATGTAGTTGTGCTGGTCTTGCAGGCTAAACGGGTCTTGCGGGTAATGCGCTGGGGTACCAGGACTCGAACCTAGACTCGCTGAACCAGAATCAGAAGGGCTGCCAATTACCCCATACCCCAATTCGACCTATTCGGTCACCCAGCCGATACCCGGGTATCTGGCCAGACTCCGAAGGATACCCTGAATTAAAGCCCAGATAAAACTGAGCCGATACGAGCCAAGCTCTCGGATTTACCCAATAGCTCCATCGACTCAAATAGCGGTGGCGAAATATGGCTGCCGGTGACTGCAATGCGTACAGCTCCGAAAGCTATCCGGGGCTTGAGTCCCAATTCTTCAATCAAGGCTGCTCTCAGAACTGCCTCAATTGCGCCATGGTTCCACTCTGAACATTCCGAAAGCTTCTGAAGTGAAATTTCAAGCACCTGCTTGCTCTGGCTATCTGAAATTTTCGCGAGCGAATCCGGCTCGACTTCAAATTGTGTAACAAAGAGAAACTTGAGCATGGCTGGAATTTCACTCAGAGTAGCGATGCGCTCTTGAATAATCGGAAGCGCGCGTTTGATTAACGCAATATCTGCATCGGAGCCCGACATGATTTCGGCACGCTGCAAAAATGGCAGCGCGCGATTAAAGAAGTCTTCAGGTGAAAGCGCGCGAATCTTGTCGCCGTTGATCGCTTCAAGCTTTTTCATATCAAAGCGAGCAGGGCTGGAATGCACGCGCTCAACAGTGAAGAGCTCGGTGATCTCTTGCATGCTCACTTCTTCGCGATCCTCGCCGGGTGACCATCCGAGGAGCGCTAAATAATTGCAGATTGCTTCTGGCAAATATCCGGCATCTCGATACCACGCAATGGAAACTTCACCATTTCGCTTAGAAAGCTTGGCATTGTCTTGCCCCATCACGAAAGGCAGATGAGCAAAGGCTGGGAAGTCCTCCGCTGCAACTCCCATCGCCTGATAGACCCGAATCTGACGAGGTGTGGATGAAAGCAGATCCTCACCACGCAATACGTGAGTCACTTTCATCAAAATATCATCGACCGCAACAGCTAGCGTGTAGAGCGGAGAACCGTCGGCACGAACCAGTACGAAATCTGGGACGAAGTTATGATCGAAAGAGACTTCTCCGCGAATCAAGTCAGTGAAGGTGGTTGAACCTTCTGGCATGCGCATACGAATAACGGGCTTTCGACCTTCGCTTTGAAATTGAGCGATCTGTTCTTCAGTGAGATTGCGACAGTTACCGTTGTAACCTGGAGCTTGATTTGCCGCGCGTTGCGCTTCGCGAACAGCTTCGAGCTCTTCCGCCGAGCAATAACAGTAATAAGCATCTTTCTGCTCTAAAAATTTTGCTGCCCAGTACGCATAAATATCAAGACGCTCTGACTGCAAATATGGACCGTACTGGCCACCTACTTCTGGGCCCTCATCCCACTGCAGGCCAAGCCAACGCAAGGTATCGATAGCCGCAGCAATGTACTCATCGGTCACTCGCTCGCGATCTGTGTCTTCGATGCGGAAAATGAATGTTCCTCCCGTATGGCGGGCATAGGCCCAGTCAAAGAGCGCGGTGCGAATATTTCCAACGTGAAGATCACCGGTAGGCGATGGCGCAAAGCGAACTCGCACTGGTTTAGCTGAACTACTGAGATTAGTTGACACGCGCTGACACCTTATTCGTAAGAGTTCCAATACCTTCGATAGTAATTTCAACTTTGGCACCGGCTGGCATCGGACCAATACCTGCTGGCGTGCCAGTAAGAATGACATCGCCCGGAAGAAGCGTCATCACTGAGCTTGCGAATTCAATGATCTCTGGCACTTTAAAGATTAGCGATGAAACTGGTTCAGACTGCTTCACTTCCCCATTGACCTTAGTGGTGATGCGTTGCTCAGCTGGAACAAATTCGGTTTCGATCCATGGACCAAGTGGGCAGAACGAATCAAAGCCCTTAGCTCTCGTCCACTGACCATCCTTCTTCTGAAGATCGCGAGAAGTAACATCGTTTGCAATTGTGTAGCCAAAGATGACACCGGCGTAGCGTTCCTTTGGAACGTCCTTACAAATTCTGCTGATCACGATTGCAAGCTCACCCTCGTAATCAATCGAAGCGGCCATGCGGGGCCAGGTGATTGTGTCGTTTGGTCCAATGACAGAGGTATTTGGCTTGAGAAAAATAATCGGTTCATCTGGAACAGCCGAATTCATTTCGGCAGCATGATCAGCGTAATTCTTGCCAATAGCTAGCACCTTGCTTCGTGGCAACACCGGTGCCAATACTTTTACTTCTGATAGCGCCACCGTGCTCTGGGTCGGAATAATCCCTTGGTAGATCGGGTCGCCCTTAAGGACTAGAAGTTCGTCTTTTTCGTTAAGAACTCCAAATAACGGATCGCTTCCAAGACCAGCTGATTCGTTGGGTGTGAACCGGACAATGCGCATTGGCTAAGCCTACCGCGTGAGAGATGCCGGCTATTAAGGCTGATTCTCTTCCTGCTCCTCTGTGATCTTGGTTGCAAGCACCGATGTGATTCGGTGACGACGGCCGGCGGGTCGCTCTGCAGTCAAGCGCCACCCAGCAAGATCTATAGAGTTTCCAGCGATAGGAACTCGACCCAGGTGTTTAGCTAATAATCCCCCGACGCTATCGACGTCATCGCGATCTTCTTCGGCAAATTCAACTTCGAACTCACCTTCGAAATCCTCCACTCGATATCGAGCCGAAACACGTGCAGAATTTTCACTCAGCCATTCAACATCTTGAGTCTCATCGTCATATTCATCTGCGATTTCGCCAACAATCTCTTCCAAAATATCTTCAATGGTAATTAGGCCAGCGGTGCCACCGTATTCATCAATGACAACGGCCATATGAATCTGATCGCGCTGCATCTCTTTAAGTAAATCGGCGGCAGTCTTATTCTCTGGCACAAAGCTTGCCTTGCGGACAAGCTCTTCTACTCGCTCACTCTGTTCCGCCTCGTGGTGTTCATGGATCCGCTTAGCTAAATCTTTGACGTACACAATTCCAATAACATTGTCGAGATTTTCTTCAATCACTGGGATTCGAGTAAAGCCAGAACGCAGGGCGAGTGAGAGTCCTTGGCGTAAGGTCTTATTGCCTTCCATCCATACTATGTCGATCCGCGGCACCATCAGTTCGCGCACCAACGTTTCACCGAGATCAAAAACTGACTGGATCATCTCTCGCTGTGATTGAACAATGACTCCTCGAACGGCTGCTTGGTCCACAAGTGCACGTAATTCTTCTTCGGTAGGCTGGCTGCCAGGAAGTGAAATTCCAATCTGTTTAAGTCGCGCTGTGAGGTACTTTTTAATCACTGCGATTTCTTCCAATCGCTCACAATTTTTTCTTGTAGCTCAAACATGACTTTCTCTTCTTCGGGTTCTGCGTGGTCATAGCCAATACAGTGCAAAATTCCGTGAGCTGTCAGCAAGAGCAACTCATCCCGTAACGAAGTTTTTGCCTGCTGCTCGGCAAACTGAGGGCAGAGCACGATGTCTCCGATGATTCCCGGTCCATCTGGCGCAGAATGTGGTTCTAGCTCGTCCATGGGAAACGAGAGCACATCCGTTGGACCAGGTAGATCCATCCACTCTACATGCAGATCGCTCATGCGGGCTTCATCTACCAATGAAATCTCTAGGTCGCACTCGGGGTGTAGCCCCATTTCAAGGATTACATGCTGTGCAAGTGAGAGAAGAGCGTCAAGATCGCACTCAGCTCCAGACTCATTCAAAATTTCAATAGCCATGGTGATTTCCGAATTAACGGATACTGGCCTTCGAGTAGGCATTGGCTTTCGAGTACGCATTGACGATATCGCCGACAAGCCGATTTCGAACCACATCTTCTGCGGTGAGATCCATAAAGGTAATTCCATCAATGCCATCAAGAATCTCGCGAACAACCTTCAAGCCTGACTGGGTGCCGTTTGGTAGGTCTACCTGCGTGATATCGCCGGTAATCACCATTTTTGATCCAAAACCGAGGCGAGTGAGAAACATTTTCATCTGTTCGGCGCTGGTGTTCTGCGCCTCATCTAAAATCACAAATGCATCGTTGAGTGTGCGTCCTCGCATATAAGCAAGCGGTGCAATTTCAATGACGCCAGATTGCATCAGTCGAGGAATCGACTCCTGATCAATCATGTCGTGGAGCGCATCAAACAGCGGACGCAGGTATGGATCAATTTTCTCTTGCAGAGTTCCTGGCAAAAATCCCAACCGCTCCCCCGCCTCGACAGCAGGTCTGGTCAAAATGATGCGATTCACTTCTTTTGCTTGCAGCGCAGAGATTGCCTTAGCCATCGCCAAATATGTTTTACCGGTTCCTGCAGGGCCGATTCCGAAAGTAATAGTGCTTGCTGAAATTGCTTCTACATAAGATTTTTGGTTTGCAGTTTTAGGGCGGATCGATTTACCGCGATTGCTTAAAATATTGAGTGAGAGGACTTCGGCTGGATGATCGATCGGAACTGCACGGATCATTGCGATTGCCTTGTGAACGATATCTGAGCTCAAGGTTTGACCAGCGCGAATAAGAACAAGGAGTTCTTTCATTAATAATTCGCATTGTTCGGATTGTTGATGATCGCCTTTGAGGAAAATCTCGTTTCCTCGCACCGTGATTGTTACTAGTGGAAAGGCGGTCTCATAAATGCGAAGGTAGGCATCGTGGGGTCCTACCAGGGCAACCATAGGGATTGCAGCGGGAACTAAAATCGGATTCTGATCCATTGTTGGAAGATCCTACGGTTAACCGGGCGGCCACGCGAACGCGCGACCTGCCAAAAGGTGAAGATGCGTGTGAAATACGCTCTGACCAGCACCGGCACCGGTATTGGCTACGGTTCGATAATCGGAAATTCCTTGCGCAGTGGCCAATTGTTGGGCGGCGCTAAAGAGCTCGCCAACAACACTGGAATCAACAACTGAACTCTCGCCGATATTTTCGTGATGGCTTACTGGGATGATCAAGATATGCACTGGTGCTTGTGGAGCTAGGTCGTTAAATGCAACGACCCTCTCACTTCGGTAGAGAAATTGCGCTGGAATATCACCGGAGATAATCCGGCAGAAAATGCAGTCAGAGTTGCTCATAGCATCCCTCACTTTACCAACGCCCCATCAAAGTTTGCACCGCTGCAAGAGCTGCGAAACCTGCGTGTGCAGAGCGCAAAACACTCTCTCCCATTCGAACCACCGCAGCACCTTGAGATTGAAAAGTCGCAATCTCATTCGGGGTAAGTCCGCCTTCTGGCCCGATTATCATGACGACCGCTGCACTCGTCGAGGCCTGCAATTTTTGCCCCAATGAACTCAAAGCGAGCTCGCCTTCTTCGTGCAAAACAATGAGTTCAACTCCTGCCGAGTAACGCACACTCATCTCGGCGATCCTCGAAGTTGATTGCAACGGATCGATCAAGGGAAGAATTGGACGGCGTGCCTGTTTGGCCGCGCTACGAGCGGTCGTGGACCACTTCTCTCCCAAGTCATTTTGCCACTTGGCGATTGATCGCTCAGATTGCCATGGAATTATTCGATCTACGCCAGAAACAGTCAGCAACTCAATAGCTTCTTTTGCTCGATCAGATTTCATCAGCGCTTGAACTACGACCAGTTCTGGTGATTTTGCTGCCCTATCAAAGCGTTCGATGATTTCCACGATGAAGGAATTCTTTTTAATCTCAATGATGCGAGCATGCGCCCAGTGCGCAGCCCCGTCAGAGATCTGCAACTCATCACCTATCGAAAGGCGAACCACCTTGATCGCGTGATGAGCCTCATCGCCAAGAACTTCGAGTGTGTTGCTTGTATTAATTGTGGGTACAAAAAAGAGTGGCAGCATGAGTGACCGGATTAGCGATTAAACGCATCTCGGAATTTAGAGAAAAATCCTTGTTCATGTGAGTGCTTTTCCCGCGAATGAATCTCAGCTAGGTCAAGCTTTTCATTGCGAAGCTGTGCAAATTTTTTGAGCAACTCCTCTTCATCACGTTTGAGTTTGGCAGGAGTCTTGACTTCTACGTGAACTATGAGGTCTCCACGTCCGTTGCCGCGCAGTTTGGTTACTCCCAGACCTTTGAGCGTAATTGTGTCTGCGCTCTGGAATCCTGCTTTGATTTCAACTTTTTGTGGCCCGTCGAGGGTATCGATTTCAATGGTGGTGCCGAGGGTGGCGGCAACCATGGAAATTGCAACGGAGATATGGAGATTAATTCCATCTCGAATTAAGAAGCTATGAGGTCGTTCCATAATTTCGATATAGAGATCTCCAGCAGGCCCGCCGCCAGGACCGACTTCGCCTTGACCACTAAGCGCAATGCGATTGCCTGTTTCTACACCTGCAGGAATCTTGATTGGGATAGTGCGACGTTCACGAACTCTGCCTTCGCCACCGCATTCCCGGCATGGTGAAGGAATGACTGTGCCATAGCCGCCGCAGTTGTTGCAGGGGCGCGAGGTCATGACATTTCCAATGAATGATCGCGTTACTTGTTGAATCTCACCTTGGCCTTTGCAAATTGCGCAGGTTGTTGGCTTTGAGCCTTCGGCGCAGCCACTACCAGCACACGTCTTGCATCGGACTGCAGTATCTACCGTGATCTCTTTCTCGCAGCCAAAGCAAGCTTCAGCTAAATCTAATTCGATTCCAATCAGCGCATCTTGACCGGCGCGAGCTCTGCTCCGCGGACCGCGAGAGCCAGACTGTCCAAAGAATGCGCCGAGTAAATCATCAAATCCAAAATTCTGACCACCAAAGCCCCCACCTTGGGAGAATGGATCGCCCCCTCGGTCATATCTTGAACGCTTTTGATCATCGCTCAAAATTTCATAGGCAGTAGTGATCTCTTTAAATTTCTCAGAACTTGCTGGGTCGGGATTTACATCTGGGTGATATTCGCGCGCTAATTTACGATACGCCTTTTTAATTTCATCTGCGCTTGCGTCACGACTGACACCAAGAATGTTGTAGTAGTCAGCCATTATGAATTACCTCCGCCGATAAAACGTCCAATGTAACGTGCGACGGCATTGACCGTTGCCATAGTAGATGCATAATTCATACGAGTTGGTCCGAGTACGCCAAGCGCGCCACCATGAGATGAAGACGAGTTTGGTAGAGCATATTGAGTGGTGACAAGTGATGTGCTCTCCAAATTTTTCTCGCCCTGCTCATCGCCAATTCGCACTTGAACTTCACTTGTGGCGTCGGCAAGCAAGCGAAGCAGAACTACCTGCTCTTCTAGCGCTTCAAGTACTGGATAGATGCTGGCTGCTGGCTCTTGGCTATTGTTGCGCGCAAGATTTGCAGTTCCAGCCAAAATAACTTTGTCTTCATCTGGATATTGAATCACTGCCACCTGATTGGTGAGTTGAGCAAGCATCTTGGCAGTGCGAACCAAGAGATCATCGAGGTTCTCTGAACTACCCATAAATGTCTCGATCGCACGGCGCTCAGCTGTGGAGAGTGGTTTTACTTCGGCAATCTTGTCTACAAAGACCCGATACCCGCTGTTTGTCGGGATACGCCCCGCCGATGTGTGCGGCTGGGTAATGAGGCCCTGTTCTTCAAGCAGTGCCATTTCGTTTCGAATGGTTGCAGGTGAAACACCCAGACTATGTTTTTCGGCGATCACACGCGAACCAACCGGCTCTTGCGTGGCAACATACTCGTCTACGATCGCTCGTAAAATTTCGAGTTGACGTTCTTGCATAATAATCACAATCTACTACACCGACCTAAAAAAGGATCTGACGAACGATGCGATCAGCAATCAATCGCCCGCTCTGTGTTAGTACGAGTCGACCGCGCTGCCATGCCTCACTGACCAGATATCCCTCGCGGAGATACTCCCCCAGCCCTTCAATCACCTTAGCGTCAAAGTTTTCATACGAGATTCCAGAGCGCATGCGAAGTTCCAACATGACCCGCTCACTCTGTTGCGCAGTCGAATCAAGAATTTCTTCATCCGCCATCGGGTTACCCGAGGCAAGAATCCGCTGGCCGTAGGCCGTTGGATGTTTAACATTCCAAAATCGTCTGCCCTGGATATGCGAGTGGGCACCAGGGCCAGCGCCCCACCAATCGCCACCTTGCCAGTACGTAATATTGTGCCTGCACTCACTTCCGGGCTTAGCCCAATTGCTTAACTCATACCAATCAAAGCCAGCTGCATTAAATTTTTCATCTGCAAGCAGGTATTTATCTGCGGTCTGGTCGTCATCTGGCATAACTACTTCACCACGTTTTACTTGGGCGCCAAGCTTGGTTCCAGACTCGACAATTAACGCATAGGCCGAAATATGTGTAATGGGAAGACTTAACGCAAGATCAACGCTCTGCTCCCAATCGGCCATCGATTCGCCGGGAGTTCCATAAATGAGATCAACACTGAGCTCTTTAAAGCCCGCTTGCTGAGCCAGCTTCACAGAGCGTTCGACATTATCTGGATTGTGGGTGCGATCTAACGCCGCTAAAACATGAGGCGCAGCGGATTGCATGCCAAATGAGATTCGATTGAAACCGGCGTCGAGTAGATCATCGAGTTTCTCAGGGGTAATTGTGTCCGGATTCGCTTCAATAGTGATTTCACAATCTGGTGCCAATTCAAATCCACTTTGAATCTGAGTGATCACTCTTCCTAAATCACTCGCATCCAAGAGGGTTGGTGTGCCGCCACCAAAAAATATTGTGGGAACTCGAGCCGAACTTCCGGTCTCTTCGACAACTCTTTGTGCGTGACTAATCTCTTGAAGCAGTAAATCGATGTATGAGTGCGAGATAGTTGAAATTGCAGCAGGGTCGCTTCCGAGTGAGAGTTCTGTCGGAGTGTAGGTATTGAAATCACAGTAGCCACACCGACGTGCACAATATGGAATATGCACATAGAACGCCAAGTCGGTGATCATTCCTTGGCTTTCGCTTTGGCCTTATCTATGTCGGCATCGGTGGTAAGTGCTGCCACGAAGGCTTCTTGAGGGACTTCTACTCGTCCCACCATCTTCATGCGCTTCTTACCTTCTTTTTGCTTCTCTAAAAGTTTGCGCTTACGAGAGATATCTCCACCGTAACACTTCGCCAAAACATCTTTGCGGATCGCGCGGATGCTCTCGCGAGCGATAATGCGACCACCAATTGCAGCTTGGATTGGAATTTCAAATTGTTGCCTTGGGATAAGTTCGCGCAACTTGCCAGTCATCATGGTGCCGTATGCGTACGCCTTATCCTTGTGGACGATTGCACTAAATGCATCGACCTTCTCGCCCTGCAGCAATATATCTACTTTGACAAGGTCTGCTTCGGCTTCACCTACTGGCTCATAATCCAGCGAGGCATAACCGCGAGTGCGAGATTTAAGCTGATCAAAGAAATCAAAGACAATTTCGGCAAGCGGCAGGGTGTAACGAATTTCAACACGATCTTCTGAGAGATAGTCCATGCCAAGCAAAATTCCACGTCGCTCTTGGCAGAGCTCCATGATTGTTCCGATAAATTCCGAAGGAGCTAACACAGTTGCGCGGACAATCGGCTCTTCTACTTTTTCAATCTTGCCATCTGGGTATTCAGATGGATTTGTTACCGTCATCTCTTTGCCATCACCTGTTGTGACGCTATAGACCACGTTTGGTGCGGTGGAGATCAAAGATAGATTGGATTCTCGCTCGAGCCGTTCGCGCACGATCTCCATATGTAAAAGTCCAAGGAAGCCGCAGCGGAATCCAAAGCCGAGCGCAGCCGAGCTCTCTGGTTCGTACACCAGCGCAGCATCATTGAGCTGCAATTTGTCGAGCGCTTCGCGCAACAACGGGAAGTCGGCGCCATCAAGTGGGAATAGGCCAGAGAAGACCATTGGCCGTGGATCTTTGTAACCTGCTAGCGCTTGCTTCGCAGGGTTGTTGTGCATAGTGATTGTGTCACCTACGCGCGACTGTCGAACATCTTTAACGCCAGTGATGACATAACCTACTTCGCCCACGCCAAGACCCTTGGAAACAACTGGCTCTGGTGAGATCACGCCTACTTCAAGCGCCTCGTGGCGAACGCCTGTTGAAAACATTTGAATCTGATCGCGAGGCGTGAGTTTTCCATCAACGACGCGAACGTAGGTAACAACGCCGCGATAACTGTCGTAGACCGAGTCAAAGATCAAAGCGCGAGTGGGCGCAGATGCATCGCCTACTGGCGCCGGAATTTGAGCAACGATTTGATCAAGAAGTTCTTCGACGCCAACGCCTGTCTTGCCAGATACGCGCAGGACATCTTCTGGTTGGCAACCGATGAGTTTGGCCAACTCTTCTGCAAACTTCTCTGGTTGCGCTGCCGGCAAATCAATCTTGTTCAGAACAGGAATGATGGTGAGGTTGTTTTCCATCGCTAAATATAAGTTGGCGAGAGTTTGTGCTTCGATTCCTTGCGCACAATCCACGAGCAAGACCGCACCTTCACAGGCAGCGAGCGAGCGCGAAACTTCGTAGGTGAAGTCAACGTGACCAGGTGTGTCGATCATGTTCAGGATGTACTCCTGGCCATCAATGCCTGATCGCCATGGCAGACGCACTGCCTGAGATTTAATGGTGATGCCACGCTCGCGTTCAATATCCATGCGATCGAGATATTGGGCACGCATATTCCGCTGTTCGACTACTTCAGTGATTCCAAGCATGCGATCAGCAAGAGTGGATTTGCCGTGATCGATATGCGCGATGATGCAGAAATTTCTAATCTGTTCAGGTTTGGTCTGAGCAGGTGCGGGCGCGTTAGCGAGTGGTATCGCTGGCATGAGAGTGAGTTACTAAATTATTTAGCGGAAATCTTGTTGGCAGCCTTTGCCATTGCAGACTTCTTGTTTGCTGCAGCATTAGCGTGGATAACGCCCTTAGAGACTGCTACATCAAGCGCCTTTGAAGCGGCCTTGAGCTCAGAAGCGGTTGTGGCGAGGTCTCCAGTAGCAGCAGCATCCTTAAAGCGACGGATAGCTGTCTTGATCGATGAGCGAACAGACTTGTTACGAGCCTGCGCCTTCTCATTGGTCTTGATGCGCTTGATCTGAGACTTAATGTTTGCCACTTAGATAACTCACTTCGTTAGGATTTCGGGCCAATCGCGGTGGCGATGGGCAGAGGAGAAGGTTATCAGCCCGCACTCGCCTGCTCAAACCCGGGATTTATCGCTCCGCTCGAGCCGATCCCCGAGC
>Ga0164296_1002051_pt1 | contig 20441 bp, 32 predicted proteins | sample GEODES057metaG_FD_113533 | JGI IMG/M metagenome (GOLD analysis project Ga0164296, IMG submission 113533) | Dystrophic lake water microbial communities from Trout Bog Lake, Wisconsin, USA - GEODES057 metaG | ecosystem: Environmental > Aquatic > Freshwater > Lake | place: USA: Trout Bog Lake...
AAATCCCACACGATTGACCCAAAAAGGCTCTAGTAGTATAATAGTAGTATCATTGTAATCAAGGATACTGCCATGCCCAGAAAACTGTTATATCTATTGATGTTTGGCTCAGCTGTGCTGGTCGGCTGTGCTGGTGGTGGCAGTGGTAGTGGTGCAATACCGCCTGGCGCATCGGTTCCTACGCCCACACCGGCACCAACGCCACCGGCCACAACGAAAGCCAGTCCTGCTGTGCCCTACGCTACCCCGGTCATGGTTGGATCGCTCAATCTCTTGCAAGGCAGCAATGGCAATCAGTATCCCAGCTCGCAGACGTTTGTCCAAGACCTAACCGGATCGGGCGCACAGAACGTGATCGTGGCCACTGCGCAAAGTTCAGGAACCGGTGTCACCAGCAACAACTATCTTGGCAGTGCGATTTCGGTATATGGTTGGTCAGGTGGACAGTTGGTCAATCAAACAGCACAATGGTTGCCCAACAACAGCAACATCATCGTCGGCACCAACAACATCTTGTTCGGCAACTTTAACGGTTCTGGACGACCCAGCATGTACGTGGGACCATTTACCGATAACAATACCAACACCAGCCAAGCTGAAATTTTTGTCAACTCGGGCAGTTCGTTCACCAGATACAATATCGATCTTCCTTATAAACTGAGTTCGCCTGGCAGTACCACTTTCATGTACAACGGTGTAGAAAACATCGTGGCTGTGAGCGACTCCAACAACACCACATTTATTTTTGGCAGTACCACCAATCAGTTCCGGGCAGTCAGTGTCAACAACCTGAACAACGCCGGCAGTGCCATTGCTGCAGGCGATTTTTTAGGAAACGGTACCACCACTTTCGTGATCACCGACGACAACAACTGTTCAGGAACTGATCCACGATCGACCCGTTTGTACAATTGGAATCTAAATCAGACCACTGGGGCAGTAAGCATGAACATGATTGGAATATTGCCTCCGGCCATACTGGATACAGCCCAGTTTGATTCCTATTTTGCCAACTATCCCAAACCACCTGGTATCAATTTGCGTAGCAACAATATTGGCATCGTCAAGTACGATTTTGACGAATCCGGTGTGCCCAGCCTGGTGTTGCTGGATATGCCAACCAACTACAGTGGACCACTACAAAGTGCTGTTCAATTTCTAAAAAACAACGGAACCGGCACATTTACTGATGTGACCAGCACTGTGCTGACTGGCTACAACTACAACAAATCAGCTGCCACCATCAGCGTGGTTGATCTGCTGAACAATGGCCTGCCTGATATTGTGTTGTCCGGTGCTGGCGGAGTACAGGTACTCATGCAGGTCAGTCGAGGTCAGTACGTGGCCAGTTTTGCCAACGTGATAACCAGCTTCCAAAATCAAGTGGCCAGTTTGCAAAACGGTGCTGGTATTGCCAGCGTGGTCAATTTTGTGCAAGGACCAGGAGGTCAGCTGTACCTGTTGGACATGATAGACTCGCCGACCAACATGTCACAAAAGAATCTGTATCTCAGTGCGTTGGGATCCGGTTCTAGCACTGCCAATGCCGCCCAGTTGCTATCGGCCATCAAACAACAGTGGCCCTGGATGACCAATGCCGAAGCCAATGCTGTGTTGGCTGCCACTGGCCAGACCTGGTTTGGCGCTACCGTGATCAATGAAACCGCAGTATTTTCTCCGTCCGGCAGTCTCAGCATTGATACTGCTAAAGGTGCTGTTCCTATTCGAGGTAATCTGGGCGGCGTGGAACTGTCGGTCGCGGACACACAGTTGATGGCCCGAGACACCCTGGGGCGGACCTGGACTGTGGACATGAGTGGTACACAGAGTGTGAACTACAGCAACAGTTTCAACGCAGATACCGAACACATCGATCAATACGACCTGACCAGTCATACCGAATACCTGATCAACGGTGCAGTTGGAACTTATGGCGCAGTGCGATTGGGCATTGAAACTCGTAATGCCTGGAACACCTGGGGGTCAGTCAGCAACTTGGATCCAGACACCCGCGGTCGAGACAATCTGGGTCCTGTGGTTGGTCCACAACCCATCAACTACACCGTGGGTGTGCCCGGGTACTGGCACAGTCAGGATCACCGCTGGACAGCCGGCGCACAGTACACCACGCTGAACTACAATCCCTGGGTCAGTCTCAGTGGCAGTTGGGGTCTGGTCACACAAACCAGTAACTGGGATCAGACCCTGCGCTATCAAGGCTCCGACGGCTTTGGTGCTGTGGCTGGCGTGACCTACACCACTACCACAATGCAACCAGGCCTGATCACCAGCATCACACCAATCTTGGGTGCCTGGGGCGAAGCGGGTCAGCGATGGGGTAATCTGGGGGTGTATGCCGGTGTCAAACCAGTGTTGTTGTCGGGCTCGGTGGCAGGCAACTTGCCTACTGGAGTGGATGGCGCAGGCAACACTGTTTACACACAACGCAATTTGGCCATTCAAAATTCTGTGACTGGCTATGTGCGTGGTCTATGGAACGCCGATATCAATCGTAGCACCAGCTATCGTGTGAGTGGTACCGTGATGTCAAACGGGCAGTATCGTGTCATGAACGAGTTCTGGATGGTGTTCTAAACCGTTGACAATCCATCACCATGCGTGTAAAATAGTGGTATGCACAAGATTATCGACGCTCAACCCGACAACATAGAAGACAGTTCAGCACCATGGGATTCGGTCCTCCAAGAAGACTTCCATGTGGCCGTATACCACGATCGGTATCCGGTTACTCTAGGACATCTTCTGTTTGTGCCCAAACACAACGCCATTGGTGTGTTGAGCGATGCGTTTGAAGATGCTGTGCGTTTTGGCAAGCGCAAAGTTGAATCGGGCGAATGGGCCGGATTCAATCTAGGCCTAAACTATGGCACCGCAGCCGGTCAGACTGTGCCTTGGCCACATATACATGTTATACCCAGACAAACAGGCGATGTTGCTGATCCCGTGGGCGGAGTAAGAAACACCATACCCGGCCAGGGCAATTATCGAACAACCACATACAAGGACCCTACCCAATGACAAGCACACGACGAGTTGGTTTTACAGCCAGCGCATTTGACCTATTGCACGCTGGACACATCAGCATGTTGAGAGAAGCCAAAGCACGTTGCGATTATTTGATCTGTGCGTTGCAGAATGATCCCACACAGGATAGACCTGGCAAGAACAGACCGGTACAAAGTATCGTGGAACGACAGCTACAGTTGATTGGTTGCAAATACGTGGACGAAGTCTGGGTCTACAATACCGAAAAAGATCTAGAAGACCTGCTGTTGATCCTGCCCATAAATGTGCGTATCTTGGGCGTGGAATACGAAGGCAAAGAGTTTACCGGCAGAGAAATCTGTCACAAGCGTGGAATTGATCTTTACTTTAACGGACGAGATCATTCGTTTTCCAGCAGTGAACTGCGCCAGCGTGTGGCACAGGCCGAGGAATTCAAAGAACGTACCAAACACCTAGAATCGCAGGGTGCCATACCCGATGACACTGGTGGACCCAGTGCTAAATAGCAGTCCAGCGGCCTTAGGGCATCATTCCCGCTTTACAAATTCTGCTGCCTATGCTATAATCAACATAGGAGAATTTCAATGGCAAAATATTATTCAACCAAGACCTACGGAACCGACCGAGGCCTAAGCTGTTGCTTTAGGCAATGGCGTGCCACACACAGCCATTGCAGTCTGCTTCATGGCTATTCACTTGGAATCCGATTGACCTTTGAATGCGACACACTGGATGAAAAGAACTGGTGCATGGATTTTGGTGGACTCAAACAGTTCAAGGCCTGGGCCGACCACATGTTTGATCATACCTTGGTAGTGGCTGCAGATGATCCCATGCTGAGTTTTTTCCAGCACATGAATGAGATAGTAGATGTAGACAGTGTCAATCATCTCAGTGCCGTGCCACATGAACGTGGCGCCTTGTGTGATTTGAGAATCGTGCCAGGAGTGGGCTGTGAGATGTTTGCCAAACTGTGCTACGATGCCATGAGCAAGATGCTGGAGGACATGAAAAATAACGGCACAGATCGCTACCCAGTAAATAATACCGTGCGTGTAAAAAGCGCAGAAGTTTTTGAACATGCCGGTAATTCGGCCATCTACGAGGGATAAATGACAAAGAAACCGCATGAATTTGGCATAGCAGTGCTATTGCCCACAAGAGGCAGAGGAGATGCACTGGAACGCAGTGTCAAGAGCTTGTTCGACCTAGCCGATCACCCCGAACGCATCCAGCTCATGCTGGGGTTCGACAACGATGACGCCGAGGGTATATCGGCCTTTGAAGAAACGCTACAACCGTGGCTGGACAGTAACGGTCACGAGTACACAGCCATGGGATTTGAACCCCTGGGCTATACACGACTCAACGAGTATGTGAATACTCTAGGCCTAGCCAGCGATGCCGATTGGGTGTTTTTCTGGAACGACGATGCCTACATGGAAACGCAAGGATGGGATAGTGTTATCGAAAGTCACACCGGCGAATTCAAGCTGTTGGCTGTACATACACACAACGATCATCCTTACAGCATATTTCCTATCGCACCACGCTTGTGGCTGGATCACTTGGGACATCTTAGTCCGCATCAGATATCGGACGCCTGGCTCAGTCAACAGGCCTACATGCTGGACATCTGGGAGCGTATTCCGGTCAATGTGGTACACGACCGACACGATCTTACCGGCAACAACAACGATGACACCTACAACAATCGGATCATGTACGAAGGCAACCCTGCGGATCCCAGAGACTTCCATAACTACAGATGGAGCAATCTGCGCATAGAAGAAACTGAAAATATCGCGTTCTTGTTAAGGACCATGGGCATTTCAACAGATTTTTGGGATCGTGTCAAGACCGGTGCCCAGGACCCGTGGGACCGACTGAGAGAAAACGATGTCAATCGACAGATGGTACAATTTTCACACCAACCCGGAGTCACGATCAAGCTATGACGATACCAGAAACTCTAGAAGACAAAATCAAACGCTACTGGAACAACCAGCCCTGCAACATCAGACACGGGCAGAGCGAACCTGGCAGTCTGGAATTTTTCCAAGAGGTATCAGCACGTAGATTTCGAGTAGAACCACACATAGCCGAATTTGCCGGATTCCATCGCTGGGCCGGCCAGCGTGTGTTGGAAATTGGTCCCGGTATCGGATCAGATGCTGCTGAATTTGCACGACACGGTGCCGAATATTACGCTATAGATTACAGCGAAGAAAGCGCCAAGCTGGCCCGCAAACGCTTTGAAGTGGAAGGACTGGAAGGCGAATTCCGAGTGGGCGATGCCAGCGACCCCGACAGCTATCTGGATCTACCGCCCATGGACTTGATCTACAGCTACGGAGTGATACATCACTTTCCGGCCCTGGACGAGATCATCGACAATGTGCATGCGGCGCTGGCACCCGGTGGCGAATTCAGATTCATGGTATATGCCAAACATTCGTGGAAGCAGGCCATGATCAACAAAGGGCTGGACCAATATGAAGCGCAGGCCGGTTGTCCGTATGCCAGAAGTTTTGGCCGAGAAGAAATTGCGGACATACTGGGCGACAGATTTGAAATATTGAGGTTGCGTCAGGACCACTGTTTCATGTACAATATAGACAAGTACAAGCAAGGTGAATATGAATTGGAGCCTTGGTTTGCAGCCATGCCCGATGCCATGCGTGAAGCTGTGAGAGAATACCTGGGGTGGCATCTATTGGTCAAAGCAAAGCGCAAATGAAAAAAATACTGGTGAGTTGGAATGACATCGAATCTCAAACACAAGAAATATTACGTCAACTGCATCTGGATGGATGGCGACCTGACTATGTGGTTGGCATCACCAGAGGCGGTGCTGTTCCGGCTGTGTTGATCAGTCAATATCTCAACGTGCCCATGCATCCGTTGGAAGTGAGTTTGCGCGACGGCGGTGAGCGTGTCAGCAACTGTGGCATGTCAGAGGATGCTTTTGGATCTGATCATGATGATGCCATGGCATCAGACAATGGTCGTAAACAAATCTTGATTGTAGATGACATCAATGACTCGGGTGCTACATTGAACTGGATCAAACAAGATTGGCAGTCTGGCTGTTTTCCAAACGATACCAGATGGATGAAAGAAATATGGGGACACAATGTTCGAGTGGCAGTACTGTACGATAACGAGTCGAGTCAATCAGAACTTGACATTGCCTACGCTGCTGTTACAATAAACAAAGCCGAGGAAGATTCTTGGATTGAATTCCCTTGGGAGAATTGGTGGGCCAAATGAGCAAAATCAAAATAGCAGAATTGTTTTACACTGTTTATACAAGGGTATTCCGGTAAAGGTCAAAGAATAAAAAATTTAAAATTTAATATATCTGGCCCAATCGGAGCATTTGCTAATCATGTTAGATGGTTAATGTTACTAGATCCATTATTCAGTATTACTTTTCATTGGTTTGATCTACAAGAGTATCTCAGCTTGAGAGGTCCAGATTGGCCAAGTTATGAAAATTATGTTAATAAAAATTTAGTAGGAGTTTTAGAAGAAATAAAAAAAGAATTCAACGAGCTGGATGCATACTTTGAATTTGATACTATTGATAATAAAATTTGTGCATTTAAAGATAAAATATATTCTGAGTCGAGGACCTGGCATAATTGGCTGATTATTGAATGGAAATTTAGAAAAAACCTGGATAAATTTGTGGGTTTAACACATAATATAAGATATGAAAAAACAAGTGCAAAAAATCTATTATTGACTATTGATCCAGAGTTAGCTCATAGGTGTTATTTGAAATTCAATTCTAATTTAAACAACATGTCTGCTGAAGATTTTAAAAAAACTGTTGCCGTAGAAATCAATAACTACAAACGAATAGCCGAACTTGATCCAGCGCACTATCAAATTATTGCATCAGACGTGCTATATCAACCCATATTAGATAGAAATTTTTATAATAAATTAATCGATTGGTTTGATTTAACGGATAATTACAAGCTAGCAAATCGTATTCATCAACTATGGTATAATGCACATCAACGTGCAGAAAAAGAATTTGTAACTGATATCGAAATATTTTACAGCATACAAGGCGAAGGCAGGTACATGTGCGTTCCGCATTCTAATTCTGCTTAACATCGATGATAATCTGGCCTGTAAAATTTGTAGAAAGCAAATACAGCAAGTGGTATAATAACCTTATACGCAAAGCACAACTACGGGGCTCTATACAAGGATATAAAGAAACACATCATATTATTCCTTGTAGTTTTGGCGGCGATAATGTCAAATCAAATGTAGTTCAACTAACTGCCCGAGAACATTACATTGCTCACGCATTGTTATGGAAAATGAAGTTTGAAGGCATATACGGTAGCAAAATGGCATTTGCGTTTAATACATTTATTAACAAAATGACTACCAAGGAACGCAGTGTAAATCATACCTACACAATTTCCAGTAGAATGTATGAAACATTTAGGAAACACTATTCTCAAATGTTAAAAGAGAAGTATGCCAAGGAAGGCGGCACTTGGGTAGGACGAAAACACTCAGAAGAATCTAAAAAGAAGATTGGCGAGAAAAGTAAGTTAAAACAGTTTAAGAAAGGCCCTGAAAATCCCAACTGGGGCAAAAAACTCAAAATGACCGAAGACGGCACCAAGCGAAAAAAGGAGGCCGCGTTAGCAAGATGGGCAGATCCAGAATATAAAGAAATGATGAAGTCTAAACGGCGAGCATTTTTAGAAACTCCAGAAGGCAAAGCATTATTACAAAAACAAGCAGATTCAAGAAGAGGTGTTAAACGAGATCCTGCCATAATGGAAAAATGTGCTGCGGCTAAGCGTGGGAAAAAAGAGCACGAAATTTATTCTGCCGAAACAATATTAAAAAGAAAAGAAGCACTAAAGAATAGAGTCGTATCTGATGAAGCAAAAGAAAAAATTCGTCAAGGAGCATTAAAAGGCTGTAAGATGCCCAAATCCGACAACTGGAAAAAACAAATGAGTGAGCGGATGACTGGGATTGTTCGTCCTACTAAATCGTGCGAACATTGTGGTAAAATTGCGGTTGTATCGAACTACAATAGATGGCACGGAGATAATTGTAAAACTCTCCAAAAAAATTTACAATTACCGACTAATGTGTTAAACTTAGAAATAATAAAGGATACAAATGTCAAAGATTAAGATAGCAGAGTTGTTTTATTCAATCCAGGGAGAAGGCAGATACATGGGGGTTCCCAGTGTGTTCCTTCGAACTTTTGGCTGCAATTTTTCTTGTAGGGGCTTTGGTATGCCGCGTCCTATGTTGAGCACCGAAGCCGATGACTTGGCCTCTATACATGAATTAAATCCATTCAAGCGTTATGAAGATTTGCCTTTAGTCAGCACAGGCTGTGACAGTTATGCGTCGTGGCACCCGGACTTTAAAAATCTAAGTCCCATGCTGGAGACCGATGCCATCGTGGCTCGTATCATGGAGATCTTGCCACATGGTGAGTGGCGAGACGAGCACCTAGTTATTACAGGCGGTGAGCCGTTACTAGGTTGGCAACGTGCTTATCTGGACTTACTGAACAATCCTAAAATGAAGGCGTTGAAAGAAATTACCTTTGAAACAAATGGTACTCAAAAACTAACTACAGAATTTAAAAATTATTTAGATCATTACATTGATGAAAGCTATGGGCGTGAAGTTACATTTTCAGTCAGTGCTAAACTTCCGTGTTCTGGCGAAAAGTGGGAAGATGCTATTAAACCAGAAGTAGTGTGCGAATATGAACAGTATGGTACTACCTACTTGAAATTCGTCGTGGCCACAGAAGAAGATATCGCAGATGCCGAACGTGCCATCGATGAATTCCAGCAGGCAGGATTTACTGGCCATGTCTACTTAATGCCGGTCGGAGGCGTTGAAAGCGTATATGCCTTAAACAACAGAGCAGTGGCCGTGGCGGCCATGAAACGTGGGTGGCGCTACAGTGACCGACTTCAAGTGCCGCTTTTTAAAAACGAATGGGGCACTTGATATTCTTGTTACCCGTTGATTATTTTGACCAAGCACCAGTCTGGCAACTGAAATTTGTGCTGTGGCCTAGACGTTGTTCGATATCCGGACGCCGTATATTTTTAGAATGGGCCTATCGCGGAATCGCTACCCGTGTTGGGATGGATGAAATACAGCATGAAATACATTGGCACAACAATGTAGAACACTTGATATGGAGATTGAAACAATGAATTTGCAAGACAACATAACAGCCTGGATTAAAAACTATGCTGACACAGCTGGCATGAGGACCTTGGTAGTGGGCATATCAGGCGGTATTGATTCGGCCGTGGTCAGCGCCTTGTGCGCCAGGACTGGCCTAAATACCATCGCTGTCAGCATGCCCATACGCCAACGGCCCGAACTGCACGATCTCAGTATGCAACAAGGTGCCTGGTTGACCCAGACATTCGACAATGTGCGACACGAGATCATTGATGTGACTCCGGTATTTGACACATTCGAGACCAAGATGAATCAGTACAACAACTTGTTGGGCATGGCCAATAGCCGTAGCCGATTGAGAATGGTAACCCTGTATCAGATTGCTCAAAGCACGCAGGGCCTGGTAGTAGGAACCGGCAACCGGGTTGAGGATTTTGGTGTGGGTTTCTATACCAAATATGGCGACGGTGGCGTGGACATCAGTCCCATCGCCGACTGTTACAAGACCGAAGTATGGCAGATGGGCCGCGAACTGGGTGTGTTGCAAGACATCATCGATGCACCACCCACAGATGGCCTGTGGGACGATGGCAGGACCGATTCGGATCAGTTGGGAGGTCTTACCTATGCCGAGCTAGAAATGGCCATGCGACAGGACAACAATGAATTGCCTATTGACAATCTCGAGCAGTTAAAAAACGTTGAAAAATATCGTCAAATACGTGCTCGTAGTCTACACAAAATGAACCCAATTCCGGTTTACAAAAAAATCTAGTGTGGCGATCAATCACGATAAATTACATACACGACAACTCAAAGGATCATCATGGCAAAAATTGGATTTGTAGGAATTGGGAAACTGGGACTAGATTGTGCCGAAGTCATGGCAGAAAAACACGAAGTACGTGGCTATGATATTGTGCCCAGAACCAGCGACACTGTACGGGTATGTGACATGGCCGAATTGGTTGAGGCGAGCGAATGGATCTTTATTGCTGTGCCCACTCCGCATGCGGAAGGCTACGATGGCTCGGTACCCAGCAGCCACATGGAGCCCAAGGACTTTGGTCATGACGCTGTAATTGATGCCATCAACAAGGTAAATCAATATGCCAATGGTGTCAGCAAAAAAGTGGTCTTGATCAGCACTGTGTTGCCAGGAACCACCCGCAGAAAATTTATTACCTTGCTGGATCCGGTTCATCAGTTTGTGTACAATCCATACCTGATCGCCATGGGTTCGGTCAAATGGGACATGGCCAATCCTGAAATGGTCATTATCGGTACCGAAGACGGTGAAATTTCCGGCATCGCCGGTGACTTGATTGCCTTGTACAAGACCATCATGCAGAACGATCCCAGATACGAAATCGGAACCTGGGACGAATGCGAAGCCATCAAGATCTTCTACAACACATTTATTTCGGCCAAGGTCGGCTTGGTCAACATGATCCAGGACTTTGCGTTAAAAATTGGCAACATCAACGTAGATGTTGTGACCAATGCTCTAGCACGCAGCACCATGCGTATCATGGGACCCAAATACATGACAGCAGGCATGGGCGATGCTGGTGCTTGCCATCCCAGAGACAATATCGCTCTGCGTTGGTTGGCCCAAGAATACGACATCGGTTACGATCTGTTCGATACTGTGATGCATGCTAGAGAATTACAAGCACGCAATCTGGCCCTGTTCTTGGTCGATCAAGCTGTTGCCAGCGGATTGCCTATCGTGATACACGGCAAGGCCTACAAGCCTGATGTGGAATACTGTATCGGTTCGTACTCGACTCTGGTCGGGCACTATGTCAAACAAGCCGGTCACACCGTGGTTTATGTGGATCCACTCAGCGACGACCCAACCGACGTGGTAGACACAGTCAGCACACCTGCTGTGTTCCTTTGGGCTCACAACAGAAAAATCACTTACGAATACACCGGTGACCAACAGGACACACAGCCCTACTGTGAAATCAAACCTGGCAGCATAATCGTGGATCCGTGGAGAAAATTACCACAGACCAGCACAGTGTTTACTGTGGTACATTACGGCAATACTAGGCCTCAATAATATGAGCATATTTGATCGTTTCCGTCGGAAACCCGCTGTGATCAAGATAACCGAGGATCCCAAGCCTCGGGCGCCCAAAGCTCCCAAGGCTCCGGAAAAAACTGCCAAAGAGCTGGCCACTGAGCGTGGTGAACCTTACTTTAAAATTGTAAGTGTAGACATAGATCCTGAAAATATCCATGCCGGTTCTTTTGAGTTTGATTGGAACGAAAAAATGATAGCTGACTTGGTCAGACATGGCTACATGATGAAAAAGACCGATACTGACAGTGAAATCATTGATCGTTATTTCCAAAATGTATGTCGTAATGTGGTACTCGAAACTTGGGAACAAGAACAGGCCATGAATGGCAACAGGATCATTCGCAGCAAAGATATCGGCGATGGTCGTAGTGAGGTCAGTTGATGCAAGGCCTACGACCGCCAAAAACCATAAAGGTCTATCAATTGACCAAACTGACAATCGATGGTGGTATATACATATCGCCGGTGTCCATATTGGGCACAACGTTGGGCACAGCGTCGTATGGAAGTGGTATTTTTAAATCACTCGACGAAGCCGAGCAATATCGCACCGTAGAACTCCTCAAAAATAAAACAGACAATTCCACGTATCACGTGTTTGAACTAGAATTCCCTAACCCGGCCTATCAAGAATGATACTTTATGTAAATGGCGACAGCCACGCAGCCGGAGCCGAAGCTGTGAATCGCCATGCTTTTGCTCAGGACGATAGCCAATATTTTTATCTAGGTCGTAGACCACATCCGGACAATCAGGCAGTGACCTGGGCCAAGCAGTTGAGCAAGAGTCTAAATGCCTCGTTGTATCTTGATGCCGAAAGTGCCAGCAGCAATACTCGTATAATCCGTACCACACGAGCCTGGTTGGCCGAACGTGCCAATACCACGCACGACCTCTTGGTGATCATACAGTGGAGCACCTGGGAAAGAGAAGAGTGGTTGTACGACAATGTGTATTATCAAGTCAACGCATCGGGCATAGATCGTGTGCCAGCAGAACTACAGGAAGATTATCGACAGTTTGTGATCAATGTGGACTGGAATCAAAAAACTCTACAGGCACATGATGAAATTTGGCAGTTCCATCAAGAACTGGATGCACAAAACATACGTCACATATTTGTAAACGGCAATACCAATTTTGGTGCCATCACCGATCGAAAGGATTGGGGCTCCAGTTATATTGGACCATACGATCCTGCCCTGAACTACAATGCGATCCTGGAATCAGCCGGAATCGAAACAGTGGCACCCAATTCATATCATTATGGCAAAGATGGCCATAGCTTTTTCCACCGTTTTATGTTACAATATATTATCTCCAACAAATACGTTTAGGTGGTAATATGCGGTATGTGCTGATCGACACAGCAAACATGTTTTTCCGTGCCAGACACGGTGCTTTTAGAGCAGCAGATACCTGGGAAAAGATCGGATTCGCTCTGCATATCACACTCATGGCCGCCAACAAAGTAGCACAGCGATTTTCGGCTGATCACGTGGTATTTGCTCTAGAAGGGCGCAGCTGGCGCAAAGACCACTATCGACCCTACAAGGCCAATCGAGCCGTGGCCCGGGCGGCACTCACAGAAAAAGAACAAGAAGAAGATGCCATGTTCTGGGAGACCTATGACAGCTTGACCCAGTATCTGACAGAACGAACCAATTGCAGCGTCATACGGTGCGCCACAGCAGAAGGTGACGATATCATAGCAAGATGGATTGCGTTACATCCTGCTGATGAGCATGTGATTATAAGCAGTGACACTGACTTTGTTCAACTGTTGGCCACAAATGTAAAACAGTATAATGGCATTACAGATGAATTGATCACGATTGAAGGAATATTTGATGCGAAAGGTAAACCGGTCCTCGACAAGAAAACTAAGGAACCTAAAAAGATACCGGACCCAGGGTGGCTTCTTTTTGAGAAGTGCATGCGAGGCGACCCGACTGACAATGTTTTTTCAGCGTTTCCTGGAGTCCGTACAAAAGGGACGAAAAGCAAAGTCGGCTTGGCGGAGGCGTACGAGGACCGAACAAAACAAGGTTACAGCTGGAACAACATGATGCTACAACGCTGGACAGATCCAGATGGTGTAGAGCATAGAGTATTAGATGACTACGAGCGCAACAGGACCTTGATTGACTTGACTGCTCAGCCCACAGATGTTAAACTAACAATTGACACTGCCATACGTGAGCAGATCAGTCACAAAGATATAGGGCAGGTGGGAGTGAGATTCATGCAGTTCTGTGGCAAGTATGAACTCAACAAATGTAGCGAAACAGCCGAACAGTTTGGACGCTGGTTAAACGCCACCTATCAAGGAGTGTTGACATGAAAGTGTATGTCACCTTGTGTGTAGCGACCTTGGGCACTGGCATAATATTTTTGTGGTTCATGAATGCCATGGAATCACCCATGATCACCATGCGTTACGATTGCAGACAGTTGATAGGCGGATGGCACCCAGACGTGCCGGTAAAAGTACAACAGATGTGCAAAAAGAAAGGGTATGATGCTGATAGCAAAACCAGTGATTGATAACGAATTTTGGATCCTGCAACGAGATGATAAAAAAATTGGCAACGTAGAAGCCTGTGCTGGCGGATACCAAATCCGTATCAACAATCAAATCACACAGTACAAGACCATCAGCATGTTGGAACGTGATGTTGGTATTAGATTTGAATCCAGTCCTGCCCGTGCACCGGTGGCAACATGTACTGATCGATCAGTACACGGGTATCCCACAGCCAGTCGTGTACACAATCCGGTCTGGGACGTGCCGCATGCGTTGCCGCTGTTTACCAAGACAGCCAAAAGCCGTAGCTGGTTCGCAGCCGGTTGGTATCAGGTCAAGAAAGGTCGTAAATGGCGTACTGTACAAGATCCCAAGCTGATCGTGTTGCAACGTTATACCTATCACGGTCCATATCACAACACACAGGAGATTGCCAATGTCTAGCCCATTCCAACAACAGGCCAGTTTCATGCAGGCCTGCGGACAAACTGTCGGCATAGAAAATAGAGATCAGTATGCCTTGTATCTGGATCTCATACGTGAAGAAGTACAAGAACTGGAGGATAGCCAGCATCCGGTAACCGATCTGGATGCCTTGATTGATATCTTGGTGGTCACTATTGGTGCCATACACAGCATGGGAGCCGATGCCGAAGGTGCCTGGAACGAAGTCATGCGCAGCAATTTTGACAAGATCGACGTCAACACCGGTGCTGTGATCAAAAGAGAGGATGGCAAAATACTCAAGCCTGAGGGCTGGGAACCGCCCTGGCTGGATCCATACCTGAATGAGGTGCACAGATGAGTTTGCACATAGAAAGATTTATTGATCGTGTACAGGGCCTGCAGGGCGGTAGAAATACACTTGTGATGACAGCCGACGAAGCACAAGCCTTGGTAGCCGATCTGTCTCGACTGTTGTTGCACATGCAGGAATTGCAGTCAGCTGTTGCTCAACCAGTAGACGAAGTGATCACCGTGCGCATGGACGGCGGCAGTTATTAAACTGGGTATATTACCGCCATAAATACTTGATCATGAGCCGACCCAAGCCAATCGTACTAGCTGAAATAACCAATCGTAACACCTACAAGACCGAACAGGTGTTAGGCAGCGAAGGAGTATGGGCTGTGTTTTATGACAGCAAGCCCATCAACCTCAAAACCAGCAATCTTTTGGTGCAATACCCGGGACCCAAATACAAAAAAGTATCATTCAGCAATCCCGGACATGCCATCAACCTGGCCAAAAAATTGAACTCACAGTTCAAGACCGACAAGTTCACAGTGGTGGTTCTCAAGCAAGGCGACCGAGTTTTTCCTTGACACCATGCGTGTTTACGACACCTTTATATTTTACAACGAACTGGATCTGCTAGAGCTACGCCTGCGTACCTTGTACGATCATGTGGATGTGTTTGTGCTGTGTGAAAGTGATCTTACCCTGACCAATCATGCCAAGCCCTATATCTTTGAACAGCACAAACAAAGATTCGCACCATGGTTGGACAAGATCCGTCATGTCAAATATACCAGTTTGGCCGATCGCAATTACTGGAACAATGCGGATCTACAGCGGGATGCCATCATTGCCGGGCTGGCCGATGCCAACGACGATGACATTGTGATCTACAGCGATGTGGATGAGATTGTGAGACCCAGCAGTGTTGACTATACAAGAACTCAAGACCAAGCCACGGTGTTTGGTTTCCATATGCCCCTGTGCAATTTTAAATTTAATTATGTGCGTGCATCTCCAATACCGGGCCCGTTTGACATCTGGAGCATGGCTGCCAGGGCCAGCTGGATCAGACAGTTCAGTGTACAAGCACTTCGCTATCAACGATCTAACCTGTATAATCTTCCAGCACAAATTGATTATCGAGACCGTACAGGTATGTTGACCCAGGATCAGGTAGTAACTGTGCGTCACGGCGGTTGGCATTTCAGCTACCTGGGCGACCGTGCCTGGCTGACCGACAAGGCACGCAATACAGTGCACCAAGAAGAAAATACTGCTGATCTGGTCCTCAATCTCGATGTAGAGGCCAGCATACGTGAAAAACGATCCTGGAATCGTGACAGCGAATTCCAGTACGAAATAGTCAACATGACCGATTACTTTCCCAGAGCCTGCCTGGACTATCCGCAATGGATCTTGCCCAATTCTGGCGTCGATCCTGAAGAATTTTTATCAAGATTCTGATCATGCGTGACCGTCTGCAACTTACTAAAAAATTAGTGTCTGAGTTGCCCGAGCAGGATCGTATCACTGTGGCCCAGGCTCGTACACAATGGTGGTTTAATATACGCAACACTGGTGGTATGCGCCTGACTGGCCCTGGATACCGAGTGTTCAGCGAAGTGCTGGATATCGAATCCTACGAATACACTATCTCAGATCCGGCCATGTTTGATCAGCGCATGATGCTGGATCTGGACCGCAAAATACAGATGCCCTACTATATCAGTACCACACGCGGCATACCTAAAAAAATCATATTTTTTGGCAGCAAGGAAGCCATGATGGTGGTTTTGTACGGTGATCTCAAACGATGGCTTGACAGTTGCTGAAATATGCTATATAATAAACACTTGGGCCTCTAGCTCATTAGGTTAGAGCAAACGACTCATAATCGTTGGGTGCCGTGTTCGAATCACGGGAGGCCCACCATAAATAGTGTTATAAAAAGATTTTAGATTTTTAGAGTAAGTAAATATATCAAAAGGAGAGTCACAATGACGGTTATCACACATGTCAATCTGGGCAGAGCTATCACCGATGCCGAACTGAACAACGTTATGGATTATCTAAGCAATGCTGTAGCCGAGAACCATATATACGCACCTGCAGAACAGGGAAATTTTCCAGCCATGGCTCTCAGTGTCGATGGACAAACAGCAATCGCAATATGGGACACCGCCGATTCGGCCAATGCTTATATAGCCTTCGTCAATGAAGCTAGTCCTCCACCAGTGCTGGCTCAGGTACAAATCATTTAAGGAATTGATATGACTATTATCACAAATATGAACATGGGCAGGAAATTGTCATTTGCCGAACAGGCCTCTGTGCAAAATCAGTTACTGAATTGTCAGGATCTAGGGGGGCACGGGCAGGCAATAAGTATTCCTGTACTGCAACCCACTCTAGATCCAATTTTTCCACTTAGCGATTGTGTTGTTATGATCTGGGAAACCCAGGATGCAGCCACGGCCTGGGTCACATTCATGAACACATTTGATCCACCACCTGTATCGATCGTGGTGCAAACTGTCTAGCAGTAGCAAAGTATTGTTGTAATTCCTTCGTAGTGAAGGCACTGTGGACGTGGGTTCGATTCCCACCAGATCCACCATAAGAACATTACTATCCGTCACGGTGGCTAGTAGAGCAAGAATCCTGAGCATCGGGTATGCCTGAGGCGTAATACAGGGTAGTGTTCTTTTGATGGGTCTGACCTGGTTTCGACATGGTGAGATAGCGAAAAAGGCAACACAGTAGGCGATGACTGTAAATCAAGCAAAACTCGTAAATGCAAACGCAAATACAGGCGAAGTCGCTGTTTCTGGCAAGAACATCAAGTTCTCTGCACGTACAGTACGAGCCACATCATTTGCAGTTTAATCACTGCATAGGGTAGGAAATACCTCGTAACAGAAACCACCAAAAGGGCCTTCGGGCCCTTTTTTTTATTTGCATCAAGTCTTGATTGATAGTGAATAAATACTGGCAATAAATCTTGTAAGAGACAAGGAGCAAGTATGAATGATGTTCTCAAGATCATTGGCGATCTTGGTTTTCCTGTTGCAGCAGCTTTGGCAGGCGGTTATTTTGTGTACCTGACCATCAAGCTGTTGCTGGCCGGAGTGCTCAGCAGCATCAAAAGCATGGCTGGTATTATCACCAGTCTGGACAACCGAGTAAAAACCATGAATCATGAAGTCTTAAGAGTGGATACATTAGTAAGTTCTGCCCTCGGTCTTAAACCCGATCTTGACAGAATTGCCAGAGCTGACGGAAAAACTGATGCTCGGAGAGACTGATGAAATACTACGATTATGAATGGGATCTATATCCCAATTATTTGAAATTGGACAACGAGTTGGACACAGTTGCATTGGGGTGGAAAGAAGGTGATCTATTCCGTCTTGAAACCTGTTCGGTCACTGGGATCCGGATGATCAAAAAGATTGATCCTGTCGAACGATTCACAAGAGGCTACACATGATGGGAAACCTAGTAGAACTGGTAAACAAGTACGGATTCCCTATCATCATGGCCGTGGGCATGGGCTATGTCATACACTATGTCTGGCGGTGGGCAACTACCGAAGTCAAGCCGGTCATATCAGATGCCAACACCGTGTTGATCGCACTGATTGACCGTATACGCATGTTGGACAACGACCTGATCCGACTGAATCAAAAGGTCAATACGGTTCTGCATCTTCGTGGCAAAAGCATTGAACATGAACGAGTATCAGCCGAAAAGCGCATCAACGCCACTGTACAAGATCAAGAAGCAGCCGGCGGTAGCGACTGATCATTTGCTTGTGGCATGATAGGTGCCGTTCCAGTTGTCTGGTACCCCTTGTTCCATCCGCTCGATCATCTTTTTGTAATATTCCTGTATGTCCACGGTTGGATCTGTACACAATTCTCTAGCCCACTCAAGTGCTCGATTCCAGTTGCCACTTAGATATTCTTTCATGTATTCTTCATGTTTGTGGGTCGCAGTTTGGCCCACGGTATAGATATCCAGCCCAACAGTTTTGCCTTTGACCGCGATGTTATCCAGTTTAATCACTGCAAATGAATCTTTGACCAGATCGGCTGTTCTTGGACCAATGATCAACAGCACACCATAGCTCTTGGTTTGTCCTTCCAGGCGTGCTGCTGTGCTTACTGAATCTCCCAACACATCGTAGCCAAATTTGGTTTTGGCACCGATATTGCCTATCAAGGTCTCGCCGGTGTTGACACCTGCACCCATGCCCACTGGAGGACGCCCACTGGCAATCAAGCCCACATTGAAATCTTCAATGGCCCGGATCATTTCCAGTGCAGTGCGCACAGCAGTTTGGGCATGCTTGTCATCATCCAATGGCGCACCATGTACATGTAGGCTGGCGTCACCAATGAACTTGATCAGTGTACCATCATTGGCCAACACAGGAACACTCAACGCTGTCATGTAGTCATTCATGATCTTGGTCAGGCCTTCTACATCGTCGCCAAAACTTTCGCCCAGCGCAGTAAACCCACGCAGGTCAGTCATGACTATACTGAGCTCTCGACGTTCGCCACCGAGTTTGATCAATTCAGGATTTTTCTGCAAGCGTTCCACAATGGTGGGATTGACATAACTGCCAAACTGTCGTTTGATTGCTAATTTTTGATTTAACTCTGTAATAAATCTAACAATATTGATATGTAGGCCTACTAGAACTACTGCTACGATAGGAATAGTAACATCAATTAGGAACGCATAATGCGTGTAAGCGTATTGCCCACCAAAGTAGAGTAAGACAACTAATAAGATTGGAACAATATAGGATAAATGTTTATTCATTTGTGCTTACATTTGTCTCCGTGATATTGGACGTATATATTTTTAGCACATACCATGCCGCAATGTGGGCATACCAACTTTTCTCGTTTTATACCTGTTATTTTATCTCTTATTTTTTGTTTAGATTCATCTGTGTGTTTTTTTCCGTAAAAACTATTATTCTCTCCGAGATGGGCTTGTCTATTCTTTTCTTTGCATTCTTCGGATTGCCTGGTGCCGTATTGATTGTGTTTTTTGCCTTGCTTTGCGGCTTTTAATTTTATACGATGATTTTCAGATTTAGCAACACCAGTATGTGATAGACTATTTTTCTTACGCTGTTCTGTTGTCCATACTCTGCCAGTTGCTCCTTCGCCGCCATCTGTTCTATTGTGTAATATACCAGTGCCTAGATCTTTACGGCCCCACCAACGTATTAATCGGCGCTCAATGGCCAAGGCACCGACTTCGGTTAGTTTAGTTTCAATAAAAATTATTTTAGATTTATCTTTTGGGACTTTGACGGAATGAGCTTTAGACCAAGCTCTTGCGTCTTTACCTTTACCGATGTAGTAAGGTGTATGGTCTGACTTTCTTATGTAGGCATAGACATAATAGCGTAAATACATTTGCTGTGATTCCTTTACAATCATAGAGCGGGTGGATGTTGATAGCATCGCGACTCGCACTTTTATTTATTACGCTTTTCTTTTTCAAGTCTGGCAATGTGTTGCTTGAGTTGCTCAATCGACATTTCGCCGTTAATAACTTGTTGATAGATATGTGCGGCCATTTTAAACTCATCAGCAGGACTGATTCCGTTGTAATACAACTCAGCAAGGTGCCTTGCTAACATCTCCGGGGCATCGTGATTGATCCAGTTTTCTTCTAAACTTTGATTAGCAGATTCTATTAGATTGATATAATCGCGAAATGTTTTCATAATAATATTTATTACTTTTTACGCCAGTTAGCGAAGAATACAAGCACTAATCCAAGCACTATTATTAGTATAATTTCTGCCGTATC
>Ga0164296_1002052_pt1 | contig 20440 bp, 15 predicted proteins | sample GEODES057metaG_FD_113533 | JGI IMG/M metagenome (GOLD analysis project Ga0164296, IMG submission 113533) | Dystrophic lake water microbial communities from Trout Bog Lake, Wisconsin, USA - GEODES057 metaG | ecosystem: Environmental > Aquatic > Freshwater > Lake | place: USA: Trout Bog Lake...
AGACCGCTTGGGTAAAGCGCTATTTCGATCAAGAAGTACGCCCTTTGCTAATCCCCGTGGGACTAGACCCCGCCCATCCCTTTCCCCAAGTGGCTAACAAGTCTTTAAACTTTATTGTTCGTTTAAAGGGTAAGGATGCGCTTGGGAGGCACAATGAAATTGCCATTGTCAAAGTGCCCCGAGTCTTGCCTCGTTTGGTGAAATTGCCCCCCAAAGTTTCCAAGAACCAGACGTTGCTGATTTCTTTGTCAAGTATTATTCGCGCCCATCTAAGGGATCTCTTTGAAGGCCGTGAAGTGGTTCATTTCTCGCAGTTCAGGGTCACTAGAAATTCGGACCTCTCTGTGGACGAGGAGGATGTGAGAAATCTTCGAACCGCGCTCAGGCAAAGTCTTGAACACCGTCACTACGGAGAGGCCGTTCGCCTTGAGGTCTCAGCAGGATGCACAGAGTATTTGTCTGATTTTCTGTTGCGGGAGTTTGAACTCCCCAAAGAGGCTTTGTACCCAGTACCTGGCCCCGTTAATTTAGTTAGACTGAGCCAAGCGATTGACTTAGTGGCTAACCCTGCACTGCTCTTTAAGCCCTACGCAGCTTCATTTCCGCTGCAACTCAACCCAAGCTCGTCCATTTTTGATCAAGTCTCTAAAGGGGATGTCCTATTTCACCAGCCCTTTGAGAGCTTTGACGGGGTCTTGGCTTTTTTGAGAGAGGCCGTAAACGATCCCAATGTCCTTGCCATCAAACAAACAATATACCGAACGGGATCCAACTCAGAGTTGATGGATTTGCTCAGGCAAGCCGTTATCAAGGGCAAGGAGGTCACCGCGGTGGTTGAACTCAAAGCTAGGTTTGACGAAGAGGCCAATATCAACTGGGCCGACCGTTTGGAGCAAATCGGTGCCCAAGTGGTTTACGGTGTCGTTGGACTTAAAACCCACGGCAAAATGCTCTTGATCACTCGAAGAGAGGGCAAGCACCTTAGACATTACGCGCATCTGTCCACCGGTAACTACAATCCATTGACGGCAAAGCTATATACCGATATTAGCTTTTTAACCAAAGACCCCGCGATCACCGGGGACGTGGAAAACATTTTTATTCACCTTGCCAGTCAAAGCACGTTGCCTAAGCTTAAAACGATTTGGCTCGCTCCTTTTGATTTGCAAAATAAACTAATTGCCATCATTGACCGTGTTGCCAAGGGGGTCAAGGCAGGCGTAGAGGGCAGGATCGTTTTAAAAATGAACTCCCTCACCGATGAGCGCTTGGCTTTCGCCTTAATACAAGCGGCAAGGTGGGGCGTACGCATTGACCTCATCGTTAGAGGGGCTTGTATTTTGCCGGCCCAAGTTCCAGGTGTCTCAGAGCGGATTAAAGTTAGATCCGTAGTAGGGCGTTTTCTGGAACACACAAGAGTCTTTTATTTCAGAACCGGCGAGGAGGAGAGTCTTTTCTTATCCAGCGCAGATTGGATGAACCGCAATATGCTCAGGCGCATTGAGTTGGTGTGGCCCATTAAGGATGAAAAACTTAAACGCCGCGTTATAGATGAATGTTTGGTCGCCTATTTGTTAGACTCCAAAGATGCTTGGGAGTTAGGCGCAAACGGTGAATACACCCCAGTGATTGGAAAAACAAAAGGTCCCGCACTAAGCGCTCAACAAGCCTTAATGGGGCGCTACGCCGCAAGGAGTATTTAGATGGATCTTATCTTATGGAGACACGCTGAAGCCTTTGAAGCCGAGGGTAGTGAGGACGATATGACTCGTTCTTTGACCCCAAGGGGGGAGCGTCAAGCTACGAGAATGGCTCATTGGTTGGATCGTCAACTGCCTGAGGGGGTAAGGATTTTGTGCAGTCCAGCTAAAAGAGCCGAACAAACTGTCATCGCACTGGGTAGAAAATACAAAATAAGAGACGAACTCTCACCTCAAAGCCAGCCAGATCAAGTGCTCGAGTTGGCTCAGTGGCCCAACAACAAGAACTCAGTTTTGATTGTGGGACATCAACCCTTTTTAGGTCAAACCGTTGCAAGGCTCTTATCCCTTCCTTCGGGAGAGTGCTCGATTCGAAAGGGTGCAGTGTGGTGGCTTAGAGCGAGACAAAAAGATGAGGAGCTCCAAACAGTCCTTATCTCTGTGCAAGCAGCTGAAATGCTTTTATAAAGCCGTGAATTTTTTCTTTAAGGCGTAATTTCTAGCTCAAAAGTCCACGTGGTCTTTTGCCAAGCCGTGATTTCTTCTTTAAGAAGATGAGTCGATTGGGGGTATTTCTCACTCCAACCTTTGTCAATTGCGAGTCTAAACACGCGGTTGGCCTCGCTCACCAAACTCAGTTTAAGGGACTCAAAGTCAGGGTCTCTTCTCGCATGGCACAAAATCACTGCCAAACGAAGTGAGAGCAACTGCTTGATCAGACCTGTGTTGTTAAAGTCAGCCTCTAATTTTCTCAGTTTACCCCTATGCCCCAACACCAGCAACGACAGTCTGTGCAACTCAGAGGAGGCGAACCCGGGCGCATCCGTATTGTCTAAAAAGTAGGCACCGTGTTTGTGGTAATCGCTGTGGGATATGAGCTTGCCGATCTCATGTAAGCTACTCGCCCATTCGATTTTTTGTTTGAGTTTGTTGGCGTCTCCGGTCTTTGTGTCATCAATCAACTGGTCTACAAAAAACTGTGCAACTTTATTGACTCTGCTGGACTGAGCGCTGTCCAAAGCAGCAACCCTGCTGAGCCGGGAGACTGTGGACCCGCGAATATCAGTGGTGAAGTCCGCTCGGTCTAGCATGTCATACATCACACCGTGCCTAAGTGCTCCTTGGGCAAGGTGGAGCTCATCAATTTCAAGTAAATCAAAGAGTGCGCTCAGCACACTGATACCGCCTCCGATAACAGCTTTCCTATCCTCTTTAAGCCCTTCAAGCTTTAATTTATCGTTAAATTGCGCGCGTATCATGGAGCGCTTAAGCCAGTTAAGACTGTCTCTGTTGATCACCGAGGCAGACCAACCCGCGTACCCCAAAATATCTGCCACTGCACCCACAGTGCCTGATGAGCCGTAAGCAACGTCCCATTCACGCCGTGGATACCTGGTGATAGCTTCGTCCAAGATTGCTTTTGCCGCAACCTCGGCAGTTTTGAAGGCCTGAGTTGTGTACTCACCTTCAGGAAAATACTTCATGCTCCAGGCCACACTACCTACCCGGTATGACTCCAAAATCTTTGCATCAAGGCCAGTGCCAATGATTAGCTCAGTCGAGCGCCCGCCGATGTCAATCACGAGCCGTTTGTCGGTGTTATTTGGAAGTAAATGGGAGACACCTAGGTAGATAAGTCGAGCCTCCTCGCGCCCAGAAATCACCTCAATTGGAAAGCCAAATACCTTTTGAGCTGTTTCTAAAAAAAAGTCCCTGTTTCTGGCTTCTCTAAGAGTTTGGGTAGCAACAGCTCGGACTTGTGTTTTTTTGAACCCCGACAGACGCTCAGCAAACCTCCTCAAGCAATCCCAGCCCCTTTGCATGGCCTCAAGAGTTAAATTTCTGTCCTCATCCAAGCCGTTACCTTGTCGAACCGTTTCTTTTATATATTCGTTCCGGTTGATCTGACCATGGTCAAAGCGACCAATTTCAAGCCTATAACTGTTGCTGCCCAGATCGATACCGGCTATTTGAGTGCCATTTTGCATAGGAATGAAATCTTAAGTGTTGTTTGTGACTAAACTGTGACTTTTCGTTAAATATGACAAAATAATGTCAAATTGTTGAATGTCACAAAATCGTCATTTTTAGGGTTTACAGTAGGTTGTTACCCGAAGTTTACCAACTCTTGGTTTAAAACTTCCCACCAGCTTTCAATTCAACAAAGGACCCACCCATGATCAACCGTTTCGCCTTAAAAATAGTTGCCGCTGCAGCTTTGAGTTTATCGGCCTGTGCTTTTGCTCAACAAGTAACTGGCGCTGGAGCAAGCTTTCCAGCCGATATCTACTTTAAATGGGCCAGCGATTACAACAAAGAAACTGGCGTAAAAATCAACTATCAATCTATTGGCTCTGGCGCTGGTTTGAACCAAATTGATGCCAAAACCATTGATTTCGGTGCTACCGACATGCCCCGCACCGACGAGGACCTGGCCAAGAAAGGTCAAATGCAGTTTCCAACAGTTATTGGCGGCGTTGTGCCCGTCATCAACGTGGCTGGTATAAACCCCGGACAGTTGCGTTTATCAGGCGAAGTGCTTGCCAATATCTATTTGGGTAAGATCGGTAAGTGGAACGACGCAGCCATCAAAGCGTTGAACCCAACTCTTAATTTACCTGATGCAGAGATCACCTCTATTCGTCGTTCAGATGGCTCTGGAACGTCCTTCCTATTTACAGACTATCTAAGCAAGGTCAGCCCTGAGTGGAAAGAAAAGGTCGGTGCGGGTACAGCCGTGAACTGGCCTAATATTGCAAACGCCGCTGCCGGCAAGGGTAACGACGGTGTTGCTAAATACGTGAACAGCCTCCCCAACTCAATTGGTTATGTTGAGTACGTGTACGTTAAGAAAAACAAGATGAATTTTTCTAGCCTCAAAAATGCAGCCGGTAACTTTGTAGAGCCAAGCGAGGCGGCTTTCAAATCTGCAGCTTCAGGCGCAAACTGGGCAAAATCTTTCTACCAAATTTTGACCAATCAAAATGAAAAAGAAGCTTGGCCAATTACAGGTGCAACCTTCATCGTGATGTACAAAACTCAGGACAAGCCAGAAGTTGCTTCACAGGTTTTGAAATTCTTTGACTGGGCTTACAAAACAGGCGACAAAAGCGCTGACTCGCTTGACTTTGTTGTAATGCCTAATTCAGTTAAGGAAGAAATTCGTCATGCATGGGGACAAATTAAAGACGAATCAGGCAAGCCTATCTCTTTTAAATAATTTATTGATCATTTGTAGACCCAAACGGTCTTTATCCAAGAAGGCTTATAACCATAAGCCTCAATTAAAGTAGCTTTAATCAGGGGAGTTTATCTTTTGTCAATTTCATCTATCAATCCTCAAAAGAACTCTCTTGATTCGGCGAATTACTCTCACTTTAAAGATCGCACCATGGACGTTCCACCATCACCAAAAAGCACCAGGTACTCAAGCCTTGCAGACCAGGTATTTGGTTTTTTAGCACTCTTGTCGGTTTGCTTCACACTGCTTGTACTGTTTGGTATCCTCTTCTCCTTGGTTCTTGGCGCGTGGCCAGCCATTGATCACTTTGGCCTGGGTTTTTTAACCAGTACGCTTTGGGATCCTGTGAAGCAGGAGTTTGGCGGGCTTGTGATGATCTACGGCACCATCGCAACTTCCATCATTGCTCTTGCTGTTGCAGTGCCGGTTAGCTTTGGAATAGCGATTTTCCTAACCGAGTTGTCTCCGAGCTGGCTTAAACGTCCCCTTGGAACTGCCATAGAACTTTTGGCTGCTATCCCCTCTATTGTTTACGGTATGTGGGGACTGCTCGTCTTTAGCCCGCTCTTGGCCACTTATATTCAGTTGCCCCTTCAAAAAATATTGAAAGGCGTCCCCTTGCTTGGATCCTTGGTGAGTGGACCACCCGTTGGAATTGGTATTTTGTCGGCTGGAATTATTCTTGCCATCATGATCATACCGTTCATATCATCTGTCATGCGTGATGTGTTTGAAGTAACTCCGCCCCTTCTAAAGGAATCCGCTTACGGCCTGGGGGCAACGACTTGGGAAGTTATTAGCAAAGTCGTACTGCCTTATACAAAAGCAGGTGTTGTGGGAGGTGTGATGCTTGGATTAGGTCGCGCGCTTGGTGAGACGATGGCGGTCACCTTTGTTATCGGTAACATAAATCAACTGAGCTCAATGAGTCTTTTCTCCGCCGCAAATAGCATCACCTCCGTTTTGGCTAGTGAGTTTGCAGAAGCTTCGGAGGGCTTACACAAGGCCTCACTGATTTATTTAGGGCTCGTTTTGTTCTTCATCACCTTTGTGGTTCTCTCGTTATCAAAAGTCATGTTGGCACAACTTCGTAAAAGTGAGGGCACAAAATCATGACCCAAACCGAAATGTTGAATGATCCCAAATACCAAAAATTTGTGGCTCGTAACAGAGTTAACAAAGTTGCACTGGTCTTATCTGTCTTAGCAATGGGCTTTGGCTTATTGTGGCTAGTCTGGATTTTGTATGAAACACTTGTGCTTGGCATAGGTGGGCTGAGTTTTGCCACACTGACCCAAGATACACCCAACCCAGGAGAGGAGGGTGGGGGACTTGCAAATGCCATCTTTGGCTCATTTTTAATGGTCTCTATTGCCACACTGATAGGCACTCCGATTGGAATTATGGCGGGCATTTACTTAGCAGAATACAACCCCAAAGGGGCCTTGTCAGTTATTACTCGCTTTGTAAATGATATTTTGCTATCAGCCCCCTCAATTGTGATTGGACTGTTTGTCTACAACATGCTCTTGTTTGCGCACTTTAAGGCTTTCTCGGGTTGGGCTGGCTCGATAGCACTTGCGTTGATTGTGATCCCCGTTGTGATCAGAACAACCGAGAATATGTTGTCCTTGGTGCCCCCAGGTTTAAGAGAGGCTGCTTATGCGTTAGGTACTCCTAAGTGGAAAGTAATCATCAGCATCACCCTTCGCTCCGCTCAGGCAGGCGTCGTAACCGGCGTCTTGCTCGCAGTTGCTCGCATCTCAGGTGAGACCGCCCCTTTGTTGTTAACCGCTTTGAGCAATCAATTTTGGTCAGCTGATCTCAGCTCACCCATGGCCAGTTTACCGGTCACTATCTTTAAATTTGCGATGAGTCCCCACGAAAATTGGCAACAACTTGCTTGGGCCGGCGTCTTTTTAATCACCATTGCCGTGTTGGGTTTGAACATTTTGGCGCGTTCGATCACGAGTCAAAAAAATTAAAAATTAAAGCCAAAATTATTAAAGGAAATTAGTCATGCAAGCAGCAGTCGCAAACAAAGCAAAACTCACCGTCAAAGATTTAAATTTTTACTACGGTAAGTTTCACGCCCTTAAAAATATTAATCTTGAAATCCCGGAAAATCAGGTTACCGCTTTCATTGGTCCTTCGGGTTGCGGGAAATCGACTCTTTTGCGGACTTTCAACCGCATGTTTGAGCTCTACCCCGAGCAGCGAGCTGAAGGAGTCATTGAGCTAGATGGTGAGAACTTGTTGACCTCTCAATTGGATATTTCTCTAATTCGCGCAAAAGTCGGCATGGTCTTTCAAAAACCAACCCCTTTTCCTATGTCAATCTATGACAACATTGCCTTTGGGGTTCGTTTGTTTGAAGATCTGAATACGAGTGATATGGATGACCGAGTAGAGTGGGCACTCAAAAAAGCGGCTCTTTGGACGGAAGTCAAAGACAAACTTAACCAAAGTGGTAGCGGCTTATCCGGTGGTCAGCAACAACGGCTTTGTATCGCAAGGGGCATAGCCATCAAGCCTGAGGTGTTGTTATTAGATGAGCCCTGCTCAGCGCTGGACCCCATCTCCACTGCTAAAGTGGAGGAGTTGATCATTGAGCTCAAGCAAGACTATACGGTCGTGATCGTGACACACAATATGCAACAAGCAGCCCGTTGCAGCGACTTTACGGCTTACATGTATTTGGGTGACTTGGTTGAATTTGGTCCCACTGAGCAACTTTTCTTCAAGCCTCAGCGCAAAGAAACTGAGGACTACATCACAGGACGTTTTGGTTGATATTTTTTAGTCTTCCGCACGAGTAAAAGTAAAGCTTTATAAGGATTTTTTATGCCAGATAAACATTTATCGACACAGTTTGACAGCGAGATAAACGAAGTATGCTCAAGAGTAATGGAAATGGGTGGGCTCGTTGAGTCCCAGATCAGACAATCTGTTTACTCTTTGTCTCAACTCAGCACTGAAGTTACGGATCAGGTCGCTGAGGCTGAAGATAAAGTCAATGCCATGGAGATTGAGATAGACCGTGAGCTCACCTCCATCATCGCTAGACGTCAACCCACTGCAAAAGATTTGCGCTTGCTTATGGCTATATCCAAGATTACGGCTAACTTAGAGCGTGTGGGGGACGAAGCGCAAAAGATTGCAAAAATGGTTAAATCGATTATCCAAGGCGGAGCACCTCGCAAGCTCCCCTCATCTGAGCTTAGACTTGCAACTGAGATGGCTAGCAGCCAACTCAGAAAGGCACTTGATGGGTTTGCTAGGCTAGATACGCAGTCAGCCGTTTTGATTTTGAAAGAGGATGATCTAATCGATCAAGAGTTTGACGGTTTTGTTAGAAAACTGATCACCTATATGATGGAAGACCCTAGAACGATTTCTGCAAGCCTTGACTTACTCTTTATTGCTAAAGCGATTGAGCGTATTGGGGATCATGCAAAGAACATTGCTGAGTGCATCATTTACATCGTCAAAGGTGCTGATATCCGGCACACTTCCATTGCCGAGATTGAGTCCTCAGTTTTATAATAAGGACGAGATCTTTATTTCATAATTTTTTTAAAAAACCATGCGCTCACACTTACCCAGAGTTTTAATAGTTGAGGATGAGAAATCGATTGCGGAGTTAATATCGGTTAATCTACGTCATAACGGATTTACCCCAATTTGGTCTGAAGACGGAGATACCGCACAACGAGAAATCGACTCTGTTTTACCAGATGTCATTTTGTTGGACTGGATGTTACCCGGTCAAAGCGGGGTCACTCTAGCCAAGAAATGGCGTGCAGATCCGAGAATAAAGTCGGTTCCTATTTTGATGTTGACTGCAAGGGGTGATGAGAACGATAAAGTGATGGGTTTAGACGCGGGCGCAGATGACTACATCACTAAACCTTTCTCGACTCAAGAGTTGTTGGCCCGAATTCGCGCGGTCTTAAGACGCAGAGCACCGGAGCAAGTCGCAGAAAGCGTCGCTGTAGGGGCGCTTAGTTTAGACGGTTCTTCCTATAGAGTCACTTACGCTGGACAGTCGCTAAAAATGGGGCCAACGGAGTTTAAACTCCTCAGCTTCTTTATGCACCACACCGAGCGTGTCCATTCGCGTTCCCAGCTGTTGGATAAAGTATGGGGAGACCACGTCTTCATCGAGGAGCGAACTGTTGATGTGCACGTTAAACGTCTACGAGAGGCACTTGGAGAGGCGGGCGCAATGATTGAGACGGTTAGAGGCGCAGGATATAGGTTGACTGTAAGCTCGCACGCCGTTTAGTAATGCTGGGACATCTTTTAAGTCTCACACTGCTACTTTTATTAGGTGGTTTTGCAGGTTATCAACTCTTACCAGGGGTTCCCCTTGGTGCTTGTGTGGGGATGTTTTTTGTCGCCATTTTTTGGTGCTTGTTTGATCAGTACAAAATAAAAAATGTCCTTAAATGGCTAAGAGACACAGAGCTTGACCTTGATCGGGAGATTATTCCTAGAGCGGTTGGGGCACACATAAATATCATCGAGCGAGTGGGGCGTTTGTTGCGTGCGCAGAAAAAAATAAATGCAGACAACATCCTACGCCTCAATGATTTTTTATCTGCAATCCAAGTCTCCCCTAACGGAGTCGTACTGCTAGACTCAGAGTCTCGCATTGAGTGGTGTAATCAAACAGCCGCATATCAACTGGGTATTGATATGAAAAAGGACGTCATGCAGCTGATTGCAAATTTGGTGCGCGACCCTATTTTTAGTAATTACTTGAAGCACTTTGAGACTCAACAAGAAATCGTAATTCAGTCCCGAGACAGCAGACCCGAGATTCCTATGATGATCTCTATACAGATATTTCCGTATGGAGAGGGGCGCCGTTTATTACTCTCTAGAGACATCACCCAGCTTGAGCAAGCAGAGGTCATGCGCAGAGATTTTGTGGCCAACGTATCCCACGAGATTAGAACGCCGTTGACGGTGTTGGCCGGTTTTGTTGAGACGCTCCTCACTCTCCCCGTCAGCGATGAGGAGAGACATCGCTATTTGGAGTTGATGTCTACGCAGGCCACTCGCATGCAAACACTCGTCAACGATTTGTTGACACTCTCAAAGCTTGAGGGCTCCCCCGTGCCAAGCAAATCTGAGTGGACCCCTTTTATGGTGCTTTGGAGTCAGTGCAACCAAGAAGCACTTTCACTTTCTCAACTTTTATTCCCACATACAGGTCAACAAATAAAGTTTGATTGGCATCTTGAGGACGAAAATTGTGAAGTTGCTGGCTCTCGCAACGAACTCCTTAGCGCGATGACGAATTTGGTGAGCAACGCTGTGCGTTACACCCCTGAGGGTGGGGCCATCAACGTTTCACTCACCCAACTGCTAACGAACGAGATCGAGTTTACCGTGAACGACTCTGGACCAGGTATCGCACCCGAGCACATTCCTCGGTTAACCGAACGTTTTTACAGGGTCGACCGAAGCAGATCCCGGGACAGTGGGGGCACCGGGCTTGGACTGGCTATTGTGAAACACGTTGCCCAAAGACATGACTCTTCGCTTAACATCTCCAGTCAACTCGGAAAGGGATCTACTTTTAGCATTCGAATTCCCCGTGAAAGAGTGAGGAAAAATTCAACCGAGCTAGTAAGTGTAGAGTAGGCTTGGTTTTTCCCTAGGGTCAATTTAATCTTGTTTGGATTTGTAACTTCTCTCAGCCAACACCAATAGCGTGATGAGCATAAAGGCACTGATCAAGAGCGCGCAACTAGCTGTGATCCAAAATGCAACTGGATTTAAAAGTGGAAGTACTGGGCCAAGCCCTTGATAGGCGAGTGTGTAGCCCCCAAAAAGACCAACTCCCCAAAGCATAACGCTATAAATTAAGAGGGGTTTTAGGGTGATCTTAAAGCACCTCAAAATAAAGAAACAAAGCACCTGAAGCGAGTCGCCTATGTGAAAAAGGCACAGCCATCCAAGCATGCTTGCTGCGAGCTCAGCCACCGCTTGGTTAGGTGCGTAAAGGGCGGCTATCTGGTTCCTAAATAAAGCGACCATGGTAATGTTGATTAGGGCCATGAGCAGAACATTTTGAAATCCAATTTTGACAGCCTGAGTCGAAAGATTTCTTTTTCCTGCGCCAATCCAGTAACTAACTCGAGCGCTGGTTGCAATCGAGAGCGATAAAGGGACCATGTACATGAGCGCTGCAAAGTTGGCCACTATTTGATGGCTCGCAGAGGCGAGTGTGCCTAGCCTTGCAATAAAAAAAGCCATCAACGTGAAGGAAGTTACTTCGACCGTAATACTTAATGCGTTTGGTACCCCAAGTCTTGCCAATGCTGCAATCTCGCCCCAGTGGATGGCCTCCATAGGAGCCCAGATTTTGTAGGGCTTGTAAAGACTTTGGGTTTTAAGCAAAACAAGCGCAAGCCCCATCATCAGATAATTCACAATCAATGTAGCAAGCGCACATCCACTCACACCTAAACCCTCAAAGCTGCCCACCCCAAGGGTGAGTATTAAAGAGAGAGGGATTTTTACGCACAGCGCAGCAATTTGCACCCACATAACCAGTTGTGGTCTACCCAAACTTTGGTTCAGCGTGCTGAACATTCTAAAAAACAGTGCAGGCGGGAGCGCAGCAGCAAGGATGCTCAGATAGTTTTGCGCCTCTAAGCGAAGAGTTGCAGGTACTTGTGTTCGCTCAAAAATAAAATGGGGGGACAAAAGGGCTGCAACACCCAGCAAGCTTGCGAGCAAAAGGAGGTAGATAGATTGTCTGAAGGTGGCGCCTAGCGCGTGAGCTTTACCCGACCCTCGCAGCTCAGACAGAGCGGGTAAAAGGGCTTGCAAAAGCCCCATCAATGCAACGTAAACCGTAATATAAAATGCAGACCCAATAGACAAAGTGGCCAACGCGTGTTCGCTAAAACGCCCGGCAACCACTGTATCCGTGATGCCAAAACTCATCACCGCAAGTTGTCCAACCCACACTGTGATGGCGTGGCTAAAAATCAGTGCCCTCTCAGATTTCGCACCCTTGTCTAGATCGACAGCATACGGTACATGCTCGGGCGCAGGAGGCGGGCTCATAGTGTATGCCTAAAGATCACCACATCCTCATCAGGGTCAGAGGGCTTCCTAATTGTTTTGTACAGTTGCCAATTACCGGCTTGGTGTTTGTTGATGATCTTTAGGATTTCCTCTTTGTGCTCACCGTTGGTTAAAACCCAATTGCACTGTGGGTTTGAGTTGCTCGGATGATCACTCAGTTGGTCGAGTAAAGAGTTAAGTATCTGATCGCTTTTTTGGAAATCAACTAGTTTGATGTGTTCATGATACTCAAGAGCTATCATCTCAGCCCTATTGAGTTTCCATGCGTAAACACACCTACTCTCGCCTGTGCTTGCATGTATGAGTCGAGCAAAGGCTGCATAGCTACGCGCATAGTCCACTGGGGGTAACCACAAACTCATCACCAATAGCCAACAAAGCGAGGCCCCACCTGCCGGTAGGATTAGGGTCTTCCAAAGCGCAGCTGGGTTGCGTCCTATTCGCCAGTACACAATAAACCCCCAACTTAGGGTGGCGATGATGGCGAGTACGAAAGATGCAAGCGAGAAATGCGAAATAAAACCCGGAATAAGTTTGGCCACATTCTTTGCGGGTTGGGTGGGCCAGCCCGTTTGATAGGCAATCCAAATGACCCAAATTACAAATGCGCACCCACTAAATAACAGCAGAGTAAACCAATCAATGAGGGCTTTGACCCCTCGTTTGAGGGTGGGCAGAGAAAATGCTGCTAAAGCGGCCATAGACGGCAGGGCTAGCAACAACGTTCTCTCTTGTGAGTAACTGATGAATGCGCCTACTGTTATGGTCAAACTAAAAAGCAACGGAATGATCAAGTGGCGGCTCCAGTGTGCACTGGCCCACTGATTTCGCCAACGCCAAAGGGTCCAAAGCACAAGAGGCCATACTGGCCAACAAAACCATATCCACAGTTTGCCAAGGCTTGGGAGCTCTTCCCAGGTTTTCTCAAAGGGAGAGACTCTCCACTGCCAAAGATGCATGATATGCGCGGTAATGCCCAGCCCTAAGCATAAAATGAGCATCATAAAACTGTGCTGTTTGCTGCTGTTTGAGTCTTTGTCAAAGGCGCAAACGGCTGCCCCAGCTAGCCCCAATATGATTCCTAAACTGGGTGCTCCCATTAAAGTCAGCCCATATAAACCGATCCCTAAAACCACTTGTGCCTTATAAGGCTTGTAGGCCATCATTGAAAACCCCAGCATGATCATGCTGATCATTGACAACTGACCCACTGTAGGCGTGCTCTCATGTCCCAGTTGAGCAAGACCTAGGGTTGCGATTAAAGCCAAGGCGCTGGCATCTGCAAGCGCGAGGGCGTAGTCTCTGGGATCAGCTTGTCCGCCAAACGCAAATTCAACTGGTTTAGCCTGGGGGCTAAGGGCAAGAAAGTAAACGCTTTTCCAAGTGCAAAATAGAGTTAAACCCATGAGCAGGGTAAAAGGTATTAAAGAGGCTGATCCCGCGCTCAGGAGATGCAATTGGTTGGCCCATAATTCAATGGACCATGCACCCAAGCTATAAACCAATGAGCCGTCTATCTCAGGGGGCAACCCCATGATGGTGGGAGTTAAAAGTGGCCAAGTCAGGGGGTTCAGCTCAGAGTGGGTGAGCTCTAGCATGTAGCCAAACGAAGTAATGTCCGCTGCCTTCCAAGGAGCTCGGCCCACAAACCCAGCCACTACATAGATGAAACACAAAGCACACAAGGCCCAAAGAGGAAATCTTCTGACCGCGTGCTGGGGAACTAACGAGGGGTTGGGTGAGTTCACTGGGTTACTTTGTGGCGCTAACGCTTATGCTAGTTAACCGGTTTTGAAGGTCAGTGCCAGTGTAGAGAAATAAAAAAAGCAGCATCGGTTTCCCGTGCTGCCTTTTTGAGAAATAAGAGATTATTTAGCAGCAGTTTTGCCGTACTTGTTGCGAAAGCGCTCAACTCGTCCGCCCATTGTGTCCACGGATTTTTGTGTACCCGTGTAAAAGGGATGTGATTCACTTGAAGTATCAAGCTTGAATAGTGGCAACTCACGGCCATCTTCCATCTTTGTTGTTTCTCTTGAATTCAAGCAAGAACGGGTTACAAACTTGAAACCATTTGATAAGTCCACAAAACAAACTTCGCGGTACTCAGGGTGAATTCCTTCTTTCATTTTTATTCCTTGTGTTTCAAATGCGATAGCCACAGCGAACCATTTCGCTGCACTTTTCGCTTAACAGACTATTATGCCATATTAACTTACATTGATGTAAGTTAAAAGAATTAATTAGCCGCCGCGCCTCATTAAATCAAAGAAATCAACGTTGGTTTTTGTTGACTTCATGTTCTTGAGCATAAGCTCCATGGACTCGATCTCGTCCATGTTGTAGATGAGTTGTCTAAGAATTCGAGTTTTTTGCAAAATCTCGGGGGCAAAAAGCAGCTCCTCGCGCCTTGTGCCGCTGCGGTTGAGTTGTATGGCTGGGAAAACACGTTTTTCATAAAGACGTCTATCCAAATGAATCTCGCAATTACCCGTACCTTTAAATTCTTCAAAAATAACCTCGTCCATACGACTGCCAGTCTCAACCAAGGCGGTCGCAATAATGGTAAGCGATCCCCCTTCTTCAACTTTACGTGCAGCACCAAAAAATCTCTTGGGTCGTTGCAAGGCATTGGCATCAACCCCACCTGTAAGCACTTTGCCCGAGCTTGGCACCACATTGTTGTAAGCACGAGCTAGGCGTGTGATCGAATCAAGCAAAATCACAACGTCTTTTTTAAGCTCTACCAAACGCTTGGCGCGCTCGATGACCATCTCTGCAACGTGAACGTGTCTTGCAGCAGCTTCATCAAAAGTTGAGGCAATCACCTCACCTTTCACACTGCGCTGCATCTCAGTGACCTCCTCGGGCCGCTCATCTACCAAAAGCACCATCATGTGAGAATCTGGGTAGTTCGCAGTGATGGCATGAGCAATGTGTTGCATCATCACCGTTTTGCCGCTCTTTGGGGGAGCAACCAACAAAGCACGTTGCCCTTTGCCGATCGGGGCAATGATGTCTATGATTCTGCCAGTGATATTTTCTTCGCCTTTGATCTCCCTTTCAAGGCGCATGTGCTCTTTGGGAAATAAAGGCGTCAAGTTCTCAAACATCACCTTGTGTTTGTTGTTCTCGGGCAAGTCGCCGTTTACCTTGTCAAGCTTGGTCAATGCAAAATATCGTTCGCCTTCTTTTGGAATGCGGACTTCGCCCTCAACCATGTCCCCCGTATGAAGATTGAAGCGACGAACCTGACTGGGGCTGATGTAGATGTCATCCGTACTGGCGGTGTAGCTGGTGTCAGGGCTTCTGAGGAAACCAAAGCCATCGGGGAGTATTTCAAGGACTCCATCGGCGAACACTTGTTCGCCCGCACGAGCCCTTTTCTTGATGATTGCAAACATCAATTCTTGCTTGCGCATGCGACCCGTGTTTTCTATTTCAAGGTCGTCTGCTTGTTTGAGTACTTCAGACACATGAAGTGCCTTGAGTTCATTAAGGTGCATGTATGTATCCCTTTGGGGGAGTTCAAAATAAGAGAGAGGAGTAATTAGTTGGATTGCTTTGGGCGCGCAGCCCAAAATCCGTCACTATGGCGGTCAAGCTAATTCAAAAGCTATTAAGGATTTAGTTGCTTGGTCAACATTATGACAGGAAAAAAGTCTACAAACTGCCAGGCTTGGAATGTTTGAAATACTCCTTTTGAGCAAGCCTGAATTTTGTCAAGTGGGAGCTGGTTAAACAGGGAAGATGGTTTTTTAAATAAAATCTATTAATTTGGTTCAAGAGGGAGGGGCAGACGCAAGCGGTTAGAGCTTACGTCTTTCTCACAACATGGACCAAAATATAAAATCTTAGATGATGGGTTTATGAAGGTGGGTTTATGAAGGGTTAATTTTTTAGGCGAGTTGTTGGTCTATGAACTCTGTCAATTGAGATTTTGAGAGTGCTCCAACCTTTGTGGCTGCGAGCTGTCCATTTTTAAAAAGCATGAGTGTGGGTATACCTCTAATGCCAAATTTGCCAGGAATCTCCCTGTTGTCGTCAACGTTCATTTTAGTGACCTGCAGCTTGCCCTCGTAAGTGCCTGCTATTTCATCCAAAATGGGTGCAATCATCTTGCAAGGACCACACCATTCAGCCCAATAATCAACCAGTACTGGAGAGCTGGACTGGAGAACCTCTTTTTCAAATGAGTCGTCCGAGATATGTTTGATAAGTTCACTGGCCATGGTCTTTCCTTGTGTCGGTAGGGTTTAATTGTATTTTAATGCTTAGATCAATTAGGTGTTGCAAAATTGCTGTGCGGGGGGAACCAGATAGAATCTAACGCACATTGTGACAGAAAGTTACACAAAACTCTCCGCGCAGGGTCTATAAGGTGAACTACACTGTTTTGCTTGATTTGAGTGTTTAGATTGCCTTAATTCAATACCTAGCTTCAATTCTTCAATCCCTAGCCCAACTTCTTCTTTTTAAGGGAGCCTCACTAACATGTCTTTAACGATCGATGTCATATCAGATGTTGTGTGTCCATGGTGCTACGTAGGCAAGAAAAAACTGCAAACCGCAATTGACCTCTACAAATCTCAATACCCCGACGCTGAGATTCCTAGGGTGAGGTGGCACGCCTTTCAACTTAACCCCGGTTTGGATGAATCCGGTATGGACAGGGCTGAATACGTTCTCAACAAATTTGGCAGCAGAGCGTCCACAGTGTATGACCGGGTAAAAAATGTAGGCTTAGAAGAAGGGATTGAATTTGCGTTTGACAAAATCCAAAGACAGCCAAATACCCGAAAAGCACACAGCTTGATAGCGGCTTGTGAGAGGCCAGAATTACAGGAAAAAATGGTACAGCTTTTGTTTGATGCCTACTTTATTCTTGGAATGGATCTGACAGATGACAAAGTTTTGAGCTCCATTGCCCAAGACGCCGGCCTTGACCAGGCCCTAATTGAAAAAGCGTTGCATTCAGCGCAAGCTATTCAGGCCATTGAACAAGCCGATCAATACGCAAGAAGCATTGGTGTACAAGGTGTTCCTTTTTTTGTATTCAACCAAAAAGTAGCAGTCTCTGGGGCACAAGGCCCTGAGACACTTGTGGGCGCGATGATTCAATCTCAAGGAATCGGTTGATCGTTGATTGACGTGAGCTATTTTTAGTTACTTTATGTGTCCAATCGGGTATTCAAAAAAATGCTCTCATTTCTTGACTCTTTAGTTTGATTAAAGATACAAATTTTTATAAGCTTAGATTTTTTCCAATAGTCCCATAGATATGTTTGTCCACCTACGTTTGCACTCTGAGTATTCAATTATTGATGGGTCGATTCGAATTGACCAGTTGGTACAAGCAGCGCGCCAAGATCTTCAGCCAGCCATTGCCATCACTGACTTGAATAATATTTTTGGAGCCATCAAGTTTTACAAAGAGTGCAGAAGCTCAGGCCTAAAGCCCCTGATCGGTGCGGATATCCATGTTCAGCACGACCCTCTGAGGCAGGACCTCAGCACTCGTTTATTGCTGCTTGTGCAAAACCACCTTGGCTACCTGAACTTGTGTCAACTGTTAACCTTGGGGTGGACTGAAAATGTCTATAGAACCCAAAGCTTAATTAAATTAGAGTGGCTCAAAGAGCGCTCGGATGGATTAATTGCTTTATCGGGCGCGCACACTGGAGCTTTAGGCCAGGCTCTTTTGAATCAAGACAACTCCAAAGCAAGCGAAATTGCGCTGGACTTGGCTGGAATTTTTCCTCACCGTTTTTACATAGAAATACAAAGGGCAGGTCGAGCTGATGATGAAAAGCTTGTCAACTCAAGCGTCCATCTCGCCTCAAAGCTGAATTTACCTGTGGTCGCAACTCATCCGGTCCAGTTTTTGAGCGAGGCCGACTATGAGGCGCACGAGGCTAGAGTGTGTATAGCTGACGGTGAAATTCTAGGCAACTCAAGACGGGTGAGAAAATTTAACAAAGATCAGTACTTTAAATCTAGCGCTCAAATGCAGGCCCTTTTTGCCGATATTCCCTCGGCAACCGCTAACAGTTTGGAGATCGCAAAGCGCTGCAGCCTTTCTTTATCACTTGGTAAACCTCAACTCCCCAATTATCCAACTCCTCTGATTGATAACAGGCCAATGGGGATCGAGGATTTTTTCAAGCAAGAGTCTCACGCTGGACTGCGTGAGCGAATGGAGCACCTATACCCTATCCAAAGCGTGCGTGAATCCAAGCTCAGTCAATACGTAGAGCGTTTGGATTTTGAGATAAATACCATCCTCAAAATGGGATTTCCAGGTTATTTTTTGATAGTTAGTGACTTTATCAATTGGGCAAAGAAAAATGGTTGTCCAGTTGGTCCTGGTAGGGGCTCTGGTGCGGGCTCGCTGGTAGCGTATGCCCTAAAAATCACGGACCTCGACCCTTTGCAGTACAACTTGTTGTTTGAGAGATTTTTGAATCCAGAGCGGGTTTCAATGCCTGACTTTGATATCGATTTTTGTCAAGCCAACAGAGACAGAGTGATTGAGTATGTTAAGCAAAAATATGGTCGAAATGCGGTTTCTCAAATAGTTACTTTTGGCACCATGGCGGCGAGAGCCGCAATAAGAGACGTTGGTCGTGTGCTTGATTTAAATTATTCTTTTTGCGACGGAATTGCCAAGCTAATACCCAATAAACCAGGCGTGCATATGACGCTTGAAAAGGCATTAGAGGCTGAGCCTTTGCTCTCAGACCGAGTGGCCAAAGAGGAGGAGACAAAGATACTTTTCTCACTCGCCCAAAATTTAGAGGGTCTAACCCGAAACATTGGCATGCACGCTGGAGGCGTTTTAATTGCCCCGGGCCAGCTAACGGATTTTTGTCCCCTATACCAACAACCCGGAAGTGATTCAGCGGTTAGCCAATTTGACAAAGACGATGTTGAGGCCGCGGGACTGGTGAAGTTTGACTTTCTAGGCCTAGCCACGCTCACCATTTTAGAGCGCGCAAAAGAGATGATACGCTCTAGACACCCTGGCCAAGAGAATTTTGCATTCGAAGATATTGCCTTGGATGACGCGCAGACCTATCAACTCTTTACAGAGGGAAAAACAGAGGCGGTATTCCAGTTTGAGAGCCGAGGCATGCAAGGCATGCTCAGGGACGCTAAACCCACCCGTTTAGAGGACCTAATCGCACTGAACGCGTTGTACCGACCCGGACCCATGGATTTAATTCCTAGTTTTGTCGCACGTAAACACGGCAGAGAAGAGGTCGTCTACCCCCACCCGTTGGTTGAGAAAGTGCTCTCAGAGACCTACGGAATTATGGTCTACCAAGAGCAGGTGATGCAAACTGCTCAAGTCTTGGGGGGTTACACCCTGGGAGGTGCGGACTTGCTCAGACGAGCCATGGGAAAGAAAAAAGTAGAGGAAATGGCCTTACACCGTCAAATATTTAGGGACGGAGCTGTCAAAAACAGTATCAGCGTAGAAACTGCTGATGAGATTTTTGATTTGATGGAGAGATTTGCTGGCTACGGATTCAATAAATCGCACGCTGCAGCTTACTCCCTCTTGGCTTATCACACTGCCTGGGTTAAGGTGCATTTCACGGCTGAGTTCTTTTGTGCAAACATGACCATTGAGATGGACAACACGGATAAGTTGCGCATACTCTTTGAGGACGCCAAACGCTTTGGCATTGAGTTTGAGGCGCCAAATATCAACCGTGGACAGTATCACTTTTGGCCAGTCTCGAGTGCAATCGTTTGCTACGGTCTAGGAGCCGTTAAAGGTACGGGACAACAGGCAGTGGACTCCATTGTCGGTGAACGGCTTGAGAGGGGTCCTTTTAAAAGCCTGTTTGACTTTTGCAAGAGGGTAGACCGATCTAAGGTGAATAAGAGATCCGTTGAGGCACTCATTAAAGCCGGAGCCTTTGATTGTATTAACAGAGACCGGGCAACCTTGTTGGCAAGCACTGAGAGAGCGTTTGAGTACGCCGCGGCAATTGAATCAAGCGCCAACCAGGGGGGGTTGTTTGACAGCCATGACGACGGTGTGGGCTCAATGAATGAGGAGCCCGAATTGCTAACCCAAAAACCCTGGGGAGTTCGTGAACAACTTGCTCAAGAAAAAGCCGCACTGGGATTTTATTTGTCGGGTCATTTGTTTGACGAAGTTCAGGGCGAAGTGAGACGATTTGCTAAACGCTCACTCAAAGATATAACCGAGTCCAAAGAGCCCCAATTGTTGGCTGGGATCATCAGCGAATTTAGGGTTATAACGGGTCAAAGAGGCAAATTAGCTCTTTTTAAGTTGGATGACAAAACACTCACTTTGGATGCCTCGATGGATGAGGCTTTGATGAATGCGCACAAAAATATACTCAAGGAAGACGAG
>Ga0164296_1002053_pt1 | contig 20439 bp, 15 predicted proteins | sample GEODES057metaG_FD_113533 | JGI IMG/M metagenome (GOLD analysis project Ga0164296, IMG submission 113533) | Dystrophic lake water microbial communities from Trout Bog Lake, Wisconsin, USA - GEODES057 metaG | ecosystem: Environmental > Aquatic > Freshwater > Lake | place: USA: Trout Bog Lake...
TGAGATTATTCGAATGCTTAGGACACTCATTGGTCTCGACGCATTCGCGCGAGGAATGGATCTTTATTTCACGAAATATGATGGAACGGCTGCTACAGTTGAAAACTTCCTCTCTTGCTTTGAAGAAGCATCATCCTTGGACCTTTCACACTTCTCACTTTGGTACAGCCAAGCGGGCACGCCGCGCATTACAATCGATCATGATTATGATGCTGAACGAAAATCGCTCACGATTAGATTTTCGCAAACTACACCGCCTACACCGGGACAGAGGATAAAGGAACCCCTCGTCATTCCTCTTAAGCTGGGTTTACTGAATCCGCAGGGGCAATCGCTCACTATGGACGATGAACACCGCGCCGTTCGTGACGGTATTTTCGTGCTCTCGACTGAAGCCGCCGAGCTTCGTTATAACAATCTTGATGGCCCTCCTGTTCTCTCCCCGTTGCGTGAGTTTTCGGCACCGGTCATTCTCAAAATGCAACGGGAGGACAGCGAATTTTTTGTCCTTCTTGCGCATGACAGAGATCCTTTTAGTCGTTGGCAAGCGTCTCAGGATTACGCAACTCGCGTGCTTAACAGGGCAATATCAACTTTAGAGTCCGGGGGCCAACCGACGCTTGACACAAAATATGCAGAGGCTCTGGCCCACGTTCTCGAAGAAGTGGATCATGCCTTCATCGCCCAAGTGATCTCAATCCCGAGCGAAGCCGATATCGCTCGCGACATCGGACATGATATCGATCCGGACATGATTCATCATGCGAGGGAATGGCTTCGTCAGGAACTTGGACGTAATCTCCGGGCGCCACTCGACGCCCTTTTCAATACAGTTCTGCCGATCAAGCCTTACCAGCCTGACAGTCAAAGCGCAGGTATAAGGGCCCTTCGAAACGCTGCATTGGACCTCTTTGTGGCAGGAGATCGGAGGTCTGGGATTTCTCGGGCTCTCACGCAATTTCATGATGCTGACAATATGACGGACAGGATGGCAAGCTTTAATATTGTGAGCCAATACGCGTGCCCTGAGCGCGAGCAGCTCTTTTCTGATTTTGAAAATATGTATCGGAATGAGCCGTTGATCATGGATAAATGGTTTACCGCTCAAGCCACAATTGCCGAGCAAGACACACTCGCACGCGTCAAAACGCTCATGACGCACCCTAGCTTCTCGATGACCAATCCCAATCGGCTGCGGGCCCTCATGGGCTCCTTTGTCATGGCCAACCCAACCCAATTTCATAGGAAAGATGGAGCTGGATATTCGTTCCTGTCAGACATCATCCGTGAAACGGACAAGACAAATGCGCAGGTCGCCGCTCGGCTCTTGGGAGCATTCAAATCCTGGAGGACACTCGAGACCGTCCGGCGGCAGGCTGCGCACAAATGCCTGCAAGACCTAAAAACGAGCGGCCAATTTTCCCGGGATGTCAGTGATATTCTGGACCGTATGCTCGCGGACTAATCGAAGATGCCAAAGTCGTGGGCCGTGATTTTGTAACGGCGTTGGCAGAAAAATTATTTTTAGAAACCTCTTATTAAGAGCTAGACAAATCACGCGAACACGATTCTTATCGCCGTGATTCGGGACGTCCGGGGGCATCGGATTTCTTAACATTTTGGGCAGTTTTGAGAGGGCAGTCATGGCTCGTGGCAACACAGCCAGCGCAGGCTTGCGCGCCGAATTTGAAGGAGAGGCAGACACAATTCTGCCTCTTAAAGATCGTCGTCGATTAAGCCTTCGCACTCTCGTTGTTCTCGCTGTAACCTTTGTTGTTGCTACATGTGTTATAGGCAGTGCTGTCCTTTGGTACGCTGATATTCAGCTCCAAAATGAAGCCTATGATCGTCTCGCGCGTGAGACCGAAATGACTGCGGCGTATCTCAGAGATGAACTCAATCATGCGTCTGATACGCATAGCGTTTCAACGGCTAAGGTGCAGTCTGATCTGATGTCAGCGCTACCGCGCTACTTCGAATACAATAATCTTTCGGTCATCGTAACCGGATCGGATGGGCTCATTAAGGCAGCCGTTCCGCTGGATGCTGCGTCATTCGCCGTTAGCAAAGCTCCATTCGTGGCCGACAATGGCGGCCTTGCCACGGTGTCACTTGTGATGCTTCCATCAGGAATGCGAGCGGTTGCCGCGTCTGTGCGGATGTCGGAACCCTTTGGCGATCTCACGGTCCTCGCGCCTATCCCGCAAGGATTTGCCCTTTGGCGCGGACCTTGGCTTGCCGTGTCGATCGTCTTGTTGGCTGCAGTCATCATCTGTACACTTCTGGTCGTCAGTCTCGTTGGTCTCGCCGCACAGCTTCGTCGCTCGGGAGAAGCGGCTGACGTAATTCGCAACCGTCTTGACATGGCACTGAACAGAGGCCGCGCAGGATTGTGGGATTGGGATATTGCAAGCGGTAAAATTACGTGGTCCCGCTCGATGTCAGACATGCTTGGTTTGGCTCACCGCGGCGATGCCTTGTCTTTCGGAGAGGTAACGCGCCGGATACACCCAGAGGACCAAGAACTCTACGCAATTGCGGATCGACTGGCCGCTGAAGCCACAGACACCATCGATCATGTCTTTCGGATGTTGAATGCCAAAGATGAATGGATTTGGGTTAGGCTCCGTGCGGAACTTGTAAGAAATAGTGACTCTCGCACGGCGCATCTTGTTGGCATTGTGACCGACATCACCGATCAACAACGATTGGCATTCGAGTCAGCAACGGCCGATGTTCGCTTGCGTGATGCAATTGAGACGATCGGTGAAGCATTTGTCCTTTGGGACGCTGATAATAAGCTGGTCTTGTGTAATTCTAAGTTTCAAGACCTCAATAATCTCCCGAGCCATCTTATTAGGCCAGGCACGTCTTACGACGAAGTCGCCCCCTATCTGACCACATTCAAGCCCATCGCACCGCAGGAACGTCATCGCGGCGTGGCGCAGGACCAATCCTATGAAATGTTACTGCCAGAAGGCCGCTGGCTGCAAGTCAACGAGCGGCAGACCAAGGACGGCGGCTATGTTTCTGTTGGTACGGACATTACCGCGCTCAAAAATGAAGAACACCGCTATCAAGAGTCCGAGCGCAAGCTCATCGCAACCATTTCTGATCTGAAGCGTTCACGTCAAACACTCGAAACACAAGCGGAACAATTAACAGCACTCGCCGAGCGTTATCTCGAACAGAAGGCCGAAGCCGAAACGGCCAACCGAGCGAAATCCGAATTTTTAGCGAAGATGAGTCATGAGCTAAGAACGCCGCTCAATGCGATCCTTGGCTTTGCTGATATCATGACTGCTGAGATTTATGGCCCTCTCGGCCACGCGAAATACGCGGATTACAGCCATGATATCCTGAAAAGCGGGCACTCGCTTTTAACAATTATCGCCGATATTCTTGATATGGCCGAGCTTGAAGCCGGGCGCATTCGAATTGATAAGCGGCCTCTCATTCTCAGTGATGTCGTGCGCGAGGTCATCGAAAAGATTGATCCTGACGCACACGCTAAATCGCAAAAAATCATTGCCAATCTCTCTTCAACATCGCCTTTGATGGCCGATCACCGCGCGATTGAACGGATTATTTCTCATCTTGTATCGAACGCCATCAAGTTTACTCCAGAAGGTGGTCGCATCACCGTCACGACACGCGAAGTCTCGGGCGCGATTAATCTCTATGTCGATGATACCGGCATCGGCATACCGAAGGAGTCGCTGTCGAAATTAGGACGACCTTTCGAGTGGGTTGAACTTGATGCGAAGAAGCCTACCGAAGGCGCAGGATTAGGACTTGCAATCGCCCGGTCGTTCACTGAGCTTCATGGCGGTACTTTGACGATCCGCTCAACAGAAGGAACAGGTACCACGGTCCTCGTAAGACTGCCTATTCGGTCTGGCCCGCCGATGGAACAGGCCGCGTAGCGCTATCCAAATGCGATCCACGTTTCAGTTCGGCTATTGAAACAAAACAGTGTCCATCACCGCGCGCACAGAGGATTGCGTGGCCTTCAAATGTGCATCCAGAACCTTAAAATCTGGAAGGCCTGCGACGGATGCCAGTCGTTTCAAGAATAATTTATCAATTTCGGTGAGGGAAAAGCTCTCGCCAATCATCGTCCGCTGCCATTGCATGACATCCCGCATCAGGCGATAGGCCTCTATCAAACTATGCGCTTGATCTCCGGACAAATATCCAAAATTCTTAGCGACATCCAAGATCGTCTCTGTATGCCTACAACACAGTTCTGACGTTTGAGACGCAAACGATAAAACCAGAGACTGCGCAATAAATTCGATATCAAGGAGACCGCCGCGCGCAAGTTTCAAGTCCCAAGGATCGGACTCTCCTTTCTCTTGCGCGATCAATCGCCGCATATCAGCAGTATCGGATCGCACCTTGGCTTGATCCCTTGGCTTGGCCAAGATTGAACGCAATGCATGATCAATTTCGGCCATGAAATCAGAAGCGCCCGCGAGAGGTCGGGCTCGCACGAGGGCCAGATGCTCCCATGTGTCAACGTCTGATCCATGATGGTAATCAAGAAATCCGCGATATTGCGTGGCGGCTGGGCCTTTATTTCCAGATGGTCGTAAACGCATATCAACGGCATAGAGCGTTCCCTTGCGGGTTGGCACGGTCAAGGCGCTAATAAGACGCTGCGTCAATCGTCCATAATAGACAACAGGATCAAGAGGTCTTGGACCGTTACTTTCTCCGCTGTTATCGTCAAAATCATAAAGCGCTATAAGATCAAGGTCTGATGTTGCAGTCATCTCCCGTGACCCAAGCCGTCCCATGCCAATCACGGCATAGCGCCCACCTTTGACTGTGCCATGATCTTTTACAAAGCGCTGTTCAACATCGCGCAGAGTGACGCGAATAATGGCCTCTGCGACCGATGAATAGGCTTCCGCAGCCAAGGCAGGAGATATAACACCTGAGAGCATGCGGACGCCGATCAAAAATATTTCATGCTGCCCGGTTTCACGCAGTCTATCTAAAAAATCTTCGATTTGGTCATGCTGGCCGATAGACTGAGAAATTCGATCAATCAAAATTGAAAGAGAGGGCGCGGGCTCGCCGAAGGCAGGATCTATAATGGCGTCGAGCAGATGAGGCCGCGTCGCAACCGTTGACGCTAGGCGCGGCGCAGACCCTAACAAATCAGCAAACAGTGATAAGATAGCCTTGTGCTCGCGCAGAATGGCAAACAACTCGACCGCTGCCGGCATTCCGCCGAGAATTCCATCAAAGCCCATTAATGCTGCATCAGGATCCGCCGTCTTTGCGAAAGCTTGCAGCAATTGCGGAATAAGCTCGGTGAGCACTTCACGCGCGCGCGGACTTGTCACACCACTCCGCCGTCCAAAGTGCCACCCCCTTATCGTTTCCGTTGCCATCTCGGGCGCGCGATAGCCCATGCGTCGCAACGTATCGAGCGTGTCCGGGTCGTCACTTGTCCCAGTAAAAACAAGATTTCCCTCTCCCGAAGCGAGATCACCGCCCTCTTCGAACAGCCGCGCATAATGACGTTCAACAAGCCGAGCGTGTGACGTCACTGCTTTGGAGAATGAATCGAGGCGCGCATAGCCGCAAAACAGAGCAAATTGCCTCAACTCATCTTTGTCCGAGGGAAGCCGCTGTGTCTGCTCATCATGCAGCATCTGCATGCGATGCTCCAAGCTGCGGAAAAAACGATAGGCTTCGATAAGATCATCGCGCGCAGAGGCAGAAATCCAGCCATCTGAATAGAGTGCACTCAACATGTCCGTGGTCTTTCGACCACGCAATTGTGGACGTCGACCACCAAAGACGAGCTGTTGAGTTTGAACAAAAAACTCGATTTCGCGGATACCGCCACGCCCCAGTTTAATATCATGTCCAGAGACAGCAATCGCATCATGGCCACGCACCGCGTGGATTTGTCGCTTCATGGCATGAATATCTGCAATCGCCGCAAAATCGAAATATTTACGCCAAATAAAGGGAGCCAGATCTTTGAGAAAATCTTCACCGAGTGCCAAGTCACCGGCAACCGGACGTGCTTTGATAAGCGCAGCACGCTCCCAATTTTGTCCCACGCTTTCATAATAAGAAAATGCCGATGCAACGGACAAAGCAATCGGCGTCGATGCAGGATCAGGGCGAAGGCGCAGATCAACGCGGAAGACATATCCGTCGGATGTCCGTTGATCAAGGATGCGCACAAGCGCCTTCACAATGCGCACAAACAACGGCGCAGGTTCTGTGCCTTCTTTGAGCGCAGCACGGTCGGCATCATAGAGAACAACAATATCAATATCTGAAGAATAGTTCAGTTCTCGTGCGCCATGTTTTCCAAGCGCCAGAACGACAAGACCACACCCGATCTGAGGATTTTCAGTGTTCAGCGTCCTAAATTTATCTTTGATAAGATCATCGCACAATATGTGGCGCAATGCTGATTGAAGCGCTTCGTCCGCAAAGGCGGTTAGGCACTCTGTCACGTGCTCGACCGACCACACTCCACCAAGATCGGCGAGAGCAATCAACAGAGCTGCCTCTTGTTTGAGACACCGCAAGACACGCATTATTTCGACATCGTCACCAAGATGCTCACCTGCTGCTTTGTGGCATCGGGTCAAAATATCTTGAAAATAATCATCAGGATCGGACAGAAGCATACGCACAAGACGCGCATGATCTTGCATCATGATCCGCAAGAGAAATGGGGAATGGTTAGCAACGGCAGCGATTAAATCGCGCGTCAAAGGATAGGCGTCAAAGATTGTTTTGAGGGGCTGAGATTTGTCGGATTCAGAATCCTTGTCTAAGAAATCAGTGATTTTCGAGCTGGTCCGCGCGCTTGCTCCAGCAAGTGGCCCCCCTTTAATCTGTTGCGCGAGGCTCAGTGTCATGAAGGCTCCGAAGGAATATCGAGCACGGCTTTAAGCCCTGGCGCATTGTCCTCCAATCTTAATGTACCGCCATGGAGCCGTGCAACGGCGGCGGCGAGCGAAAGACCAAGACCCGAGCCGGGTCGCGTGCGCGATGTTTCGAGCCGAACAAACCGCTCGATCGCGCGGCCGCGATCAGCCAGCGGAATGCCGGGTCCGCGATCAGCAACGGTGATTTCTATCCGATCTCCAACTTTCTGCGCCGTGACGCGGATATCGCTTTGTCCGCGAGCCCCATCGACTTCTGACGTATATTTTATCGCATTATCGACAAGATTAGCCAAAGCCTGGCCAATCAGCTCGCGTGAAGCCTTGATAGGCAGTGTCTCATCACCTTCGACACGCAAAGCCAATCCCGCCTCTTCGGCAAGCGGCTCATAAAGCTCTGCAACATCGCGTGCGATTTCGCCCGCATCGACAGTCGCCATGCCTTCGAGATGACCGCCCGCATCCGCTCGCGCAATCATCAGCAGCGCATTGAACACTTTGATCAATCCATCCGCCTCATCAATCACATCGTTCAAAGCAACACGATACTCTTCTGGCGATGATCCCGTACGAAGCGCTTCTTCTGCGCTGTTGCGAAGCCGCGTCAGCGGTGTTTTCAAATCATGCGCGATATTGTCAGACACCTCGCGTAAGCCGGCCATAAGCTCTGATATGCGCTCGAGCATCGCGTTGAGGCTTTGTGCCAATCGATCAAGCTCATCATTAGTTCCCGTGATAGCAAGGCGGCCAGAGAAATCCCCCGCCATGATGATACGCGATGTTTCCGTCATCTGATCGACGCGGCTCAACACACGGCGCGCAACAAACACACCAGCAATCACCGCTAAAACAAGAACGAACAAAATCGACCAGCCCGCAGCCCGCAAAATGACAAGATGCAGTCGATCTGCTTCATCAAGGTCGCGTCCCACGACGAGATGAAAGCCCCCTGGCAGAATAACCGACTCCACATAAGCATGGCGAGGATGTGCGACGCCATCTTCCATGACATGATAGGCTAATTCATAGCCGCCAGATTCGAGCAGAATATCTCCGTCAACACTGGCAATATTGCCAGCAAGCGTTTCGCCTGCTGCTGTGGTGACAAGATAAAGAGAAGACCCTGGTTGAGCCGACCTGCGCTCGACAAAGCGCACCAGCCTTTGTATTCCACCGGCATTGAATTGTGCAAACAATCCCTTCATTTCTTCTGAGACCGTCGCACTCACTTGTTCATCGAGCAAGCGCCGCGCATTCAGCGCCACATAGCCCAAAATAAGCGCGGCAAAGATCGCAAATATAACGAGAAAAACAAGGGCCAGTTTGAAAGCCGTTGTTCGAAAGAGCTTACCGAGCGCTGTCACGGACCGTATATCCTGCGCCACGGATCGTTTGAATCAGCGGCGTGTCAAACCCCTTATCAACCTTTGCACGAAGACGCGACACGTGCACATCGATCACGTTTGTTTGGGGATCGAAATGATAGTCCCACACGTTCTCAAGCAACATTGTGCGTGTGACGACCTGCCCCGCGTGACGCATGAGATATTCGAGCAGGCGAAATTCACGCGGCTGTAAATCAATGTCCCGTTCACCGCGCGTGACGCGGCGCGAGAGTCTGTTCAATTCTAAGTCTGCAACCCGATAAACCGTTTCCTCAGAGACAGACGAACGTCCTCGACGTGCTAAAATTTCGACCCGCGCCAGCAGCTCTGAAAAGGAATAGGGCTTGGGCAAATAATCATCAGCCCCTGCGCGAAGTCCTTTCACGCGATCATCCACTTGGCCCAAAGCTGAAAGGATGAGGATTGGCGTATCGATATTTTGTTCACGCAACCCGTGAATGAGCGAGAGCCCATCCATTTTTGGGATCATGCGATCAACAACAAGAACGTCATAACGCCCCTCAGCGGCGAGCGCATAGCCGTCAAGTCCGTCAGGCGCGATGTCGGCAACATGGCCGGCCTCTCGGAAGGCTTTTTCGAGATAGGCGGCCGCGGAGGCATCGTCTTCAACAATCAAAATTTTCATTGCAGTCTCAGGCCGGCGATGAAGGGCACTCGAGGGTCGGACGGGGCGTCGCAAGCCTTGGACTTAAGGTTTCGTCGCCCCATCCCTGTATGATCAAACCATAGGAGTGGGTTCAGCATCAACCGGCTTTCGGAAAGGCCAATGCCACAAAACGGGTGCCATCCTCATTTTTCAGTCTCAGGATCACGGCCTTTTTTCCATCCTTCTTGGCATCATCAATGGCGGACCTCACCTCGGATGGTTTGGTCACAGGGCGGCCTGCAACCTCCAAAATCACATCGCCCTTTTGAACACCTTTCTCAAAGCCAACGCCTGAAGGATCGACATCCGTTACCACCACACCAGCACCGTCCCTTGAAGCCGCCAAAGCGAGTCCAAAGGCGGGTTGGGCTTTGGCAGTAGCGGGATCAGCTTGCGCCGTCTTCTGATCGGGAAGTGTTGCAAGCTTCACCACGGCCGTCATCTCTTTGCCCGCACGGAGATAGGTGATTTTCGCGCTGTCTCCCGGCTTGATTTGCGAAATCCGTCGTGTGACTTCACGCGGGCTCGCCATTGCATCGCCATTGACGGCGATGATCGTATCACCGGGCTTCAATCCCGCCTCGGCGGCTGGCGTTCCCGGCTGAGTTTCGGCCACCAAAGCACCCGCTGTGTCTTTCAGGCCCAGACTATCGGCAATTTCTGCCGTGACTGGCTGAATTTGAACACCGAGATAGCCGCGCGCGACCGAACCACCGTCTTTCAGCGATGCGATGATCCCAGATACCGTTTCTGATGGAATGGCAAACGCAATGCCGACACTCCCACCGGATGGCGAGAAAATCGCCGTATTCACGCCAACAACTTCGCCATTGAGATTGAATGTCGGCCCGCCTGAATTGCCACGATTAACCGGCGCGTCAATCTGCAAATAATCATCATAAGGTCCAGACCCAATGTCGCGACCGCGCGCAGAAACGATACCGGCTGTCACCGTTCCACCCAAGCCGAAGGGATTGCCCACCGCGACAACCCAATCGCCGACGCGAGGGGCCGTGTTGGCAAAAGGCACAAAGGCATAAGGCCCTGCATCTGTTGTTTTGAGGAGCGCAAGATCCGTTTTGGGATCGCGTCCAACAATCCGCGCGTCAAGCGTCTTGCCGTCATCCGTGGTCAATGTCACGGAGACAGCATTTTCGACCACATGATTGTTGGTGACAACATAACCATCGGCAGAAATAAAGAAGCCGGAGCCCAAAGCCATTCCAAATTGCTTGGGACCGCCTTTTCGCTGGCTGTGATTTTGTTGATCACGAAACTGGCGGAAGAATTTTTCGAGCGGATGGCCGGGTGGGAGATCAGGAATGGCGAAGTCAGGCGTATCCTCATCGGACGCCGCGGCGGCCTCGATCTTGACCTTCACGGACACGACGGCAGGTCGAACTTTTGCAACAATGTCAGCAAAAGAAGGCATTTGCTGCGCCGTGGCCTGCGTTTGAGCAAAGGCTGGGACCGGGGCTAATTCCACAACTCCCGCCAGCCCGGCACCGATACTCAGCACCGCGGCACCGCCAAGCAAGAGAGCTCTGAAGCGCTTCGCTTTGGTCGCGATATTTCTGACTTTTTGATCACGCGTTGAAACCGTCATGGCTCACCTCTTCCTGAAAGTCAGACGCGGAAACACCTGAGGGCTTCCGACGCCTCTATGATGCCAACCGTTCTAGAGCGAGGGTCGTTACCCGTCTGTCTCCAACGCATGAATTCTTCGTAACGTCAGGCTGCTTTGTCGCGCGGCTTGCCTAACAGCGCCGCAAGGCGGCGGGCTTCGTCTTCATCCAAGGTCAGTCGTTTGGCCTCGCCATCGCGCCGCCTGTTACGCCAAATCAGCGCACCCGCGCCAATCAAGACAACAAAGGGGCCGAACCACAGCAATAAAGTGCCGGTTGTCAGGCGCGGCCTCAGCAGAATAAAATCGCCATAGCGCTCGACGAGATAGGTCCGCACGCCCTCGTCGCTCTCGCCCTCGGTAAGCTTTTGACGGACCAACAGTCGTAAATCGCGCGCCAAAGGCGCATGCGAGTCATCAATGGATTGATTTTGGCAGACAAGGCACCGCAACTCAGCCGAAATAGCGCGGGCGCGGGCTTCAAGGCCTGCATCTTTGAGAACTTCATCAGGCTCGACAGCCAAAGCGGCCCCGCAAGCGATCACAATGAACGCAAGGGCAGCACAGATGCGTCTCATGCCTTGGCTCCGGCTGCATGAGAAGGCGCGGCCTGACGACGACCCGCCGCAATGCGCACCCGGCGATCAGACAGAGACAAAGCCCCACCCAATGCCATGATCAATGCTCCACCCCAAATCAAGGTCACCAAAGGCTTCCAATAGGCTCTCACACTGACACGTCCGTCAGACGCAAAATCGTCGAGGCTCGCATAAAGCTGTCCAAGCCCGAAGGTGATGATGCCGGCCTCGGTCGTCGGCATCTCCCTGCCCGTGTGAATCCGTTTCGAGGGCTCGAGCACTCCGATCACAGTGCCATTGGCGCTTTCTAAAATCGAAAAATGCGCAACGTCTTCGCGATAGCCTTGGCCCGTGCGCTTAAAGACCTGCTCAAGCCGGATCGTGTAGGGACCCACATGCAGCATCTCGCTTTGTTTCATCGACGAAAGGGATTCAACACCCCAAGCCGTCGCAGAAATACCAATCACGGTCACACCAAGCCCAATATGAGCAAGCGCCGTCCCGTAAGCCGAGCGTGGCAACCCCATCGCCCGCGCGAAGACCGTCGAAAGCGACAATCCCTTTTTATAGTTTCGTGAAATGATTTCACTCAAGGATCCCGCGATCAGCCAGACACCCAAGCCAATGCCAAACGGTGCGCCAACGGGGCCGCCTCTCACAACAGCCATCGCAACACCCATAGCGACAATCGCCAAACCCAATGCAACCCAAAGCCGCTGCAAGGCACCGAGCCATGCGCCACGCTTCCACGCTAGGGTCTGACCAAAAGGCACAAAGAGAAGCAGGGCAGAAAAGAGTGGCACAGCCGTTAAATTAAAATAAGGCGCACCGACCGAAATCTTCGTGCCGTTCAAGCTCTCCAATGCGAGCGGATAGAGCGTACCAATCAAAACGGCGAGCGCCGATGTGGCGAGCAAAAGATTGTTCACGACAAGAGCGCCTTCTCGTGAAACCGGCGCGAACAATCCACCTTGTCGCAAGCGCGGCGCACGCCATGCAAATAGGGCCAATCCACCACCAATGAAAAATGTCAAAATCGCGAGAATGAAGATGCCGCGCGCAGGATCGCTCGCAAAAGAATGAACTGACGTGATGACGCCAGACCGCACGAGAAAAGTGCCGAGCAGCGACAGCGAAAATGTGAGAATAGACAGAAGAATTGTCCAGACCTTCAACGCATCCCGCTTTTCCATCACAACGGTTGAATGAACAAGGGCTGTGCCCATCAACCACGGCATCAGGGATGCATTTTCAACAGGGTCCCAGAACCACCAACCGCCCCATCCAAGCGTATAATAGGCCCAGTAAGACCCCATCGCGATACCGAGGGTCAGAAAAGTCCATGCAAGCAGCGTCCACGGGCGCACAAAACGTGCCCAAACGGCGTCAATACGACCATGCAGGAGCGCGCCCACGGCAAAAGAAAACGCGACCGAAAATCCGACATAACCGAGATAGAGAAGCGGTGGATGGATCGCAAGCCCCGGATCTTCAAGAACCGGATTGAGTCCCTCGCCTTCCAAAGGCACCTCGGCCAGTCGCAAAAAGGGATTGGACGTTAAAATCACAAAGATGAGAAAGGCCGCCGTGATCGCACCTTGCACGGAAAGAACGCTCGCCAAAAGCCGCTCCGGCATCGCGCTCCCGCGCCAAGCGACAAGCGCCGCAAACACAACCAAAATACTCACCCAAAGCAACATGGAGCCTTCGTGATTGCTCCACACGCCTGAGAGTTTGTAAATCAACGGCTTCGTCGAATGCGAATTCATCACCACATTCGCAACAGAAAAATCAGAGGTCACATAGGCTTGCGTCAGGGCCGCATAGGCCATCAAGACCAAGATGCATGTTGCAAACGCAGAAGGGCGCGCCATCCGCGTCAACACGCTATCATGGCTGAGCGCGCCCCACAGCGGAAGGATCGTTTGTATCAAGGACGCTGCAAAAGCGAGAACAAGTGCATAATGGCCAATCTCGATGATCATTGCCCTTTTCCTCCCTGCCAGACGCCTTGCTTTTTCAAAGCCTCTGCGACTTCGCGTGGCATGTAACGTTCATCATGCTTTGCAAGCACAGTATCGGCGATCAATCCATCTTGACCTTGATAGATGCCTTCCGCGACGACGCCCTGCCCTTCGCGGAACAAATCTGGCAATGTCCCTTTGTAGCGGACGGGAAGAGTGTTGGTCGTATCCGTAATACGAAACTCAACCACCATGTCATTGCTCTTTCGGACACTGCCATTTTCGACAAGCCCACCAATGCGAACTCGCTTGCCCGACGCAATGGATTGCTGGGCAAGATCAGATGGCGAATAGAAGAACACAATCTTGTCGTTCAAGGCATAAAGAATAAGTCCCAACGCCACCGCTAAAATGGCGCCCGCTGCCGCGATCAAAGACAGGCGCTTTTGTTTGCGCGTCATGGCGCGTCCTCGCTTAATCCCAAGCTTGATGCTTCTGCACTTAATTGCCGAAGTGCCGATGGATCATTGCTCTTCGCGCGATGCGCACGGCGCAGCGCATCTGTGGCTTTGTCTTTGTCGCCGAGAACAACGTAAGATTTGATCAGCCGCATCCATCCTTCGAGATCCGATCCGTCTTGTTGCAATTTCGCGTCAAGACCTTCGACCATACCGCGGATCATCGCGAGCTGATCAGGATTGATCGATTGCGCCACCGGTTTCGCTTGGCCTGAAAGCTTCGCGATCCGCTCTGAAATGAAGCTGGCTTCTTGAGATTGGGGAGGAAGGGATTGAAGCAAGGCCTTATAACGGTCCATTGCTTCACCGATTTGACCGTCTTGTTCTGCGGCCAAAGCGCGGTAATAACGCGCCCTTGCATTTTCAGGGTCGAGCGCCAAAGCTTTGTCAAATTCGTTCAATGCTTCGGCCGTCACAATACCATCGGCGGCAGCCATTCGCGCTTCGCCGAGCCCCGAGCGCAAATCAGCATTGTCACCTAAAAGACGCAAGGCATTTTCAAAGGCTTTCATCGCGTCGTCATAACGACCGCTTGAGACATAAACAGGGGCGATTGTCGCCCAGCCCATCCCATCTTCGGGATGATCATTCAAACGCGCCTCAACTTTGGTGATCAGGGCTGAAAGATCAGTGGCAACTTCGCGTTCAGCCTGTCGCGCGACTAAGGGTTGATCAGGCTGATCGGGAGACCCGACATATCCATAAAGACCCAGCGCCAACAGCGGCATTACAATCAGCGTGACAAGCGACGCAATCTTGCGCCGCCTGCTGTGATCCGAGGCTGAGTGCTCGTGAGAGTCGGATGACGCTGCGAGCAGCCGCCGCGCGGCCTCAACCTTGGCCTCTTCCGCCGCTTCCGCGTCGATGAAGCCACGCTCAACATCGCGATCAATGTCGCGGATCTGGCTGTCATAAAAATCGCGATCATCGCGATCACGAACCGCACCCGGTCCTTGGGCCAAAGGCCACAAAAGGATGAAGATTGTAAAGCCGGTGAGGGCCGCAGAGAAAAGCCAAAAAATCATGCACCCTTTCTAGCGGGCAGCAGCGTGCCGGTCACGCAAAAAGCGCGGAGGCAGGGGGGCTGCGACGATCAGTTCACAATATCCCAAGTCCCGTCGGCCGCCTTGCAGGCAGTACCCGTTCCGGTCTCAGGTCGGCCATTGATGTAGATTTTGTGCGTATATGTCCGGCAAGTCCTGCTGTTTTCAGCATAAACCGGACCAGGCTCAACGAAACCATAGGATCCGCTCGAACCCTGCCACTTGGTTTGACGCCCGCTCGATAGAGCCAAAGATTGCGCATTATACGCTTGGCGCCGTGAGTCCTCATCGAGATTGCGGCCAATGGAATTTCCAATCATCCCGCCAACCACCGTGCCGGCAATGATGGCCGCTGTCTTGCCGCTGCCTTTCCCGAACTGGCTGCCGATCAAGCCACCGGTAATCGCACCGAGGATCGTACCGCCCGATTCATTAGGGCCCGTCGTCTGAGAGCACCCAGCAGCGGCGAGAGCCACGCTGGCGGCAACGACACTCTGAATCACTGACATACGATTCATCACAGATTTGCTCCGAAATTGCGTAAAAATTCAAAGACCTAGATGAGGATCATCAAGGATTACAGAATTTTACATCGGGATAGTGTTTAAATTTGGCTTTTTCGAGGCCTCAAGAGATGTTTTTAGACTCCTGGCAAACGCAAGATCGCCAATAATCCGCCCTTCTCGCTCGTCTCGAGCTCAAGACTGCCACCATAAAGAGAGGCTAAATCGGCCACAATCGAAAGCCCCAAGCCGGTTCCCGGCACGCTTTCGTCAAGCCTTTGTCCTCGCTTCATGACTTCGGCGCGATTTTCGACGGGCAAACCCGGTCCATCATCTGAAATTGCAAAGCGAAGCAGTGGACGCCCATCGCTCGCCTCGTCAGGTGAAGCCGCAATCGTGACTTCTGAGCGCGCCCATTTGCACGCATTGTCGACAAGATTGCCGAGCATTTCTTCCAAATCCTGACGCTCTCCGCGGAATTTCAAATCCGGCGTCAAAGCGAGAAGGATCGACAAAGCCTTATGGGAATAGATTTTTTGGAATGTGCGCTCAAGCGCTGCGACCGCTGGCCCAACGTCAGAGACGACGCCAATCGCGCCCGCGCGCGCTGCGGCCCTTGCGCGATCAAGATGCCAATTGACCTGATCGCGCATAATGCCCGCCTGCTCCAGAACCTTGTCGGCAAGCGGTGTTTTTTCGGCATGAGCCTCATTAATCAAAACACTGAGCGGCGTTTTCAAGGCATGCGCCAAATTGCCCACTTGAGTGCGGGCGCGCTCCAAAATATCGCGATTGGCTTCGATCAACAGATTGAGCTCATCCGCAACAGGCGCAATATCATCCGGGAATCGGCCATCAATATGATCGCTCGTTCCCTTGCGAATGGCCCCGATCTGCGTGGACAGTCGCTTCAAGGGCAACAGACCAAATCGCACTTGAAAAACCGTCGTGACGCCGAGCACGCAAGCCAAAAGGGCAAAGCTCGTCCACAGTGCAACGCGGAATGCTTGAACTGTTTGCTCGATCTCATCCGTATTGCCCGCGATTTGAACGAGATACCGGCTGCCATCGGGCAATTCGAGAGCGCGCTCCACCAAGCGCAAGCGCCGTTCGTCGGGGCCAATCACATAGCCTTCGCGCGCAAAGCCGTCATGCGCGGGAACACCGAGCGATTCAAGACGCGGCAACCGTCCACCAAACAGCGAGAGAGACGAAACAACGGACGATGGGCCCACAGTCTCATTGCGCACCTGCCAATACCAGCCTGAGAGCGGGAGAGTAAAACGCGGATCGCCCAACCCGTAAGGGTCAATCGCATTGCTTGTGTTCTTGGTCGCAACATTGGCCGCGACAGATTGGATGTAAACTTGCAAGCGCTCATCAAAAGCGCGTTCGGTCGCACGCCGATAAGTCGCTGATAAAACAAGGCCCGCGCCGAACAGAATAATCACACTGAGCAAAACGGCCGAGACAAAGAGACGCGCTCCAATTGAAACACGCCAGAGAGAAAAACGCGCCTTCATGCCGAGGGCGGCTCAAGCAAATAGCCCAGCCCACGGATTGTTTTAATCACATCAATGCCGAGCTTTTTACGAAGCCTGCCAACAAACACTTCAATCGTGTTTGAATCACGATCAAAATCTTGATCGTATAAATGCTCAACCAATTCGGTTCTCGAAATGATCCGTCCGACATGATGCATCAAATAGGACATCAAACGATATTCATGCGATGTCAGCCGCACAGGCTCGCCATTGACGAGCACACGACCAAGGCGCGTATCAACGCGCACGGGGCCACAGACGAGATCACTGGATGCGTGCCCTGTCGCGCGCCGCACGAGCGCCCGCAATCGGGCGAGAATTTCCTCTATATGAAATGGCTTTGTAACATAGTCATCAGCGCCGGCGTCAAAGCTTTTGACTTTATCGCTCCAAGCGTCGCGCGCCGTCAGCACCAGCACTGGCATTGTACGTCCCGCTTTGCGCCAAGATTCCAGCACCGCTACGCCATCAATTTTGGGAAGGCCGAGATCAAGAATAACGGCATCATAGGGTTCGGTTTCGCCTAAAAACTGCCCCTCTTCGCCATCAAGGGCCGAGTCCACAGCATAGCCCGCCTGCCCGAGCGCCTTCACAAGTTGGCGATTGAGATCGCGATCATCCTCAACAACAAGCAAACGCATCCGCAACCCTACCTTATATCGCGCGGCTTACCGGTCACCGCATCGATTTCGACGTTGCCCAGCCTGCCATCTTTGGTCAAGGTCGTAATCTTATACACAAATCCGGCCTCTTTAGGGCACAGAGAAGCCCCCACCACATCGCCGCCCGTTTGGGCACGCGCTGTCCGAAAAGCATAAATTTGAGGCACGACAGCGCCGGTATTCACAAGGCGGCGCAAATCCGCCTCAGACACGCAGGCAGAGCCGTCGTCCCCGGCAAAAGCCGCCGTCGAAGCCCCAAAACTGAGGCCTGCAGCAAAAGTGAGTAAAATCACGGAGCGCATAGAAAAACACTTAAGCTGCGCCCCGTGAACGCTGCCTGAACAGGCTTTAGAGAGCGACTTTTTTCGTTGAAATCACACGAAAAATTGTCGATGCGACAAAGCTTCCCGCCGTGACAATCTGCATGAGAGAATCCGTCATCTGCCCCACATCGAGCAGCCCGGCATGGCCTGTAATCGTCAAAATGAAGGACGCGAGGCCAACAATATTTGACCACACTGTGCGGCTTTGAAGAAGAGATTGCGTTTGATCCATGGTTTGATCCTTTGATGGAAGGGAGGGTTGAAGCGCGGAAGACGAGGCCATTGCGATCGCGCCGCGCCGGACACGATCGACGCGGTTCAACCAACCGCGCCCAAATTCGGAAAATTGAGGAAGAGTTTTGAAGAGTGCGACGCGCTGATCACAGAGCTGATCAATAATTTTTGCAGCATCATGCGTTCGGCACGCTGCCAAAGTCGCTGGTCCGAGAACACCATCGACCGGAGTTCCCACCACTTGTTGCAACCAACGCACGGCGGTGCGCGGACCCGACATCACGGCTGCGTCAAAGGCGGCATAATCCACACCCCGCGGCAAGTCATCGCAACGAAGCGCTGACCAATAAAGATTTGCATAAATCGCTTTCGCGTCATCTTGCGTCAGCGCAGCAATATCGCTCCGTGAGGCCGATGGCCCTCGCACAGTTTGCAATGTCTGAAGCGTGATCCCAAATTTTGTGACGCCACCCGGATCATGAGGGTTTTCAACATAGCCGCCCTCATCATTCAACACGCGCGTGACGGCATCATCAAAATTGCCCTTCATAGAAACTCCTCAAGCTCTTCAACACGCACCAGCAATTCCTGCATGGCGGCGACAAGCATGGGGATCAGGCGGGATTGATCGAGCGTCTGCGGAACAATATTGCCATCCTTATCAACTGCGTCCTTCTCGCCGCTCACGGCTTCGGGCACCACATAGGCGACCTCATGCGCCAAGAACCCATCGACGCGTTGATGCGGCGAATCTTTGAAGGCGAAGCGGACAGGATTGAGCTCGATCACTTGATCAAGCGCGCCTTCGATAGGCCGAATATCGCGCTTCAACCGATAATCCGATGTTGTCAGAAAATTGGTTCCCGTCGCAGTGAGTTTCACACCGCCGACCACAGCCCCGCCTTTGCGAAACAAGAGTGCGGTTGCCGTTGATGTCGCCGAGATGTCAGAGAGCACAATGCCATTTGATGACGAGCCATCAAAATCACTCTCAAATTTACCCGTATTTGCAACCGTGGCGCGTCCTGAAAGGATTTGATCCACGCGCACGGCACCCGTTGCTGCGTTCACATTCAACGCCTCGACCCATGTCGATCCATCACCCGACACTTTCACATGCCAATTGTCATCACCCGAGAGACCTGTCTCGGCACGACCGGACCAATTTGTTTGATAGAGCTGAGACGCTGTGTTTCCGCTCGCTTGTTTATTCAGCGTCACGCGCACATCGCCCGAGCCGCCCTCGCTTGTGCCTTTTGCAGCAAACAGAGCCGAGTTCAATTTGGCCGAAAATAAATTATACGAATCCGATGATGTTCCAAGGCCAAAGCCCGGCGCGTTTTGCAACGATGTCGGGATCGTATTCACACGTTGCCAAGCAGTGCCATCAAACACCTGAACACTGCTATCGGTGATGTTGAAGAGAAGCCAACCCGGTTTGGCTTGAAGAAAACGCCAAATGCTTCCGTCGTAACTCGCCAACAGTCCCGCTTGATTGGCAAACGCCCCCGTTGGTTGCGTGCCAACCAAATAGCGATCCCCACTGTTCGGCGAAATGGGCGGTGTGTTTTGTCCAACCGCAAGAACGGCGATTTGCACAAGTGCATCAAGCCTGATCAAGGCTTCATTATGCGTCACATGCTTTTGCGATTGCGCAGCCGCAAGCAGCGGCAACGCCAGATTGCTGGTGTCTGTCATGATTCATGCTCACAAAAAGAGAGAAGAAGGAGTCAAAGACCCGTTAAGGTCACGGGATAAGGAAATCCGCGACCAACACTGTCGCTGATTTGATAAATCACAACCGAAAGCGAAGTCTGAGGCGAGCCAAAATCAGCACTTTCTTGCACGCTGGGATAGAGAACCGATGGCGAACCAGAAGTCGGCAGTGTGCGGATCACAAGACCATTTTTGAGAATATCGATCTCATAACGTTCAAGCGTTTCATCCAACGGAATCTCAGCCGGATCCCAACTGTCAGCATTGATGCGCGCGCGTCGCACAAAGCTGATCGTGACGCCCGAAACACCGCGTTGCGCTGCAGCTCTCACAGGTGATAGCGACCGCAAAGCAGCACCGCCTGCAATCGTCTGCAATGCAACAGCCGTGGGATGCATGTAGTCCAGTGCGGCGGCTACAATCCGCCAAGACGCGTTTGCGCCAAGCGATGAGGGCCCGGTGGCGATCGGCAACAAAGCATCATCGAGCACAACAACACGCGCACCAGACGCAAGACTGCGCGAGGCAGAACTCTCAGACCCACCGAGGCCGCGCAACAAGCGTGACAACCGCCATGTATTTGGCGCAATCAAGTCTGCATTCGAAAAGCTAATCACTTCCCATGTTCCATCAGGGCCCTGAAGACCCAAAGGAACCGTGCCGGCCAAAGCTGCAAGATCGCCTGGAGCAGACAACACGCCCGAGTCGAGTGCAATCGTCACAGAGTTTTGGAGATCCCATCGCCACAA
>Ga0164296_1002055_pt1 | contig 20430 bp, 26 predicted proteins | sample GEODES057metaG_FD_113533 | JGI IMG/M metagenome (GOLD analysis project Ga0164296, IMG submission 113533) | Dystrophic lake water microbial communities from Trout Bog Lake, Wisconsin, USA - GEODES057 metaG | ecosystem: Environmental > Aquatic > Freshwater > Lake | place: USA: Trout Bog Lake...
AAAGATTGCGGCAGCACCTGCACCAGCGGCGACTGGTAGTGCAGCTTTAGATGGAACTAAGCCAGGTGCAAATCCAGCTACAACAATTCCAGGTGGGCCACAGACAGCGGCAGGAGCACCAGCGGCGGCACCAGCGGCGGGTGCTGGCGCACAGACAGCAGGCCCGGCACCAGGCACTGTTGGAACAGGTGCTGGCGGACAATTGGTAGATGGTAGCGGTAAACCAGTTCAACAAGGAAGTGCCGCAAATAGACCAGATTTGTATGCCCCACAAGTTGGAGAAAGTTATTTGCCAAGCGGTCAAAAAGTTTACTCAGAAGATCAAGCGTTGGCGAGGATTGTTCAATTATCCAAGCATGGTAGATAAAAATGAAGTCGGTTGAAGTTAGATTAAAAAAATCTGTAGAAAGATTGCAACAGTATTTGACTGAAACAACTTGGCATGATATCTACAATCTTAATAAAGATATTATTAAAAATCCTAACTTAATTTATCCTAATCAACAATTAAAGATGCCAGATGGCAGTACTTATACTGTCAAACCTGGCGATAATTTAACTAAAATTGCGGCGATGCCAACCACATCTCCGAAAACAACTACACCAGCAACATCAACGACACCTCCAAGTCCGGATGCAAGCGGGCAAAAAGTAGACGAACCCACAACTGTAAAAGATACTCCAAAAGATACTAAACAAGATAAAGATAAGACGTCTACAAATTCAACTAATGATCCATCTAGCGCGGATTATAAAAATAATATGGACATTCAAAGCGACAACGCAACCGCAAAGAATCAATACGATGGAAACTACGATTTAGATGTAGCTAAATTCAATTGGCTAGTTGCCAAAGCCAAAGGCTATGCACAAAATCCAAATGAGTTGATGCAAACTTCGAAAGGAATAATGGCTCCTAATGGGTTTGTTGCACAAAGTGTGGCAGCTCGTCATGCGGCTGATTCGAAATTGTCACAAAATACTGCTGATGAAATGCAACGTTCCGAAAAGTTTGCAAACCGCAGGCAAGCTAAAATTGAAGCTGATTTAGCGGCTAAAAAAGGATTATGGACAGACGACAAACAGAAGGTAAGAGATTGGTTAGAAGATCATGACGATAAATCAGTGGATGACGCGATTAAAGAATTAAATCTAAAATTACACGAAAGTATTCGTTCTATTATTGATACGTTGATTAGTATTGACGAAGGTACAGATACTAAAATAGATCCAGAGAAAGCTCTACCACATTTGACTCCTCAAGATCAATTTACTCTTGAAATGTTAGTAAAAAAATTAACACCCTTTATAGGCAAAGATGACCACTTGGATAAAATATTTGCCGAATATAATAAACTACCGGACATCCGCAAATCGACTCCTACGGCTCCTGCTGGACAACAACCTCCCGTTCCTGGAGCTAAATGGACTGGATCATATTGGCAATTACCTGAACAGACAGAATTAGCAGAGATGCTTAAAATTGCCGGTTTAAAATAATCGAGCAAAATAATCATATTATAAACAAGATTTCTCTTGCAATGCTAAATAAAAGTGCGTATACTACAAAGTATATGCACTTTTTGTTTTACAGGACGTAAAACATACAGGCAAATAAAAAGCAAACAAAGGCATATTAAAGGAGAAATATTATGGCAACTTTGGCAGAAATTAGAGCAAAACTTAAGGCATCCGAATCAAAAGGATCAGATGGAAATAGAACAGGCGGAGATAAATCAATTTATCCGTTCTGGAACTTAAAAGAAGGTAACGAATCCGTAATGCGATTTTTACCAGACGGCAACACAGATAATACTTTTTTCTGGGTTGAACGTGCAATGATCAAACTTCCCTTTGCAGGTATCAAAGGCGAATCAGAAAGCAAAAACATCACAGTACAAGTACCATGCGTAGAAATGTATGGCGACACATGTCCTATTCTTTCAGAAGTACGTGCGTGGTTTAAAGACCCAGCATTGGAAGATATGGGTCGTAAATACTGGAAAAAGCGTTCTTACATTTTCCAAGGTTTCGTTGTTGAAGACGGACTAGGCGAAAAGAGTGATGAACAACCTGAAAATCCAATCCGTAGATTTATCATCGGACCTCAAATCTTTACATCAATTCGTGCGGCACTTGTCGATCCAGAATTGGAAGATTTGCCAACTGACTATGTACATGGTTTAGACTATCGTATGAAGAAAGGTTCAAAAGGTGGTTACGCAGACTACTCAACATCAAGTTGGGCACGTCGTGAGCGTCCATTGAGTGATGCTGAACAAGCGGCTATTCAACAATATGGCTTGTTTAACTTGACAGACTTTTTGCCTAAGAAACCAGGCGAAGTAGAATTGAAAGTTATGAAGGAAATGTTTGAAGCATCAGTCGATGGCGAACCATATGATATGGAACGTTGGGGACAATATTTCAAACCAGCAGGGATGAGCCAAAATACTGGCGATCCTGTGAAGTCAACTCCTAAAGCATCTGCACCAGTAGATGATATCGATGAAGATGAGGCACCAGCACCGGTGGCCAAGTCTACTCCTGCTCCAGCACCAAAAGCTGAAGCAAGTGCCGGTGGCGATAGTCGTGCCCAAGACATCTTGGCAATGATTCGTAATCGTCAAAAGTAATAAGCACACGGCTCGGGCCACTGCAACCTAGTTGTACGCGCGGGTTATCTTTTTAGGAGAAATATATGGCTACAAAAGCCTTTGATTTATCAAAGTTTAGAAAAACATTGACCAAGAGTATTGATGGTCTAGGTGTAGGATTTAATGATCCTACAGATTGGGTTAGTACAGGCAACTATACGCTTAACTATCTAATCAGCGGTGATTTCCACAAAGGTATTCCGTTAGGTAAAGTTACTGTCTTTGCCGGTGAATCTGGTGCAGGTAAATCATTTATCTGTTCAGGTAATTTAGTACGAAATGCACAACAACAAGGAATTTATGTTATCTTAATCGATAGCGAAAATGCACTTGATGAAAAATGGTTACATGACTTAGGTGTCGATACCAGTGAAGATAAACTGCTTAAACTCAACATGGCAATGATCGATGACGTTGCTAAAACCATTCACGAATTCATGAAAGAATACAAGGAAATGACTGACCGTCCGAAGGTCCTCTTTGTTATAGACAGCCTTGGTATGCTTTTAACACCTACTGATATTAATCAGTTTGAAGCGGGTGATTTGAAAGGTGACATGGGTCGTAAGCCTAAAGCATTGACAGCACTTGTTCGTAACTGTGTTAACATGTTTGGTAATTACAATGTAGGTATGGTTTGTACCAATCATACATACGCAAGCCAAGACATGTTCGATCCAGATGACAAGATCTCAGGCGGACAAGGCTTCGTTTATGCAAGTTCTATCGTAGTTGCTATGAAGAAATTGAAGTTGAAAGAAGACGAAGATGGCAACAAAGTATCAGATGTAATGGGCATTCGTGCTAGTTGCAAGATTATGAAAACACGTTATAGCAAGCCTTTTGAAACTGTACAAATTAAGATTCCATATGAAACTGGTATGAATCCTTATAGCGGTATGGTCGATATGTTGGAGAAACAAGGTATACTTGTTCAGCAAGGTAATCGTTTAAAGTATGTAGACCCTACTACTGGAGAAGAACACTTATTCTACCGAAAAGAATGGAAAGAAGATAAATTAGATATGATAATGGCAAATTATCATATTAAAACTTTAACAACTACTATTCCTGAGGAGACAGAAGAAAATGTTGAATGAGACACAAATCGGTGACATCTGGTTGCTATTCGCAGATTATATTGATAAGAAAGTTATTGACAGTGTAGCTGAACGTTACGTCGATTTATTAGCTGACTTTGGCACAAGCGATCGAGTAATGCAAAGTGCAACCGGTGTTGATGGTGTTTTAGATTCTGCAATCGAGTATTATCTTGATGAAGAGTCTGATGAAGCAGAAGAAGAAAATTACAACGACGAAGACGAGGATTATTAATGGGTTGGTATTCTAAAGTTGCCAAGGACATTTCTAATATTCCCGAAGCGGCAGAATATTTTGAAGCTGAATTATTAGAAGCTAAAAAAGAATGTCGTATTGGCGGAAATGTAGAACGTGCCGCGGCTTCAATGCCTGGAGTAGTCGAACAACGTTTTGCTCAACTACAAGAAATCGAGGCAATACTAGAATACCTTAACATTGAATTACGTCGTCTTAAAAGCCAACATTTTCGAAAATATTTAGAAAACTATCAACGTGCTCTAAGTAGTAGGGATTGTGAACGTTTTTGCGAAGGTGAAGCAGATGTAGTTGATTTTGAAAAAATCATCAACGAATTTGCTTTGCTACGTAACAAGTGGTTGGGTATTACTAAAGCACTTGATCAAAAACAATGGCAAATTACAAACATTGTAAAACTACGTGTTGCCGGTATGGAAGACGCAACATTATAATCAATTCGCCCAAAAGATAATGGATAGGCCTTAAATAATATTGAGGCCTATTTTTTTCTAAAAGATTGATTTATTGAAAAAGTGAGTGTATACTTAATTATATGACAACAGTAGATAATTTATTAATAAAAATTGTGAATTTTTCTTCTCCTTCCATAGAAGAAAAAATACCTACCCGAGATAGTAGAGTCTTAAGAAGCCTTGTATCATCATTATCCAACAAGTTATTTGTAACTGAAAATCAAAGTAAATTATTAATCAAAATTCTTCGGGAAAACTGCGAAAAATTATCTGATTTTTCCGAAGATATTAAGACTGCTCTAGTTAATCCGACATGGAGCCATCCTTTTAGATACATAGAACAAATAAAGAAAGTATACATAGTAAAAAATCATGATGGCGATTCTTCTATTATTTTAGAAACAAACTATGTGTCAGAAACCCGAAAAATCTTGCAAGATATAGAAAAAAAATGCGAAGGCGTTCAAACATTGTTGCCTGGCAAGAAATTCGTTGTGGACCTTACTGAAAAAAATATAGTCACTGTGGTAGACACACTTTTACCATTAGAATTTGAAATTGATGAAAAAATACAAGATTATTATGATACAATAAAATCTTGGTCAAAACCAGATGTTCAAGCACAATTTTTAATTAGCAACATAGAACATAAAAACTTTCAAAAACACATAACAGATGATCTCGGAATAGAAACATCCATTAATAGAAATATTATTCATGACAGAAGTGTCCGTTATCAATACTTTACTGAAACTGAAAAAACTGCCGGCGAAACGTTGACAGAAGTTATTGCTAACAGACAAAAAACAAGAATATATGTTGATAAAAAACAACATACAGTTTCAGATATTATGAAATCATTGATCGAGCTACGAAGATTTCCATTGTTAGTTGTGTTTGATACTTTTGTGAATAGTAAGTATCTTGAAAACTTGCAGATTCTTTCAGCGGCCTTAGAAGATAACGGGATTACTGATAAAATTGGAATATATTTTAGATTACCTAACGATGATATTGGATTACAATTTAATCAATTAATTAAAGATAAAAACTATAATAGTAACTTAGATGCTGACACAAAGGTAGCAGTAGTAATGAGTGGTAAACTACCTAAATTCTTTTTAAAGAATGCCTGGCAACCTATGAGTGTGTTATCATTAGATACTAAAATGGGTTTACGTCATGGAAAAACTAGTGTATACTCTAATTGTTGTGATTGTATTGTAGAGTGGTCCGATGAGCCAGTTACAATGGAAATTAAGGCTGTTTTAAAATGACTGTAAAATTAGTAATCCGTGACGAAGTGAATATTAAAATCGAAGGCCTACCATTAGAGGCCCGTAAAAAACTGGCTAATACTTTTAAATATGTGGACCCAACCGCCCGATATCGTCCTGCATTTAAACTAGGTCGTTGGGACGGTAAGGTAAGTATGTTTGGCTTAGGCGGTAATGGATATCTTAGTCAATTAGAACGTGTATTATCTATATTATCGGATATGAATATAGATATAGATGAATTAGAAGATTTGCGTACAACATCTAAAATTGAATTTACACCTGTCACAGAAACTTATTGGGCTGACCAAGGAAAAGTATGGCCCAAAGGTCATCAACAAGAAGGCAAGCCTATTATGCTACGTGATTATCAGGTAGACGCAATTAATAGATTCTTCGAGAATACACAAAGTCTGCAAGAAATTGCAACAGGTGCCGGAAAAACTATTACTACTGCTACATTGAGTCATTGTGCTGAAAAATATGGTAGGACAATTACTATTGTTCCAAATAAAAGTTTAGTTGAACAGACCGAAGAAGATTTTATTAATGTTGGGTTAGATGTCGGTGTTTATTATGGTGACCGAAAAGATTTAAACAAAACACATACAATTTGTACTTGGCAAAGTCTTAATATTCTAGATAAGAAAAGTAAAAATCACGAATACGATATTGTATCATTAGCAGAATTTTTAGACGGAGTTAGAACTGTTATAGTCGATGAAGTCCATATGGCAAAGGCCGATGTTCTTAAGAATTTGCTCACACAAAACTTGTGTAATGCTCCTATACGTTGGGGATTAACTGGCACAGTACCTAAAGGAGATTTTGAAGCCGAACCTATTTTTGCTAGTATTGGACCAGTTATCGGCGGAATTAAAGCTCACGAATTACAAGAAATGGGTGTACTATCTAACTGTCACGTTAACGTAGTCCAGATGATAGATTTACCAGAGTTTAAGACATATCCCGAAGAATTAAAGTATCTTGTCACAGACGAAGACAGAATGATTTACATCAGTAAATTAATTAATAAAATATCACAATCAGGCAACACATTAGTTTTAGTTAACAGAATAGATTCAGGCAAGTTTTTAGTAAATGAAATACCCGATTCAGTGTTTATATCAGGTGCGGTAAAAACAACGGACAGAAAAGAAGAATATGACGAAATTAAAACAAGTGATAATAAAGTTATTGTGGCTACCTTTGGTGTTGCCGCTGTGGGCATTAATATCCCTAGGATTTTTAATTTGGTTTTGTTGGAACCCGGGAAAAGTTTTGTCCGTGTTATCCAAAGTATTGGCCGAGGTATAAGAAAAGCTGAAGATAAAGATTTTGTACAAATCTGGGATTTAACAAGTACGTGTAAGTGGGCTAAACGACATCTTACAGAGAGAAAAAAATATTACAAGGAAGCCAAATATCCGTTTACTTTAGATAAAGTGGACTGGCAAAAATAAGGAATTATGCAAATATTAACATTAGAAGATAAAACTTTCTCATTGAATAACTTACCAGAGGAAGTAGATGAAAATACAAGGTTCGCAGTCTTAGATAACAGCACACCGGCGGAACCAGATTTCTTTTTCATGCCACTAATTTTCTTGGAAAGTTTCAATGCTCCAGCAATAGTACTAAGAATAGGAGACGATGAAATAGCAATGCCGGTAGACTGGAGTATAGCAGTAGGGGATAGTACTAGCAGTTGCGATATAGAAGTATTGCCACTAACTAGCCTAAATGACCGCGGATTTGAAGCATTAATTTTTAATCCGCTAAGTAGCTTTAGAGTCGAATTTAAAAAAATAGAAATCATAAACTTTTATAATGATGTGAAATGGTATTTTCCTAAAATGAAAAACGGGCAACTACTTGCAACACCTACCAGATTCGGGAATAAACCTCCTTGTGCATATTTTGTAAAAGAAATATCAAAACAACAAGAATTAATTCAACTGGATAAATTATTATGACATTAAAAGTAGCTTATTTCCAACCAACCGTAATAGCAATGGACAGCATTCCTCCCGTAGAATTCAGTCGAATTTATAGTTTGGCCGAAACCCTACATACACGCACTGATTTAAATGATGCTAACAATGCAATAAGTCTCCGGGGAGGTCAACAAATTCAAGTGTATCCAAACAATCTAGGGTTAGACGTTAGTTGGTTAGTACGATGGCTAGAATCCATTGCTAACGGGTACATGGAATTAATTTCACAACAAAGCGGTACTGAAGAATTAAAATATTGTAAACCTGAAGTAGTCAGTGTGTGGACTATTCGACAAACTCAGGGCGATTATCAAGAGATGCATACACATCCTGCCGGACATTTGAGTGGAAACATTTATATTAGTGCTCCTGAATTACAAGACTCTAGTCCGCCTAGCGATAGCCAAATATTATTTAGATTGCCCCACACAAAAGACATAACCAAGTTTATTATGAATGATACTTGGAAATATACCCCTACTCCTGGCACAGTGATACTTTTTCCTAGTCAATTACCTCATACAGTTTATCCATGGAAAGGCGTTGGAACTAGGACTGTGATGGCATTTGATATTAGATTACTGCCAAAGGATTGATATGGGAACACTTAAACCTGGTGCAAAATACATATACGAAAGAAACGACAATGTTGTCTATGCTAGAGAGTTTGGAGCCACTGAGAGGACTCCAATTGGTTGGGATTACGATCCTGTTAGCGGACACACGACCGATGAATCACATAGGTTCGATCCTAGAACTCCAGATGGAAAACCGTTGCACGAACATTTAAAAGAAGCGGACTTATGGGGTAAAATACGCCGAGAAGCTAAAACCAATATTACTTTACAAAAGGCATTAGATCGTGCTATAATGATATACAAACTAAGCAAAGATAAAGTATGAGTGAAAAAGTTGAGTTAAAAGAAAAATTAACAGCCGTTGATCAAAATATTCGTGAGCTATGGGATGCTATGGATACAGATCAACAAAAAGCTCTGAAGAATGAATTTTACATACTTAATAGGTATGTCAGTAATGTTGCTGGACAAAAGAGAGAAATTCAAGAACACTTTGTTTTAACAGTTAATGAATATTTTAACAAAAATTGGAATAGCTTACAAAAACATCCTAAATTAATGTGGATGCTATTGTGTATGTGTAATTGGAATGGTGAGAAAACATTTTTCCACGAATGGATTGGTTATAAAAAGAAATCAGGTTCAAATAGCAAGAAAGTTAATTTCTTAGCAGAATTGTACCCTAATAAAAAAATGGACGAAATTGAATTGATGGCATCAATTAACTCCGATAAAGAAATTAAAGAGTTAGCTAAATCTTATGGTATGGATGATGCTACTATTGCTAAGAAATTAAAATGATGGCGTTAATTAGTCAACCTTATAATTGCAGTTATTGCGGAAAAGGTTTCATGCAAGAAAAAACTTTGTTTGTGCATGTGTGCGAACAAAAACGTCGAGCATTAGCACGGTCGGATAAACATGTAATACTTGGTTTTGATACTTTTCAAAAGTTTTATAAATTAGCCCAACCTAACAGCAAGCAGGAAAAAACTTATGAAGATTTTTGTAAAAGCAGTTACTATAATGCTTTTGTTAAGTTTGGCAGTTTTGTCAGTAATGTTAATCCTCTCTACCCGGAAAGATTTATCGACTACGTTGTCCGCTCCGGTATCAAACTTGACCACTGGTGCAGAGACGAACTCTACGACGAATACGTCTTCGACCTTATTAGAAAAGAAACCGCGGAAACCGCACTCCAAAGATCGATAGGAACAATGATGGACTGGGCTGATCTCCATAACGCTCAATGGAATCATTATTTTCTGTACGTTAGTCTGAGTCGGGCATGCTACGATATAAAAGACGGAAAAATAAGTCCTTGGCTACTATTGAACAGTAGCAATGGTAAAGATATGCTTAAAAAATTCAATGATGAACAATTGAATCATATACAAAAAATTATCGATTTACCATTTTGGATTAATAAGTTTAAAAAATTACCAGAAGATGTTAAACTTGTTAAAGATGTAGTAAAGGAAAGTAATATATAATGCCTGATATCGATATTGACTTTGCAGATAGAACTAAAGCCTTAGCCATATTAAAGCATATAGACGCACGACTCGATACTGATAAAAAACACAATACTGGTGTATATTGCACTTCTATCCCGCACAATCCTGTAACTAATATCAGTACATTAGATTACAAAGATGCCGAATCCAGAGGGTATTTTAAGATTGATTTTTTAAACGTTAGTGTGTATGATGGTGTTAAAACTAAAGAACATTTAACGCAATTATTAGACAAAGAACCTATTTGGGAACTATTAGAAGAGAAAGATTTTTGTGATAAAATATTCCATGTAAATGGCTATCATAATTTAATCTCTAAACTAAAACCGAGAAGTGTAGAACAATTAGCTATGTTCCTCGCTTTGATCAGACCGGGGAAGAAACATCTCATCCCAATATGCGAGAAGAATGGCTTCAAGTCTATTAAAGATGATATTTGGCAAAAAACTGAAGAATCCTACTTCTTTAAAAAATCCCATGCTACTTCCTATGCTTGTGTTATTGTTGTACAGATGAATTTAATTTGCGAACAACTAACGGACCTTACGGACTAATTGTACACTTTTTCTTTTAACACGTTTAAGTGTGAGATTCATTAAGTTTACTACTGGCCCTAAAACAATTCTAGTGTCTTTACTATTAAATGTTTTTATTGCGTATGAAAATGGGCCTATTTCTTCTTTGCAAAATATATTGATAGGAAATTGACGGTTGCTTTCCCACCACCATATCTCGCCTACTTCTAGGAATTTTGTTCGTTCTTCCGGTGTTTTTAACGCATTAAGATCGTAAAAACTGGTTACAAATTGATCTTGATTAATTATAATTCCGACATACTCGTTTTCACCGTAATTAATTACGCTGATAAAAGGTAGATTTTGTTCTATATTGTCTCTTAGTTTTGCCATAAATAGTATAAAGGTCCTGCCAAATGCAAAAAATTCAAAGTTATTTATATCCAAATAGGATTATACTACTAGCCGATGTGGCAGGCTTCACTGTGGAGAATAAAGTCGTGTACGCAAGAACAATTAAAATATATCAAGGCATCGATAATGTCGTTGAATTCGACATACAAAATGCTGATCAAAAACGTATAGACTTAACTACTCTATCTAATATACAAGTAAATGTCATGGACGCAAGTGGTAACGCACTACCATCGAGTCCGTATACTGTAAACTTATTATCTGTAGCTACTGCTACTAATGCCACAACTGTGGCAACTGTTGGACAAGCTACAACTACAACTATTACAATTCCAACAGCACATGTAACTGGAACTTTTAGTGTCGGGTATCAACTAACTGGAACAAACATAATCGGGCCTGTATTTGTAAGTAGCATAAATTCTGATATAGATAGCGCAACTACAACACTAACTGTTACTTTTCAAAATCAAACAGTAGCCTTGGCAACTAATCAAAGTTTATCGAATATAGTTAAAGGATTAGCATCGATTACTATTCCAAAAACTGATTTATGGGATTTAAAATCACAATATTTAAAATATAGTGTAACTGCTACTCAACTAGGAAACACTGTAGTTTTGTATACAGATAGTCAATTTGGCGCTTTGGGAACTTTAGAATTGGTAGGAAGTGCTACTCCTATATGTCGTAAAGATGTAATCTATGATAAATTCGTAGGTGAAATTAATTATATAGGTAATGTTATCAATCACACTCCGGCTATACCTTGCAAATTCTACGAAGCAACACCTACAGAATATATGAGTTTTAGTGTAGTTTTAAATAACTTTGTTGGAACAATCTATGTAGAAGCTACGGAAGATATGACTATTTCGGTTGGATCGTTTTTAAATGCACCGCAGTTACAATCATTTACTTGTACTACGGCAACATCCACAACTATAACTTTTAGTAATGTTCCTGTAGCAAGCGCCGGAGGTCGATATAACTACATGCGTATAAGTTGGTTATATCCAGATGTTTGGCAGTACGGTGGACAAGATCCAACTTTAATGTACGGATCGATAACCAAAGTCATTGCATCATCATAAAAAACCTGCTATAATTAGACATGAGTCTAATAGCAGATACACTTTTAACATACTTACCCGGAAAGCGTAAACACACTCCAAGCGGTTGGATTGGGTTTAATGCTGTCTGCTGTGACGACAAAAGACAACGTGGCGGATTTATTATCAATGGCGGTGATGCAGTTAGCTATCATTGTTTCAATTGTGGATTCAAATGCAGTTGGCAACCGGGCAGACATATCAGTCAAAAAATGAATAAGTTCATGCGGGATTTAAATATCCCCGATGATGTCATTTCACAGTTACGATTAGAAGCACTTAAATTAGATAATAATAATACGACAGAAATACGAAGTATCATTCCAAAGTTTGATATTAGAGCATTGCCTATGGATTCTAAAGGGTTTGCTGAATGGGACACTTGGCTGCATGTTAGTGGCCCAGAGTTTGCTCCTGAAGGTCTAGCTAAGGTAGTTAACTATGTTAATGACCGAGGTATACATCCTCTTAGCTATCCATTTTATTATTCAAATAAAGTTGGATTTACTAACAGGATTATTATTCCTTTCTTGTACAAAGGAGAGATCGTAGGTTGGACCGCCCGGGCAATTAATGATGCTCAACCTAAATATCTGTCGGAACAACAACCTGGTTATGTGTTTAATCTAGATAATCAACAGGATGATAGAACGTTCGTAATTGTTAGCGAAGGTCCGTTTGATGCGCTAAGTATTGATGGCTGTGCATTACTCGGAGCAGAAATTAAAGACAGCCAAAATTGGCTATTAAAACAATTAGGCAAAGAGCTTGTGCTAGTTCCCGATAGAGATCATGAAGGTCCAAAAACGGTAGAACGTGCAATAGAATTAGGGTGGAGTGTTAGTATGCCCGACTGGCCTAATGATGTTAAAGATATAAATGATGCTGTAATTAAACTAGGTCGACTGGCAACAATGTGGTTGATTGTTAGTGCAAAAGAATCTAACAGTCTTAAAATACAATTAAGAGCAAAAAAATGGTTCAAAGAATAATCAATTTTATTTTATCTCCTATACGAAAATATAAAGAGAAACAAGCATTTAAGAAAAAATTAGAAGAGATGCGTAAACGCGATCCTTTCATTTACAAATGATACACTGGGGAATTAACGCACTTAATCATGGCAGTAGTCTTGCTGTTTTTAAAAACGGCAAGCTATGGTCCAATACTGTTAACACCAGTGTTAGTTTAAATGCCGAAACTATTCGTCAAGCATTACATCAAGGTGCACCTGATCGTATATTTTGGTACGAACGCCCTTGGATTAAAAAAGCAAGACAACTATATGCCGGACAATATAAGACGGCATTAGATATGTCTACATTACCGAAACGACATTTAATGCAATTTAAATATGCACCTATTACATATAGTCCTCACCATGGGAGTCATGCTGCCGCTGGGTATTATACTAGTCCGTTTAATCACTGTGCAGTTGTTGTACTTGATGCGATTGGAGAATTCGAATGTGCCACCATCTGGGAAGCAAAACACGGAGAATTGAAAAAAATGTGGAGCAGAAGTTATCCACATAGTTTAGGATTATTTTATAGCGCATTTACACAACTGTGCGGACTTACTCCTATTAGAGATGAATATCTATTGCAACAAATGGCCGATCAAGGCGATAAACAACGGTATTTTAAAGAAATTAATGGCTATATCAGCAATACACTACAATTGAAATATAATTTACATAGAGGGGTACAAAACTGGCCTTACCCTATTAATAATTTACAAGATCAATGCGATATTGCCGCGGCGGTGCAAGATGCGTTTGAAGGACAAATTGGTATGGTAATGATGGAAGCTAGAAAATTAACCAATACTGATTGTCTAGTTTATATGGGCGGTTGTGCTATGAATTCAGCGGCCAATAAAAGATTTGTCGAGCCCATGTTTAAGTATCGTTGGAGTTTACCTAATCCCGGCGATCCAAGCAGTAGTATAGGTGCAGTACTGTATCATACCAAACAACGAGTATGGGATTACAAGTGGGATATTGTCAAACACATTGAGATTAATGTTTAAAGAAAGTATAATATATACATGACACAAAATACAAATTACGGATACGATATACAAAAACTATACATCGAAATGATGTTGAATGATGCAGAATCTTTTGTGAGATGTCAAAGCATTTTTGATCCATCATTGTTTGATCGCAAACTACAGACTAGTGCGGAATTCTTGGCAAAATATGTAGAAGAATATAATAGTTTGCCCACACTAGATATTATAAATGCGGCAACTGATTCATCTTTTAAACAGTTAACTGATGTTAAAGAAAATGATTACGATTGGCTACTAAATGAATTTGAAACTTTTATCAGACATAAAGGACTCGAACGAGCAATCTTAGAATCAGCCGATTTACTAGAAAAAGGTGAGTACGGCCCTGTAGAAGAAAAAATTAAACAAGCAGTTCAAATTGGTTTGCAGAAAGATATGGGTACTGATTACTTTGAAGATCCCCGTGCTAGACTATTAAGGATTAAAGATAAAAATGGACAAATATCAACAGGATGGAAATCTATCGACGATAAACTTTATGGCGGTTTTAATCGCGGGGAACTTAATATCTGGGCTGGCGGTAGTGGTGCTGGCAAAAGTTTGTTCTTGGCTAACCTAGGCGTTAATTATTCTCTTGCTGGACTCAATGTATTATATCTTACATTAGAACTTAGCGAAGACTTAGTCTGTATGCGTGTTGACGCAATGACTACCGGTATACCAACAAGAGAGATTTTTAAAAATATCGATGATGTTGAAATGAAAGTTAAAGTTATTGGTAAAAAATCTGGAAATCTACAAGTAAAATACATGCCAAGCGGTAAAACATGTAATGACATTCGTGCATACTTGAAAGAATATGAAGTTAAAATGGGACATAAAGTCGATGTATTACTAGTAGATTATATGGACTTGTTGATGCCATTGAGTAAAAAAATTAGTGCAGAAAACTTGTTTGTTAAAGACAAGTATGTAAGTGAAGAGATGCGTAATTTGGCAGTGGAAAAAAACTGTGTTTGTGTAACTGCGGCACAGTTAAATCGTGGTGCAGTTGAAGAAGTGGAGTTTGATCACAGTCATATTTCAGGCGGACTATCTAAGATTCAGACAGCTGATAATGTGTTTGGTATCTTTACAAGTCGTGCTATGCGTGAGCGTGGACGTTATCAAATTCAGTTAATGAAGACACGTTCTAGTTCAGGTGTTGGTATGAAAATTGATTTAGATTTTAATATCGATACATTGAGAATTAGTGATTTAGATGAACAAGATGGATATGGAAATGGCGCACCAAGCGCAGGATCCACATTGTTAAATTCTATTAAACAAAGACAGACAGTTAACACATCTACAGGAGAAATTACAGACCCTGGTAACGGAATAGCATTACCTAAAGTTAAAGCAGAAGTGGCTAGCAGTAAGTTGAGAGAACTATTGAATAATTTACCGGGAGATGATGTATAATCCGTTATAACACATTTTTTAAGTCGAAGAGATAAGTACGTATATAAAAGCACTGGAAACTCCCTATGGAACTGCACCACATTAGAGATATTACTGACCCGTTAGTAAGAATCATCAAAGATGATCCCGTACGTCCTCATATACCTCTTGAACAACGTATAAATGAGGCTGCCGAAATTCTTATACTTAGAGCAGGAGAAGAAATACTTGCGGCAACTTGTATGCAATGGTTAGATCAAATTCCGGAAACAGAAGAAGATTTAATCAACATGGGCAAAGATAAAGATGTTGCCGTATTTTATACTATCTGGAGTTATGCTCCAGGTGCTGGTGCTAAACTACTGCAAGAAGCCGCAAGTTGGTTAAAAAGTGAATATAAAGACTTAAAAGGCATAGTTACACTAAGCCCGCAAACTCCTATGGCACGTAGATTCCATTTAAAAAATGGCGCAAAAGTACGCAAAGAAAACGCTACATCAGTAAACTACGAGTATTACTTTAAAGAATAAGCTCTGATAAATACTAGTGATTAAGGACTAGTATCCAATGAGCACAGTACATTCAGTTAAATTAATAGCGTACGATTATGTAGATATCGCGAGCGTAAGTTATAATAATGGTGACGTAATCTACGACGGCACAAATGTCACATTACGAGTTATGGACGGTCATACTGTCGGTGGCTGGCCCCTTGCTACCCAATCATGGGTTAATCAAAATGCATTGACTGTCTCTTCTTTAGCTCCTGCCGTTTCTGCCGCGCTAAGTACCCAATTAGTTAACTATTCAACTTCTGCACAGATCGCAGGAACTTATGCAACACAGGCACAACTAAGTGCCGCAGTAGCTGGAATTATTACAGTTATACCCACAGCAGGTACCGGCCCATCTGGTACATTAGGCGGGGTCAGAGTAGATGGTACTTCAATTACAATTAACCCATCAACTGGTGTTATTAGCGGTGCTAACCAATATCAACTACCCAAAGCCGTAGCTCAATCAGGTGGAGCAGGCGGAACATTAGGAGGTGTTATCCCCGATGGCACTAGCATTGTAATTAATGCGTTGACTGGTGTTATTAGTGGCGCTAATCAATACGTTCTTCCTGCGGCTGGGACAACAACCATAGGCGGGGTTAGTGTAGCAACCAATAATGGATTGACTTTAAATACTTCATCCGGAGCTTTGAGTCTTACTATCGCTATAGCTCAATCCGGCGGCACAGGAGGAACATTAGGTGGTGTTATTCCTGACGGTACTACTATTACAATTAATAATGGAGTAATAAGCGGCTATGCTGGCTACACATTGTCAGCAACTACCACTACGACACTAGGTGGTGTTATTATTCCAGTAACTGCTAACTCAGGTCTTACTAATAGCAGTGGAACAATACGTTTGGCTACAGCAAGTACTACTCAACTTGGTGGCGTTAAAGTTGACGGTAGCACAATTATTATTAACGGCAGCGGAGTTATATCAGCACAGATTACTGGTGCGATTATCTTCCAAGGCGGCTGGGATGCAAGTACAAATACACCATTCTTGACTAATGGTGTTGGAACAAACGGATTTGAATATGTAGTTACTAAAGCAGGTACTGTTAGTTTTGGCGCTGGCCCTATTACATTTACAATTGGTGATAACGTAATTTATAACGGTACTATTTGGGTGCGTGTTCCTATCGGAGCAAGTGCTGGTACAGTTAATAATTTATTAACATTCAATAATTCAGGAACAGGATCTTCAAGCCCTTCAAGTTTCAATGGTAGTAGTGCTGTAACTATTTCTTACAATAGTATTGGAGCTGAACCAGCTGGTGGTAGTTCAGATATAACTACTGTAGGAACAATTACTTCGGGTACATGGAACGGTACATTAATTGGATCACAATACGGCGGAACTGGCGTTAATAATAGCCCTTATACAATTACAGTAACTGGGGCTAGTCAAACATTAAATCAAAGTGTGGCTAGCGGCTCGGCTCCTACATTCCTTGGCACAAACTTTACCAGCATTCCTAACACAGCATTAGCCAGTAGCAGTATAACATTTGGAACTACATCACAGGCATTAGGTTCAACTATAACAAATATTAACGGCGTTAATGTCGGACCTACTACTCCTGGTACTGGTGCATTTACTACATTATCAGCAACTGGCGCAATTACTCATAATACTACAACCAATAGTCAAAGTTATACTACTACAAGTACTGGTACTATAACAATTACTTCGGGTACAGCAGGCAATATTAATAATATGAATATTGGTGCTACTACTCCTGGTACTGGTGCATTTACTACATTATCAGCAACTGGCGCAATTACTCATAATACTACAACCAATAGTCAAAGTTATACTACTACAAGTACTGGTACTATAACAATTACTTCAGGTACAGTTGGTGCTATTAATAATATGAGCATTGGCGGTACTACTGCGGCCGCCGGCACGTTTACCGGACTGACAGTTAATAGTACAACTAACACTCCAACTTTAGCTACTACCACTACTGCTATATCTTCTACTGCTTGGACTACTACTGGAATAAACTTTAGAATTCAGGCAAGAACATATACGGATACCACTAGTGCTAGCGGTACAGTTGCCGCTAGTTATATTAATGCATTGTCGGCACCTACACTAGCATCATCTAATACTATTACAATAACAGACGCGGCTAACTTGTATGTTGCGGCACCTGTGAACGGTACGGGTACATCTTTTACTAATGCTAGTGCTATTTTAACTAACGGTGTGATAAAATCAACAGTGGCAACTGGCACGGCACCGTTTGTTGTTGCAAGTACAACTGTAGTTGCTAACTTGAACGCAAATTATTTAAACGGTGCATCATTTGCTTCTCCTGGTACATTAGGCAGCAGTACTCCAGGACAGGTTAATGCTACTAATATAGTTCAATCAAGCGCCGGCGTACATTATTTCCAACAACCTAGCCCTACGGCATTGGTTACTGCGGGTGCTACTACTTTAACTATTGCCCAAATGCTAACTTTGATAATAACTTATAATGCTACCGGTACGGCAACTTGGACATTACCAACAGGTGCATTAACTGACGCTGGTATATTGTCAGGCGCTTTAGTTGTAAATGGATCGTTTGAATGGTATATTATTAATCTTGCAACAGGGGCAAATACTGTTACTTTGGCCGCGGCAGCTACCGGACATACTATTGTGGGTAATACTACTGTGGCAATATCATCACAGGCAGCATTTAGAACTGTTAAAACTGCTACCAGTACTTACATAACTTATAGAATTAGTTAAGTTCTAGGACAATTGGTGAACCACTGACACCAAGTCCACATATACCCCAGTTCTAAAGATAAAAAAATAAACGCTATACCATAATAGATCCACTCGGCACGAGTTAACGGTTCTGGATCCATTTCCGGATTGTGCTCAAAATCATCTTTCATAAAAATATTTAGTAAATACTATATGCCCAATGGAGTTTTTTATCTTCCAGAATATCATTCATTTGAGTATATAGCTAGGGCACCTTGGCCTCATATCTATCACAACTATCAACAAGATTGGATCGATGCTGTGACAGAATTAGAAAACTGGTTGAATCGATATGCAGGACCACACTTTGCTGAGTGGGCTTTTAGTCAGCAACAAGATCAAGAATATTGGCATGCATGTGTGGCGTTTAAAAGAGAACGTAATAAAACACTGTTTTTACTCACGTGGAGCTGATAAATACACCATGAAAATTATAGAAATTATCCGGGAAAACTGGATTACTAATCAGCAAATGGGGCTGGGCAGTGAACGCCCTGCTGATCAATCTGTTATGGAATTAGGCAGCGATAAACCACATCTGCTGGGTAAACTGGAAAAAACTGGCCAAGTGGTACGTATACTAAAACGTGTTAAACATGTACAGTTCAGCGACCAAACTGATTGGCTATTGATTGATCTAGATCTTACCGAAAAAGGTAAAGAACTAAAATGGCTTCCAGGCACAACTAAATTCTCCTGGGTTAAAGAATTTAGTCGCGAAGAAATTGAAAATGAGAATACCGGAGACAGTATAGGTATGGGCCCACCCCCAGCACCTTGGGGACCTAGCCCTGTGGGCAACTATCCAATAAAACAACAATAATTAAAGTTTCGGCTCAACTCGGTCGGTTAATTGACTAGTATGTAGTGCAACTTTCTCAGCGGCGGCACGAGCTTCAATTGCTAATTCTTCCGCGGCTTTCTTGGCCTGAGCGGCTGCGGCTTCAGCATGCTGTTGAACTTCCTGTGCGGCACGTATCGCTTCTTCTTTGGCAGATTCCAATTCAGCTTCCAATTGCTGAACACGGGTAGAGGCTAATACACTGGTCTTCTTGGCGGCTGAAAATAATTTGGCAACATCAGCATCAATTATGTTATGTAACTTGTCTAGTATACTCATAGAGCATTCTCCTTAATGTACGCATATTTATAGTGGCCGAAGGTGGCGCAGAAAATTATCTATCGCGAAGCGAAAAGCGGAAAACGCGAAATTCAGCGTTCCGCACTCAGCTACCTCTTAATGTCCTCCCGGGGTATACGTAATACTCTACGCTGTTCCTCAACTACTAACCTGGTACAGTTTTCACGCTGGGTTAAACTTGCCATGCTTTCACACTTTTTTATATCCAACTTAGCCACAGCCAAACACAAATCCTGCTCATATCCACGCAATCTGGCACAATCGTTGATACTCTCAGCCGAACTGTGCAAGCTAATAACAGCTAGTATTACTAAAATGTAACGCATCAAGTATTTACTCTTACTAGTTTGTAACTGAAATCAGTAGTAGCGCGGAGTATACTATAACTATTATGCTAAACACTATTATACTTGCCACTTGCCAATTAATCTCTTTCGCTCCTGATCAAGGCCTACATGTGTGCAAGTACACATGCGACCAAGGTCCTAAAACTGTAATCAACGTGGTCAGCAACAACAGCAACTATATTTGCCAACGACAAATCACAGTTAACCGTTGGCTGCATAATCGTTAAAAATCAGTCTATTTCAAGCGTAATCATACTGTAATCTATAAA
>Ga0164296_1002058_pt1 | contig 20417 bp, 23 predicted proteins | sample GEODES057metaG_FD_113533 | JGI IMG/M metagenome (GOLD analysis project Ga0164296, IMG submission 113533) | Dystrophic lake water microbial communities from Trout Bog Lake, Wisconsin, USA - GEODES057 metaG | ecosystem: Environmental > Aquatic > Freshwater > Lake | place: USA: Trout Bog Lake...
AACAGCAGGCCGCTGCTTGGGACGGTCAGGCATGCCAACGGCGTTGCGTCGTCTATTGTTGCTGGCTTGCAGCCGAGCAGCTTCTGCCGCTTGCTGCTGACTTGAGTTTTTCCCTCCAACGCGTGCTTCAGCGTTGCAATAGTCGGCGGTGGGTCCAAGGGCAGTGCGACATCCAGCGTGCGTCCCTGCCACTTGACTGCAACGCGGAACAATCCTTGTCCAACACCATCCGCTTGCCCACCACCTGCAGGCTCTTCGGAAGTCATGTGAGACAGGTTGGCGTGCAATGCGGCGAGCGACGCGTCTCGTGGACGGGTGATGCAGTTTTGGGTTGCAGTTTTGGACAAAGTTCGGCGGCTCGGTTCGCGGGACTCATGGCGACTACTCTTCTGTCGCCGGTTGTGGTTGGAAGAGCGGGATGCGGCGCGGGCTCCAGCGCGGGCAAGAGCGCGGCAGTTGCAGTGTGCCAACGAACTGTACAGTCGTCGTCGGCGGCGCTACGCAGTGCGAAGCTACGCTCGCTGTCTGGAGTCGCTGTGTGTGAGAGGCGCGCGAGCCGCTCTCTGACGTGTTCGCGGAGCGATCTGCGTTGCAAAGCGGCGGCAGTCGAGTCAAGTGACTCCAGTTCCGGTGACTCGGCGCTCGGCGGCACGCTCTACTTGGGCCTCCTTTTCGCGCTCTGGTACGCCGCCAACATCTTCTTCAACATCTGGAACAAGCAGGTGCTCAAGGCGTACGCGTTCCCGATCACGGGCACCTTTGTCCAATTCTTCATCGGCTCCTGCATTGCTGGCGCCATGTGGCTCCTCCGTATCAAGGAGGCGCCCAAGGTACGAGTCTTTCACACCTGGCGACGCGGTCTAGACGCGTGCCGCTGTCCTGGTGCCGTTCCCGGGGCCCGTGTGCAGCAGTCCCTGTCTCGTTGCGTCAGCTAACGCAAGCGCTGCTCTGTATAATGCCCTGCTTGCTTGCTCTACTACACGCAGGTGGATAAAGACGTCATAATCGGCATCCTGCCTCTGGCGGCAGTGCACACGCTGGGCAACCTGTTGACGAACCTGAGCCTCTCTGCAGTCAGTGTCTCTTTCACGCACACCATCAAGGCGCGCGCGCAGCACCGCGCCATCCCGCATGGGCTCTCAGAGCTGCGCGTCTGAAACTCGCATGTTGTCGTCTCTCCTTCAGGCGATGGAGCCGTTCTTTAGCGTCATGCTCTCATGGTTGTTCCTGGGCTCCGTGCCCACGCTGCCGCTGCTGGTGACGTTGCTGCCCATCGTTGGCGGCGTGGCTCTTGCCTCATTCTCCGTGCGTGCGGCGCCAACGACCGTGTCCACCAATCCATTGTCCTGGACTCACTCGCCACCTTGCCCGACGTGTGCAGGAGCCTTCATTCAACTGGAATGGCTTCATGTTTGCCATGGCGTCTAACCTGACCTTCCAGGCACGCATCTGCTGCTTGCACGGTCCGGCAAGCCTCCTTTCCTGATTCGAGCAATGTTCCAACCACCACAGTCACGCAACGTGCTGTCTAAGAAGCTCATGGGCGGCAGCAAAGCCATCAAGAAGGCGCGTACGAGGAGTGTTGCGAGTGTCTCTCTGGGCGTTGTTTTTGACCTTTCCTTCGGCAAACAGGGGTCCATTGACAACATCAACCTGTTCAGCCTCATAACCATCATGTCCTTCTTCCTGGCCATTCCCATTGTGCTCGCAGTGGAGGGCGTGCGCTTCACGCCCGCAGCGCTGAATGCCGCAGGCGTGGACATTACACAGGCACGATCATGATTACCTGTTAGGCGCAGGTTCACGCTCATGACACACACTGAACTCCTTTTGCTATCCCGCGCAGATCGCACAGCGCACCTTCTTGGCGGGTCTGGCGTTCCACAGCTACCAGCAGGTGTCGTACATGATCCTGCAGCGCGTGACGCCTGTGACGCACTCCGTGGGCAATTGCGTCAAGCGCGTGGTCGTCATCGTATCGTCTGTGCTCTTCTTCAGAACACCGGTCAGTGTCATCAACGCCACGGGCACGGCTATTGCGCTTGCTGGAGTGTTTGCCTACTCTCGGGTAACTGCTTCCAAGGGCAAGAAGAGTGAGTGACCGCATTGCACGGACCATGTTGCGCCGGGTGTGTGTGATTCCTGTAACATGCCCACGCGTTGCGAGATGCGCACGAAAGCGAGTGGACAGCGACGAACCCTCGCCAAGTCTGTCTGCCCATCAAATGCGTTGCGTCGACAGCATGGCATCTAGACGTGCATTCCTTTGCGCTGCTTCACGATCGCTGCTGTCGCGTCCACGGGCACAGTTTCCGCCGACATTGGCTGTGCCTCGCGGCCGTCACAATGCAGCTGCCAGCGACAGCGACAGCGACAGCGACAGCAGCGCGTGGCGCTCATTTCTTGAGGCGTTGCACAAAAATGGCTACTTCGCGGCGGCGGCAGCAGAGGATGAAGGCAGCTCGGCGGCGTTTGAGGTCAGTGCCAAAGGACTGATACACAGCTTCGGCTCGCCGGGCGACCATAAGCGCGCAGTGCTGGCTCACGCGCGTGCTCGTGACTCTCAACTCCACCTTCTGCCTGTCACTGAGCTTGAAACTCTGGCCTCGGCGGTGGTGCCGCAGCTAATTGTTGACTCAACGTTCGGCGGCCGCAAAGCTGTGAACGCCGTGAAGCGACTGCGCTCACACCTGCAGCTCCCGACTCCTCAAAACTGCGCTGTTGCGCGCCACGGCCATCCCGCGCAAGGCGAGGCGTCGCTGCAAGACGCCGCACGACTCATTCTGTGCTGGATGACCACCCCTGCCACTGCTCCTCCGCCGTCTCTCTCGAGCGCGGTGGATGTGCTGCTCGGCGTTCTGAAGGACATGCCGGCGGGCATACCCCGGGAATTCGATGCCCGTGCGGGCCGGGAGGAACGATCCGGAGACAAGCAGCGTCGCGATGCACAGTTCGGTCGGCGCGAGGAGACTCGCAAATTCGACTTGTCTGAGGTCCGTGGCCAGCGCTCCAGTCTTGGCAGGAGCAGCCGACGGGATTCTCCCTCCCAGCGTGCCCCAGGCCGCTTCTCACGGAGTGCAGAGTCTCTCTGGAGCCAGAGACCCGCAGCGCCTCGCAGTCGAATGGAGCCCGCGGCACCCGTTCGTGTGGAGAGAGCGCCATCCATCAGGTGGGATGATATGGAAGACGCCGATTCAGAGCCGATGGCTCCTCTCGCGTCCCGGCGCAGCCAGAAATATGAGCGTCGATTCGAGATGCCGCCGCCAGCTGCCAGTGACACGGAGCCGAGGTCGCGTGTTGCACGCAACGAAACGCCGTCAGAGCCGAGGCCGCGTGTTACGCGCAGCGAGCCGCTTCCGGTGTCGCCGGTCACTGGTGAAGACGGGGAGGAGGGTCTTTGGGCTGGCCTTCCGAAGTGATTATTGAGCACTTGCTAGCATTCTAGAATAGAGGCTGCCCTAGACTGCGCATGTCTGATCAGCTCCGCCTTCATGAAGTTCGCGGCTGCCCTGGCCCCACCCAGTGCCGCATCGACAACTTGCGGGAAGGCATCCGACCCACATCGCGCGCCCTCATGCAGCAGCAAGGGCACTTTGCCTGTGGACGGCAGCAGCGCGACAGACAGCTCCGGACCTTTGCTCTCCTCCGTGTGAGTTGGGTCTACGCAAGGCGTTCCTCCCTCCACCACCGTCGCGCAGGACGCCGCGCATGTGTCTCTCAGCGGCACGCCCGCATCCGCGAGTGCCAGTGTTGCGGCGTTCATGACGGCAGCTCGGACGGAGCCGTCGGCGGAGAGCACAGTCACAACAACGTGCAGGGATGACTGGGGGAGAAGTTCCGTCAAGACGACGGCCTCCAGCAACTGCTTGAGGTGTAGTGACCACTCTATGGAGCGCTTGTCACGCCGGGGACCTCGTCTGGCGTCGCCCGTGGCGAACGCCGCCTGCGGAGTTTTCAGGTGGTGTCAGGAGGGAGACACCACACCACACCACAGTGCAGTGCAGCGGCGGGCACGCACGTATGTGCAGTCGCAGCGGATGCTACACCTATCATGCAGGACGTCGCCCCGTTGAGGCACCTCCCGTGGTCCATACACGGCGGCGAGGACCTTGGTTGTGCCTTGGTCCAGCAGCGCGGAGCCGTCTGCTGCAGGCAAGACGCTGAGCCGGCACCGCATGCGACGCAGCTCTAGTGGTCTGCGTCCGTCTTGTCGGAAGCCCTCTGTGTGTGCCACAAATGAGTCCCCGGCAGCAGATGGACACACCAGCAACCAGAGGTTGCGCACCTGGTGTGAGTGCCTCCATGACGCTGTGCCCAAGTGCTGGAGTGCTGTGTGCCCACGAATAAACGTCCTGCTCGCCGTCAGGCAACCGGCTGGCGACGGGGCTCCCGAGCTGGCCCCCCGAGACGTGGCACTGCCCTGCGGTCAAAGTAAAGCACGGCCCGACAGGACCATGACTGCCGCAGATTGCGATTGCACAGCTGAGCAGCTCTGCGACCCGCTGTTCTGCGTCCGCAACAGTGCTCAATGGATTGAGAAGCACGCGTCGCACGTGCGCATTGACCACGAGGCGCTCGCAGTGGTTGCGTCTCACTGGGACCGCTCCGGACTGCTTCAGTCTCGCGGGACGTCGTTTGACAGACAGCTGCACTACGTGGACGATGATAGACCAGCGCTGACCGTGCAGTACTTGCTGTTTGTCGATGCGCTGAACTGGTGTTTCTGGCCTGACCATGAGCCGGGCGCGGGGGAGGAGGCGTTCGAGTACGAGCACCTCGCTGGAGGTCTGAAGAAGTCCATGGAGGCGGATAGCAAAAGCCTTGACTGCAACAGGCTCGTCAAACTAGACGGCGCCGGCCTTCGCGCCCTGCTGCATTGGCCGCGGGATATTCCTTGCGAAGCTGAGAGGGTGCGCGTCCTGCGTCAAACTGCTGGATGTCTGCGTCGCAGTTTCGGAGGCAGTGCATTGGCGCTCGTGGAGTCAGCACGAGGCAGTGCTTCCGTTCTCGTTGACCTTGTCACAACCACCTTTCCAGCATTTCGAGACGCGGCCGTGTACAGGGGCCGGCACGTTGCATTCATGAAGAGGGCGCAGATCTTTGTTGGAGACGTCTGGGGCGCTTTTGGTGGTCAGGGCATCGGTGCATTCAAGGACATTGACCGGCTCACGATGTTCGCGGATTACCGCGTGCCAGTGGTTCTCCGCGAGCTGGGCATCCTGCGCTACTCGCCGCATCTGGAAGGCCTGGTGGATGGATGCCACGAGCTGCCTGCTGGAAGCGAAGAGGAGCTGGAGATCCGAGGCGTCACGATCGCGGCAGTGGAGCTCCTGCGTGAGAAGCTCAGTGACATGCAGACCGACTTTGCGCAAAAGCCAAACAGTGTGCTCATCGACTGGTGTCTATGGTGCGTTTTGCAACGGAGACACTCTTTCGTCTGTTTGCCACTGACCTCGTGCCGGTTGACGCGCGCCATCCTCGCAGGGAAATAGGAGAGGCGGCACGGAAGACGTCGCCACCACACCATCGCACTCGGACCATTTTCTATTGAATCGTATCGTCGTCATACTTTGTTCCTCAACGCTTTGCGCACCCACCCTGACACCTCAATGTCGACGGCGTCTTCCTCAACGCTTGTGTCCCGATCGGGAGCCTCCTCCGCGCTTCGGCTTAGATCGAAAGTCGCCCTTCCGTGATGCAATCTGCGCATGCGCTGCCTCGAACGGGTTGCCCTCTCCATTGCCGCCTGCGTCTAAGCGAGCCATGCGCACGCGCTTCACTTTGCCCCTGTCGTAGCTCTCCTCGTACTCATCCCTGCCCCTGCGCTTGCTGCTGAACGCAGGGCGCTGCTGACGCACGAGCGCGTCCGCAGCCGCTGCTGCGGGTGTGTTCTCCATCTCGCTCCAACGCGGAATGCCATCCACACCATAGGCATTGTAATGCCGAGGGAAACTGAGCACGGCGCGCAGTTTGGCAGTCTCGGCAGCGTCAGGCTCCCTCAATTCAGGGGCAGCTGCAGCAACGGCGGGCTGGGCCTTGACCTTCTTCGCAGGCATGACAACAGGCTGGTCATGACTCTTTGCTTCTGGCTCCGCTGCAACGCTGCCTTGCTTCCGCTTCTTCTTCTGCAGCGACGACGTCTTCTTTTGCAGCTTCCGCGCAACCAGATGCAGTTTCCCTGCGGTGCGCTTGTCCACCACGCGATGCATGCGGCGCGGCGCGCTTGTTTTTGCCGGGGACGGCGGTGTCAGTGGTGCATGCTGCCTAGCATCCTCTGCGTCCCCTGCACTCTTGTTCTTCAGCGCGGTGACGCGCGCCTTCGGCGGCGGCGCATCTTTCGATGAAACGACAATACGTAGTGTCTGCTGCTGGCCAGCATCCAACGGTGGCACCTGCTTCGGGACCGCTGCACCCCTGCTGTGTGCTCCGCCGGCTGCATGAGCAATCTGCTTTGTGTAGAAGAGCATGTAAGCCTGCTGGCTACACACCATGGCCTCGCTCACAGGGTGCACACGCTCGTCATCCATGCGATACCAACCGCCGGCAGGGCTGCGAACAAACGCGTAGTAGTGCCCGCTGTGTGTGCTGCGACCCTGGTGCACGAGCACGCCGGTGAGAGCGTACGCTGCGTCGCCGCGTGATGGCTGCGACATGTAGGGTCCCAAATCGAGTGCCAGAGAGAACTTGACAAGGCGGTCAATCTTGCCGCCACGGGCGCCGTACTCGAACCTCTTCAGCTGCAGTGTCAACACATTGGGTGCGCGGTCGATGGTGAAGTGCTTGGTGGCGGTCACCTTGCGGTTGGTGCGCTCACAGCGGTACTTGTTGTCCCCATCCAGCGTCTCCAGCGCGCAAAAGCGGGCCAACGCCTGCTCCACCGACTGCGCACGATTAATCTCAAGCGAGAGGTCTAAGAACGGGTCGTATGTCAGGCTGGGCCGACCCGCGCAGCAGCTGCATTGCAAACAGCTGCGCAGCATGCCGCCAAACAAGCGGTGCACAACGCTCGTGTCCGCCACGCCTGGTGGCAGCTGCTTGCCATCGATGCATGCAGCCTGCATGGCCTCCACCAGGTAGCGCATGAACTCGTGTGCATCCTCCTGTCGACCGGGCCGGAACATGCGGCCAATGCGCTTCAAGTTGCCCACCAGCGAATTCGGAGACAGCTGCTTCCCGGGGCTGTTCAACGCATGACGGATGTGCTCACCCAAAGCAAACAGAGCGCTGAAACCGCTCTTTGTGTTCTGGGGTCAAACAAGCGAGTGACCACCGAGGTGAATTGATGGGGGCAGGCGCTAACAACACACCTTGAATTTCACGTGTCCGTGAGAAAACACGTAATTCGCCAGCGGTGGCACATAAGTCAGGCACTGCAGCGTGGCGTTGAGGAAGCAGGTGTTGCCCAAGTTGCGAAGCCCAGCTCCCATCTGGAACAAAAGCGCGACTCAGCGCTCAGTTGGTCATCAGAAGCAAGGCTGTCAGATGCACCTGGAACGGCCTCTCCCACGCCATCTGGAGACTTGACTCGTCGAACAGGGCGAACTGGAGATGCAGAGCGAAACAAGCAAACGTGCTTCAGTAGTGGGCACGGCGGGTGCAGTCGCACGCAGCTGGACGCGCCTTCGGCGTGGCCGGGCCAGCAGGCGCGTCACTAGGCTCCTCCGCTCGACTTCTCTTGTGTCCTGCGCCTTGCTTGTCGTCCTGTGGCGGTCGGGGCCGAGCAACACATGTGAGCGACTCGAGGACCCCGCCCGCAGCAAGGCTTTCCTGCTGCGTGGACCAGGAACCACCGCGCACCGGAACTGAGTTCAGAGGCACTAGTTGCAGACTATTCAAGGCTGCACCACTCGACTCGGGGCGCCTGCAAACAACAGGAACGGACGGAGTTGAATACACAAGCCCCGAACACGCGGGGGCGCCCAGCAACGAGCATAGAGGTGAGTGCGCACGCACCGTGCTTGCACAAAGTTTATGCGTCTGCTGGCGTTGTGCGTGACCACCAGCTCACTCCTGACCGCTTCGTCCAGGAGTCGGCCCTTTGACTGCGACCCGTGCGCGGAGACAGCAGCCACCGCAGAGGCGCTGCCACCCCTGAGGCGATTGCGGTCTTTTTCGTGCGGCTTCATGCGTGTATGTCGAATCGATCCTGCGAACAGTTGAGGCGCTCGGCTCGCTCGAGGTGTACATTGTTTTGTGCGTGCCCTTGCAACGGTCTTCACTGTGTGCGAGTCTCTAAACTGGGATGATGGCTTGCGCGCTCTTATGAAGTCATCCCTTCAGCCTCTGCTGCTGCTAATCTAAACGCCCACTCCTGGCATTCATGCTCGACCAATCTGCGGACACCGTCCTCGTCCAGGTTGTCCGTGTCAAAGGGGAACTGGAAAGGTGAAGAGGCAGTCGGCTCATCCTCCACGTCATGCAAACTGGCCAGATAGGGATGTGCCAGGGCATCATCGACAGTGCACCTTCGCTGCGGCGAGAACGCCAGCATGGCATCCACGAGCGCCACGGCAGCGGTACTGGCGCCAGGATAGAGCCGCCCGAAATCACTGCGCGGACACGGCGGGAGACTGTTCAGGTAGCGCTTGGCTTTGTCGCTTTGGATCCACCCGAGCTCGTGCTCAGCAGGCGTGCCGATGAGGCGAGTGATTAGGCTCAGCTGGTGCACGTAGTCTTTCCCAGGGAACAGCGGGCGGCGACCAAGCATCTCTGCAAAGATGCACCCGACGGACCAGGTGTCGATGGCCGCTGTGTACTCTGTGCAGCTGAGCAGCAGCTCCGGGGCACGGTACCAGCGCGTGACCACGTACTCCGTCATGAACTCCCGCTCGCTACCGGTGCGCGCGAGGCCGAAATCGCAGATCTTGAGGTCGCAGTTTGCGTTGAGCAGCAGGTTGCTGGGCTTCAGGTCACGATGCAGGACATTCGCGCTGTGGATGTACTTCAAACCACGCAGAATCTGGTACAGAAAGTACTGGATGTGGTCGTCTATCAAACACAGGAGGCGGAGGCGGTAAGCAGGCGTGCGGTGGAAAGCATCCTCCCAAAGGGAGCATGGTGGAGAGGAGGACGCACCAGAGAGGGGCTGCGATGACCGGATGACTTGATGCAGGTCTGTGTCTGCCAACTCGTACACAACATACAGGTCCGTGAACGCTTGTGCCCCCGGTGGTCGCATCACGTCCTGTCACATGTCCCGACAGGTCACAACAACAGTCACGCCTCGTGCTGCCTCCAGAAGGGCCAGCCAGCGATAGTCAAGGCGAGTTCCCGAACACGCACCTTGATGGCTATGACGTTTTCGTGGCGCAGCTGGCGCAAGAGCATGATCTCCCGAAGCGTCCGCTTGGCGTCGACAGTGTTGTCAAAAGCGCCGCTGATCCGCTTCACAGCCACTCGCTCGCCCGTCTTGTTGTTCACGGCGCTGCAGACGACGCCATAGGCGCCCTTGCCGATCGGTTTCAGGGGCTGGTAGTGGCTCGGCAGCTGGCGGAAGGGAGGCCAGCACGAGCGTCGCGAGTCAGCTCCCTTTCGATTGGTGCGCAAAACTCCAACGGGTTCGTCGCTCCAACAGCGCTGCACTGCACCATACCTCGAACAAGTTGCCACACACGACGAACCGCGTGAACTGCTGGCCTCCATCATGACTGGCCTGCACTGCACCGGGTGCTGCTAAATCTACCGCCGCCATCTCCTCTCAACTCATGCCGCTTGCAGGACCATGATGCAGCACACAGCGACGCGACGCCGCGAGAGCGAGGACTCGTGTACGCGGAGAAAACACAGGGCAAACCTTGAAGGTGAGCTGGCACTTCGTTTGCTCCTTCCCCTGCCGCGTTTGACACACGACCTACGCGTGTTGCAGAGGCACCGCCACGCTCGCACGAGGGGCCCAGGGGCGCCATGCTGCTGGACAAGCCGCCGTGGGTGGTGCACAAGGGGGAGAAGCTGTCCACACTGGCCCAACTCTTTGGCCTGGACATCAGCTCTGACGGCACCCGCTTCGCGACCGCTGGCGGCGACAACAAAGTCAAAATCTGGGCGCTACGGCCGGTGTTGCACGCAGATGCGGAGGCTGACGCGTCGCTGCCGCGCGTGTTAGCGACGCTGGAGGACCACTATGCGCCTGTCAACACGTGCCGATTCTCGCCCAGTGGCCGCCGACTGGCCACCGGGTCGGACGACAAGCTCGTGCTCGTGCACGAGCTCCGTCCAGGCCCCGCGAAGGTGGCCTTCGGCGCGGTGGGCGGCCCGGCGGTTGAGAACTGGAAGGTGCGCAGAGTTGTGTCGTGTGCCCTGCCTCTAGCGACGCTGTGTTGTGACACTCGCCGCGCCGCGCACACGTGCCAGCTGGTGCTCAACCTGCGGGGTCACGGGAACAACGTGACGGACGTCACGTGGTCGCCAGACGGCCTGATGCTGGCCAGTGCAAGCCTTGACAACACCGTCTGCATCTGGGACGCCTCTGGCAGCCTGCTGCGCACACTCACAGGTGCGTGTGCCATACTTCATTCGTCCTGCAGCAGTGCTAACACCAGACGCCATGCGCGCACTCGCTCCTGGCTGCGCGTTTCGGTTGTGTTTGGTTGTCGCTGCACACAGGTCACGAGAGCTTCGTGAAGGGCGTGGCGTGGGACCCGGTGGGCACATATCTGGCCAGCCAGAGCGATGACCACAGCGTCATTGTGTGGCGCTGCGAGGATTGGACGCCGGTGGCTCGCTTGACAGAGCCTTACAAGCGCTCCAAAGGCAGCACATACAGTCTGCGCCTGTGCTGGAGCCCTGACGGGCAGAGTGTGACGACAACAAATGGCTACGACCATAATAACCCCACGGCGCCGGTGCTGATGCGGGGAGAATGGACGGTGCGTGTCTGCAAGTGCTGGGCACCCAATACATGCTCCTGGATCAGCCCCTCACGCCACCGCCTGAAACCTTTCATCGACCAGGGAGCGTCCATTCAGATCTGCGGGCACCAGGCCCCCGTCGTGGTGGTTCGCTACAACCCACGGCTGTTCCACCGACCAGAGGGAGATGACAAACACAGTTCTAAAACATGTGCTGTCTTCGCCATGGGCAGCCAAGACAAGCAGGCGCGTTTTCGCAAGCGGCTGTCATGTGCTGTGTGCCCGAACTGAACTGGTACTGTCTCGTCTCTCGTTTCACAGGTGACAGTGTGGCGGACATCGAGAGCGCTGCCTCTCATTCTTCTCAAGAAGTTCTGCGACAATGTGCGTAATTTGACCAGGCCAGGCCACTCTTGGGGAGCTCGCCCCTGCTTCACACGCACTGACACACATCGGGTGTGTATTGCCCCAGGCGGTGATCGACATGTGCTGGACACCGGATGGTTACAGTCTCTTGTGCTGCTCCCTGGACGGCACGGTAGCCAGCTTCACGTTCGACCAGCAAGAGCTGGGCAAAGCGCTGACTGTGAATGAGCACCAGGCGGCGCTGGAAAAGCTATACGGCGATGCGTCGCAGCGCAAGGGAACGACACTGATTGAGGACCCTGCCCTGTTGGCGCTCCAAGCCCGCGCCGCAGCCAAGCCGCCGAGTGCGCCTCAGCAGATGCAACCCATGCGGCGCTTAGTTGCTACACCAGTGGCCGCACCAACGCTGCCTCCTGCTCCTGCCAATGCTCATTCACAGCCACCCACCTTGCCATCCGCACCGCTGGCATCACCGCAGCGAGAGTTCCGGGGAGCGGACGGACGGCGACGAATTGTGCCCCAGGCGGTGGGCGGACAGCCGCCGTCAGCAGGGGTGAGTCCGTTGCAGGCTTCGCGTCCTCCAACAGCTCTCGCACAGCCCGCCGTCAGCCCGGCCTTCCCCGGGGCCGGGGGCGCATCTCAGCCTGCAGGTGGATCGTTTGCATTCGCTTCTGCTGGGGCAACTGCATCCAGGCCGCCGACGGCGCTGCCGGTGCCTGTGCTCCCGCCGCCCCCTCAACCAGGGGCTTCACAACCTGCGCGGCGAGTGGTGCCGCAGCCAGTAGGGCCAACGCCGGCAGCAGCAGCGCCTGTACCAGGGGCAGGCCCGACGCCACCAGCGCGTGCGCCAATGGGCAACGGGAATGGCGTGCTGGCAGCCAAGCGAAAGGCTGACGCAATGGGTCCTTCTGCGCCGCCCGCTGGACCTTCGAATGCCATTGTGCCAGTTCCACCGCTGGCGTCTGCGGCGCCTGCCCGGCTGTTGGTGCCTGCTCCGAGTCAGCAGGCTGCGCTGGTGGCTGTGCTTGTGCCTGGGGGAACATCTGACAGCGACGGGACGCTTCAGCCCGCCGTCTTGCTCGAAGCCCGAAACACCGACGCCGCATGCAACCTAGCCTGCACGCGCGGCGGGGAAATCATGTGGCGCGATGTGCTGCCCGGAGCTGCACTCGCACTCTCAGGGTCGTCCACCTTTGCCGCAGTCTCCACCACGGAGGGCTGCTTGACCATCTATTCGCCCGCGGGTCGCAGAGCACTGCCACCGATCGCTCTAGGCGGCCCGGCCGCGTTCATGGCGGCCTCTGCGTCCAAGCTGCTGGTTGCCTCCAGCGGCAGCGGAACGCTGTGGCTGTGGGACGTGCATGCCACTGCAGGGGAGGCAACCTGCGTGGTGACCGACTCCATCGCAACTCTCCTTGCGAGCGCCCCGCCTGGTGTCGGCGTCACTGGCTTGCGGTTCTCCTCCAACATGCACCCGTTGGTCGTTCTGTCCAATGGCCACGTCTACTTGCTGAGCCCCACGCTCAAGGCCTGGGCCCGCGTCGCGGACGGCACGCATCTGCGCAGTGATTTCTGGTCCATCGCTGGCTCAGGCGGCGGGGATGTCACCCAGCTGCAGGCGAGCGCGGCACGTGGAGTGGTGCAGACTGCAGGTGGCCCCGGTGCACTCGTCCTCGCCTCTGTCGCCGGCGGTGGGGGCTCTGCGCGCGCGGAGACCGGGCGCCACTTGGAGTTCATGCTGAATGGAGCCCTGGCCTTGCGGTCTGCGTCCGAAGTCCAGAGATGGCTGCCCATCTACGCATGCCACCTCGCGAAGGACAACCAGCTCACCCGCCTGCGCGAGCTGCTCACAGACCTGCTGGGGCCCGTGCACTGGCGGGAGCCGCCCAGCTTGACAGCTGATGCGCGCGGACCGGGCGGCTGGCTTCCCCGCCTGGTGGGCCTGTCGAAACGAGAGCTGCTTCAGACGCACGTCCTGCCGGCATTAGCAGCCAGCCGCGTGGCGCAGCGCGTCGTGGCCGAGTTCGCGGACCTGGCAAACACGCTCGATGGTGACGCCGCCGCTGCATGATGCCCTCCCTTGAATTCATTCAGTTGCAGTCACAAAGCCACCGTGGCAACTGTCCCGTCTCCCTCCCCAGGTTGCAATTTGAGTGCCCCACCTGCATCTGCCGCGACTTTTGCACTTCCCTTCATCCTGTGGGCACCAGCGAATGAGCTCCAAAGTTCCACAGCCTACAGGCGACCGATGTGCGTTCCCGAGGACACTGACCCGTGGCGCTTACGGCGGCGACGTGAACTGTCTGCAGCAATACTTGCGTCACACGGTGCGTTGCAACCCGTCCGTCTGAGGGGCAGCGTGAGAACACGTGCAAGCGGTTGTGGTCCTTGTTTGTTTTCTGCGCCTCGGTACGCGGTTCTGAGGCACAGCTGCTCCGGCGCAATAGGGCTACTTAACGGACGAGGAGCCCAGCGGCTACTTCAACTCCGCCACAGAAGACGCCCTGAAGCGGTGGCAGCAGGCGAACGGCATATCACAGACCCCAGGCATCTTTGGTGCTCCCAGTAGAGCGCTCTATGCAAAGGCACGCTCTCCCCCTGCCTTTCGGCGTGCTGGCTTCAGGCCTACCGTCGCTCAGTGTGCCTGAAACTGACTGACTCCTGCGTATTCTGCAGAAGCACAACTTCCCGCTGCCAGACAGTAACCGCGTGTTCCCGGACACTGACGCGACGGAGGACAAGACGTGCATAGACGTGTGCGCCGAGTTCGCGGGGCAGCAAGACTGTCAGACGCGCTGCGTCAGGCACGTCGTCATTGGATGTTGCACAGGGGGGAGTGTGCTCCTGGCGCTCACGCCCTGTGCCTGCCCCTGGGCCGTGCACACACAGAGCCGCCGCCGACAAGAAATTCGCGTGCAGGGAAGCGTGCCAGGTGGCGTTCAGCACCGCATGCGACCGGGTACGCACTATGGCTGAGACCAGTGCCATCGATCATTGCATGCCGCCCTCTTACCAGCCTTCACACACAGGCATTCCCACCCAGCATGGAAGGCGGCTCCCAGAACTACCAGGTGTGCCTTCAATTCCTTGACGGCAGTTGCGAAGACACATGTGCAGCCTTCCGCTAGGAGGCGCACGTGCGGGAGTGAAGGCGGGGGGTTTCACGTGCTGCGTTCCTGGGGCTGTGCATACGTCTTGCAATTATACTCGCGAGCGCTCAACTCATCGCCCAAAGTCTGTGGCAAGGGGACCCCGGGTCGGGGGCCCAATTTAAGCTGAGCCGCCTCGTAGAGCCAGTCTCGACACACCATGCCGAAGAAGCGGCGCAATTCAGGACGCAACAAGCCGGCTGGCGCGCGCGGACATGTGCGTGCCCGTGCCCTCGAGACGCGGCGTGTGGGCTGCTGTAGCACCAGTGCTTTGGGCGCAAGCGCACTGCACTTCCTCTAGCAGCTGCAAATCGCACGTCTAGCGTGCGGGTCGTAGCAGCTTCACGTCCGCACGCAGCGGCGGCGGCTCTGCACGCCGTCCTCACTGTGGCGGCAGAACCCTGTCTGACACCTCCTCCTTCCCTGCAGGTCAAGCGCGTGTTCTGCGAGTCCAGCGGGGCCCTCGTGCCGAAGGACAAGGCGGTGAAGCGCTTCATCGTGCGCAACATCGTCGAGTCTGCGGCGCTGCGTGACCTGCAGGAGTCTTGCGTGTACGACTGTAAGTGCCCGACTCGCCGCGACGCGGCTGCACGGTGGCACAAAACCGCGCTCGGGCGCTGCAACCGTCCGACCGGCACCTGGGCGCGCTGTCGCACGGCAATCCTGCGTGTCGCGCAGCGCTTGAAGCAGCGACCAACCCTAGAGGCTTGTTGATCTGATGCTCTTCGCTCCTCTCGCCTGCGCAGCCTACGTTCTTCCAAAGCTCTACCGCAAGGTGTACTACTCCATCTCAGCAGCTATCCACTCGAAGGTGTGTCGTTGAACGAAGTGGGCGCAGCCCCAAGCCAGGATCTTCCAAATCACCTCACGCAAGCTCACCTGTTCGCGTTCCTGACCGGTGTCCACGTGCTGCAGGTTGTGCGAGTTCGCAGCCGCGAGGCACGCCGCATTCGCGAGCCGCCGAAGCGTTTCCGTCCTCAGCAGGACGGAAAGGGGGGCAACAAGCCACAGGGCGCTGCTGCAGGGGGCAAGACCGCGGCGGCATAGGAGTCACCAGCCTCTCTCTAGTGGAGCAGTGACGAATACAAGCTCGCAAGGGAAGGACAACGTTGACCATTGAATGTGTGTACTCAAAGTACTCTCAGAGACGTGGCCTCATCCGCCGGCAAAGGTGCATGTCCCCTCGTCGCTTTGTGCTATCATAGTCGCACTACTGTGCGCCCTGTTGCCAGACCAATTTCCTCCGGACTGCGCACAGCGTCCAGGGCTTCGAATACAGCCCGCAGAGTAGTGTGGGGGTTGTGGCTGCCATGCACTTTAGCGCGGAGGTCCTTGATGCCCGCAAGACGACAAACAGCTTGAATCTAGAGGATCGTCCAAGGAGTGATGAGTCAGCGAACAAATGAGGCATACGTTGCAGAGCAGCAGTCTTACCGTCTGGTTCGCCTTCACGCCCGAACCCGAGGGCAGCGGCGCCATATGAACGATGCTGCGACCATATTTGGCTGATGTGTTGTGGTATATGGTGTGGTTCTCGAACCGCTCAAAGAAGAAGAGCGAGCGTGATGCTTTGGCGTACGCCTTTTCTACCGCAACACCAACCTCTGGCGCTTTACCCATCGCCCACCCCACAACGCCATTGCCGTTGCCGACGACTACAAGAGCAGAGAAGCGCTGTAAGCTGCCACCCTTGGTCACCTTGACTGTGCGGTTCACATCAACGACGTGCATGTCGAACAGCCGCCCTTCCGGTGCTGCTGCTTGCTCCGTAAAACCAGGCAGGGTGGACCGGCCCTTGAGGATCTGGTTCAACGCGGACCTACACCAGCAGGAAGGGAGCAGAGTCAGGAGCACACACTTGTATGGAAAGCGGTGTTGCGAATCACAAACAAGTTCTCTCTGCGTGGCTCATTGCGTATCCCTCCATTCACACAGCAGTATTTCGTGAGACGCCCGCGTGTTTGCTGCTTGGGGGAGAGGGGCACGCACTCTTGCTGCTTCCTCGGCATTTGCCTGATCAGCTCTACGCTCTTCTCCAGCGCCTCGTCTTCAACACCACCCTCGCCGATACCCCTCGGTCTGCGCATGGCAGCAGTATCACGTGCAGCGTGGAAGGGCCGTGCGCCGGAGGGCAGCTGCCTCTGGAGCTCTGGCTGTGCACTGTTGCAACACCGCTGGGAAGTGCGCGTCGTGCGTGTGTCTGCGTAGGATGCATCGCTGCTGCATGCAGCACCAGCAGCGGCCCAGGAAGTCAACGCCGCAGAGGCGTTGAGAGAAGCAACTGCAACTGCCGGAGCACCTCCTTCGGCGAGCAGCGCCCAAGAATGCCTCGCACCAACGATGAGGCGGCGGCATAGCATCTTGAGAGCGGCACAGGCGGGATGGGGCTCCCCACAGTGGGCGCTTGTGCGATGGTACACGGTGTGGAGGAGGGACCGCTTGGAGCTCCCGTTTTCGATCGTGTCGCAGGTTGCTATGCTACGCTTGAGAACCTGAGGACTTGTGTATGTTGGCGACGTGTTGCCTGCACCTGTCGCACCTCGCGCGCCCGCGGTTCAGGCAAGGAAGGCCGCGGCGAGTTGCAGCTCATGTCCTGCGGTCACCGCGAGAAGATTCTCTCGGCATTTTGGGCACCGTGGAGTATGTTGCGCGTGAGTCACTGCGCAAGCTTGGTTTGAGTGACGCCCAGGCCCAGTCGGCGGTCATCGACCTTCACGCCCGCCTCCTTGGTTGGCCAGAGCAGCCTTGCGACGTTTCAGAGGAGCAGAGTGAAGAAGATACAGGCGCCGTGTCGAGGGTGGGCGTACGTAAACGCTATTTCCTCGACGACGGCGTGACGCTGGAGGTGGAGCTGAGCCCATCCTTGTCAGCACACGACGTCGACAGCGGCGCAACTCTGCAACTACAAGCGACGCTGCACGCCCCCCAGCCGCCAGAACGGGCGCTCTTGTTGTGGGATTTGACGCCTTCTGTTGCGTCTTCAGACGCGTCCGGTACTCTCGTCCTCCTGAGAGACGACAAAACGAGCCTGCTGCGAGCCTCGACACGCGTGCAGCTCCGTGCGAGCGTGCACGGCATTGCCATCCGACTGCGCATTGGAGCCCAGCCGGTGATGATGCCCCTTTTGTTGCCCACCCCTGCTGGATTGCTCATCCAACTAGCAGCAGATGCAGCATTGTCGGGGAGCTGCGCTGTTCAGCGACAGCTCAGCCTTGGCAGAGGCGAGAACACAGGCACATTGCTGGCCATTGTCCGCAACCAAACGAATGGCGATGTGAGCGTTGAGCTCTTCTCTGACACGCAGCATCGACTAGTACTGCATTGGGCTCTCTTAGAGCGAAGACAAGCTCCTGGGGGACCTACGTGGTCGCTGCCGCCGCCAGAGTTGCGGCAGAACGATTGCCACGGCGACGCTGGCTCTGCGCCGCAACTCCTATTCCAGCGCTTCAGTGCCGAAGTGGATGACGGGAACGTCAGTCAGCCCGCTATCGCATCACTACAGCGGTGTTGCCTCAGCTTCAATGCGGCAGCAGCTGAGCGCTGGGGTGGTTTGGCCTTCGTCCTGCGAAGCGCGTGTGGGCAGTACGCGTGGCACAGCGACTTCGCCAACTTCATTTTGCCTTGGGAGGAAGAGCAGTGTGCCGTTTCGTGGGAGGAGGCGCCGTACTTGTTGGAACCCGCTGGTGGAAGCAGTTGGTCGCCGAAACGCATGCAGGAGTACTAGACTCTGGTTCTGTTGACGTGCGATTGTGATACGCATGCAGAGCTCTGTGCTCATTCCATAGACCTCTACCCGTGTCAATTTAAGGCGGTGCCGCAGCGCTGCCAGCCCCTCCCGCTTGCGTTGACTTCTTTGCGGCCTCAGCTGCCACCTTATCAGCCTCTATCTGAGCCACCAGCGTATCCACCTCCGCATCCGAGAGGATGCTGAGCCCCGTGTCGCGGCGCATGACAGCCACTTCGATGTTCTTGGACCCAGCTTCCACAACCTCCAGCAGTGCTCGCACAGCGAGCTTGACTGTGTCCTGCCCACTCGTCTCCGCGTAATTCTTCTCCAGCCACTCACGCACAGTCTTGCTATTGCGCCCCGTCGCGTTGGCTTTCCACGCACTGAACGTGCCGCTGGGATCCGTCTGGTATAGCCGCGGCTCCCCGCTGGGGTCGAATCCCACGACGAGGGTGCTGATGCCGAATGGCCGCACACCGCCAGACTGGGTGTACTTCTGCTGCACGCCTGCGATGTAGCGCGTGATGTATTCCACCGTGACTGCGTCCTCTAGCGTCAGCCGGTAACTCTGGCACTCCACTCGCGCGCGGTTCACCAGCACACGCGCGTCTGCGTTCAGACCCGCGAAGGCGAGGCAGACGTGGTCGTCCAGCTTGTGAATCTTGCGCACAGTGCGCGCGTCCTGCAGCTTTGCCACCGCTTTCTTCTCAACCCCTGCGCGTGAAGGCCGACCCGGTTCGAGTCAGCGACAGCGGCAGGCGAATCGCGGCTGACGGCAAGGGAGCGACGCACCGAGCACGATTGTGTCTGTTCCCCGGACGCCTACAGCTGTCGTGCCTTTGCGCACGGCCTCGAGGGCGTACTCCACCTGGGCAGAGGAGCAGGTGCTCAGCGACCGTCGGGGCGTTTTGTGCCACACATATACACGGGCTTCGGAACGCAGTCGCTCAAGGGCCACTCGTCTGCGGAACCCCTCACAGTGGATGCGCGCGCGTGCGAGGTGCTTCCTGTTGTGACAGGTCCCGCAGACCCAGACCTTGGCGGCGCGACGTATGCGCTGGGGCACGCGCCTGGAAAAGGTGCCCGTCGGGACTGAACACCGTGATGGCTGCGCACGCGGTGCGAGTCAGCGTCGTGCGTGCGGGTACAGAGCGCAAGAGAAAGACCAACGGCACACACCTCGGTCGTAGCGCGCCATAGGTGACACGTCTCAAGACTGGAAAATGGATGCCCTTTGGCTCTGGCAACGGGCGTGACGAGATGGCAGCCCGGTGATGCCATGAAGCGGGCATGAGAACACCGTTAGCTTACCCGGGCTAGACGTGCGCCCGCCCCTTCGAAGAGGCCGTCAGGCCTGCGGAGAGCAGCTTCGCTCTGCTGAGCAGCATGGAGGCGTTCGCGACGCCGTACCCGATTTACTTCCAGGACGACGATGGCGAGGCCAAGCCGTGCGGCCACATCGGCGTACACAGCGTTCTCACCTTCAAGCGTTTCCAGGCGATCATGAGTCAGAAGACGAACCTGCCTGCGAACCAGCTGTCGGCGGTGTTCGTGTGCAGGCGCATGGTGCGTTCGCTGAGCAGTCAAGAGTGGGCAGGTGGAGTCAGTTATGGCGACTGCCGGACGCCGCGTGGGAGTGACGCCACGCTGACGCTCGCCACCGCAGGTTGGGGACGTGGACAAGAGGCAGAAGCTGCCGGTGAACGAGAACACGAACTTCAACATCATCCTGAACCAGCACAACCCGACCCGGGAGCGAGACGCGCACTTCCTCATCTCCATCAAGAAGAGCAAGAAAGACCGCAAGGGTGCGCCGCGCGTCTCAGGGCGAGGCTGCACCTCGTGGCTCGTGGATGCGAGGCAGCGCTGTGGGTGTTGCGTCTGGAGGCGAGCAGTTGGCCAGACGAGGCGCTGACTCTGCAGTTGGCTCACTCCCGTCCGCTTTTTCACAGGCGGCGTGGGCGGCAAGAAGAAGAACGACGCAGACGAGGAGGACGACGACAGTGTGGAAGGAGACGCAGCACAGTCGCCGCCGGACAGGGGCCGCCTGGCCGCAGTGCTGAATGCGCCCCCGGCCCTGCCAGTGACCACTCTCACAGCTGCTCAGGCCCGCGAGGCGGCGCAGCGGGAGCGAGAGCGCCTCAACGTGGCGCTGGGAAGGGTGCGTCGAGGCTGTCTGCTGTGACCCTGCGTGGGCCGCGGAGCTGTCAAGGGCATAGCGTGCTTACTGTTGCGCTCTGTCTTTTCAGGTCCCTAGCACCGGCACGGCGGACGTCAGGCCTGGCGCCGCGCTGCTCGCCAAACCCGTGGTGGCAGCGCCCGTCGTAG
>Ga0164296_1002059_pt1 | contig 20393 bp, 15 predicted proteins | sample GEODES057metaG_FD_113533 | JGI IMG/M metagenome (GOLD analysis project Ga0164296, IMG submission 113533) | Dystrophic lake water microbial communities from Trout Bog Lake, Wisconsin, USA - GEODES057 metaG | ecosystem: Environmental > Aquatic > Freshwater > Lake | place: USA: Trout Bog Lake...
CCCAATATTCGTTCTTCTTGACCGAACCGCCTTCGGCTTCGAGTTCCGTCTGGATGTCGGCAGCGATCTGTTCGACCTGTTGCTGCGTGACGTCATTCCGCGCGATCAGCACGGTTTCATATAGCGGCATGATATGCACCCCCTATGGCTTGTCTCTGCCCCTGGACCGGGTCTGGTCGCACGTCCGGAATGGACGCGGGCATAGCCGAGGACGATGCCGTCGTCCCCGACAGGGAAGCCGGGGCGTAAAGCATGGATCGGCGGGTATTGCAAGAATGGAAAGCGCCGAACCGCCGGCCGGCGCAATCGGGGGCGACGATGGGTCGCGACGGCCATCATCCCCCGCCGGCAGATCGGACGGCCATCATCTGCTGTCGGCGGATCGGACGGCCGTCACCCCCGCCGGCGGATCAGACGGCCATCATATCCCGCCGGCGGATCAGGCGGATAGCGGCGGTCGCCGCCGCCCTGCCCTTACAGGAAGCCGATGGAGATCCACGGCACCGCCGCGACCACCACCAGGCCGATCAGCATTGCCAGCAGATAGGCCATGATCGGCCGGATACCCAGGTTCGGATCGACCCGCCCGATCGCCGCGGCGGCATAGAAGCCAACCCCGAAGGGCGGTGCGAACAGGCCGATGCCCATCGCCAGGACCACGACCATAGCATAGTGGATTTCGTGGATGCCCAGTTTCTGCGCGATCGGAAACAGCAAAGGCCCGAACAGCACGATGACGGGAATCCCCTCCAGCACGCTGCCCAGCACGACAAAGGCCAGGATCGACACGGCCAGGAATGTCGCCGGGCCGCCGGGCAAACCGGTCATGGCATCGGCCAGTTGCTGCGAGAAGCCCGACTGTGTCAGCGCCCAGGCCATTGCGGTCGCCGCGCCCAGGATCAGCAGGATGGCACCGGACAGGGATGCCGTCTCGATCAGCATCGGCACCATGCGCGACCAATCGAATTGGCGATACACCAGCAGACCGACGATGATCGTATAGACGATGCCGATGGTGGAGACCTCGGTCGCGGTTGCCACGCCCTGCACCACCATGAAGCGGATGACGAAGGGCAGCGCCAGGGCTGGGATGGCGATGGCCAGGGCGCGCGCGATTTCTCCGCCCGTTGCGCGCCGCACGCCGGACATATCCTGGTTGCGATAGCGATGGCGGACGACGAAGCACAGCGCGATGGCCAGCACCACGCTGGGCAGCAGACCGCCGGTGAACAGCGCCGATACCGATACGCCGGTGACCGAGCCGATGGTTATCAACACCAGGCTTGGCGGCACGGTTTCGGTCTGCGCGCCGGTCGCCGCCAGCAGCGCCACCAGATCGCCGGGCTTGGCGCCGCGCTTGATCATCTCGGGGAACAGCGCCGGTGCCACCGCGGCCATATCGGCCGCCTTGGAACCGGAGATGCCGGAGACCAGATACATTGCCCCGACCAGCACATACGACAGACCGCCCTTCACATGCCCCAGCAGCGACGCCAGGAACGCGACCATGGCGCGCGCCATGCCCGTCATCTCGATCAGCAGCCCCAGGAAGACGAACAGCGGGATGGCCAGCAGGATCAGGTGCGACATGCCTTCGTAGAAGCGGCCGACGAAGACCAGCATCGGCACGTCGGCGGTCAGCACGAGGTAGGCAAAGGTGGATACGGCAAAGGCGACCGAGATCGGCACGCCCGACAGCACCGATACGCCGACCACGCCGATGAAGAAGATCAGCAGATTGTAGTTGCCCAGGAACTCCATGATCGGTTCGGCATCCGGCACCCACCAGGCGATGAAGCCGGCCAAGGCCACTACCGGCACCGCCACGCCGACCGCATGATCGCGAAACAGCCGCGCGGTGGCGATGATGGCCATCAGCGTGAAGCCGATCGGCAGCGGTGCCGTCAGCCAGGATTTCGACACCTGCAAGCCGGGCATCATCAGCCGCGAAACCTCGAACACATACGAGATCGAGGGCTGGATCACCGCCGCCAGGAAAATCAACCAGATCGCGGCGCCATACACATCCAACCAGGATTGGCCGCGCGGCCCCGCCCGGGCCACCAGCGCGGTCATGCGCATATGCTCACCGCGACTGAGCGCGACGGCGGCGCCGATCATGCCGAGCCAGAGGAAAAGGCCTTGGGCGAGGTCGTCGGTCCAGATCAGCGGCGCGTGGAAAACGTAGCGGGCGACGACGCCGGTCAGCAGGATGATGACATTGGCAACGACCAGGACGGCGGCGAACCATCCCAGCAGGGTGACGAGCGGCCGCTCGATCGCGCCGGCGAACCGGGCGATCGGGGTGGATCGGCGCTGATAGCCCGTCAGCAGCGGGATGGCGGCCGCGTCCATCGGCGTCAGGCCAAGGGGCCGGAGATGTCCTGCAACGCCTTCCAGACGTCAGGACCAAGTTTTTCCTGCCATTCTTTGTAGAAACCGCTGGTTTGCAGTTTCTTGCGGAAGGTGGACAGGTCGCTGACGTTGTTCACCAGCATGCCCTTGTCGGACATGAAGGTGATGGCGTCGGTGTTGAACGTCGCCATGTCCTTACGCTCATCGACGCCGGCCTGGTCGAATTCGGCCATCACCAGGTCCTGCATATCCTTGGGCAGGCGGCCGAAGGCACGCGGGTTGATCAGCGTATACCAACCGTCCCACAGATGGCCGGTGACCGAGAGGTATTTCTGCACCTCGTAAAGCCGCGTGGTGCGGGTCAGGGATGCCGGGCTTTCTTGGCCGTCCACCACGCCGGTCTGCAGCGCGGTATACAACTCGGAAAAGTTCATCGACGCCGGGGCGGCGCCGATCGCCTTCCAGCAACTGACTTGGATCGGGCTCGGCGGGGCGCGCAGTTTCATGCCCTGCACATCATCGACCGTGTGCACCGGGCCTTTGTTGTTGGTGATGTGGTGAAAGCCGCTATCGAGGATTTTGTTGGTGGCGAGGTAGCCGGCTTTCTTCAGGTCTTCGCGCAGTAGATCCTGCACCTTGCCGTCGGCGGCGGCCCACACCTCTTTGTAATTCTTGAAGGCGAAGGGCATGCTGAGCGCCGAGGTCAGCGGCGCGGCGGTGGCGGTGATGACGTTGGACAGCACCATCATCTGCACGCCGCCGATGCGGACTTGCGTGTAGGTATCCATGTCCGTGCCCAACTGGCCCGAATGGAAGACGATGATTTCGAACTTGCCGCCGGACTTTTGCTTCACCCGCTCCGCCGCTTCCTGATAACGGATCGTGGATGGGTGCTGCGCGGGCTGTGAACTGGTGAATTTCCAGTTGATCTCGGCCGCTTTCGCAAACCGCGGTAGCAAAATAGACGCCCCGGCGACCACCATCGCTGAGCGCCGGGTCATTGCCGGCATCGTATTACCTCCCTTGTTCACCTTCTGGTCCGAACGTGACGATCGGCCGAGGTGTTATCGATGACGCTAGCCGATGTTTTTCCCGGTGTCACATCCCGGTGTCACATCCCGGTGTCACACCCCGGTGTCACACCCCGTTGGCACACCCCGTTTCGCGGCCGGGATGGTGCCCCACGGAGCTTGCCGCGCGGCCTGCGCCGCTAGGTCAGCGGGCCGGAAATCTCCTGGATCGCGTTCCACACATCCGGGCCAAGCTTTTCTTTCCATTCCGTATAGAAACCGGCGGTCTGTAGTTTCTTTTTATAGGAACTAATGTCCTCGACCTTGTTCACCAGCACGCCCTTTTCGGCCATGAAGGTGATGGCATCCGTGTTGAACGTTGCCATATCCTTGCGCACATCCATGCCGGCCTGGTCGAATTCGGCCATCACCAGATCCTGCATGTCCTTGCTGAGCCGACCATACGCACGCGGGTTGATCAGCGTGTACCAGCCGTCCCAAAGATGTGAGGTCAGGGACAAATATTTCTGCACTTCATACAAGCGTGTCGTGCGGGCCAAAGAGGCGGCCCCCTCCTGCCCGTCGACCACGCCGGTCTGCAGCGCCGTATAAAGTTCGGCGAAGTTCATCGACGCCGGGGCAGCGCCGATCGCCTTCCAGCAACTGACTTGGATCGGGCTGGGTGGGGCGCGCAGTTTCAGCCCCTGCACATCATCGACGGTGTGGATCGGCAACTTGTTGTTGGTGATATGATGGAAGCCGTCATCGAGGATTTTGTTGGTCGTCAGATAGCCGGCCTTTTTCAGATCTTCGCGCAGCAATTCGCCCAACTTGCCATCGGCGGCGGCCCAGACCTCGGTGTAGTTTTTGAAAGCGAACGGCATGCTGAGCGCCGAGGTCAGAGGCGCGCCGGTGGCGCTGATGACGTTGGACAGCACCATCATCTGCACGCCGCCGATGCGCACCTGGGTGAAGGTGTCGATATCCGTGCCCAATTGCCCGGAGTGGAAGACGGTGATTTCAAACTTGCCGTTGGATTTCTGCTTCACTCGCTCCGCCGCTTCCAGGTAGCGGATGGTCGAGGGGTGGATGGCGGGCTGGGCGCTGGTGAACTTCCAGTTGACCTCGGCCGCATGGGCAAAGCGCGGCAGCAGAATGGAAGCGCCGGCAATCGCTACGGCGCGCCGCCTGGTAATGGTCGGCATGTTTGGTCCTCCCTGGTTTTATTGACCGAAAGGATAGGCACGCCGGCGCGACCTTGTCACGCCGAGCGACCGGGCGGACGTATTTTTTCGTGATGCGACGACGCCGGCGAGCGAAACCCGCATTGGCGGCGCCGACAAAAAACCAAGCGGCGAGCGGTCAACAGCCGCCGCGGGCAGCGGAACCGCGGCCGTCGCCGTGGGAAAACCATAGCGACCGTCGCGGCGTGAAAACCATAGCGGCCGTCGCCGCGGGAAAAGTCTCAGCGGCCGTCGCCGCGGGAAAACGAGCCCGCGGCGACGGCCTTGGCCGATCAGTCCGCGGCGCCCTTGGGCAGTTTCTTCTCCACCACGGCCGCGTAGAGTGCGACACCGTAGGGGATCGTTTCGTCATTGAAATCGTATTTGTGATTGTGCAGCGCGGCGCTGTCACCATTGCCCAGGTTGATATGCGCGCCCGGCACCTGCTCCATCATGAAGCTGAAATCCTCCGATCCCATGCCCGGCGGGCCGTCGCGGCGAACATTATCCTCACCGACCAGATCAGCCGCAGCGTCGCCATAGATCACCGCTTCTTCCTCGTTGTTCACCATCGGCGCGAAGATGACGCGGAAATCCAATTCCGCGGTGGCGCCGAAGCCGGCGGCGACGCTTTCGATCAGGCGGCGCATATTGGCTTCGACAAGGTCCATCGTCTCCCGCTTCAGGGCGCGCACGGTGCCAGCCATGGTGGCGTATTGCGGGATCACGTTATAGGCATCGCCGGACTGGATGCGCGTGACGGACAGCACCGCCGTGTCCATCGCGGCGACATTCCGCGCGACGATCGATTGCAGCGCCGTGCCCAGATGGCAGGCAACCAGCACCGGGTCGACGCTGTGCTGCGGATTGGCGCCATGCGCGCCCTTGCCGGTGATGCGGATATCGAAGAAGGCGCCGCCGGCGGCGCGGGCGCTGGGGCCGGTGATGAATTTGCCCACCCCCAGACCAGGGCGGTTGTGCATGCCGTAGACGGCGTTACAGGGAAAGCGCTCGAACAACCCGTCCTTCAGCATTTCCAGCGCGCCGCCCAGACCTTCTTCGGCCGGCTGGAAGATGAAATGGACGGTGCCGTTGAAGTTGCGCGTTTCCGCCAGGTATTTCGCCGCCCCCAGCAGCATGGTGGTGTGGCCGTCATGGCCGCAGGCGTGCATCCGGCCGGGGTTCTGGCTGGCATAGGGAAGATCGGTGGCTTCCAGGATCGGCAGCGCATCCATATCGGCACGCAACCCGACGGAGGACTGGCCGTTGCCATTGCGCAGCACCCCGACGACGCCGGTTTTGCCGACGTTGCGATGCACCTCGATCCCCCATTCCGCCAGTTTGGACGCCACCAGATCGGCGGTCCGGTATTCCTCCAGCCCCAGTTCGGGATGGGCATGGATGTCGCGGCGAATGGCGACGAGTTCGTCCTGATAGGCACGGGCGCGGTCGAGAGCGTACATCGGCGGGTCCTTCCGGCAAGAGACATCGCCGGGTCATACCACGTTCCGCCGATCGGGCCAGAGCGCTCCGCAGAAATCACGGCGCTCGGCCATCCGGCGAAAACGCGCGCCAACCGTTGCCGGCAAAAGCAAAGCACCAAGGCGCTGGAGCATGGCGGTCCGATGCGCGTCGCGGTTGGCCGGATGCGCCGGGTTGGCGCGCCCCGACAGCCGACCGATGCCGGCCGCCGGGATGGCGCTCAGGCCTCCCGGGCCAGTTTCCGCTCGACGATCTCGGCGAACAGCGCCGCCGCATAGGGAATGGCGTCGTCGTTGAAATCGTAGCGATGATTATGCACGGATGCGCTGGGACCGTTGCCGAAATGAACATGCGCACCTGGCACCACCTCCATCATCGCGCCGAAATCCTCGGAAGCCATGGTCGGTGGGGCGTTGCGATGCACCCGCTCCTCCCCCATCACCGCGGCGGCGGCGGCTTCGTAGGCCTCGGCCTGCTGGGGGTCGTTGACCACCGCGGAGAACAGGTTGCGGAAATCGACGCGCGCCTCGGCGCCGAAGCCGGCGGCGACGCTGCTGGCAAGCCTGGTCATATTGGCTTCGATCTTCGTCATCACCGTGCGTTTGAAGGCCCGCACCGTGCCGGCGAGGTTGGCGGTTTCCGGCACCACGTTATAGGCATCGCCGGACTGGATGCGGGTAACGCTGACAACGGCGGCTTCCTGCGCGGGCAGGTTGCGCGAGACGATGGTTTGCAGCGCCGTGGCCAGATGGGCGGCGACCATGACCGGATCGATGCCCTCGTCAGGCCGAGCGCCGTGGGCGCCTTTGCCGGTGATGTGGATGTCGAAGAAGGCGCAGCCGGCGAAGCGTGGGCCGTGGCTGCTGATGACATGCCCGACGTCCAGGCCGGGACTGTTGTGCAGGCCGAAGACGGCGTTGCAGGGAAAGCGCTGGAACAGGCCGTCTTGCAGCATGGCCTCGGCGCCGCCGACACCTTCTTCCCCCGGTTGAAAGATGAAGTTGACGGTGCCATTGAAATTGCGGGTTGCCGCCAGATACTTCGCCGCCCCCAGCAGGATGGTGGTGTGCCCGTCATGGCCGCAGGCATGCATCAGGCCGGGATTTTGGCTCGCCCAGGGCACGCCGGTGGATTCCTGGATCGGCAGCGCATCCATATCGGCGCGCAGCCCGATCGAGGCTTGGCCATTGCCGTTGCGCAGCACGCCGACGACGCCGGTTTTGCCGACGTTGCGATGCACCTCGATCCCCAATTCGGCCAGTTTGGATGCCACAAGATCGGCGGTGCGATATTCTTCCAGCCCGATTTCCGGGTGGGCGTGGATATCACGGCGGATGGCGGTCAGTTCGTCCTGGTAGGCGCGGAACTGATCGAGTTTGCTGGCGGTCATGCGGCGCGTCCTGATCTACGGTCGCCCCCTTATAGCGGAGAGCGCATGGGCCGATCCATCCGGGCCAGATAACCGCGCCAGATAACCTGGCCACGCGCCCATTCGGGCAAAATAACTGGGCCACGCGCCCATTCGGGCAAAATAACTGGGCCACGCGCCCATTCGGGCGACGGTTCGAAGCGGCACAGGCTATCGGACGCGTTTACGACGGAAGGCGATCAGGCCGCCAACGCCGACGCCGAAAAGTGCCAAGGATGCCGGTTCCGGCACAGGATCAGGGTCCAGGGCGGGATCGACGAACAAGGTCTGGTTGACGTAACGCGCGCCGGGTCCGGATCCGATCTGATCGTTGATCACATAGCCGCCATAGTCGATCGTATTGGTCTGCGCGGCCGCCATGAGCAAATCATACGCGGCGGTGAACGCCGCGGCATCGGCGGGATTATTATCCGTCGCGGTGGTGCCGTATTCGACATCCCAGATCGCGGCCTGGATCGCGGCTGCATTGGCCGCCGTGGGGGTGCTTGCCATCAACTGGTTGCCCACGGTGGCCAAATAGCTGATCTCCTGGATCTGCTTTGTCGTCAGCGGATTGGATGTCGCCGCAGAAATCCCTGAATTGTCGTTGGTCAATGGTAGGGAGGCGTAAGTGTAGTTGCCGCCGATATAGATGATATGAAAGACATCGACACACCAGACATCGAGCGTGCCGGTATTCGTCGTCAGCACGATCTGCCCGGCGGCATAGGTGCCGTCAGCGCCGGCCAAGCCGCCCGAGAGCGTGACCGAATCCAGCGCACCCCAGCCCGGATTTGTCTCAACATCGGTGATAGTGATCGTCCCCGCGTGCACGGCCGACGTGCAGACGAGCAGAGTCAACGCGAGAGTCGCGCCAAGAAAATTCTTCATGGGAAATCCCGTGCAGTAAGGGTGCAGCCAGGAAAGTAAAATAAACGCCTACAACAGGTGTTAATAATACGACCAGTCGACAATAAAAGACACAAATATTGACGGTATTAATTCATTTAATATGAACGAAAATAAAATTGATAAATGAAATTCAGAATATCCGAAATAAAACATCCACCGTCTTTTTCGCCACAGCGCCCAACCCCGTGCCGGCAGGACGCGCGGCTGCCCAGCGCGCGGCATTGCTTGGCCGCTGCGGCGCGCCGAGCTCAGCAACGAGAAAACCCCGCGCGCCGCACCATCGAAGGATGCGCCGCGCTGCCGCCACGTCGGTGCGCTACCTGGTCCAGAACACCCGTCCTCGCATTCGGCAGAGCCCGTTCGGCGGCAGGCGGCTCTTGCCACAGCACCCAGGGCGCGGTTGTGTTGGTGCGGGATCAGGAGACGACCGCACGATGTATCTGAATATCTTTGCCGACGGCCAAGCGCCGCTGGATATGACCGGGACCGAGGAGTTCCGCAGCCTGCTGACCAGCGCCGCCGATCTTGGCATTCCGCACCGGCCGGATATTCCCTACGCCTCGCGCAACATCGTGCTACGGCATATGCGCTTTCATTTCCTGGAATGGGGCCGGCCGGATGCCCCCCCTATCGTGCTGCTGCACGGCGGGCACCAATCGGCACATTCCTGGGACCTGGTCAGCCTCTCTCTGGCACAGAACTACCGCGTGCTGGCCTTGGATCAGCGTGGCCACGGCGACAGCGAATGGTCGCGCGACGTCAGCTACGCCAATCACGAAATGTCGTTGGACGCCGAAGCGTTCATCACCGCCCTGGGGCTGCACAAGCCGGTGCTGATCGGTCATTCGATGGGCGGGCGCAATGCGCTGCTGTTGACGCGGCGTAACCAGGCGCTGCTGCGCGCACTGACCGTTGTCGATGTCGGGCCGGAATTGTCGGAGAAAGGGCGTGCGGCAATTGCCGGCTTCGTGCAGGCAGCACAGGAATTCGACGACCTGGAGCATTTCGTGCGCAAGGTGCGCGAATACGATCCGTACCGGCCGCGGGCGCATATCGAACGGACGGTGAAATACAACATGCTGGAACGCGCGGACGGAAAATACATCAGTAAATGCGATTCCACCCCGCGCCGGCTGGGGATCGTCCGTGGCAGCGGCCCGCAGGAGACGATCACACTCGATGATGCCGCCCGCTTCGATCTGCCGGTGCTGCTGATCCGCGGCGCGGAGTCGAACATCCTGGAAGCCGATGCCGCCGAACGCTTTGCCGCTGCCATGCCGCAGGGCCAGTTGGCGACGGTGGAGAAGGCCGGCCACAACGTGCACGGGGCCAATACGCTGGGGTTTCTGGCGGCGTTGACGCCATTCCTGGCACACCACACAGCCTGACCGCTGTCAGGCCCCCTGCTCGGCCGAGGGTTGACTGGGCGGGATGGCCCAGGGGGGCAGCGCGGGGGGCGGCAGCGCGGGGGGGGACAGCACGTCGGGCCGGCAAGCGGGGATGAACCACGCCAGACCGAATGCCGTCTGGTGAATGGCGCGTTCGGCCGGCAGGTGCACGCCATGCAGCAGTGCGGCCATCGCCGCTGCGACGCCCAGCACCGGCAGGCAGCGCATCGGCGGCACGGGACCAGCGAAGCGGCGCAGCGCCGCAGCGCCGATAAGCCCGAGCGCACCGCCGATGGCGACCTCGGGCAGCGTGTGCAGGCCTAACAGCACGCGGGTGGTGCCGATCACCAGTGCCGCAGCCAGGGCAGCGGGCAGAATTGCGGCGGGACGGCGTGAGGCCATCAAGGCCAGCCCGCCGGCAACCACGGCGGCGGCGGCGGTGTGGCCGCTGGGGCTATAAACATGCCAGCGGCCAAAAACCGGCATACAGGACAGGCAGGTGAGTTTCAGCCCCAGGATGGCCAGGAATGTGCCGCCGATCACGGCCAGCCAGACCAGCGCGCCACGGCGCCAGCCTTGCACGGCCAGCATCGCTGCCACCGCCAGGATCAGCGGCAGGATCACAGCCTGGTCGGCAAAATCGGTGACGAACCGCATGGAGCCCCCTTAGCGCAATCCGGTTAAGAATGCGTGCAAAGAGCGCGCGCGCGTATTCACGGCACATTGTGATCGCGCGTATTCACGGCACATTGTGATCGCGCGTATTCACGGCACATTGTGATCGCGCGTATTCACGGCACATTGTGATCGCGCGTATTCACGCGACGCTGCGAGCAAGCCCGGCACTGCACGGCACAGATACGGAATAGCCTGCGCGCCAGACCGCGTGGAGACGCCGCTAACGCCCCTGCCAGACCGGCGTCCGCTTGGTCAGGAACGCGTCCATCCCCTCGCGAAAATCCTGGCTCGTATAGCACATGCGGATCAAATCCTCATCCGGCGGCAGGCTGTCACGCAGGCGGCGCAGCGCCTCTTTCGTCGCGCGCATCGTCAGCGGCGCATGCCCCGCCAGCACGGTTGCCAACTCGCCGGCACGCTCGTTCAGGGCAGCAAGATCGGGCAGGACCTGGCTGACCAGACCGGCCGACAAAGCCTCCTCGGCACTCAACAGGCGGGCGGTGAAGATCATCTCGATCACCCGCGCTGGCCCGATCAAGGCCGACAGGCGCGCCAGATTGGCCATCGACAGGCAGTTGCCCAACGTGCGGGCAATGGGAAATCCGAAGCGCGCATTGGCCGCGGCGATGCGGATGTCACACCCGGCGGCGATGGCCGCACCGCCACCGGTGCAGGCGCCGGCGATGGCGGCGATGGTGGGAACGGGACAGCGTTCCAGGGCACCGATGGTGCGGTCGATCATCGCCTCATACCCGATCGCGTCCTCGGGTCCGGTGAAATCACGGAACTGGTTGATATCCGTGCCGGCGGCGAAGGCTTTTTCCCCCGCGCCAGTGACGATGATGGCGCGCACATCGCCCGGATCGGCGGCGATCTGGGCCAGACGGTCATACATCGCAAACGTCAGAGCATTGCGCGCCTGCGGGCGGTTCAGCGTCACCCGGCCGATGCCGCCTTCGGTGTGATACAGCAGATCCTCGGTCATCGTGTCCCCTTTTGCTTGATCACGTCATGCCGCCGCGCGTTCACCGCTGTGATGGCAGCGCCGAGGCGGCAGCGATCCGGTTTGCCCAACCGGGATACCGATTGAGGAAGCCGGCCAATCCGTCCACGATCGCTCGGCGTTCCGCAGTGCCGGCATGATCCCAATCGGCGACAGGCGTGACGGTGACCACCATCGGTGCGAACCTGGTGCCGAACAGGCTGTCGCGTGCCATCGCCAAGCGCATGGCCAGATTCGGCCGCATCGGCTGGCCATCGACCCAAACCGCCACTGCCGTCTGATAGAACGGATCACTGCTATGCAGCACACGCCACGCGCTGGGCGTGCCATCCGGCGTTGCCAACCACGCTTCTTCCAAGTCCTCGGACTCGGCGCGCTGCACCAAACGCCGGCGTGCCGCCAAAACCGGCGCGGCGGTCACGCCGGGGGCGAACCGCTCCCATGTCAGGTCCATCGTCTGGCCGTCGCAGACCAGGCGCTGGCTGCGTTGATTGGGATAATCCCGGTCGGCCTCTGCCCCGGCGATGGGCGTGCATCCGGCATCGGGCAGGATCATTTCGATCGGCGCAATCGGGGCCGAGGCGATGGCGGTGCTCCGCGACAGATGGGCGGCCACGGCAGGGCCAAAGGCGGCGATGACCAGACCCCCCGATGCGGCCAGAACCATCCGGGCCACCTGAAACGGCACCCGGCCGACGATCCAGGAGTCCCACGCATCGGGCTGATGATAGGGCTGATCATCCTCGCGGAAGGGCAAACCGATGGCGATCAGGATCAAAATCACGATGGAGAAGAAAACCCAGCCATACAGCACATGATCGGCCGCTGCCGCTTGCGCGCTGCCCAGCACATAACCCAACGAGACAATCCCCAGCGCGCGGAACCCGTTGGCGATGATCGGCACCAGGATCGACGCCAGAATGAACAGGCTGCGCCGGACCGGACTGCGATACATCAAGATCGCGTAGAGACAGCCAAAGGCGATCGAGGCGATCAAAAACCGCAGGCCGGCACAAGCCTCGGCAATCAGAAACACACCCTGCGGGATTTCGATCACATAGCCGTCGATATAGGCCGGTATGCCGATGATCTCCAGCCCGACCCGGGTGAAGGCGGTGGTGATGTCCTGCAGCCGCGGCGTCAGAAACTCCCCGAACGGGACGAGGAAATACAGATATAACAACGGGCCCAGCAGACGCCCGTACATCTCCCGCCCCAGAACGGAGAGGAACAGAAGTTGCGCGAAACTGATGGCGACCAGTTGCCGCCCCTCCATCACGCCCAACCGTTCCGCCGCAAGCCACACGACAGCCAACGGCAGACCCAACCACAGTGCTCGGCCTTCCGGACGCGCGCACAGGCCCAGGATATCGCCGCGCCGGTCCCAAACCAAATAAAGGCTGATCGGGATGATCAGGAAACAGTGGTTATAGGCGGTCGAGGCATCCCAGGTGCGAACCGCCGCCAGCACCTCGGCCTGGAAGATGATGGCCCACAGCACCAGCCCGCCGCCAAGCGCCAGCAGCAGCCGCGGCAATTCCCGTTGGGTGATGGCAAGCCGCATGGCGCGGGACGCCGCGCCGGCAGCGTCTTGCGGGCAGTCTGGTGAACCCGGCTCACTCATGGCGTCGCAATCCCGGTGGCGGCGGAAGACAGCATGGTATCGTAGCCCGCCAAGCGGGCGTCCCAGTCATAGTCGGACACGATGCGCCGACGAGCCGCCTGCCCGATGACGGCAGCGGTATCGCCAGGGTATCGTTCCGTGTCGGTTCGGGTATTCCCCGAGGTATTATCTGGCGCGGTCCCTGGGATGCTCCACCGCGTGTTCCCTGTGGTGTCCCCTGGGATGTCCCTTGGCGCGGTCCCTAGGGCGGAGGCGGGCAGAACCGGGGCCAGCGCCGTCTGTTCGGCGGCGGTTGCGATACAGGCGGCGGCGAAGGCCTCGGCCGAATCGGCCAGCAACACCTCCTGCCCCGGCGTTGCGGCGATGCCTTCCAGGGCGTCGGACGTCACGACAACGGGGCGCGCCATGGCCATCGCCTCCAGCACCTTGTTCTGGATACCGCGAGCGATGCGCATCGGTGCAACGGCGGCGGTGGCACGGGCCAGATAGGGGCGGACATCGGCGACGCGGCCGGTCACCGTCACGCCCTCGATCGCCGCGAGGCGCCGCGTCCGGGGGCCTGGATTGGCGCCGACGATGGTGAAACGGGCGCGCGGCAGTGCGGCCCGGACCAGCGGCAGGATCGCGCCGGCGAACCAGGCGACGGCATCTTCGTTCGGCGGATAGTCCATGGTTCCGGTGAAGACGAATTCCGGCGGACCGGCGGGATCGGGGCCGAGCAGATCGGTGGGATCGAAATAGCGGGTATCGACGCCGTTGGCGATGGCGCACACCCGATCCGCATTGGCGGGCACGCGCCGGCGCAGCAAATCAGCCTCGGGTTCCGACACCAGGACGGCGTGATCGCTATCGCGGACGATACGTTCCTCCAGCGCCGCGATCCGGCGCCATTCGCGGCGGTAAACGGCGCGCATCGGCTGGCGGGCAGTTGCCGCCAGTTGGCGCCATTTCTCGGAATCGACATCGACCAGATCGACGATCAGGCGGAAATGCCGGGGCATATGCAGCACATAGGGCGCCATGTTCGACGAGTAGACGAACACGACCTCGGGCCGCACCCTGTCCAGCACGCGATGCACCCAACCGGCCAAGGAGCGCTGGCGGAAATAGGTGACACTCAGCCCCTCGCCGCTGAGCAGACCACCCAGGCAGGCGAGGCGGGCGCGGCGCGGATCGATCGGCACTGCATGCACATCGCGGCAGATCGCCGCCACTGCCGGCACATGGGCCATGTCGGCCGGGTCATCGACCAGGCAGCCAAGGTGAACGTCGAACTGGCGCGCCAGGTGCCGCAGTTGGTGCCAGGCGCGGATTTTTTCGCCCTTGTTCGGCGGGTAGGGCAGACGTTGCGACAGGAAGAGCAAATTGGCCACGCGGCTTAGTCCGGCCGGTCGCGGGTGAGACGGGGCTGGTCCATGACCTAACCCACGCCGCGGACGATGAAGGGGCCAAGCAGATTGGCCAGCGGCAGCGGCAGAGCCTTCCAGGCCTTGATGAACAGCGCGTATTTCGGATTGGCCGGGTTATGATCGGGCCGTTGCACCCCGGGCTTCAGGCGGAACATGTAGTGCAGAGGCTGGTCCGGAAAGCCCCAGTTATGTTTGAACGCAAAGGCCCCGGTTCCCCGCTTGCTGCGGCCGAAATCAAACAATGTGCACCCGCGCTCCGCGGCGTTGCGCATCACCTCCCAATACATGAAATCGTTGGCGGCCAGGGTGCGGGCCGAAGCGATGCCGCCGCCGTAATAGGGTAAGACTTCGTTGCGGAAGTAGAAATTCATCACGGACGCAACCGGTTTTTGTTTGTCGAAAACGGTGACGATATCGGCATCGCTGCCGAACGCATCCATCAACAGGTGGAAGTAGCGCCTGGCGAATACCGGCGTCCCGAGGTTACGGACCGATTCGGCATAGATACGGTGTAGCACGCCGACATCACGATCCGATACCGATGTCAGACCGTTCTGGATCGCTTTACGCACCATCGCCCGTTGCTTGCGCGGAATGGCCTTCATATTGCGGTCGTGATCCGCTTCGATCGGCTTGCGGAAGGTCACATAAAGATCCGGTCCCGACACCCAGCCATCGGGCAAGGCCAACCGATCGCGGCAGCGCAGTTCCAGCCAGGAACAGTCGGACTGATCCAGCATCGCCGCGGCGTGCGCCAGGAGCAGGTGCAGGCTCTGTTCGTCCGCGGCCAGCGGACCGCCATAGACGCAGAACGGGGTCGCGACCAAGCTGCGGCCGAACAACCACGACGCCATGCGCACCAGCGGCAGAACACCGGTGATCACGCCGTCACGCACCGCCATCACATAGTGCGGTTGATGGCCAAAGGCCTGCGCCAGCACTCTGGCCCAGGCGGCGCGATGAAAGAAGGTGCCATCCGGCCTATCGACCACGAACTGGTCCCAGGCGGCCGTGTTGTCGGGCCGCAGCGGCGTGATGGTGAGGGACGTCATGCCGCGGCTGGACCGGATGCGGCGCCGAAAGAGGGACTATCGGGCGGCGTGTTGGGGGGCGGCTCGATCAGTGCGTGCGGACCGTTGGCAGCAATGACATCGCGATAGACATGATCCATCCGGCCCCAGGCGAAATCGCGCAGCAGGCCGCGCAGTGCGGGCTCCATCCGGGCTAGGTTGGTGTAGTGGCGCAGCCGCGACTTCCAACCGGCGCCGGCAATGCGCGGCTGGCCCGGATCGATCTCCCACGGGTGGAAATAGAAAATACCCGGTTGGCGATCCTGCCGGTTCACACGGCGCAGGCCGGCGCGATACAGCGCCGAGGGCAGAAGGCGAAAATAGCCGCCTCCGGAGCATGGCAGATTGCGCCCGGCCAGGCGCACCGTGGTCATGGGAATTTCCACCACCCCATCCGCAACCGGGAAGAACGGCACGCGGGGCGCGTCGGGCATGCCGTACAGGTCGTGGCGGATCGGATTTATGCTGGAACTGTAGCGGTATCCTTCCTGGGCCAGCAGTGGAAAGGCCCAGAGGTTGCTAGAACCGATGGAAAACGTCGCGGCGCGGTAGCCGATCACCGGCACGCCGCCCAGATCCTGCAACAGCGCGCGGGTGCGGGCGATGTCGGCGCGGAAGGCGGCAGGATCCTGGCTGTCGACGCGGGTGTGATCCCAGCCATGCGAGGCAAGTTCGTGCCCCTCTTGCACGATCCGGCGCACCAGGGCGGGGTGGCGCTGTGCAATCCAGCCCAAGCAAAAGCAGGTCGCCTTGACCTGTGCCTCGGCGAACAAATCCAGGACCCGGTTGGTGTTCGCTTCGACGCGCTGTGGAAAATCGTCCCACGTGGCGCGGTCGATTTGCCGAGCGAAGGCTTGCACTTGGAAGTAGTCTTCAACGTCCACCGTCATGGCGTTTGTCGGAGGGACGTTGGCGAGGGTCATGATTTCGATGCCAGATTTGCTTCCAGCAGGTCGATGACGCGTTGAAATGCCTGCTGCTGGTGCAGCGAGGTGCGCTCCAGCATCTCGATACGGCGCATCAGGTCTTCCGACGACTCGGCCAGACCCGGCGCAGGCTGCGGTGGATCGGCCTCCGGCTGGCGCCAGCCCAGATCGCGGTCCAGTTCCTCGGCGGTGGCATTCACCATGGCCTCGGTGATGGTGTGCGCTTCCTCAAGCGCGCCTAGCAGCAATACCCGCGCGCATAGCGTGTTGATGCGCCGAGGGATACCGCCCGCATGGGCATAGACAGCGGTAAACGCGGCATCGTCCCAGACCGGGTCGCTGCTCCAGCCTGCGGTGCGCAGCCGATGCTCGATATAAAGCCGGGTTTCCGCATCGGTCAGCGGCCCCAGGTGGTAGGAGGCCAGCACGCGCTGGCGCAACTGCTCGACGTCTTTACTCGCCAAGATGGGACGGAATTGCGGCTGGCCCAAAAGCAATGTCTGCAACGACGCCTTGCCGTCGACGGTGATGTTGGAGAGCATGCGCAATTCCTCCATCGCCGCGAGGGAGAGGTTCTGCACTTCATCGATCACCAGCAGACATCGCTTGCCGGCGGCGCGGTGGCTGCGCACCATTTGTTCGAACAGATGCAGCAAGGTGGCCTTATCGACTTGATTGTCCGCGCGGGTGGCTTCGCTGATGCCAAAATTGGCCAGGGCCAAACGGAACAGATCCTCGCCGGAAACCTGCGTCGTGACCACGCGTGAGATGATGAAGGTATTGCGATCCAACTGGCGCCAGAGCTGTTCCACCAGGGTCGTCTTGCCGGCACCGACTTCGCCGGTGATGACGATGAAGCCTTCCTCTTGGGACAGACCGTACACCAGGTGCGCGATCGCGCGGCTATGCCCACTGGAGCCGAAGAAGAAGCGGCTGTCTGGTGTCAGGAGAAACGGTTGCGCCGTAAAATTATAATATTTGTCGAACATGACAGCCCGATCAGAATCTTTTCGTGAAGCCGACCATGAACAGGCTCTGCGCCACATTATTGGTCGAAAGCTGGGAAATCCGGTCAAAGAAAGAATAGCTGACATTGACACTGAGTGTCTCGGTCATTTCATAGGTCCAGCCCAGACGGGCTGCGTAGGAGTCATAATTCCCCTGGTATGCAATGCCGGAACCCATCCGCTTCTGTTGGTTGACCGATGCCGAGGCAAAGAGGTTCATGTCCGGCTCTAGCGCATGGATCCAGTTGGCATAGAGCGTCGCGCCCTGGGTCGGCACGCCGGGATTGCCGGCGCCGACGGTGCTTTGCCGGGTCAGCAGCATGTTCAGCGACAGCACATCGCGATCCAGCGATGTGGTCGTCCCGAGACTAAGGACATCACTGCGGAAAACCGCTTCCTGCTGGGCCTGGGTATTGACGACGTAGATAGGCTGCGTATCGGCAGCGTTGACGAACTGACCGGTCGCGTTGGTGTGAACGCCGTTGAACTGGCTTTGCAGATACTCAAGCTGCGTGCCCAGCAACGTGTCGTAGCTGAAATTAAGGCTCGTGCGCCCGGTCAGCGCATAGGTCGCATAGCCGTTGAAGTTCGTTTCACCGTTCCAATGGCCATAGAGAAGGGTGACCTGACTATCCGGATTGGGCGTCCAGATAGCACCGATGCGCCACGTCACATCGTCGATATTGTTGCCGCCGGCGTTACCACTATAGGTGATGTTCTCGTGGCCGAGGCTGAATGTCAGCGTCGTCTCCCGATCCAGCATGTAGGCCAGTTGGTTGTTCACAACGATGCGGGACGATGTCGACGTGCTCGATTGCGCCAAGGTTTCGCCGGTAAATCCGTTTACGAACCCGGCTGCGGTATTTGTCTGGTAGCGTGCCAGATCAAAGCTGACCGTATCCTGGAACTGGCCCGCCAGTTCGCCCGTCGTGAACGTGCCGGTCAGATCATTGGTGAGGCTGTTCTGCCCCCCACCGCCCAGTGGACGGAACCCGACGGCGGTAAAGCCTGACAGCGGGTTAGAGCGCGCGTCGCTCAACGTATAGGTCAGTTGCCCGACACCGTAATCGCCGATCTCCTTCGTCAGCCGTGGCCTGATGGTGAAGGCGGAGGTCTGCGCCTCATTTTGTCGGTTCGTCTCTTGGCCGCCGGCGCCATTGCCGTAGAAACCATAGAGATTATTGGCCGAGGCACCGACATTGCCGATGCCGCCATATCCGCCATAGATGCTGTTGACGCCGGAGAACGCCGACAGATCGACGAACAGCAGATCAGGCTCCAGCGTCACGGTGGCGAGCGCATTCAGTTGATCTGTCAATGCGTTCAGCGAACTCGTGTTGGCATAAAGGGTAAAGGCCGGTGCGAAGGTTGCCGTGAGTTGCAGGCGCGGCATATCCGCCGCGGTCTGAAATCCAGGCGCAATAAAGCTGATCAAATCTGCTCTGCGCGGTGAGCGGACTTGGTAGACGTTGTCGGTCGCTTCTTCGCCGACGGTGATCATCGGCACGAAAACCCAACCACCGCCAACCGGTGCCTGAACACCATTCGCCAATTGCAACTGATGCAAAAGATCACGTGTCTCGGTCGTGGTCAGATCGCGGAGCGGCGTGATGTCATTGGCACCGCTTGCTGGCGACAGGCTCCCGCCACCACTGCCCCCCCCCCCACTGCCCCCCGCCCCACTGGCACTGCTCCCGCCGCCGGGCGCGTCCAAACCGAAATCGCTGTCGGCGAGGGCCGGCACGGCGGACGCCATCAGCATCACCGTGGCAAAGACCGCCGGGACACCCCAGCGCGGCATGCGCGAGCGGGCGGCGGAACGGCCGAAAACGACCGCAGAGCGGAATGATTGGTGGAAGGTCCGCCCGACGCGCTTCATGCTGTCCGCCGGTTCCGCCTCAGGACGAGTAGTAGGACGAATACGCACCAAACGTGTAGCGCGAGGAGATCTGCTGCTTGTTCAGCACCAGCGTGATGGTGGGACACGCCTGGATCAGATCCAAAGAAGCCTCGATTTCATCGCGCTGGGTGCGTTCAGCCTCCACCACGAACATGATCTGACCGACGACTTGCGACAACACCGCGGGGTCGGAGGTCGACAGGCAGGGCGGCGCATCCAGGATCAACAAACGGTCGGCATAGCGGCGGCCGAGGCTTTGGATCAGGCGCGACATCTCCTTGGTTGAAAACAATTCCGCGCTGCGCTCTCGCTCCCGCCCGATGGGCAGGATCGACAGACGTTCGATCGGGGTTTTTACGATCATCGGTGCCGGGTCGAGCTTTGGATTGGCCGCCAGATCGAGCAGGCCGCGCGACTGCGCCAGACCCAGGCTATAGCAGATGGAGTCGCGCTTGCTATCGGCGTCCATCAGCAACACGTGGTGATCGCCCTGTCGCGCAATACTGCCCGCCAGGTTGGTGGACATGAAGCTTTTGCCCTCGCCGGGGCGCGCGCTGGTCACCAGCAGGAGATTTGAGAAGCCAGGCTCTGCCCCCGGCCCGAAGGCGGAGCGGAGGATCTGGCGTTGCACCAGACGGAATTCCTCGGAAATGCGCGTGCGGGTGCGGGACCAATCGACCATCCCCGCGCGTTCCAGCGCCACGGCGTCCACCGTGTCGATCGCGCGTTGCGCCGCCCCCTGAAGCACCGTTTCCGCTGCATTGGGCGTGGTATTGATGGCCGGGGCCGGCAATGCGGACGCGGTGATCCCTGGCACGGGATTGACGATGGGGGACGATTGCGCGCCGGCTGCCGCGGGCGACGGCGCGAACAATGAGGACCGGCGCTCTTTTGCAGATGTGCCAGCCGCGCCGTCGCTGGCGAGGCCATCACCCGGCACCGTCTGCGCCATATCGGGCGTCCCAGGGGGCGTCCCAGGGGGCGTCTCAGGGGGCGTC
>Ga0164296_1002060_pt1 | contig 20387 bp, 14 predicted proteins | sample GEODES057metaG_FD_113533 | JGI IMG/M metagenome (GOLD analysis project Ga0164296, IMG submission 113533) | Dystrophic lake water microbial communities from Trout Bog Lake, Wisconsin, USA - GEODES057 metaG | ecosystem: Environmental > Aquatic > Freshwater > Lake | place: USA: Trout Bog Lake...
CAATATGAAAAGACAGATGCCAAAGCAGAATACTTCTCTGTATCGGAACAAGGCTTAAAGTTTTTGGTAAACCTAACAGATTATTTGGATACGGGCTTGTTTTTGGACCATCGCATTACACGTCAGATGGTTAGGAATGAATGTGAAGGCAAGCGGGTATTGAATTTATTCGCTTACACCGGTTCATTTTCGGTGTATGCGGCCGCAGGAAAGGCGGCATCCGTAACAACAGTGGATTTATCCAAAACTTATCTCACTTGGGCAGAACAAAACATGGAATTGAATGGATTAAAAGATGACACTATCCACCATTTTATCCATGCTGATGTAAAGCAATACTTAAAAACCTTGCAACCAAATAGCTTTGACTTAGTGATAATGGATCCCCCCACATTCAGTAATAGTAAAAGAATGAAGGACTTTTTGGATATACAAAGGGACCACGTGGAGTTGTTGAATGATGTGCTTGCAGCAACATCAAAGGGAGGGATTATTTATTTCAGTACCAATTATACCAAATTTATTTTGGATAAAGAAGCAATTAAAGCCACTTCTATAAAAGATATTACAAGGGCAACAACACCTTTTGATTTTGAAGGGAAACTGAAAAGAAGCTGCTACTTAGTTAGTAGATAGTAGATATGAGTTAGTAGATAGTAGATATTACTTAGCATTAATAACTACTATCTAATATCTTCTATCTACTATCTAAAATTCATAACTTCTTTCAACAAGGCATATCCTTACTTTATAGCTTTCATACCACTTTGTTCTACCAAGTTGTTGTGCCACTAAATGATCGGAATTTTGTTTCCATTGTTTGATTGCTTCCAAGCTTTCCCAATAAGAAACGGTGATACCAATTTCTTGCCTTGCACTTTCAATGCCTAAGAATCCGGGTTGTTCTTTTGCAAGTTCTACCATTCTTTCAGCCATAGAATCATAGCCTTCTGCCTTTTCTTTTTTAATGGAGGTAAATATGACTGCGTAGTAAGGAGGGAGCATAGCTATGAATTATGAGTTATAAGTTATGAGTTATGAGTGCAAAGTAAAAAGTTTAAAAGGCTAACAACACATAATTCATAACTCATATCTCATAACTAGAAATAGAGTTGCACCATTTGTATCCAGTATTGTGCTTTATGGGCTTCGCCTTTCCAGATAAAATATTTGTGTGGTATCTCTTTGTTCAGAAGCTGTTGGTGAAGCAGGTTGTTGTTCTCTAAAAAAGCATCATCTTCGCCAATGGCTATTGTAATATCCAACTTTCTGAGGAGTTCCAAACTATGGGGATTGTGGATGTGTGGTAAATATTTAGTCGGCGTGTGGCCATAAATATGATCGTCTGTGTAGCCGTCAAACAAATCATTGAAGTAAGACAATTGCAATGATAAATCATACCTTCCACTCATAGAAACTACCTTGGAAAACAAAAGTGGATACCTAAAAGCAATATTAACCGCGTGGTAACCACCGAGGCTACAACCTGCGGATATAAAATTCGGATTGCTATTTTTGCTTCGGATAAAAGGTAAAATTTCTTGGAGGATATATTGTTCGAAATGACCATGCTGAATAATCCTTTCGGCTGGAGAGATTGATTTGTTGTAAAAACTTTGTTGGTCGGAACTTTCTATGCAGTACAGCTGTATTTCGCCAGCCAATAATTTATCCTTTAAAGCTTCCACAATTTTCCAGTCTTCGTAGTCATAAAACCTTGCAGTGCGAGTGGGGAAGAAGATAACTGGCTTGCCTGCCGAACCAAATACAAGCAGTTCCATATCCCTTTGTAAATGTTGGCTGAACCATTTGTAATACTCCCTTTTGTAGCCCAATGGGGTTATCGACGAGGATAAAGCTGTATACATAAGCTATAAATATTTTAGCGTAAACTAATGCCATGCTCTTTAAAAAAATCCAAAATTGTTGTTGTCCATACTTCATAACCCTTCTCGTTCATGTGCAAACCTTCCGATTGAAACATTGACCTGTCCGGATATCTATTTGCATCTAGCATCTTGTCAAAGATATTTATAAAGAAAACATGTTCATCCATTTTCTTTATCTCAGAAGAAATAATCTTATTGGTAAATCTTATTTGTTCAATGATATTGAAACGCCTGATACTTGGTTTTACTGATATATATACCAATGGGATGTTGCCAAATCGCTTGCGCACTTCAACTACCATCTGTTGAAAGAATATCAATACTTCTTCCGGGTGTCTTCCATCCCCAAGGTCATTGTCACCAGCATAAAGCACAAATATATCTGGGTTAAGACCTGCCATCAATCTTTCAAAATAAACAATACATGCTGCTAAAGTGCTTCCTCCAAAGCCCATATTCAATGGCTTATATTCTTTAAAATCTTCGTATAAACTATCCCAAAGCCTGATAGATGAGCTGCCATAAAATAGTGTTTTAGGGTTTTCAACTAGTTCTTTTCGTTCTTCAACTTGTTTTACATCGGGTTCGTACCAAAACATAAGCAATTTCTCTTTTGTAGAGCGACAAATGTAACCGTATATGTTTTAAAAACGACAACCTGACTTTAATAACAAATCAATGTGTAAAAATAGTGTTGTAGCCAATTTAATAAGCACATTGGATAAATGGTAATAATTAATTAATCTGTAAAGACCATTAATCATGTTCTCGTTGATGATTAACATCGTCGTTGGTTATTACTTTTTCGCTCTTTTTGATATCGCTATTTAGATAACCAAACTTATATCTAAACGTAATATTCAACCTTCTGGCGTATTGATAAAAGTAATTGTATTGATTGAAAGTTGCAGTTGTTGTGTAGAAATCTATCTTTCTGTATTTTGCATAAGGATCCATGGCATAGATCGAAATGCTCGCTTTTTTCTTCATTATATCTTTCGAAGCTCCCATCCCAAAGAAAAAATAGTGGTTGTCCAAGCCTTGCAATAGCACATACCTGCTTTCGTAGCCAATATTCATGCTTGCATGAAAATCATGAGGAAAGTTATAATTTGAACCTATAAAAACATGCTCTTGATACCCACTCTGATTATAAAACCCCCCATTGTAAGCGCCCTTTAGCCACACATGACTGACAATCCCATTCATGTTGAAACTAAAGTCTTTGGTGATTGGATAATTTGAGTTTATGTTTAGGCTAAGAGTCTTGTTTCCGCCCACGTTTTGGTAGGTGGTCTGCGCAATGGTATCCATGTTTACGCTTGTAATATTTTCTATTGTGTTGTTGGCAAAAGAATAGGAGAGCCCTATGGAGGTGTTCCCCTTTTTGAAATAACTATAATTTATTTCGAACGAATGATTAAGTACCGGCTGTAGATTGGGGTTGCCCATACTTATTACTTGTGGATTTGATTTATTTATAAATGGGTTCAATTGCCATATACCAGGTCGTTCTATTCGTTCGGTATAACCAATGTTTACACTGTTGTTGCCTTTAAATTTTCGTTGAAATGAAATGGAAGGTATCAGGTTATTATAGTTTTCGTTTATGAATGAATCAATAGAAGAAAAGCCTGCGTTTACGGTGGTGCGCTCCAATCGTACACCTGCTTTTGCAACAAATTTATCTAGCTTCAATTCATAGGAATTATAAATACTGAACACATTTTGTTGATACGTAAAGTTATTGGTTTGGGATGAATCGGGGATGTAATCATTTGCGGTTTGATTATAATCATTGTAGTTATAATCGCTGTAATTGTTTCTAAGGATTGCTTTTGCCCCTGCTTCTATTGTCAATTTCTTTATTGGATGAACATAGTCCAACTGAATAGTATGTTCTTTAGTACCAGAATTATTGTTCTGGATATAGTTTGGCAACGTATCATTGAAACGTTCGGTATAGTTTCCATTTGTAGCATTGGTACTGCCCTCTACATGGTATCTATAGGATGCCGTCAACATTTGTTCCTTATTGCGTTTAAATCCTAGTTGATAATTGATACCTATATCCCCGCCCTGATATTTATTTTTTATGGTATTGGATAGCCCATAAGATTGTTGCAAAACCATTGCACTATCGTAGGAAAACTGTGTATTGTTCTGATCGCTAATCCATTGATAGCCATTTGCATTCGCCGTCAATAGGTTTAGGCTATCAATCGTATAGCTTACTTCAATGCTTGCATAAGGGTTTTTATTCTTTTCTATGGTTGTGCCTTGTTGCCACAAATAGCTATTAAAGGGGCTAGTAATATTGTTGGTATAGCCATTGTTAACTGTCTGTTTGTTGGGTATTTGCACGCCGATATAGCCACTCATTCCAAACTTTCCTTGCTTTACGGTACCATTAAAGTTGAAACGGGGGCCATAGATTGAATTGTATTGCAGGCTCACGTTGCCATTATATCCATCGCCAATTTTCTTTTTTGTAATGATATTTATGATGCCCGCCAGCCCTTCTGCATCATATTTTGCAGGTGGCGTGGTTATTATTTCAATGCGCAGGATGTTGCTAGCAGGCATTGCCTTGAATATGTCGGAAGGGTTTTGCGCAATCAGTGCCGAAGGTTGCCCATTGATTAATATTTTGTAACTATCACTTCCCTTCAGCATTATTTTATCTGTCGCATCCACAGACACAAGCGGCACTTTGCGTAGCATATCCAACACGCTTGTCCCACTGTTTTCGGGGTCGGCTTGCACGTCGTAGCTTATCCTGTCTACTTCTTGGGTGATTAGTGGCTTTTTTACGGTGCTAGTTACCACTACTTCATTTATGCCAGCAGTGGCAGGTGCAAGTGTAATGGTGCCGGCATCAATGACAGATTCGCCATATGAGAGGAGGGGTATTGTTTTTAGTTGAAACCCTACCGATACTACTTGCAGCAAGTATTGTTTGCTTTGCAATCCATCAAATTCAAAGCTTCCATTTTCTTTGGAGAATGTATTCTTTATTAGTTTATTATTCTTTTTATCCAATAAAGAGATGGTGGCAAATGCCAACGGCTTATTTTTTATTGAATCGATAATGCTGCCCTTTATAATGGATTTAATTGAAGGGACTTGCCCATGCACAATACAAATTGTGCATAAAAAGGATGTACATACTAGTAAAGTTTTCATCACTTTGGTTATTTGGAAGATAACAATCTTCATTAATTGGAAAAACTTATTTGGAAACCGATTGATGCAAACATAATATATTTAGTTAAAAAACAAGAAAAAGTATTTAGTGATTAGGGCTTAGTAAGAGCTTATGTTTTGAAGACGAATCTTTGAAACAGCCTCTCTCATAATTTTAAAAACTTACAATATTTAATGACCAACTCTGTTTTTTATCTATAAAAGCAAGAGTTTCTAGTAAATCTTCATGTTTTTCTAAAAACACGCAATAGTTTGTTGAAAAAAAGCAGGATTCGCCTTTTTGATACCAGTTTTGTAAACCATACTACAGGAAGAGAGGATGTGTTGCAGGAATTATAAGGTTAAATCTGACTTTAAATAAATATTATACTATCCAATTAAAACAAATCCCTACCTTCATCCTTCAAAACATTTCCTTATCAATAAACAGAAGTCGAATGAAACAATTATCCAAACTATTGATTGCGGTATTCTTATTTACTGCCATCATTCCCACAAAAGTTATATGCACTTATGATGTAATGGTTATTAGTTATTAGTTATCAGTAACCACTAACAACTAATAACTAACAACTATACAGTATGTTTGCAGCCAATACTTTGTGTGTTTTCTATGCTTGTTTGGCGGAGATATAAATGAAGTCCCAATTTTTTAACCTAATTATGCAGCGTGTATCGAAATAAAATTTATCAGAACGCTATTTTGTCCCCTTTAGGGATGTCTAAGAAAACACTATTTGGTAGTCTGCTTTTACTTGGCTCATTGTTCTTGTCTGTCAATGGTTTTTCGCAGATAAGTTACTTACCCTATTCTTATCAGTTTTATCAGAAGCTAAATACCGAAACGTACAATTCCCCTACCAGTTTCCATACTTCTCTGAAGCCATATATCATTACAAATACGGGTGTGTTGAAACATAAGTACGATTCGTTGATGACACCCAATCCTGCCGATACCACAAAAGGGATTATTTATCAGCTATGGTTCAATAGGAATTTGTTGCAAGAGGAAACCAAGGACTATACTATTTTTCTGGATGTAATACCCGATTTTCAGGAAGGGCATGAGTTCAATGAAAAAGTTAGCACTTGGATAAACACTCGTGGCGTGCAAATGGGCGGGACGGTAGGCAAGAATTTCTTTTTCTACAGTAGCCTTTATGAGAACCAGGCAAGGTTTGCCAACTATGAAATCAAGTACATAGGTGCAATTTCTTTTGTGCCAGGTCAAGCTTATGACAGGGACTCAATCAAAAGCGACTGGGCTTATGCAACTGCATTGTTGGGTTATAAAATAAACAAGAATATAAATATTCAAATGGGCGAAGACAAAACCTTTATTGGTGATGGTTATAGGTCGGTGCTGTTATCAGACTTTGCAGCACCCTATCCGTTGCTGCGTTTGAATGCTAACTTGTGCAAGAATGTTCAGTATACCGCCATGTGGGCATATTTGGAAGATCAATTTGCAAAACAATTTGATGTATATGGTAATTACAGACGTAAATGGGCAGCTTTTCATTATGTAGATTGGAATATTACCCCAAAAGCTTCTCTAGGGTTCTTCAATGCACTGATAGCAGAAGAGGCAAACGATAAAGGCGTTGGTCATGGGTTTGATTTTAATTATATAAACCCGCTTTATTTTACTGCGTCTTTACAACCTTCCGGTACTGCCGCATCCGACCATACACTGCTTGGATTGAATGGAAAATATGACATCTTACATAAAACAACTGTTTATGGCCAACTACTTATCGACCAAACATCGCAAGTAAGCTTTGGCAAAAGGAATGCCTGGCAATTGGGATTGCGAGGCTCTGATTTGTTTACATTGAATAGATTGAACTATCTTTTTGAGTACAATAAAGCTACACCTTACACATACTCCAATCAGAACCCCATTGTGAACTATACACAGTTCAGTGAACCACTTGCACATCCTTTTGGGGCAAACTTTAAAGAGTTTGTTACCTTGTTGAATTATTCTATAAAAAGGTTCGATTTCCAGTGGGAACTGGATTATGCAAGCTATGGACTTAATATGAATAATTTGAATTATGGAAGTGATATCAGGGAATCTAACAATGTAAATGTACCGAATACTTATGCCAATGGGCAAGGGCTTGCCACTACTTTGCATTATACGGAGGGGGTTATTGCGTATCTGCTCAATCCGAAATACAACTTACGAATTGAAGCCAGTGCATTGCTGCGTGAAGAAAAGAATGCACAGACAACAACCAAAACAACCCAGATTTCATTTGGATTGAGGGGTAGCTTCAGGAATCTGTACCACGATTTTTAATTTTTACATTACTACTTCGCATGAACAATAATAATATAAATATTTTCAGACAGTACTGGTTGATAGGTGCAATAGCATTATTAATTATCAGTAATAATGTGGTGGCACAGTCTGAGTATCAGCCATACTCTTTTCAATTCGATCAGAATTACAACCAATACCTTTATTCAACCAAGACAAGGGAACATACTGTATTGAAACCGCTTTTAATGTGGGATTCATTGATAAAAAGCAATTATGATTCAGCGGTTGGTAATCATAAACTTTATTGGACAAGTGGAAGATTCTATAATGAACATTTGATTGATAGTAAAGGAAAGAATTCCACTTTTTATGCTGATGTATTACCTGATATATCAAGGGGAATAAATTTAGCGGGGGGGCAGGGCACTAGTATCAATTCTTTAGGTGTGCAGTTAGGGGGTACAGTTTCTAGCAAGTTCTCTTATTATGCTTCCGTTTATGGAAACAATGAAACTTTTCCCAACTATCTATCTACTTACATTCAGCAAACAGGCATAATACCTGGGCAATCATCAGTGGGGGATAGTACAGGGAAGAATAATTATAGCTGGGCTTATATTACAGCATTGGCGTCTTATACCCCCAATAAATACTTAAATATATCTGTGGGAAGGGATAAGAACTTTATTGGTGATGGGTATCGTTCTTTGTTATTGTCCGATTATGCCTCGCCATATCTCTTCTTTAAGCTCACTGCAACGTTGGGCAACTTGAGGTTTATGTCTATGTGGACTTACATGAATGATCCTGCTTCTACTTCTCAATTTGGGATTGATAGAAAGAAATTTGGGGTATTTCATTTCATAGATTGGAACGTAAACAATAGAATGTCTATTGGATTATTTGAAAATGTAATTGGCTATTATACAGATGATAATGGTGCGAAGCGTCCGTTTGATTTCTATTATTTAAATCCTTTGATAGTCATGAAACCAATAAACAACTCAAGTAACGACCCCGACAAATCATTGTTGGGACTGAATTTTAAGTATAAGCTTTGCAGCCACCTGACTTACTATTTCCAATTTGCATTGAACGAATTTAATTCTAAAGATTTATTTCCAAATGATGGCAGCTATACCAATAAATATGGGTATCAGCTTGGATTTAGGGGCAATGAATTATTTAATATAAAAGGACTGAGTTATTTGGTTGAATCTAATAATGTTCGTCCGTTTACTTACTCAGCTAGGTCTGCAATTGAAAATTATTCTGATAATGGCGAAGCATTGGCACATCCTTGGGGTGCAAATTTTAGGGAAGTAGTGGGACTATTTAATTACCATCACAACAGGTGGAACTTTAGCTTGGAAGCTGATTATGGCAAGTACGGTTTGGATAGTAGTAATTTCAATTTTGGTAGAGATATCTTTAAGTCGTATACTACTTATACCAAAAAGTATGGCAATGATATTGGGCAGGGGCTTGGAACTACCATGGTTTATGTAGAAAGTAAAGCTGCATATATATTGAATCCTAAATACAATTTGCGGTTAGAAATAGGAATATTACTAAGGACTGACAAGAACTATGTATTTGATGATAAAACAAGTTTATTGACCATTGGGCTAAGAAGTTCGTTCCGTAATTTATACACAGATATTGTTAGTTATAAAACCCATTAAGCAAAATATCGGGAACTAAAAGACATGTTTTAAACACATTTATCGCCTATTAGCAACAATGTGTTTAAATACATAAATACAAATGTTATATTTTTTTTATCATTGCAGATAATTGAATGAATTATGGCAAAGAAAGTAGTTAGTGTTTATGGCGATATTTCTATAAAATCCCCTTTCAATAGCGACCAACTGATTATTGAGATAAGTAATTATCACATAGCTTGCTTGGTGAAGTTATCGATAGGTGGTGAGCTTTCTGCTGTTGAAGTGTATAGTTTCAACAGTAATGAGGAAGAGTGGTACGATATATTTCAAGACATCAGGTCTAGATCCAAAATATTAAACAGGGGATTCATCGATACCCGTGTATATTTCAACTTGCCTGAAACAGTGTTGATACCAACTGAATTGTTCAAAGAATCTACAGCTTCCGAATATCTTCAATTAATACATGGTGATATCATCAACCAAGTAATCAAAACAGAAACTGTTGACGTGACCCCGGGAATAACTATTGCTACTAAAATTAAAAGGGGACTTGTTGATGCGGTTAATAGCAACCTCATGATGATTACCATTCACAATAGCTACAAGGTTTTTATCGAGAATCTTATGAATCCGAAAAGGGCTTACAACCATTCGCTATTAAAGGCACAGTTATACAATGGTGAAATACTGATAGGATTGGTTTATAACAGTCAATTGTTGATTGCTCAATTATATACGCAGACTACTTCCGAAGATATCTTGTATCATTTGTTGAATGTGCTTCAGCAATATAACCTCAAGGCAGAAGAAACAATATTGGAACTTTCTGGCAATATCGAAATCAAAACGCCGTTGTACGAGAACCTAAAGAAGGTTTTCCCAAGAATAACATTTGATAATCCTAGTGACGACTTAATTGTGTTGCACGAGTTTACAAAATATCCCAAACACTTTTTGTCTCCTTATCTCCAATTGACATAAAGAGAGTCGTAAGTGGTAAGTTGTACATATTTAATACTTACCACTTATAACTTATAACTCATAACTTGGCTTCTAATGAGAATTATCTCAGGTAAATATGGTGGGCGCAAGATTAATCCTCCTGCCAATATGCCACACACGCGTCCCACAACGGATATTGCCAAAGAGGGATTGTTTAATATTTTACAACACCGTATTGATTTTGAAGATGCCAAGACGTTGGATTTGTTTGGTGGTACGGGCTGCATTAGTTACGAGCTTGCTTCGAGGGGGGCGGGTTCGTTGACCATTGTAGAAAAGGATACCATCATGCAGGCATTTATAAAGAAGAATATTGAATTATTAAAGATAGAAAATGCCAAAGTAATCCAGATAGATGTATTTAGCTACCTGAATACATGCACCGAAACCTTCGACTTTATCTTTGCTGGACCTCCTTACGCTTTGAATACGATTGATGAGATACCAAAGATTATTGTTTCTAAGAACTTGATTGCCCCCGAAGGTTTTTTTGTGTTGGAACATACCCCACGCAATGATTACACTTCTTTTGCGGGATTTAGTTTCCAAAGGAATTATGGAACTACTGTATTTTCATTCTTTGAAAGAATTATAAAATGATTTTTATAACTGGAATCGGAACGGGCATTGGAAAAACAGTTGTAAGTGCAATTGTAACTGAGGCATTGCAAGCTGATTATTGGAAACCCATTCAAGCTGGTTTTGAAGAAGGTACAGATTCCGAGTTGGTTAAATCATTGATTTCAAATACAAAAACGACTATCCATCCCGAACTTTATAAATTGAAAATGCCTGCATCACCGCACATCGCTGCAAGGGCGGAGGGGATAGATATTAATTTAAATGAAATCGTGAATCGTGAATCGGAAATCGCTAGTAACTTGCGATTCACGATTCACGACTCACGACTTTTATCTTCCGATTTCCGATTGCTTCTCGAAGGTGCCGGTGGCATCATGGTTCCATTGAATGAAAAAGAATTTGTGATTGATTTGATTGAACAGTTGAAGGCAAAAGTGATATTAGTTAGCCGTAATTATCTGGGTAGCATCAATCATTCATTATTAACAGCTTCTATTTGCAAACAAAGGGGGATTGATGTGATTGGTTGGATTTTTAATGACCAATATTTGGATTATGAAAATGAGATAGTTGAATGGAGCGGCTATCCCAAGATTGCTTCGATACCTTTTATAGAAAAAGTAGATAGTGCATTCGTGTTGGAACAAGCAGTTATGCTTAAAGAAGCTTTAGCTTTTGCAACGAAAGCTTAAGCTTCCGCGATAAAAGCTTAAGCTTCCGCGATAAAAGCTTAAGCTTCCGCGATAAAAGCTTAAGCTTCCGCGATAAAAGCTTAAGCTTCTGCGATAAAAGCTTAAGCTTCTGCGATAAAAGCTTAAGCTTCTGTGATAAAAGCTTAAGCTTCTGCGATAAAAGCTTAAGCTTCCGTGATAAAAGCTTAAGCTTCTGTGATAAAAGGGAAAGCTATTAAAGAAGATTATTGACCAATTTAGGTTATGACAAAGAAAGACTTAAGGATATTTTATAAGCAAAAGCGGCTTGAGATCTCTTCGAAAGAGAAGTTGAAGCTGGATGATTTGCTTTTGTTGCAATTACAGACATTCAATTTTGAAGGAGTAAAAACATTGCTAACCTATTGGCCTATCGCAAACATGGCAGAACCTAATACGCATCTTTTTTCGGGTTATCTAAGACATTTTGTACCCCATTTGCAAATTGCTTATCCCGTTTCTGATTTTCAAAATCATACAATGAGGGCTGTTTTGATAGATGAAGACACTGTTTATACAACCAACAGCTTCGGCGTTACGGAGCCTAAAGAAGGAAATTTCATTAGTCCCATTGATTTGGATTTGATTTTTGTTCCCAATCTGATTTGTGATAAACAAGGTTTTAGGGTAGGCTACGGCAAGGGTTTTTATGATAAATATTTATCGCAATGCAGTGAAGAGGTCACTTTGATAGGATTTAATTACTTTGCTCCAATTGAATTAATTGATGATACTGATGATTTTGACATACCTTTAAATTATTGTATCACGCCCGATGATGTATATGAGTTTTAAAAACCTCATTAATTGATAGACACAAGTATTTTGCATGAATCTGAATAACGTTTTCCTGAAGTCTTTTCGAGTGGTTTTATTGCCATTTGCACTTGTTTATGGCGGTGCGGTCATTATCAGGAATTTTCTGTATAATAAGAATTACCTTAAATCAGTCCCTTTTAATTTTCCCTTGATTTGTGTTGGAAATATAGCAATTGGTGGCACGGGTAAATCGCCGATGGTGGAATATCTGATAGATTTATTGCACCCACAGTTTAAGATTGCGACGTTAAGCAGGGGGTATAAACGCAAAACAACAGGCTATTTATTAGCCAATGAAAAATCTACCGCATTGGATATTGGCGATGAATCAATGCAATTTCATAATAAATACCCAGATGTTGCCGTAGCGGTTGGAGAGGAAAGGTTGGTAGGTATCCCACAATTACTGCAAGACAAACCAGATTTGGATGCGATTATTTTGGATGATGCGTTTCAACACAGGGATATAAAACCAGGACTGAATATTGTCCTCACAGAATATAGCAACCTTTATGCGCATGATTTCTTTTTTCCTACGGGCGATTTAAGGGATCAACGGACTTCTGCTAATCGAGCAGAAATAATAGTGATTACTAAATGTCCGCCAGATTTGTGGGAGGATAATAAGCAGAAACTGTTGCGATTGATAAAGCCATTGCCGCATCAAAAGGTATTTTTTACCACCATCAACTATGGAATCCCGTATCATATTGTGGATAAAACCCACCGAGCAATCAAGAATACTGATGAGATTTTATTGGTTTGCGGTATCGCTAATCCAAGACCTATCAAAGAATATTTACTTAAACATGCATACACCTATTATCAGAAGAATTATAGCGACCATCACATCTTTTCAATTGATGATTTGAGGGACATAAAGGAACGCTATGAAAATATTGATGCCCCTGAAAAGTTTGTATTGACAACAGAGAAAGATGCGGTGAGATTAGTGAAGTTTGCAGACGAGTTGGCGCAAATCCCAATTTATGTTTTACCTATCAAGCACAAATTCCTTTTTAACGAAGGAGAAGAATTTAATAAGTTGGTAATATCTTTTATCAATAGCATTTCTAAACCCTCACACAATGAGCAAGAATAACGGAAGTAAGAAAAAGAACAAGACAACCAAGCATACCCACATACAAAATACAGTGAAGGGTGTGTTGGAAATTACTCGTAGTGGCATTGGCTATGTGTTGATAGAAGATAAAAGTGGCGATGTGCTGGTGCGACCAGGAGACTTCAATACCGCACTGAACGGCGATACAGTCAGGGTTAAGATTGTGAAAGAAAACTTGGCAAGTAAACGCAAGGAAGGAAGAATTACTGAAGTGATTACCCGTAAGCAAAACGAGTTTATTGGGCATATTCAACTCTCTACCAACTTCGCTTTTTTTGTGCCTGACACCGATAAGCCAATGCCCGATTTGTTTATCCCTTTGGATAAATTGAAGGGTGCCAAGAACAAAGACAAGGTTGTTGCAAGATTGGTTGACTGGGGCAAAGACGATAAGAAACCTGTTGGAGAAGTGATCAGTGTATTGTTGGCAGAGGATGAAAACGATGCTGCCATGAAAGAGATATTGGCGGAGGCTGGTTTCCCCCTTTCTTTCAATGATACAGTGATGGAAGAAGCACTTCGTTTGCCAGATGTTATCAGTAGTGCTGAAATAAAGAAGCGCAAAGATTGCAGGGAGATATTGACTTTTACCATTGACCCCGTTGATGCAAAGGATTTTGACGATGCACTTTCTATCCGGAAACTCAAGAATGGCAACTACGAAATAGGCGTTCATATTGCAGATGTCAGTCATTATGTAGAACCCGAAACTGCTTTGGATGAAGAGGCATATAAGCGGGCAACGTCTGTTTATTTACCCGATAGGGTCAATCCTATGCTGCCCGAAAGGATTTCCAATGAGTTGTGTTCATTGCGCCCCAATGAAGATAAATGTACTTTTTCTGCTATCTTTCAATTGACCACAAAAGGCGAGATAAAACAATATTGGTTGGGTAAAACCATTATCCATTCAAACCAGCGCTTTACTTACGAGGACGTTCAGGAAACAATAGAAAAGGGAGAAGGTATTTACAAAGAAGAAATATTTGTGCTGAATGATATAGCCAAACAGTTAAGGAAGGAACGCTTTAAACATGGCGCCATCAATTTCTCCTCCACAGAAGTAAGATTTAAGTTGGATGAAAAAGGGAAACCAATAGGCATAGTTGTAAAAGAAAGCAAGGAAGCCCATCAACTGATTGAAGAGTTTATGTTGCTTGCCAATAGAACGGTTGCAGAAAATGTGTTTAAAACAGAAGTAAATAATAAACCCATTCCTTTTCCTTATCGTATCCACGACCAACCAGATGAGAAGAAACTGCAACCTTTTATTGAGTATGCAAAACGTTATGGGCATCAGTTCAATACTTCTTCCCCTGAAAAGATTGCAGAGAGCTTCAATCAAATGCTTGCCGATGTTCATGGAAAACCAGAGCAACACATGTTGGAACAATTAGGTATCCGTACCATGGCTAAAGCTGCTTATGCCACCAAAGATATTGGGCATTACGGACTTGCTTTTGAACATTATTGTCATTTTACTTCCCCAATCCGCCGTTATCCCGATGTGTTGGTGCATAGGGTTTTGGAAAGTGTTTTGGCAGGAAAGCCCATCATTGACAAGAAGATGGATGAGAAATGCAAACACACCAGCGAGCGCGAACGTGCAGCGATGGAGTGCGAACGTGCGGGCAATAAATACAAGCAGGTTGAGTTTATGAAAGCCTATATAGGGCAAGACTTTGAAGGGGTAATCAGCGGTGTGGCAAGCTTTGGTTTTTTTGTAGAAACGGTGGAACACAAATGCGAAGGAATGGTAAGCATCATTAGCCTAAGTGATGTGGATGAATTCTTTTTGGTAGAAGGAGATTATAGCCTTGCTGGTAAACGCAGCGGACGCAAGTTTAAAATGGGAGATAAAGTTTGGATAAAAGTTATCTCTGCCAACCTTGATAAACGCCAATTGGATTATGCTTGGGTAAACAAAGGAAGTAACGATGATGTGGAAACAGAAAAACTATTTGAAGAACGAAAAGTAGTTAAGAAGAGGAATCCAAAACCGAGGAAATAACATGCAGCTTTCGATTGTTTAGTATCAAATTGAGGTATAAATAGAATTGTAAATGGGAGGCCGTGTAATATCAGGCCTCCTAGCCTTTTGGCAAGGTAAACCAAAACCTAGAGCCTTCATTTACCTTGCTTTCAACTCCAATAGTCCCATTGTTTTTCTCAACAAAGTCCTTACAAAGAAGTAGTCCCAAACCGGTACCCATTTCTTTGTTTGTGCCTATGGTGGTGAATCTTTCTTTAGATTGGAATACTTTATGGATGTTCTCTGGCGCAATACCAACGCCAGTATCTGCAACACTTATCTCTATATAATCTTCAAATTGCTTTGATGTTACTGTTATCTTACCATTTGCATTGCAAAACTTAATAGAATTACCCACCAGATTCCTCAATACTAAATCAATCATGTTTTTATCAGCATATACAAATGTATTTAATGGTATTTCACTGGTCAATTCTAGCTTTTTGTCCAGCGTTTGCCGTTCAAAAAGCGATACTTGCGTTTGTGCCAACTCATTTATATCAAAATTACTGCTAATAATTGTTGCCCCTGTCAGTTGCGACTTTGACCAATGCAATAGGTTATCAACCAACTCTGAAGTGGTGCTTACACTATTCAAAAGGCTAGGGACAACTCTCTGAAATTTTTCTACAGTTATGGTTCCCGCTGCCAATAGATTCAAAATGCCTTTTAAAGTTGCTAATGGGGCACGCAAATCGTGAGAAATGATGGTAAATAATCTGTCTTTTATGTTACTCAACTGTTCTATATGATCAGATTGACTCTTTATTTGTTCATTGGTCCAAATCAGTTCCTGATTTTGTTTAATAATTTCTTTTTGTTGGTTATTCACTTCCTCATAAGCCTGCTCAATTTTTTTATTCGCAAGGCGGAGTTTGTTCCTAGAATAAAAAATAAACACCAATATACAAATCACCAACAATAGCGTCCCAAAAATGACAATATTTATTACGGATTGCTCTTTCAATTCTGCATCTTCTTGCTTTTTGGCAGCCTTCATCAATGCAACATCTTCATCTCTTTTCTCATATTCATACTCCTGAAGTATATTGTTGTTTCGGGCAGATTGTGTGCTGTCTTTGGTTGCAACATAAAGGTTTCTGTACTTTAATGCCTCCTCATATTTCTTTTGATTTTCAAGTATTTGGCTTAATAAATTATAAGCGTCAATTAGGTTTTCTTTTATGTCGGTTTGTTTGGCTAAGCCCAAAGCTTTGTTTGCAAATATTACCGCTTCGGCCATGTTTCTTTTAGCAAAATCTATCTTTGCAAGTATCAAATAGTTATCTGCAAGTGTATATAAATTAGTTGTGCGTTCAGCTACTTCAATAGACTTTAAAGTGTACTTTTTTGCATGAGCAAAATCTTTTTTTAGTAGATAAGCCTCGGCAGCATTGTCATATAAATATCCCAACCAAGGATTATCTAGCTTTACACTCAGCCGTCTTCCTCTTTCCACATAGTACAGTGCCTTGTCAGGCTGTTTGGTTTTGTAGTATGCATCAGACAGATCCAAGTCGCACTCGCAAAGTCCTTTCGCATCATGTAACATCGTGTAAAAACCTTCTGCGGATAAGTAATATTCTATGGCCAACTTCTCATTTCCTATATCCGAATACGAAATGCCAAGTGACAATTCCAAAGAAGCAATGTCGGATAGGTTGTTTATTTGTTTAGCTATTTTAAACCCCTCGTTCAAATACTGAATGTCATCAGCTATGTTCCCAATGCGGTCATATCCATTGCCAATCACGTTGTACACCTGCACTTCCCGGTGTTTATCATTAATATTATGAGCAATTTTTAAGGCTGTTTTTCCATAAACAATTGCTTTTTCAGGAGCCATATCTATCAAAGGATTTGAAATCTCTAATAGTATGTCTATTTTGACGGTGTCACTGGTGGCTTTATCAAATTCTTTCAAACAACTGTCTATAACCCTTTGCTGTGAAAAGGAAATTGTCAATTGAAATAATAAAAGTATGGTTAATACCTGCTTCATCCGAACAATTTTATCTGCTTTCACTAAGATTTGTATCAATATCAAATTATAACTAAATAGTCGATAGGTGTAGTGGGTAAAGGTAAGATTATTACAAAATTATAAGGTGAGATTGGTTAGGTTATTTTAATTTTCTCGATGTTTTTTGTAGTGATATTCAATTGTTACGTTGTTAGATTACATGTAACTGTACAATTAGTGCTTTAATTTTGTTTATTCTTTTAAGATAAATACTTTAAAATCATTTCGTTTTATACCCTCATCTACCTAAAAAGTTGTTCAATTGCCCAATATCTATGTTCAAATGCCCGAAATCTATGTTCAATTGCCCAATTCCCATGTTCTTTTGCCCCAAAAGAGTGTATTTTAGTGTAAAAAGGTGTGTCTTTTACGCAAAATGTTACCATTTATGCCCAAATCATCAAGATTTTGGGCATTTGAACATAGATATTGGGCAATTGAACAACTTTTTTGGGCATATGACAGTAAATCTGGGCAAATGAACACAACTTTTGGGTAAAAGAACAACCGTTTTAAACAAATGATAAGCCCTTTTGGATAAAAGAACAAGAAATTTGGGGTGATGAAGATTAATCAATGAATAATTAAACCAATAAATTGTTGGAAATACAAGCGGAAGGAATCTTTATACTTGGATAACCTATTTACAAGTGAACAATACGGATTATTGGTTGAAAATAGTACATATAAGTGCCGTTGGGTACAAAATATTGGTAGTAATTTTATTGATAGAGGAATGTAAAGTCCCTTTTGGGACGACATATTGGTAAATAAAATTGATTTTTTGAGCAACAATTACACTGATAGGGATACCATGTTGTACCTATGGCACTTTAAATTGTTGATTTGTGAGTTACTACCAATATTTTGTGACTAAAGGCACTTGTACCCCTCTATTCTAAAGTAAAATTAGCATGAATATTTCAAAATCCTACTCATCTACATCCTTCGTTTTGCGTAATAATTTTGTTATCAATTGATAATCAGAAATAGTCCAATTAAAGAAATCTTTCATGGAATAATCGGTTTCTAATTTGAAGAAAGCATAAACACAATAGCCCAAATTGATGGTATAACCGATGCTGCTGATGATGGCCGCCGCCGCAATGCCATATTTATTGGTAAAAATACTGTTGCAAACAACCACAAACAAGAGGGCAGCCGATGCGCCAATTACATCCACAATCAATCGATTCTTCCCTCCGAAATAAGCCGAAAAAAGCGTGAGAATTGCCAGTGAAAGGATGCCCGGAAGCAGCAATAAGAAAGGTAAATTCATCAGGTGGAAGGTACTTCCGAACACTGCACTGAAAACGAATTGTCCGAAGCAGATGTCGAGGATAATGATTACTATAAATAGTTGTATCAATAACCTCGATATGACCAAAATGCTCTTGATAGCAGCCTTTTTGTTGGAATCACCAGCTATTTGTGGCAATATTACACTCGCTAGTATTTGTGGAACGATGAGAAGCATCTGCCCCATCTTGGAAGCCTGGATATAGTTGCCGAGTTCGGCTGCGTTACGATAATGTTCCACAAACCAGAAGTCTATCCGGCAAACTAAAAAGTAAATAAAGTTGGCGATAAACGAGATAAGCGAATACCGAAACAGTTGTTGCAACTGAGGATAGGAAAGCAGTTGAAAAGAAAATAAGACCTTGTTTTTGATGAAAAATAACAGGGTAATTATAACTCCCTGAACGGTAAAAAAGATGAAATAGGCATCTATTATGGTGTGGGTTGCAATGTGGTTTCGCTGGGCGTAGATGATGTAAAACGAAAGGATATAATTTAATATCCCCAATGTAAAACCAGATATGAAGAAGTCCTTCTGGGCATAAAACAACCCAGCAAAGATGTTTGCAAGCACGATACCGATGGCGTAATATTCGCCATATTCAATAGAAATTTGCAGGGATACGTTATGGATTGGGTAGTAGGTAAAATAAAGTTGGTAAAGAGGGATAAGAATAAGGCTGACCAATACCGTAAACGCTATTCCGAACCATGACAAAGCCGCAACTGTACCCTTTTTGCTAGCTAAAAAGAAGATAAAGGCACTGTCAATGTTCAAACTACCCACCAAAACAGCTAGAGAAAAGAAGTTGGTAAGGAAATAGACCCACCCCGCACCCGCAGCCTGCAATGAGCGACTAAGAACGATATTTAGAAATATTACAGCACTAAATTGAAAGCCCCGCCAGATAAGTCCTTGCTGTAATATCTTCTCAAATTTCATTTTATTGCCTTAATTACACAAATATTCGCCGTGAAAGTAAAGGATACTTGGCTGTTTTATGTCCCCAATCTAATATCTAATAACTAATATCTACTATCTCATAACTGGCTCTCCGCCCATTGCCCCAACGCCAATCTATTTACGGGCAATTGATTCCCATTTGCATCCATAATCTGTTGTTTAATAAGCCACTCTTCAAACTCAGGCGCAGGGCGAAGACCAAGTACTTTCCGAACAAACAAAGCATCATGGAACGACGTGGATTGATAATTGAGCATGATGTCATCTGCACCTGGAACGCCCATAATAAAGTTGCAACCAGCCGCTCCAAGCAACAATAATAGGTTGTCCATATCATCTTGGTCTGCCTCTGCATGGTTGGTGTAGCAAATATCAACGCCCATTGGTAACCCTAAAAGCTTGGCGCAGCAATGGTCTTCGAGGGCAGCACGTGTTATCTGTTTTCCGTCAAACAAATACTCTGGACCAATGAATCCAACCACCGTATTCACCAAAAAAGGGTTGAAATGCCTCGCCACAGCATACGCCCTAGCCTCGCAAGTCTGTTGATCCACACCACAATGTGCATTGGCAGACAAACTACTCCCTTGCCCCGTTTCAAAATACATCACATTGTTGCCAACTGTACCTCTATTTAACGACAAAGCTGCTTCGTGCGCCTCTTTTAATAAGGAAAGATTGATTCCAAAGCTGCTATTTGTTAGTTCTGTACCGCCGATGGACTGAAATACAAGGTCAACAGGCACATTTTGCCGTATCAATTGCAAAGTTGTGGTTACATGAGCCAAAACG
>Ga0164296_1002061_pt1 | contig 20382 bp, 17 predicted proteins | sample GEODES057metaG_FD_113533 | JGI IMG/M metagenome (GOLD analysis project Ga0164296, IMG submission 113533) | Dystrophic lake water microbial communities from Trout Bog Lake, Wisconsin, USA - GEODES057 metaG | ecosystem: Environmental > Aquatic > Freshwater > Lake | place: USA: Trout Bog Lake...
CCGCACGCGGGAGGTGCATGACGCGATCCGACGCCGCTGCCTCTATCACTGGGTCGATTATCCCGACCTTGCGCGCGAACGCGCGATCCTGGATGCCAAAGTGCCGGGCGTGCCGGCGCAACTAGCCAAGCAAGTGGTTGATTTCGTCCAACGCCTGCGCGGCGAGGAATTGTTCAAACTGCCCGGTGTCGCCGAGACCATCGATTGGGCGCAGGCGCTGACCTATCTGAACAAGACCGAACTGACTGCCGGCGACGTCGATGACACGCTGGGCGTGCTTCTAAAATATCAGGATGACATCGCCAAGATACGCGGCGCCGAGGCGGCGCGCCTGATCGGTGAGGCCCCGCGCGCCTGACGCCATTCGGCGTCGTCTTCAACGCGCCCCCGCCCTTCGACGCCGCCTTCAACGCTGCCTGATGCCGCTCGGCGTCGTCTTCAACGCGCCGACGCCATTCGGCGCCGCCTTCAAGGCGTCCACGGTGTTCGGCGCCTTTTTTGAAGGCTGCCCACGCCGAACGGCGTCGTGTTCAACCTGCCCTCGCCGTTTGACGCAGTCTTCAACGCGCCCACGCTGAACGGCGGCGTCTTCAAGCCGACCTACCGCTAGTCGGCGACTTGAAGCCGACCCGCCGCTAGTTGGCGTCTTCCCGCAGGAGACTCTCTTCCTCTCGATCCGCCAGCGCCATCTGGCCACCCGGCGCGGTCGCGAATAAATCTTCGACATCCGCTGCCGTCATCGACAGCGCGCCGCCATGTTCGGCATTCATCACACTGGCGACGATGGCGCGCTTCTTGTCCTTCAGCGCCTCCATCTTCTCCTCGATGCTGCCCAGCGTCACCAAGCGGTGCACGAACACTTTCTTCGTCTGGCCGATGCGATAGGCGCGGTCGGTGGCCTGGTCTTCCACCGCCGGGTTCCACCACGGATCATAGTGGATCACGGTATCCGCCGCGGTCAGGTTCAGGCCGACGCCGCCGGCTTTCAGGCTGATCAGAAAAAGCGGCACCTCGCCGGCCTGGAACTGGCGCACCGGCGCGCCGCGATCGCGCGTATCGCCGGTCAGCGTGACATAGCGCACGCCCTCTTCCTTCAACCGTTCCTCGATCAGCGCCAGCATTTCGGTGAATTGGGAAAACACCAAGACGCGCCGGCCTTCGGCGAACATCACCTCCAGCATTTCCATCAGGCGGTCCAACTTGGCCGATCCGGCCTTGGTGCGGCTGACCGTCTTCAATTTCAGCAGGCGCGGATCGCAGCAAGCCTGGCGCATTTTCAGCAGCGCATCCAGCACCACGATACCGGACCGCGCCACGCCCTTGGCTTCGATCGCCGCCTTCACGCGCGCATGCATGGAAAGCCGGATCGCCTCGTAAACGGCGCGCTGGGTGGTTTCCATCTCGATCCGCTCGGTGATTTCCACCTTCGGCGGCAATTCCGTCGCGACCTCTTCTTTCGTGCGCCGCAGCAGGAAGGGGCGGATGCGACGGGTCAACTGCTCCTGCCGCTCCTCATCGCCGTTCTTTTCGATCGGCGTGCGGTAGCGGTTGCGGAACGATCCCTGGCCGCCCAGAAACCCGGGGGCGAGGAAGTCGAACAGCGACCATAATTCGCCCAGATGGTTCTGCAGCGGCGTGCCGGACAGGCACAGGCGTTGGTGCGCGCGCAGGCGCAGCGCCTGGCGCGTCGCCTCGGCCTGCGGGTTTTTGATCGACTGCGCCTCATCCAGGATGACCACGTGCCAGTCCTGTTTGATCAGGATTTCGTGATCGCGTGACAGCAGCGGATAGGTCGACAGCACGATGTCATGCGACGGGACCAGCCGCATGCTTTGCTTGCGCCGAGGCCCGTGCAGCGCCAGCACGGTCAGGTTGGGGGTGAAGCGCTGCGCCTCGGCCGTCCAGTTCGGGATCAGGCTGGTCGGGCAGATGATCAGGCAGGGCTTGGTCATCCGGCCCGCGGCTTTTTCGATCGCCAGGTGCGCCAGCGTCTGCACCGTCTTGCCCAGGCCCATGTCGTCCGCCAGCACCCCGCCCAGGCCGGCGGCGGCGAGGAATTGCAGCCAATTCACCCCTTGCTGCTGATAGGGCCGCAGCGTCGCGGTGAACGACGCCGGCAACTTCGCTTCGGGGATACCGCCCGATTCCCGCAGCATCCGCCCCAGATCGCGCAACGCATCCCCGCCGCGCCAGATCAGGCCGGTGCGCGCTTCCAACTCGGCCAGTTCGGCGGCATGCAGGCGAGAAAATCCGATCTTCTCGGCGTCTTCGTCGATCCCGCCGGAAGACCAGAGTTCCAGCAAGGCCAACAGCGTCGGCCGGATGCGCGCCATCGGCAGCGACAATATCCGCCCGTCGGGCAGCGGCAGAATCAGCGGTTTGCTGTCCGGCTGTTCCGCCAGCAACGCGGCCTCAGGCCGAGCGAGGAGCTTCAGAAGGGGCGGGACGAGATCGACGCGCTGGCCGTCGATCTGCACACCCAGGTTCAGTTCCAGCCAATCGATGCCCGAGCCTTCGACCAGTTCGGCATCGATGTCGGCATCGGCGGTGACGATCTGCAGCGGGAAGTCGCTGTCGATATCCACGATCCAGCCGGCGGCGCGCAGGCGCGGGACGTCATGCATGACGAAATCGAGCCACCCATGGCCGGCGGCTCCGGTTTCGCGCAGCGAAAAATCATCCGTGTGGGCGTGCTGGAAATGCACCGGCACCAGATCATTCACCGGCAGAAAGCCAAGCGTGCGCAGCGTTTCGTTGGCCTCGTTCTCGGACCCGAGGTCGCGCACCACGTCGTATCTGTGGCCGTTGCGCAGGGTGATTTTCGGCAGCGGCGTGATGCTGCGTGGCAGGCCGATATCGCCATATTGATAGACCAGGCGCGCCAGCGGCACGGCGAACAATCCCGCGCGCAGCGATCTGGCCGAACCGCGCCCACCGGTCGGGTCCATCGGCAGCGCCCCGTTGATCAGCCGCAAATGCGGGCGCATCGGTGCCTGCACCAGTTCCGCCGGTTTGCTCTCGGCCTCTCCGGTGTCCGGTGCGGCATGGTGCTTCGCCCCCGATGCGCGCTTGGCCAATTGCGCCCGCACCTCACGGGCCGAGTCGGCCGATAACGGCGGCGCATCCAACAGCCGGCGGACGACGCGTTCCGGAATATCGAACGACACGGGGCCGACGATGGCGTTGACGGCGTCCGCGTACCACGGGGCGGGCAGGCGGATCGGGGTCAGCCCGTCATCGACCGAGATCGTGGCCTGCTGCGTGCCGTCCGGCCGAGCGACCCAGCCGATCTGACCGGCACGCTCCGGCCCCTCTTTCACCACGGCCCCTTCGGCGCTTGCCCAGCGGGCGCGCCCGGTCGCCAGGATCCGCCGCAGCGTGCTGTCCGCATCCTCCGCACCGCGCGCCTGCGCGCCGATGCCGCGGCGGGCCAGGGTGGTCAGGATGGCGATGTCGGACGGGCGCAGATACTGCGCCGGTGAGCTCACCTGCTGCGGCGCGTAGCGGCGGATGCTGCCGGCGCTGTTATCCTTGCGCAGGGTGACCGTCATCGGGTCGATCACCAGATGGCCCAGACCGGCGGACGTCGTTTCGACGCTCAGCACATAATAGATCCGCGTGCGGATGCGGGGCGGATAGGCCTCGGCCGGATCGTCCGCGGCGTCGAGGACGGACATAGCGGCCGCGTCGTCGCCGGCGTGGCTGATTGCGGCATCGGCCGAGGCTTTGCCACCGCGGCCGGCGGCTTGCTGCGGCACCGGGCCGCGCCGCCGCGCCGCAGCCCCACCCGTGGCCGCCTGACCACCCGAGCGGACCAACGCCACTTCCCGGCGATGCGCGGCGATTGCCACCGCGGCGACATGCTTGCACTGGCTGCGCGCCGGGCAGGAGCAGACACCGACGATGCGCAAGCCGCCCTCCGGCAGGCGGGCGACGCGGAGGTTCTGCACATACGGATCCGGCTGGGTGTCCTGCGTCGTCGCGCTGATCACCGACCCGCCCCCGGAAATCTGCAACTCCTGCACCCGCCCGCGCTGTTCATACGCTCGGCCGGCCGACAGGTTCGCCGGCGCGAAGCACCGCTTGATGTCGGCTTCGCGGATCAACAATGTCGAGTCGATGTCAGCGGAAATGGGCACGATTTGCATATACAGAACTTGATCACGCAGGACGAGTCACGTCGGCGAACAGGGCGAAAGCCCGCCGTTTGAGAGAGCGGTTCCCCGGAATCCGAAGTCTCGCATGAATGGCACGATGCGTGTGCGTTGTCGAATTTTTGTATCGTTTCAAGTTTGGCGCAAACCGTCCGAGCGTGATTTGCGCTGCATCATGCGGCCCGATGTGTTTTTGCCGTCCGTTCGTTCCGCCGCCGCCCCAGTCGGCCATTCACGCCAGTCACTCACGCCCGTAACTCACGCCCCCACTCACCCCCGCCATTCACGCCCGTCATTCACGCCCGTACCTCACGCCCCTCACTCACTCCCGTTCGGCCCATCGGTCATCCACCGTGGTGGAGTCCTGCGTTTCCGATGGCGTGATAAGATAGTCACTGCAAGGCCAAGGCGGTGTTTCCCCTGTATTTCAGTGGTGGCAAGCGGCGCTCTTGGTTTACAGAACGCGTCATGACCGAAACGAATCCAACGGCGCCACCGGGCGGCATGGCGCGGCCCTTGGCCGGATGGCGCTTGTTGCTCTACGCCATTCTGCCTGTGCTCTTTGTCATCGGCGTGGGGCTGCGGCTGAACGCGACGCGCCTGCGTGATGGCCAGGCGATCGATGGCGATACCTATATGCGCCTACTGCAACTGCGCGAGTCGCTGGCGGCGGGACATCTGCTCAATATCATGCCGCGCGACGCCTCGGGTGCGGGGTTTGTGCTGCACTGGTCGCATTTGTTCGATGCCATCCTGTGGCTGGCAGCGCTGCCTTTGCGGCTTTTCCTGCCATACGATCAGGCGGTGATGCTGGTGGCGCAGATCACGGGGCCGGTCGAAATCGCCGGATTTGCCGTGGCGGTCACCTGGGCAGCCTCGCCTTTCGTCAGCCGTGAATTGCTCTGGCTGGTCGCCATCCTGGCCACATTGCCGACGGCCACCTTCAGCTACGGCCTGCCGGGCATTGCGCATCACCATATCGTGGCGCTGATCCTGGCGGTTCTGGCGATCGGTCAGGCGACCCGCGTGCTGACCGATCAGGGGCCGGAGCCGTCGCGGCGCCCCGGCTATGCCGGCTGGGTGATCGGCTGCGCCACCGGCATCGGCGTCTGGTTCACGCCGGAAACGCTGCCGCTGACTGTGTCCGCCTTCGGCCTCCTCTACGTCGGATGGCTCACCATGCCGCTTCCCGCTGACATGGGTCCCTCTGGCATGAGGCCCTCTGGCATGAGGCCCTCTGGCATGAGCCCCTCTGGCATGAGCCCCTCTGGCATGAGCCCCTCTGGCCGGGTTGCCGTCGCCCTGCGGGATGCGGGTTTCGGCTTCCTGGCGATCGTCACGTTCGCGCTGATCATCGACCCGCCGGCGGGCGGGTTCGGCGCGCTCGACGTCGATCGGGTCTCGGCATTGTTTCTAGGCGTGGCGCTTGTCGCCGCGATGATGGGCGTCGGCGTCGTGCGGATCGATCGCCGCGTCTCTTGCCGCAGCCGCCGCCTGACCTTCTCCTTGGCCTGGCTGTTTGGCCTGACGGCGATATGGCTGGCGTGCGCCCTTGCCTGGCTGCGGGTTTTCACCGGTGAGCAATTCGGTCCCTATCAGGCCCTGGGGTCCACCGAGTTGCGCGTCATGCACGCCGTGATTTCCGAATTGCAGCCAATCCGCGATGTGCGCGCCGTGCTCGCCCATCTGTTTCCGGGCATCGTCGGCGTTGTCGCGCTGGCCGTTCTGGCGGTCATGCACCGCTCTGTGCTGTTGGCGGCGGCGGCGCTGATGGGGGGCGTTGCGCTGGGGTTTGCCGCCACGGCGATCCGCTTCGTGCCCTACCCGGCGACGCTGGGTGCGGTGATGCTGCTGGTGGTTCTCACACGGATCGTCCAGGCCAGACCGCTCTGGCCCGAATGGCGGCGTGCGGCGCTGCGGATTGCCGCGATCCTGGTGTTCGTCGTTGTCCCGTTCGGTGCCCTGGTACTGGAGATGAAGCAGCGGACGACCGAGGCGCAGGCCGGAACCTTTCCCACCTGCAGCGTCACGCATCTGGGCCCGATGCTCGCCCCCTATGCCGAGCAGGTGGTGCTGAGCAATGTCAACGATGTGCCGGAACTTCTCTATCGCACGCAGATTGCCACCGTCGGCTCCTTATACATGCGCAACGCCGCCCCCTTCGGCCGCCTGCGCGATGCCTGGCGCAGCCTTCCCGCCGCATCGGTGCCCGATCCGATCACGGCGGCGGGCATCCGCTATGTCCTATTCTGCCCGACGTCCGAGCGGTCGGCGCTGGTCGCCGATCTGCCGCCCGAGACCTTGCTGGACCGGCTGGGCAAGGGGGACATTCCGGCGTGGTTGCACGAGATCGCGCGCGACGCCGATAGCGGCAATGTTCTCTATGCCGTGGTGGCGCCGAGGGATTGAGCGCCGATCAGCCCGCCGCCAGGGTTCGCATCGCCGCCGTCCGCTCGAACAGCCGCAGCAGCAACCGCACTGCCAGCCCGCGCGGTGAGGCGAGGGTGGGATCACGCGATAGCAGCACCGCGGCATCGCGATGGGCCATGTGCAGCAGGTGCTCATGCTCGTCTGCATTGGCCAGACGGTAGCCGGGCATCCCGGCTTGACGCGTGCCCAGCGCATCGCCGCCGCCGCGCAGGCGGTAATCCTCATCCGCGATCAGGAAGCCGTCTTCGGTATCGCGCAGCAGCGTCAGGCGGCGGCGTGCGGTCTCCGGCACCCAGTCCTCGTGCAGTAGCAGGCAGAAACTCTGCGCGGCGCCGCGGCCGACGCGGCCGCGCAACTGGTGCAACTGTGCCAGGCCGAAGCGTTCGGCGTGTTCGATCACCATCACGCTGGCCTGCGGCACATCGACGCCGACCTCCACGACGGTGGTGGCGACCAGCAGCCGTGTCTTGCCGGCGGCGAAATCGGCCAGGGCGGCGTCGCGCACCTCCGGCGCTTGCTGGCCATGTGCCAAGCCGACGCGATCGCCGAAATGGCCGAGCAGATCGGCAAAGCGGGCGGTTGCTGCGGCGAGGTCGATGGCTTCGGATTCGGCGACCAGCGGGCAGACCCAATAGACCTGACCACCCTCATCCAGCTTGCGTGCGATCGCCGCCAGCACCGTCGGCAATGTGCTCAGCCGATGCAGCGTGGTGCGGATCGGCAGGCGTCCGGCGGGTTTTTCCGTCAGGTGGCTGACATCCATCTCGCCCCATTGGGTCAGCAGCAGGGTGCGTGGAATGGGCGTGGCGGTCATCACCAGCACGTCCGTCCGCTCCCCCTTTGCCCCCAGGGTCAGGCGTTGATTGACGCCGAAACGGTGCTGCTCATCGATCACTGCCAGTGCTAGATTGCGGTATTCGACCGCGTCTTGAAACAGCGCGTGGGTGCCGACGACGATCGGCACCGAGCCATCCTTCATGCCGCGCAGGATAAGCGTGCGCTCCTTGCCTTTCACCGATCCGGTCAGCAGTGCGACCGGCACCGGGCAGAGGCGTGACAAGGTGCGGTGATGCTGCTTGGCCAGCACCTCGGTCGGGGCCATCAGCGCCGCCTGTTGGCCGGCTTCCACCGCGCGCAGCATCGCCAGCGTCGCCACCAGCGTCTTGCCGGCGCCGACATCGCCTTGCAGCAGGCGCAACATGCGCCGCGGCGATGCCAGGTCGGCATCGATTTCGCGCAGCGCCGTGACTTGTGATCCGGTCAAGGGGTAGCCGAAGCGGCGCAATGCCTCATCGCGCAGGCGCGAATCGCCCTCCAGCGGCTGGCCGGCGCGCGCGCGCACCCGGCCGCGGATCAGTGCCGTCGCGACCTGCCCGGCCAGCAACTCGTCATAGGCCAGGCGGGCGCGGTTGCGGGGTTCGGGTGCGGACCCGGCGGGCGCTTGCACGGCGCGGAACGCCTCGATGAACGAAGGCCAGTGTTCGCGCTTGATCAGCGCCGGATCATGCCATTCCGGCAGGGCAGGGATCAGATCCAGCGCCTGGGCGATCCCCATGGCGACTTGCCGAGGCCACAGCCCGGCGGTCAGCGGCCACACCGGTTCCACCGCCGGGATCCGTTCGGCTTGGCTGGCGGGCACCAGATGGTCGGGGTGCGGCATGGTCAGCCGGCCGTTGAAGACGTCGATCTTGCCGGAGACGACGATCCGCGCCCCCGGCGGCGTCTGCGCTTCGCGGGTGAAGCGGAAAAACACCAGCTCCGCCTGGCCGGTGCCATCCTGCACGATGATCCGCCAGGGCTGGCGGGATGTGGCAGGGCGTTCGTGGCGCACGACCTCGACCGCCAGGGTGGCGACGGTGCCGGGGCGCGCGGCGCTGATGGTGGGTCTGGCGGAGCGATCGAGGTAGGAATCCGGCATGTGGAACAGCAGATCGATGACGCGAGTCCCCCCCGCCGCCTTGGTCAAAAGCGCGGCGACTGCGGGGCCTATGCCGCGCAGACTGGTCAGGGGTGCGAAAAGCGGGTCCAGGGAAACGTCGTTCACGGGCTGACAGCTACCAGAGCGGCACGTATATGGCATGTAGCCAAAATGACCCATACCCATCCCGTCTCGCCCGATCCTGTGCACGATCCATTGGAAGTCCGGCGCCGCCGCCTGTTGTTTCGCGCCACCCATCGCGGAACCTATGAAAACGACCTGATGATCGGCGGCTTCGTGCGCGCGCATCACGATAGCCTGACCGCGGATGATCTGGATGCGCTGGAAGCGGTGTTGGAGATCCCCGACACCTTCCTGGCGGATTGGCTGACGGGGCGGGAGCCGATCCCGGCCGAGGCGGCGTCCCCCATGCTATTGCGTATGAAAGATTTTCTTGTTCGATGAGTGATCCGGTGAAGGTTTGGGGCGCGCCCGAAGGCTGGGATGCGTTTCTGCTGGCCAGGCGCCGGCGCGAACATCCCGGCAGTGTGCTGCATGTCTGCCGCGACGATACCCGCATGGCGCGCCTGGCCGAGGCGCTGGTGTTCGCCATGCCCGAGGTCGAGGTGCTGCGTTTCCCCGCCTGGGACTGTCTGCCCTATGACCGCGTCTCCCCCAATCCGGCCTTGGTATCGGAGCGGATCGCCACGCTCGCTCGTCTTGTCGAGCCGCCGCGGCGCCCGCGCATCGTGCTGACCACGGTGAATGCGCTGGTCCAGCGCGTGCCGCCGCGCGCGGTGTTTGCCGGGGCGTCGATGACGCTGACGGTGAACGGCGCGGTGCAGCCGGAGAAACTGGCGCTGTTCCTGGAATCGAACGGCTACGGCAGAGCGGGCACGGTGATGGAGCCGGGCGAGTATGCGATGCGGGGCGGGATCATCGATATTTTCCCCGCCGGGGAGCCCGATCCGGTGCGGCTGGACCTGTTCGGCGACACGATCGAATCGATCCGGATGTTCGATACCACAACCCAGCGCAGCGGTAAGAAGCGTCAGGATGTGTCGCTGCGCCCGGTCTCCGAAGTGCCGCTCGACAAAGACTCGATCGCGCGCTTTCGCAGCGGCTGGCGCGACCTGTTCGGCCAGGATGCGGCGCAGGACCCGATCTATCTGTCGATTTCCGACGGGCGGCGGCATCCGGGGATGGAACATTGGGTGCCGCTGTTCCATCCGACGATGGAAAACCTGCTGGATTACCTGCCGGACTGTGCCGTCAGCCTGGATCACCAGAGCACGGAGGTGCTGGAAGCCCGCCTGGAAATGATCGCCGATCACTACCAGGCGCGCCGCGTTCTGCCGCGTGATGGGGAGGTGCCGTATCGGCCGCTGCCGACGGCGCATCTGTATCTGGACCGCGACGGGTGGGAGGAGATGCTGGCCTTCGGCCCGGTCTTCGCGTTCACCCCCTTTGCCATGCCCGAGGGTGCCGGCGGCATCGATGGCGGCGGCCGGCCGGGGCCGGTTTTTGCGCAATCGGGGCCGTGGACCGCCGGCGGGCCGGGCATCAACGTCTTCGACCAGTTGCGCAGCCAGGCCGAACGCTGGACGGCGGAGGGGCGGCGTCTGGTCGTCGCCGGCTGGACTCGCGGATCGCGCGAGCGCCTGACCAATCTGCTGCGCGAGCACGGCTTCACCGATGTTGCGCAAGAGGATGAATTCGCCGCCATCCGCCGCAAGCCTGCGGGATCGGTTTCCGTCGTGGTGCTGGGGATCGAGCGGGGTTTCACCGCCGAACGCCTGGCGTTGGTGGGTGAGCAGGATCTGCTGGGGGAGCGCATCTCCCGCCCGGCGCGCCGGCGCAAGCGCGCCGACCAGTTCATTGCCGAGGCGACCGAAATCGCCGAGGGCGATCTGGTGGTGCATCAGGAATACGGCATCGGCCGCTACGACGGCCTGGTGACGCTGCACGTCACCGGCGCGCCGCATGATTGCTTGCGGCTGATCTACGACGGCGGCGAGAAACTGTTTCTGCCGGTCGAGAATATCGAGGTTCTCTCGCGCTTCGGCAGCGAAGGCCAGGGCGTGGCGCTGGACAAGCTGGGTGGCACCGGCTGGCAGACCCGCAAGGCGAAGATGAAGCAGCGCATCCGCGACATGGCGGGTGAGTTGATCCGCATCGCCGCCGAACGCAGCGTCCGTGACGCCGAAACCCTGGCCCCGCCGGAAGGCACCTGGGACGAATTCTGCGCCCGCTTCCCCTTTGCCGAGACCGAGGATCAGGCGCGCGCCATCGCCGATGTGATGGAGGATATGGCCTCGGGCAAGCCGATGGATCGGCTGATCTGCGGCGATGTCGGCTTCGGCAAGACCGAGGTGGCGCTGCGGGCGGCGTTCATCGCCGCGATGTCCGGTTCTCAGGTTGCCGTCGTGGTGCCCACGACCCTGCTGGCGCGCCAGCATTTCCGCACCTTCTCGACCCGTTTCGCCGGCTTTCCGATCCGGGTGGCGCAGTTGTCGCGCATGGTGACGGCGAAAGAGGCGGCCGAGGTCAAGAAAGGGCTGGAATCGGGCGATATCAATATCGTCGTCGGCACCCATGCGCTGCTGGCCAAAAGCGTCGGCTTTTCCGATCTTGGGCTGCTGATCGTCGATGAGGAGCAGCATTTCGGCGTCGCGCACAAAGAGCGGTTGAAGCAGATCAAGGCCGATGTCCACGTGCTGACGCTGACCGCGACGCCGATCCCGCGCACGCTGCAACTGGCGCTGACGGGCGTGCGGGAGATGTCGATCATCGCCACCCCGCCGGTCGATCGCCTGGCCGTGCGCACCTTCATCATGCCCTTCGATTCCGTCGTGATCCGCGAGGCGTTGCAGCGCGAGCGGTTCCGCGGGGGGCAGGTGTTCTGCGTCGTGCCGCGGCTTGAAGATCTGGACCGCATGGCCGCGCGCCTGCGTGAGATCGTGCCCGATGCGCGCCTGGTGCAGGCCCATGGCCGGTTGTCGCCGACCGAGTTGGAACGGGTGATGACCGAGTTCGGCGACGGCAAATACGATATTCTGCTGTCGACCAATATCGTCGAAAGTGGCTTGGATATGCCGGCGGTGAACACGCTGGTGATCCACCGGGCGGATATGTTCGGTCTGGGCCAGTTGTATCAGTTGCGCGGCCGCGTCGGCCGCGGCAAGCATCGCGGCTATGCCTATCTCACGTGGCCGGTCAATCACCGCTTGTCGGTCGCTGCCGAAAAGCGGCTGACGGTGATGCAGACGCTGGACAGCCTGGGGGCCGGGTTCACGCTGGCCTCGCACGATCTTGATATTCGTGGCGCCGGCAATCTGCTGGGCGATGAGCAGTCGGGCCATATCCGCGAGGTCGGGATCGAGCTTTACCAGCAGATGCTGGAAGACGCGGTCAGCGAGATCCGCGCCGGGGAGCGCAAGACCGGCGCCGATGCGCGCGATTGGACGCCGAATATCCAACTGGGTCTGCCGGTGCTGATCCCCGATACCTACGTTGCCGACCTGCCGGTGCGCCTGGGCCTGTATCGCCGCATCGGCGCGCTGGCGACCGACGGGGAGACGGATGCGATGGCGGCGGAGTTGATGGACCGCTTCGGCAAATTACCGTCGGAGGTGGATAATCTGCTGGGCGTGGTGACGCTTAAGCGCGCCTGCCGGGAGGTGGGGGTGGAGAAGTTGGAGGCCGGACCGAAGGGCATGGTGTTGACCTTCCGCGGCAATGCGTTTTCCAACCCCGCCGGGCTGGTGCGCTGGCTGACCAGCAAGGGCGGTTTCGTGAAATTGCGTCCCGACCACAAGCTAGCCATCACCCAGGATATGGAAATGGCGCGACGGCTGAAATTCGCCCAGGAGATGGTGGGGGCGCTGAAGAAGATTCAGAAGCAGGCGCAAGCGGCGTGATCAGGTTGGCGTGATCGGGGAGCGTAACGGCCTCGTGCGCGATTTCGACGGGGCCTTCGAAAAGGCTCTCCCAATGGGTTCTCCCAACCGGCCTACGGTCCGGAAACGGTCACGTTCAGGTCGTTCACCAACCCGTTCGACAGCGAATAAACCCAGCCATGCACGTCAACCGCCTGGCCGCGCGCCCAGGCATCCTGCACGAACACGTCCGAGGCGACGTTCCGCACCTGGCGCATCACGTTCAGTTCGCACAGCCGGTCCAACCGCGCCCGGTCGTCGACGATCGCATCCAGGGCCGACCGGTGCTCGACATAGGTTTCGCGGATCGGATGCAGCCAGTGATCCACCAGACCCCGGCGCCGGCCATCTACCGCCGCCGCGACGCCACCGCAGCCATAATGCCCGACGACCAGGATATGGCGGACCCGCAGCACATCGATGGCGAACTGCAGGACCGAGAGATAATTGGCATCCTGCGGCGGAGCCAGATTGGCGACATTGCGATGAACGAACAACTCGCCCGGGTCGAGGCCGACGATCTCATTGGCCGGCACGCGCGAGTCGGCGCAGCCGATCCACAAATACGCCGGCGCTTGCTGGCCTTCCAAGCGTTTGAAGAAGCCGGCATCGGCCGCGACCTTGCTTGCCGCCCAAGCGCGATTTTTGGCTTTGAGAGTTTCGATCATCGTCAAGGTCGATAGCAGATTTTGTTGCGTCGCAACATAGCCCCGCGCGCGCTGGTTCGATAGCCCCGCGCCCTCCCGGTTCGACAACCCCGCGGCCCTTTGGTTCGACATCCCCGCGAACCCCCGATAGGGTAATCCTCGACAGGGTGGCAGGTGCGACCCGGAAAAACAGCAACCACCCGGCGGACGTGGTGGAAAACCAAAACGGAAGGACCGGAAAGCGATGACCGATAATGCCAAACACGTGATCGAACTCGACCGCCAGCGCATGGCCGCGATGGGCGCGTCGGACGTCGCCACGCTGCAAACCCTGCTGGCGGATGATCTGATCTACTGCCATTCCTCGGCGCGTCTGGACACCAAAGCCAGCCTGATCGGCGCGATGCAGTCGGGGGCGACGGTGTATTCCTCGGTCGTGGCATCGGATGTCACGGCGCAGGATCTGGGCTCTGCGGTGGTGCTGACCGGTGTGGCGGCGATCAACGTGACCTCGGGCGGCAATGCGATGTCGTTCCGCGTGCGCTTTACCGATGTGTATGCCAACCGCAACGGCGCTTGGCAGATGGTGGTTTGGCAGAGCACCAAGCTGGGCTGAGGGGTCCAAGCGTGATCGCCGGCGTGGCGACACGGCGGCGTGAATCACGCGAACCCAGAAAAACGCGTGATCGCCGGCGTGGCGACACGGCGGCGTGAATCACGCGAACCCAGAAAAACGCGTGATCGCCGGCGTGCCGCCACGTGGGCAAGACCGCCGCCACAAGATACTTGCCCGGCTTGCCGCTTCCCCCATAATGCAACGCACAGCACTGGTTCTCGTCATAGGCCAATCGCAATGAACGCTGACATGAACCCGCTCGCACCACACGACCTGCCGGCGTTCATCTCAGCGCCGGGCACAACAGATCCGTTCATGGTCGGCACCGGCATCTTCCTGCTGCTGTCCATCCTCATCGCCGGCAATCTGTTCCTGCGCCTGCACACCTTGCCCGAGCGCCTTGCCCACAAGGGCCAAAAACTGCAATTCGAGATCGTCGCCGTGCTCGGCCTGCTGGCCCTGTTCACCCATATCCATCTCTTCTGGGTGGCCGGCTTGCTGCTGGCGATGATCGACATCCCCGATTTCGGCACCTCCCTGTCGCGCATGGCCAAGTCGCTGGAAGTCATCGCGGGCCTGCCCACCGAGGCCGAGGCCGACCCGGATCGGCCGACCCCACCATCAAAGCAAGTGACCTGACCGATGCTGGAAATCCTGCTCTGCTCGCTGGTCACGATCTTTCCCGACTATCTGTTCCGCCGCTACGCGCAGGGCAAACGCTTCGGCCACGAAATCACATTCTATTCCGTCTGGTTCGAACTGCGCTGGGGCATCATTTCCTGCCTGCTGCTGACGGTCGGCCTGATCACCGCCATTTTCTATCTGCATCCCGCCACCCACAACGTCACGGCGTTCTTCCGCGCCGTGCCGATCATCCCCGAGATCAACGGGCGGGTCGCCGAGGTCTACCTCGCACCCGGCGACCTTAGCCAAGACGTCAAGCGCGGCGCCCCGATCTTTCGCCTCGACAGCGCTCGTCAGGAAGCCGCCCTCGAGACGGCACGACGCGCCGTGATCGAGATCGAGGCACAGACCGCGATCGCGCAGGCCGATCTGCTCGCCGCCGACGGCCAGCGCCAAGAAGCGGAGTTTGCGCTGAAGCAGGCACAGGACGAATTGGCGACCAAGCGTGAACTGAACCGCCACAACGCGGATACCGTGGCGCGCCGGGATATCGAGAAGCTGGAAAACCTCGTCAGCGGTCGCCAGGGGATGATCAAAAGCGCCACTGCGGCCATGGCAGCGGCATCGCTGCGGATTTCCTCGCTACTGCCGGCGCAGAAGGCCAGCGCCGAAGCCGCCGTCGCACAAGCGCAGGTGGATCTGGACAAGACCGTCATCCGCGCCGGCACGGACGGACATGTCGAGCAGTTCGCGCTGCAGGTCGGCGATTTCGTCAACGCCTTCGCCCGACCGGCCGGCATCCTGATCCCGCAGAGCGGCGGCGGCCCGCGCAACCTGGTGGCGGGGTTCGACCAGATCGAGGCGCAGATCATGAAACCCGGCATGGTGGCCGAGGTCACCTGCATCTCCAAACCCTGGACGATCATCCCGATGGTCGTGGCCAGCGTGCAAAAGACGATCGCCGCCGGTCAGTTCCTCCTCGGCGACCAACTGCGCGATGCCAGACAAGTCGCCCAGCCCGGCACGCTGCTGGTGGTGCTCGAACCGCTCTATCAAGGCGGGTTGGCCGGGGTGACGCCGGGCAGCAGTTGCATCGCCAATGCCTATAGCAGCAACCATGACCGGCTGGCCCAGCACGATATCGGCCTCGGCGAGAGGTTTCTGCTACACGCCGCCGATACCGTCGGGATCGTGCACGCCATCCTTCTGCGCATCCAGGCACTGCTGCTGCCGATCCAGACCCTGGTGCTCACCGGCAGTCACTGACCCCCCGCCCGACGAGCGGTGGCCGTGGCGCGGGCGGTGCGGCGCAGGCGCGGCTTGGCCTGGGAGCCAGCGCTGTCCAACACGGCATGCAACGCCGCAACCGCCTCGGGCGTCAGCCGGTGGATGGCCTGTGCCAAGCGATTGGCCAGCGCCGTTTGCTCCGGGGTCAGGCCCGCCGTGTTCACCGTCACCCGCGGATTGGACAAGCGGGCGAGCAGTGCAAGCTCCTCCGCCTCATCCCAGATCAGGCCGAAAAACTCATTCACCTGATGCACCAACCCGGCACTTGGCGCACCGCGCCGGCCATGCTCCAACGCCGAGAGATACGCCGCCGAAACCTGTAGCGTTTCGGCCAATTGCCGCAAGGTGATGCCGCGTGCCGAGCGCAAGGCACGCAGGCGGGCGCCGAAGGGGGTCATCGGATGCGCCGCAGGATCAGGCGCACCGCCCCCGGATTGGCCGCGTGCGGATGGGTCGCACCCAGGATCAAGGGGCGGACTTCCGGCAGATTGAGCCAGAACGGCAATTCCCGGCGGATCACGCCGCCATGCTCGCCGCTGCCGCGGCCGGTGACGACCTCCACACAGCGGATCTGTTCGGCATGCGCGCTGCGCAAAAATCCCAGCAGGGCGTGAAAGGCGCGTTGCGCCGTCATGCCGTGCAGATCAAGCGTGCGCATCACCGGCATCTTCCCCGTGCGCAGCCGGTTCCACGTGCCCGAGTCGAGGCCGGCCGGGTGCGCGCCCACAGCCAGCGGCGCCGAACCGGATCGGCGAGAACCGGTGGAGGCGCGGGCCGCGAGGCTTTGCCGGTCGGCCGCCCCCATCACGCCGGCCCCCATTGCGCCAGCCCGTGTTTCAGCGGCTCGCGGTTGGCCGGCTCGCGGTTCAGCAGCCGGCGGCTGCGCCAGGGCAGGGGGTGTTGGTTGCGCTGGTGCGGCATGCGCCGATTTTCCGGCTATCGGCGCGATATGCTGCGTGTAGCTTGCCCAAAGTGCCTTATCGGCCTCGCTCAAGCGCCGCCGGTTCGGCCGCATCGCCGTGATCAGCCCGGGTCGCGCGACAGGCCGCGTGCGTCCAGGGCCGCCAGATAGGCATCCCATTTCCGCGTCTGATCAACGCCGAGTTCGTACAGATAGTCCCAGGAGAAAATGCCGCTGTCGTGCAGATCGTCGAACACGATGCGCACGGCGTAATGCCCAACCGGCTCGATCTGCAGGATGCTGACATGGCGGCGGCCGGCAACGGTTTGCTTCTGGCCGGGATTATGCCCCTGCACCTCGGCCGATGGGCTTTCCACGCGCAGATATTCGGCCGGCAGGTCGAAGGCGCTGCCGTCGTCGAAGGCGACGCGCAACAGCTTGCGCGCCCGGTCGAAATGGATCTCGGTCGCGGTCGGCATCAGGATTCCAACGGGCGGGCTTCGTCCGGCAGCATGATCGGAATGCCGTCCCGGATCGGATAGGCCAGATTGGCCGACCGGCTGATCAATTCGTTGGCGGCGCGGTCGTATTCCAGTTTGCCCTTGGTGACGGGGCAGACCAGAACCTCCAGCAGGCGCGGGTCGAGGGCTGGGATCGGGTGTGCGGTCTCGCTCATGATATCCTCAACTGGCGGCTCTGCCGGGGGGCGAGTCAGGGCCGGCCGCGCCCATCTGTAGCAGCGCGAGCAGTGTTGCCGCGCGGTCGGTGTCGGTCGGCGCTTCCAGCAGGGCCTGTTTCTCCACCGGCTCGAACGGGCAGGCCATGGCCAGGGTCACCACCAGCGATTCATCCGACATGCGCTTGATCGCGTCCCAGTTGGCATCGACGCCACGCTGGGCGAAATAGCCGCGCAGAGCCGTCAGCATCGCCTCCCGATCATAAACCGCGGCGGGCGGCGGATCGGCCAGATCATCGTCGAAGCCGGCGAAATCGGCCCGGATGCGCCGATAGCCGCGGCGCATGCCGATTTCCTCGGCGACGGCAAAGCGGATCACCCCGCTCAGCGTGATCAGCAGCCGCCCATCATCGGTTTCACTGAACGACGACAAGCGGCCCAGACAGCCGATCCGATACAGGCTCGGCCCATGATCGCCTTGCGGGCGCTGCGGGTCGGGCTGGATCATACCGAACATGCGGCCATTGGCGAGCGAATCCAGCACCATCGCCAGATAGCGCGGTTCGAAAATGTTCAGCGGCAACTTCCCGCGCGGCAGCAACAGCGCGCCCGGCAGCGGGAAGACCGCGAACTCGGCCGGTAGATCCTCCAGGTCGGGCTGGAACGGATCCATTCAGGAGAACAGGATCGCCGACAAGCGCCGGCGTGCGCTCGAGGTTGCCGGATCGTCGCCCCAGGCCTCGAAGAATTTCAGCAATTGCAGGCGTGCCGCGCCCTCGTTCCAGGTGCGTTGACGGCGGATGATCTCCAGCAGCGCGTCAGCCGCTTCCTCCCGCCGGCCCAGCGCGTTCAGCGCGGTGGCGAGTTCGTAGCGCGCCTCATGATCCGCGGCGTCGGCCGCCAGCCTTGCTTCGAACGCCGCCATCTGATCGCGCGCCGCGCGGCCTTCCTTCGCCAGCGCCAGGGCGCTGCGCGCGCCCGACACTTCCGCGTGTTCGGCAATCGCTTCCGGCACCTGGGTCAGCGCGTGTTCGGCGTCCTCTTCCTGGCCCAGACCCATCAGCGCGCGGATCAAACCGCCCCAGCCTTCCGGGTTTTCCGGTTCGGCGGCCAGCAGCGCGCTATAGAGTTCACCGGCGGCTTGGTAATTTTCCTGCTCCATCGCCAGCTTCGCCTCGGTGGCCAGGTCGGCGGAGGGCATCGTGCCGCCGGAGGCTTTCAGCAGCGATTCGATGAAGCGCTTGACCTCGGATTCCGGTTGAGCGCCTTGGAACATGTCGGCGATCTGGCCTTGCCAGAAGGCGGCCACCGTCGGCACCGATTGCAGCGGCAGGCCAAGCTGCACCAACTGGCGCACCAGGGCTTGGTTGGCGTCGATGTCGATCTTCACCAGTTTCACCCGGCCACCCGCGGCGCGGACGACTTTTTCCAGCGTCGGCGTCAGGGTTTTGCACGGGCCGCACCAGGTGGCCCAGAAATCGACCAGAACGGGGATGGTGCGGGATGCTTCGATGACATCCTGCATGAAGGTCTTCTGGTCGCCATCCACAATCATGTCTGCGCCGGCGGTGCCGTTAGCCGCGCCGGGGGCGGGCGATTGGCCGATGATATGGTCCATGCGTCGCGATTCCTGGTCTGTCGTCAATAGATAGGGCGGCCGGTCCGCTGGGCAAGCGGCCCGTCGGGCCAAAGCGCATCGGGCGGCCGCGGGTTTGTCTTCACCGTCTGCCCGAAGCTTGCGTCCCGCGGGCCTTAGGGTGGCACGCCTTCGCGCCCTTATGTGCGCTGCCGCTTGGCCTGCGTCCAGAGGCTGCGATCAGGTGCGGATCAATCGAACAGCGAACTGACCGATGTTTCATCGTTGATCCGCCGCATCGCCTCGGCCAGCAGCGGTGCGATGGTCAGTGTGCGAATGCTGTCGCTGCGGTTGACCTCGTCCGTCGGCAGGATCGAGTCGGTGATCGTCATGGTGCCGATGGGGGAGGAACCGATGCGGGCAACCGCGCCGCCCGACAGCACGCCGTGGGTGACGTAGGCCGAGGCGGAGCGTGCGCCGCGTTCCATCAGCGCCGTGGCGGCGTTGCAATGCGTGCCGCCCGAATCGACCAGATCGTCCACCAGGATACAGTCGCGCTCGGCGACGTCGCCGATCACGTTCATCACTTCCGACACGCCTGCCCGTTCGCGGCGCTTATCGATGATGGCCAGGTCGCAGTTCAGCCGTGTGGCGATGGCGCGTGCGCGCACCACGCCGCCGACGTCGGGCGAGACGATCATGACATTGCGACCGTCGAAGCGTTCTTCGATATCGCGGGCGAACAGCGGTGCGGCGAACAGGTTATCCACCGGGATGTCGAAAAATCCTTGGATTTGTCCGGCATGCAGATCCATCGTCAACACCCGGTTGGCGCCGGCCTCGGTGATCAGATTGGCGACCAGCTTGGCCGAGATCGGCGTGCGTGGCGCCGATTTCCGATCCTGGCGGGCATAGCCGAAATACGGGATCACCGCCGTGATCCGCCGAGCGGAGGAGCGGCGGAGGGCGTCGAGTGTGATGAGCAATTCCATCAGGTTGTCGTTGGTCGGAAACGACGTCGACTGGATGACGAAGACATCCTGTCCGCGCACGTTTTCCTGAATTTCGACGAACACTTCCATATCCGCGAACCGGCGGATCGAGGCTTTGGTCAGGGGCAGTTCCAGGTTCTGTGCAACGGCCTCGGCCAGCGGGCGGTTGCTGTTGCAGGCAACGATCTTCATGAGCACTACGCCGCTTATAATACCGGAGCCGGTCGGTGAGCCGGGAATGCGCGGCTTGTAGCAATCGGGATGTGACATGTCCATGAAGGTGCTGCGGGTCAGGCCTGCGGCAGGGAGAATTGTTTGCCTGCGATGCCCGAGTCGCTGTGCCGCCGGGCTGGAGGGGCGCGGCGTCGTCGGAGCGCGGGTGCTGTCGTCCCGCCGGGGCGCGGTGCTGTCGTCCCGCCGGGGCGCGGTGTCGTCTTGTCGTCGCTGGTCGGATGGCCGGACGATGGCGGTTCGCGTTTCGCGACGCCCGGGGGCAGGGCGTGCGGCCCAAGGGAGCCGCCCAAGGGAGCCGCCCAAGGGAGCGGCCCAGGGGGGGGGCCAGCGGAGCGGCCCCGGGGGGCGGCCCAGGGGGGCGGCCCAGGGGGGCGGCCCAGGGGGGCGGC
>Ga0164296_1002062_pt1 | contig 20377 bp, 18 predicted proteins | sample GEODES057metaG_FD_113533 | JGI IMG/M metagenome (GOLD analysis project Ga0164296, IMG submission 113533) | Dystrophic lake water microbial communities from Trout Bog Lake, Wisconsin, USA - GEODES057 metaG | ecosystem: Environmental > Aquatic > Freshwater > Lake | place: USA: Trout Bog Lake...
CAGTTGCTTTTGATAGGGCTTGGCAAAGCGCCACAAGCGCAGGAGCACCCAAGTGGAAGCGGGCTTGCTTTCGGCCTCCGCTTCGAGGCCCTCTTGACCTTCTTCGTTTTCCAGCGAGGGCTCTGACGCCCCTGTCAAGCGGCCCTCGACGTGAGAGAGCGGATTGACCTGGCGATCAAGCGAATTGACCTCGCGTTCAAGTTCATTCACCTGACGTTCAAAAATCTGCATCAAACGCAGCGCCTGGGCATCGCTGCTCAGAGTGAAATGCCATCGGGCCAAAAGCCGATGCGGGTCGCACAACTGCAAGGTGCCCACCCCCGCATGGTCAGAGTGGCGCAGGGTCATGCCCGGCATCAAAGTCCAGACTTTCGCGCCGTCGGGGTGGGTGGAGGACAAAAAACGCCCCTCTGTCACCGCCAATTGCCCGACTGAGAAGTGCAAGTCGGCGTCCAAGTCAACCGGGAGGCTGGCCAAAACGTTTTCTTGGGGAAGGAGCTGAGATGAAAGATCAGAATGCATGTCTTGGCGATTTTCGCTGAAAAATACGCCCAAAGTCCCACCGCCAACCTGAGACAATGTAGGGCAAGCCCATTTACCTCACGGCCCCTGCTGACAGCCATACCCACACAATGATTCCTGCCGACGACCTGAAGCTCTTGCGCATCAATTTTCTGCGGGGGCCCAACATTTGGACCTACCGCTCTGTTTTGGAAGTCTGGCTCGATCTGGGTCGGCTTGAAGAATTCCCCTCCAACAAAATACCGGGCTTGAAAGAGCGCCTCAGCGCCGCCCTGCCCGCTTTGATCGAGCACCATTGCGGCGTCGGCGAGCGCGGTGGCTTTGTCATGCGCTTGGAGGAGGGCACTTGGGCGGGTCACATCCTCGAGCACGTGGTCATCGAATTGCTCAATTTAGGCGGCATGCCCACCGGCTTTGGCCAAACCCGCAGCACCAGCCAGACAGGCATTTACCGCATGGTGTTTCGGGCTCGCGAAGAGCGCGTGGCGCGCACCGCTTTGCGCGAAGGCCATGCCCTCTTGATCGCTTGCATCAAAAACGAGCCTTTTGACGTCGATGCGGCGGTCAAACGCGTGCGCACCGAGGTCGACAACTGCTACCTCGGCCCCAGCACAGCCTCGATCGTGGACGCTGCCACCGACAGGCGCATTCCCCACATTCGCCTGAACGACGGCAACTTGGTGCAACTGGGCTACGGTGCCAGCCAGCGCCGCATTTGGACGGCCGAAACCGAATTCACCAGCGCCATCGCCGAAGGCATTGCCAGCGACAAAGACCTCACCAAATCCCTGCTCAAGTCGTGTGGCGTGCCAGTGCCTGAGGGCCAAATTGTCAACAGCCCCGAAGAAGCTTGGGAAGCCGCGCAAGACATTGGCTTGCCCGTGGTGGTCAAACCCTCCGATGCCAACCACGGCCGAGGCGTCACGCTGGACCTGAACAGCCAAGCCGAAATCGAAGCGGCCTACCACGTTGCCTACCCCGAGGGCAGCGACGTCATGGTCGAGCGCTTTATTCCAGGCCACGAACACCGCTTGTTGGTGGTGGGAAACAAGGTGGTGGCGGCGGCGCGCGGCGAAATCATCGGCATCACCGGTGACGGCGAAGCGAGCGTGAGCGAGTTGATTGAGAGTCAGCTCAACACCGATCCCCGCCGCGGCATTGAAGAAGAATTCCCGCTCGAAACCATTGAAATTGCCACCAACACCAAGGTGCAACTCGAAATTCAGCGCCAAGGCTTGACCCCCGACTCGGTGCCCGAAGCGGGCCGCTTTGTGGTGATTGAACGCAACGGCAACATGGCCATTGACTGCACCGACGCCGTACACCCCGAAGTGCAACACGCCGCGGCCTTGGCCGCCCGAGTGGTGGGCTTGGACATTGCCGGCATCGATCTGGTGGCGCTGGACATTTCCAAGCCCTTGCAAGCCCAAGGCGGCGCCATTGTGGAAGTGAACGCCGGCCCCGGCTTGTTGATGCACTTGAAGCCCGCCGAGGGCTCTCCGCGCCCCGTGGGTCGGGCCATCGTCGACCACCTTTTCAACGATGCCGACGCGGACCAAAAACCAGGCCGCATTCCTGTTGTCGGTATCGCTGGCACGCGAGAGACCGACAAAATTGCCCGCATGGTCGCCTGGCTGGTGCATCTGAGCGGCCGTCAAACAGGTTTGGCCTGCCAAGAAGGTTTGTTCTTGGACCGGCGCAAGGTCGAGAAAGGCCCTTGCAACAACTGGGAGTCGGGGCATCGCCTGTTAATGAACCACTCGGTCGAATCGGTGGTCATTGAAAACAGCGCCCAAACCATCCTTCGCCACGGCTTGCCCTACGACCGCTGCCAGGTCGGCGTGGTGGTCGACATGGAAGGCGCTGGGCAATTGGCTGAATTTGACATTCAAAATTCCGACCAACTCAGCAAGGTGCTTCGCACCCAGGTCGATGTGGTTTTGAGCGACGGCGTGGCGGTTCTGAACACCGCTGACCCGCGGGTGTCCGATTTGGCGTCGTTGTGCGATGGGTCCGTCATCTTGTTTGGTCTTGACAAAAACGCGGCCGCCATGGGCGCCCACTTGGCCGACAAAGGGCGGGCGGTTTATTTAAAACAAGGTCAGATCGTGCTGGCCAATGGCGACCATGAACGGGTGTTGTCTGATTTGGGCGACATCGGTCAGCGGCAAAACCAAACTTACCCCATGGGCGCAGAAGCCTTGGTGGCGGCGGTGGCCACGGCCTGGGCTTTGGACATTTCGCCCGAATTAATTTCAGCGGGCATTGAAACCTTTGACCCCCATCCCCAAGCCCAGCGCCCCGTGGGGGCCACTGCTTTTTTCAAATAAATACCAAGAGAACAAGAGACTGCTATGGAAGTTTCTCGCATTCGTGCCCTGCGCGGCCCCAACATCTGGAGCCGTCACACGGCCATTGAAGCCGTGGTGGCCTGCACCGATCAAGAGCGCTCGGTCAACCAACTTGAAGGCTTTGAAAAGCGACTCCGCGCCCTCTTCCCGGGCATCGGCCCCTTGCGCCACGACAGCCAAGCGGGGCCTGCTTCGTTGGCCCACGTGCTCGAAGCCGCTGGCCTGTCCTTGCAATCGCAAGCCGGCTGCCCCGTCACCTACAGCCGCACCACGGCAACGGCCGAGCCCGGCATTTACCAAGTGGTGATCGAGTACACCGAAGAAAACGTTGGACGCCGCGCTTTTGCTCTGGCTCAAGATCTGATTCAAACGGCCCTGTCCACAGCAGAAGGTGAAAAAGGAAGCGAAAACGAAAGCGGAAACGAAAGCGAAATCACAAGCGGACGTGACTTTGACATCGAAAGTGCCATTGCCGAATTGCGCGAACTCGACGAAGACGAGCGCTTGGGACCCAGCACCGGCGCGATTGTGGAAGCCGCCGTCAAACGCAAAATTCCCTACCGCCGCCTGACCAGTGGCAGCTTGGTGCAATTTGGTTGGGGCTCCAAGCAACGCCGCATTCAAGCCGCGGAGGTGGACACCACCAGCGCCGTGGCCGAATCCATTGCCCAAGACAAAGACCTGACCAAAACGCTGTTGCGCGCCGCTGGGGTGCCGGTGCCCTTGGGTCGCCCCGCCTCTGATGTGGACGACGCCTGGGCGGCAGCGCTTGAAATCGGCTTACCGGTGGTGGTCAAGCCCCAAGATGGCAATCAAGGCAAGGGCGTGACCGTCAACATCACCAGCCGTGATCAGCTCGATTTGGCTTACAAAGCCGCCGTTGACATTGGTGAGGTGTTGGTGGAAAAGTTCCTGCCAGGCAACGACTTTCGGTTGCTGGTGGTCGGTGACAAATTGGTGGCCGCTGCCCGCCGTGACCCACCCCAAGTCATTGGGGACGGCGTCCACAGCGTGCGCCAGTTGGTGGAGATCGTCAATGCCGATCCGCGCCGAGGGACTGGCCACAGCACCTCGCTCACCAAAATTCGTTTTGACGACATTGCCATTGCCCGTTTGGGTCTGCAAAATTTAGCCCCTGACTCGGTGCCCACCAAGGGCCAGCGCGTCATTTTGCGCAACAACGCGAACTTGAGCACCGGTGGCACCGCCACCGACGTGACCGACGATGTCCACCCCGAAGTGGCCGCCCGAGCCGTGGCCGCCGCCCAAATGGTTGGCATGCACATCTGCGGGGTCGATGTGGTGTGTGAAAGCGTGCTGCGCCCCCTAGAAGAACAGCACGGCGGCATTGTTGAAGTGAATGCCGCCCCGGGCTTGCGCATGCACTTGGCGCCCTCTTATGGCAAAGGCCGCCAAGTCGGCGAAGCCATGATTTCGCACCTCTACGAAACCAACGACGCCGGCCGCATTCCGGTCGTGGCTGTCACCGGAACGAATGGCAAAACCACCACCGCGCGTTTGTTGAGTCACTTGTTCTCGGCCAACGGTTGGCGCGTCGGCATGACCAACACCGACGGCGTTTATGTGAATGGCCGCCAAATTGACAGCGGCGATTGCAGTGGCCCCAAGAGCGCCCGCAACGTCCTGCTGAATCCCGACGTGGATGCGGCGGTGTTTGAAACCGCCCGCGGCGGCATTTTGCGTGAAGGCCTGGGCTTTGACCGTTGCCAAGTGGCGGTGGTGACCAACGTGGGCCAAGGCGACCATTTGGGCTTGAATTACATCAATACCGTCGAAGACTTGGCGGTGGTCAAGCGGGTGATTGTGCAAAACGTGGCCGAAGACGGCTTTGCCGTGCTGAATGCTGCTGACCCCGTGGTGGCCGCGATGGCCGACAGCTGCCCGGGCCAAGTGATCTTTTTTGCCCGTGACCGCAACCACCCCGTCATGGCCACGCACCGCGCCCAAGGGCGTCGCACGGTGTATGTGGACGGCGACGCGATCATTTTTGCCGAAGGCGCTTGGCGTGAACAGTTGCCCTTGCGCGACGTGCCCATCACCCGCAACGGCACGATTGGCTTTCAGATCGACAACGTCATGGCGGCGGCAGCGGCGGCTTGGGGCGTGGGCCTCAATTGGGACACCATTCGCCGCGGCGTCGCCAGCTTCGTGAACGACTCAGACAACGCGCCCGGTCGCTTCAATGTGATGGAGTTCAACGGCGCCACGGTGATTGCCGACTACGGTCACAACCCAGACGCCATGCGGGCTTTGGTGTCTGCCGTCGAAGCCATGCCCGCGCAGCGACGCAGCGTGGTGATCAGCGGCGCCGGTGATCGGCGAGACGAAGACATCACAGAGCAAACCTCGATCTTGGGCCAGGCCTTTGATTCGGTGGTGCTTTACGAAGACGCCTGCCAACGCGGACGCGCCGACGGCGAGGTCGTGGCCCTGCTGCGCCAAGGCCTCAGCGGTGCAGTGAGAACCCGTCAGATTGACGAAGTCCAAGGCGAATTCAACGCCATCGACTTGGCCCTGGGCCGCCTCGAACCCGGCGACCTGTGCTTGGTGTTGGTGGACCAAGTGGAAGAAGCGCTGGCGCATTTGGCTCGAAAAGTAGCGGGATAAAAGACCAGAACCATAAGCCAGAGACACAAGCCAAGAGCCAAAGATTAAAACCCGGTGAGGTCCATCTTGGCCCAAAAAAAAGCGCCCATTGAGGGCGCTTTTTTGTTGAAGGGCATGCCCTTTGTGAAGCGGGCCAGCGATTAACGCGCTGTGCGTTTGCGGCCTTCGTAAGGGGCGAAGCTGCCACCGGCTGGGGCCCGGGCCACGCGAGTGCCCCCACCGCCTAACCTTTCAGCGCGACCTTCCGGGCGTCCTTCAGGACGACCTTCAAATCGACCGGCGGGTCGGCCTTCAGGACGGCCTCCACGTTCGGCGCGTTCGGGCCGTTGGGGACGATCCCCGAAGTTGGGACGATCGCCCCCAAAGTGGGTGCGCTCACCAAAACCGGGACGCGCGCCAAATTGAGGACGGTCGCCGAAGCTGGGGCGATCGCCAAAGCCAGGCTTGCGGCCATAACCTTGTGAGTCACGGCCACCTTCACGGCCACCTTCACGCCCACCGTCGCGGTCACCACGGAAACTGTCTTTGCCACGGAAGCCGCCGCCAGCACCGCCAGGGGCGTGACCGCCGCCGAACTTGCGGTCGCGAGAACCAAACTCGCGGTTTTCGCGACCCTTGCCGCCAAATTGACCGCCGGGGCGCGATTCAGGAAAGCGCTGTTTGGGCTCCAAACCGGGCAACACTTCGGCCTTGAAACTCTGCTTGCTGTAGGCTTCAATGTCAAAAATCTTGCGGCGATCGCGGAACTCGGCAAACGTCACGGCCAAACCATCGCGTCCAGCACGGCCGGTGCGGCCAATGCGGTGGGTGTAGTCTTCGGCCTTCATGGGCAAACCAAAATTGAAGACGTGGGTGATCGTGGGCACGTCAATGCCACGCGCCGCGACATCGGTCGCCACCAAAATCTGAACTTGTCCGTTGCGCAAAGCCATCAAGCGGCGATTGCGCAAACCTTGGCTCAAAGCACCGTGCAAAGCCACGGCCGAGAAGCCCGCTTGTTGCAAGTCTGTGGCCAAGCCGTCGCATTCCACTTGGGTGCTGGCAAAGACGATGGCTTGGTCGATGGTGGTGTCACGCAACCAATGGTCCAACATTTGGCGCTTGTGTTGGGCGTTGTCGGCCCAGAACAGCACTTGTTTGATGTTGGCGTGCTTTTCTTGGGGCGAGTCGATCTGAATTTTTTGCGGTGTGCGCATGACGCGGGAAGCCAATTGCTGAATGCGCGGCGCAAAAGTAGCGCTGAACATCATGGTTTGTTGGCGACCAATGGTCAGTTGATTCAGTTCAGCCAAGTCGTCGGAGAAACCCAAGTCCAACATGCGGTCGGCCTCATCCACCACCAAGAACTTGACTTGATCGAGTTTGATTTGCTGTGAGCGTTGCAAGTCGAGCAAACGACCGGGCGTGGCGACGACCAAGTCGGCATTTTGCAGCTTGGCGATTTGCAGTTGGTAAGGCATGCCACCGACCACGTTGGCCACGCGCAAACCTTGGCAATGGCGCACCAAGTCAATCGCGTCGTGGGCCACTTGTTGGGCCAATTCGCGGGTCGGGCACAGCACCAAAGCGCCAGGGGTGGCGGCCTTGAAATGACGGGCGTTGGTGGGGTCTTTGCGTTTGGGGCGCTTGGGCGCTGGTTCGCCCTTGGCCAAAGCAGCCGCCACAACCGCGTCCCATTCGGCGCGGTCTTTGGCTTGCGCTTGGGCTTGGCGTTCGAGCAAGGTGTGCAAGACGGGCAGCAAAAAGGCGGCGGTTTTGCCGCTGCCCGTTTGGCTGGAAACCATCAAATCGATGAAGTTGTTTTTGGCACCGTCGGCTTGAGCACTGGGCAAGGCCAAGGGAATGACCTGCATTTGCACCTGCGTGGGGGCCGTGTAACCCAAATCGATGGCGGCTTGCACCAAGGGGGCCGCCAAACCCAATTCAGCGAACGGGTTGGGGCCAGCTTGGGCTTCCATGGTGGGGGCTTGCAAAGTTGGGGCTTGCGCATCGGTATCGGCAACGGCCTCGACGGCCATTTCGACAAGGGATTGCAAGGGAGAAGGGGTCTTGTTTTCAGCAGACGCGTCGTTGCTGATCACTGGGGATGTGTCGGTCATAAGTTCTCAATTTTTAAAAATCGAAAAGCCCAATGCCTTGAATCCTGACGGATTCTTTAAAAAATTAAGGCAAAGTGCGCTTCGTTTGTGGTTCAACAACATCAACCATCAAACAAAGCCAAATGAGGCGAGCCGTTTAAGAACGTGAAAGGAACTTGAAGGCTTAGCGTCAGCGGTGGGTTTCTTTAAGTGAACCCGAGCATGAAGGGAGATGCAACATAGGCACTGTTAATCAGTACCGGCTCTTATTGTAAAAGGCTTCGGGTTTTCCCGCAAGCCCTATGTACAAAAATTTACAAGAAGGCTGTGTTTTACAGCTTCAGAAAATGCGCGCGGTAATGCGCCATTTCGTCGATGGATTCATGAACATCGGCCAAAGCGGTGTGCTTTTGGGCCTTCTTGAATGCGCTGTAAACCTCGGGCTTCCAACGCTTGGAAAGCTCTTTGAGCGTACTGACGTCGAGGTTTCGGTAATGGAAAAAAGCCTCCAACTTGGGCATGTACTTGACCAAGAATCGCCGATCTTGGCCAATCGTATTGCCGCAAAGTGGCGTGGTGCCTTTGGGCACGTATTGGGACAAAAATGCAATCATGGTTTGCTCGGCTTCGGCCTCGCTGACGCGAGAAGCCTTGACTTTGTCGATCAAGCCGCTGCGACCATGGGTGCCTTTGTTCCAAGCGTCCATTTTGTTCAAAATCTCATCCGATTGGTGAATCACCAGCACCGGGCCTTCGATGCGGGGCGTTAAATGCGGACCCGTCACCACGACGGCGATTTCGATCAAACGCTCACGTTCCGGGTCCAAGCCGGTCATTTCGCAATCGAGCCAAACCAAGTTTTGGTCGGACTTGGCCAATGTGGGGGGGAGGACTTGGGGGGTTGGGAGGGCAATGGGGTCGCTCATGGCGTGCATTGTCGCCGAACAGAATGACCCCAAAACCGTCCTTTGCTGCGAGAATCCCCCTTTTGAGCTTTTCAGGAGTTGGTTGGTGCAAGCGTCTTTGAATGCCCCTTTGCTGTTCAGCGGTCTATTTGCCATCGCCTTGCTCACCAGCGTGGGCTTAAAAATTTGGTTGAGTTTGCGCCAAATGCGGCACGTGAGCCAACACCGTGCCCAAGTGCCCGCCGAATTTGAAACCTCGGTCAGTTTGGCGTCGCACCAAAAAGCCGCCGACTACACCTTGGCCAAAACCAGTTTTGGCATTTTTGGTTTGCTCTTTAACACGGCCGTTTTGGTGGGCTGGACGCTGCTCGGTGGACTCAGCAGCTTGAACCAGGCCCTTAACCCCTGGCTGCCGGTGGCTGAGCACCCCCTGGCGCAGCAGCTGTTGCTTTTGTTTGCCTTCACCACCCTTGGCGGTCTGATTGATTTGCCTTTCAGCCTCTACCAAACCTTTGTCATCGAGGCGCGTTTTGGCTTCAACAAAATGAGCCTGAAACTCTGGCTCAGCGACTTGCTGAAATCGAGCGTGCTCGGTGCTTTGGTGGGTCTGCCTTTGGCCGCCTTGATGCTCTGGCTCATGGGCAGCCTGGGCAATCGGTGGTGGATTTGGGCTTGGGTTGTCTGGATGGCTTTCAACCTCTTGATGCTGGTGATTTACCCGACTTGGATTGCCCCCTTGTTCAACCAATTCAAACCGCTGGACAACCCCGAGTTGGTGTCGCGTGTGAATGCGCTGATGGCCCGTTGTGGCTTTTCAGCCAAGGGCTTTTTTGTGATGGACGGCAGCCGCCGCAGCGGTCACGCGAACGCTTATTTCACCGGTTTTGGAAGTGCCAAGCGGGTGGTGTTCTTTGACACCCTGCTGGAGAAATTAACACCCGACGAAGTTGATGCGGTGTTGGCCCATGAGCTGGGCCATTTCAAGCACAAGCACATTCTTAAACGCATCGTCACGATGTTCGCCATCAGCGGTTTGGGCTTTGCCTTGCTGGGCTGGGCGGCGACCCAAGTTTGGTTCTATGCGGGCTTGGGCGTAGAACCCAATTTTGGTGCGCCCAACAACGCTTTGGCGCTGATTTTGTTCTTATCCGTGGTCCCGGTGTTCAGCTTTTTTATCGCCCCCCTGATGTCGGTGAGTTCACGCCAACACGAATTTGAAGCGGATGCTTACGCCAAAACCCAAACCAGCGGACTGGCCCTGCGCCAAGCCTTGCTCAAGCTCATTGAGGACAACGCCAGCACCCTGACCCCAGACCCGGTTTATGTGAAGTTTTATTACTCACACCCGCCCGCCACACAGCGTTTGGCCCGATTGGCTGCATGAACGAAAACGAAAACGAAAACGAGTTTAAGAAATGAAGAAATGAACCCAGGGCTCAATTCGGGATTGGTGGTTACCACGCATGGCCGCCACTGCATGGTGGAACGCCCTGACGGCACCCGTTTGTTGTGCCACCCCCGCGGCAAAAAAAACCAAGTGGTGGTGGGCGACCAAGTCATGTGGCTGGCCGGGGCTCAAGGCCAAAGCGACGAAGGCACGATCGAGCAGGTATTGCCTCGGCGCAATTTGTTTTACCGCCAAGACGAAATCAGGACCAAATCCTTTGCGGCCAACTTGGACCAAGTCTTGGTGCTCATTGCGGCTGAACCTGAGTTTTCAGCGCACCAACTGTCGCGGGCTTTGGTGGCTGCTGAAGCTGAAAAAATTCCGGTCTTGATTGCCTTGAACAAGCGCGATCTGAAAGAACCCTTCGATCGCGCTTGGCAGCGTTTGGCGCCCTATCGCGACATGAATTACGCCGTCTTGCCCGTGGCCTTGAAACCCAAAGAAGAAGGCCAAAGTGAAAGTCCAAGCCGAAGTGAAGCCGGCGACGCCGAGGCACTCTGGGCCGCCCTGCAAGGCAAAACCACGCTCGTACTGGGCCCGTCGGGATCGGGCAAAAGCACCTTAATTAACCGCTGGGTGCCAGGGGCCAGTGCGGCCACCGGCGAAATTTCACAAGCGCTGAATTCTGGCAAGCACACGACCACCAGCACCACCTGGTATTGGGTGGATGAGGCCAAAACAACGGCGTTGGTCGACTCTCCAGGCTTTCAAGAATTTGGGTTGCACCACATTCCGGTCGCGCGCCTTGCCTCCCTCATGCCGGATCTGGCAGCACACGCGGCGGACTGCCGTTTTTACAACTGCAGCCATTTGCACGAGCCAGGCTGTTCCGTGACCGCCGCCTTGGCAGCGGGTGCCGGTGTCAGCGCGGCCCGCTACAAAATTTACCAAGACCTGCACGCCGAATTAAGCCAAGCGCCCCGGTATTGATACCGTCTAAGAACGAGATCGGGTTCAGCTGAGATCGGGTCAGCCGACCAAGCGGGCCAACGTCAGCAAGGCCAAGAGCACCAACCAAACCACCACCGAGCGCCAAACCAAGCCCACCACCTGAACCAAGTGCCCGACTTCAGGTGTTTGTCCAGAGGGGTCCAGAGGACCGAGTTCTGGCGCCTTCTCTTCCAGATCTTCCAGCCCCAAATCGTTTTCAGCGCCAGCCGCCTTGGTGGAAGATGTGTTTTGCGCCAACCAATTGGGGCGCGGCTTGCGACGCAACGCCTCACCGCCCAAACGCACGTTCAATGCGCCCGCTGCAGCGGCCAAAACGATGCCATTGCCATCCTCAGGGTCGCGTCGGGCCTGGGAGCGCCAGCCTTCGATGGCCTCTTCAAAGTTACCCACGACGGCGAACACCAAAGCGGTCAGGCGCGCCGGCAGCCAATCCACCTGGAGCCACAAACGCTGTGTGCGCTCCTGCAAGGCCTGGCTAATGGGGTAGTGGGGGTAGAGGGGGTTGTGGGTGCGCTGACACCAGGCTTGTTTGGCAAATTGGGCCATTCGGTAAATCACCGCGCCAGCAGGGCCGCCCCCCAAAGCCGCCAAGATGGCGTAGCTCGACAAGACCCCAAACACGTGCCGATGGGCTGCCAAAATTGAATACTCGATCACGTGGCGAACAATTTCAGTGCGCGTTAAATCACTCGCATCAACGTGCTTCCATTCGGACAACAGTTCACGCGCCAAGGCCTCATCGCCTTCGGCCAGGGCATCCCGGATGGCGGTGAAGTGGTGACTGAACTGCCGAAAACCCAAAGTCAAATACAGCACCGCGACTTGGAACAGCATGGCCGAAGGCCAGCCCAAAGTCAGCCACAAAGTCCAGTGGATGACGACACTCAGCAACGCCGGTCCCAGTACCAGCAGGGACCACGCCATCCACGAAGATCGCGGTTTGTCCGCGTCAAAATGATCGCTGACCCAGCGCGCCCATTTTTTGAGCGCGCTGTTTAAGGGGTGGCGTTGACCCAAAGGACGTGCTTGTTCAAGCAACAAGGCCAACAACAAGGAAAAGAAAGTCATGGGCCCCAATGATAACGATTGATACCCGTTGATACCGGTTTGTCGAGGTGCGTGGATTTTTTTAAGCGATCAAAAACCGGTAAAGGTTGCGCAACATGCCGGCCGTGGCACCCCAGATGAAGAATTCTTGGCCCTCGTTTTCGTAAGGCATGGAAAACCAATCTCGCTGCACCCCGTCGCTGAGCACCTGATGCCGGTGGTGGTTGGCGGGGTTCATCAAAAAAGCCAGCGGCACTTCAAAGACGCGCGCCACCTCATGGGGATTGGGTCTTAACGTGGCCATGGGATCGACCAAGGCCACCACCGGCGTGACCTGATAGGCTGAGCCGGTTTGGTAAATGGGCAATTGACCCAAGACCTGCACAGCCGCGGGTTCTAGGCCCACCTCTTCCTGCGCTTCACGCAGGGCGGCGGCCACCGCATCGGTGTCTTGCTCGTCTTGCCGCCCGCCAGGAAAGGCGACTTGACCCGAGTGCGTTGACAAGTGCGCGGTGCGTTCGGTCAACAACACGGTCGGCTCAGAGCGGGTCAGTATGGGCACCAAAACCGACGCCAAAGCCATGGGACGCTTCAAATACGGGGGCTCTTTTCGCACCTCCGGCGACCACACTGGCGGCGTCAAGAATCGTTGTCGCAAGGCCGAGGGGATCAACGCTGCAGGCGCCACGGCCGGCAGATGGTGGTCTTGACCTTGACTGGGAACGTGTCGGGCATCCATGGTGTGAGGCGGTTGGCGATTTGAAATGAGCGATTGGAAAAAGAAAGTAAAAGCCCAAAAAAAACCGCTGCGAGCGAGGGGCTGCAGCGGTTTTTTTGGCCTTTTAGAGGCTGGCGGCTAAGAGCAGGCGCTAAGCAGAAGCTATTAAGCGGCGACAGCAGCCACCTTGGCGCGTGAAGGCAGTTTTTCTTTGATACGGGCCGACTTGCCGCTGCGTTCACGCAGGTAGTACAACTTGGCACGGCGCACGTCACCACGGCGCTTGACTTCGATGCTGGCGATCAAAGGGCTGTAGGTTTGGAAAGTACGTTCGACGCCTTCGCCGCTGGACATCTTGCGAACGATGAAGCCGCTGTTCAGACCGCGGTTGCGCTTGGCAATCACGACGCCTTCAAACGCTTGAACGCGCTTGCGGTTACCTTCAACCACGTTGACGCTCACGATCACGGTGTCGCCAGGGGAAAAGTCAGGAACGGTTTTGTTCAGACGAGCAATTTCTTCTTGCTCAAGGATTTGAATGAGGTTCATTTCAAGCTACCTGTTTTTCTGTTCTGTTCTTGCCCGCGCCAAGATGGCTGAAATTCGGCCAGAACGGAATTGGTCTGGCAACGGCCGGGTAGAGGATCAGCAGAGCCAGCGATTATAGCAAGTCTTTGCTTTTTGCCAAGCCGGGTTCGACAGGCTTGGCCCACTGTTGCGCCTCTTGTGGCGTCAAACGCCCAGCCGATCTGGCTTTGGCAATCAGGTCGGGGCGCAATTCGGCGCTCAAACGAAGGCTCTGTGCGCGACGCCACGCCTCAATTTGGGCATGGTGGCCGGACATCAAGGCGGGTGGGACCGCCATGGCTTCGCCAGCGGGATTGGTCCAGACCTCGGGGCGGGTGTAATGCGGACTGTCGAGCAAGCCATCGAGCGCTGGATTAAAACTGTCTTGGTGGTGGCTCTCGGGGTCATTGAGCACGCCGGGACGCAAGCGGGCGACCGCATCCAACAAGGCCAGAGCGGCAATTTCACCGCCCGACAACACGAAGTCGCCCAAACTGAGTTGGCCGTCGACTTGGCTGTCGATGAAGCGCTGGTCAACGCCCTCGTAACGGCCACAAAGCAACAAGGCGCCCGGATCCTGATCCGAAAGTGAAGCCGCTTCAGGCGACTCCGTTCTTTGGGGGTTCGCCAAAGACGACACCAACGCGTGGTCGATCAAACGGCCCAGGGGCGAAAACAACCACAAAGGCGCTTGACGTCGCCATGAACCGGCCTGTTCGGCCTGTTCGGCACGATCAGCGCGAATATGGGCCACGCACCGGCTCAGGGGTTCCGGCATCAACACCATCCCCGGGCCGCCGCCAAAGGGCCGGTCGTCCACCCTGCGGTAGGCGCCCTCCGCAAAATCTCTCAGGTTCCACAAACGCACGTCCATCTCACCCGAGGCAAAGGCGCGACGGGTCACGCCCAGAGTCAAAAAGGGCTCGAACAGCTCGGGGAATAAAGTGATGACGTCAAAGCGCACAGAGACTGCCTTTGAGTTAACTTGACTTTAATAAAACCTGGGTGAGGTCAATAATCAGGTTGCCAATCGACCCGAATTTGTCGTTTTGGCAACTCGACTTCGTCGATGAACGCGGCAACGAAAGGAATCATGCGCTCCATGGTTTTGCCCTCCGAGCCCGCGTATTGAATCACCAATACCGTTTGCGGGCCAGTCGACAACAACTCGGAGACGACCCCCAAATCAACGCCTTCGCGGTTGACGACGGACAAGCCAATCAGGTCAACCCAATAGTACTCATCGGTGGCTGCGGTTGGAAAACTGGAGCGTGCCACCCACACACGGGCCCCTTTGAGCAGCTCAGCAGCGGTGCGATCGACCACCTCATGGGCGCAAGCCACCACCGACCCAGAATGGTCTTTGGCTTCTTTGATGGGCAACAAAACGGTGCCACTGAAAGGCTTGGCGCCCCGTTCAGGGGGTTGCAAATACCAGCGTTTGGAAGAAAAAAGCGCCTCGGGTTGGGCGCTGAATGGGATGACTTTGAACCATCCCTTGATGCCCCATGCCTCGCCGATGCGAGCCACCTCGATGGCGTCGGCGGGCAATTCCACCGCGTCTAAGCGGGGAAATTCGGGCGTTTCGCTCAAGCGGCTTTGGCAGCCAATTGCTTGACCAAGCGGGTCACGGTGTCAGACGCTTGGGCGCCCACACTTTGCCAGTAGGTCAAACGGTCTTGGGCAATGCGCAGACCTTCTTCAGTGGCCTTGGCACCGGGGTTGTAATAACCCAGACGCTCGATGAAACGGCCGTCACGGCGCTCGCGCTTGTCGGCGACGACGATGTTGTAAAAAGGGCGTGCTTTGGAGCCGCCGCGAGAAAGTCGAATGACGACCATGATTTATCCTTGGGTGGTGGAATTGCTTCCGTAATTTTTCTAGCGTTTGAGACACGCGACATGGCCACCCGGCCAGCGACACGCAGAAAAGCCCACTATTATAACGCCTCTCAACGGGAACTCAACAACGTGATCAAAAACAAAACCACTGCAGCTTGGTTGGCCCTTTTGGGCGGTGGCTTCGGACTGCACCGCTTTTACCTGCATGGCCTACGCGACCCCTTGGGATATGCACTCTGGCTGCCCACTTTGGTGGGACTTTTGGGGTTACGCCGCGTCAATGTGTACGGACTTGACGACCCAGTGAGTTGGTTCTTGTTGCCCCTCTTTGGCATCGCTTTGGCCAGCAGCGCTTTCATGGCCATTTTGTATGGCCTGCAAACGCCAGAAAAATGGAATGCGCGCTTCAACCCTGAAAGCGCTTTGGATGCACCGGCTGGCAACACCCACTGGGGCACGATTGGTGCCATTGTGGTGGCGCTTTTAATGGGCACCGTGGTCTTGATGTCGAGCGTCGTGTACTCAGCCCAACGGTATTTTGAGTCTCAAGTTGAAGCGGCTCGCGAAATTTCTCAGTAAATTCTTCGGTCAATCCAACGGCGGCGATTGAAGCAAACCCGGGCCGCCGCCGTACAACCAAGCGGGATCCATCAACTGAGGCCCAAACAGGCGCAGCGAAGCATCCCGTGCTTTTTGGACCCAGCCAAAAGGCCCACTGGCATGAAAAATCCGCCCGTTGCGCTCGGAGGCCGACTGCACGCGCGCACAACGTTCCCAGCGACGTTGCGCATACCGGGACAAAGCCAACTCGACTGGACATTCCGATAAGGCGGCGGCCAATTCGGCGGCATCTTCGATGGCCATGGCGGCGCCTTGCGCAAAATAGGGACGCATCGGGTGGGCCGCATCCCCCAACAAAGCCACGCCGCCCCGAACCATGTCGGCGGCCGACCGAACCGGGGGCCGATCAAACAAAGGCCATTGACGCCACGCCGGCACCGCTTCCAAAAGGGAGAGCAGCGCGGCAGGCGTTTTCGGCAAAAGAAAGGTTCTAACCCCATTCAAGTCGGCGTCTTGATCCCAAGTGGCTGTCGTTGAAGCGGCGGCCTGCAAGTCCTTTTGATTGGCAATCGCCACGATGTTCAGTTGCTCACCCGCCGCCACCGGATAAGCCACCACATGACACCGCGGTCCGAGCCAAACCCGAACAGAATCACTGCGCCACGCGGGGGGCAGCGCCTTTTGACTCACCAAAGCCCGCCATGCCACGTGGCCCGTGGCCTTTGGCGCTTGGGCCTCGGGCCATACCGAGGCCCGAACTGAACTCCAAAGCCCATCGGCACCAATCACGCAGGACCCGGCGTTGGCTTCGGGCTGCCAGGCTTGATTCAGCTGGAGATCCGTGGCGCCGGTTTTATTAACTGCTCGTAACAATATCTGCTGTAAATCCGCTCGGCGCAGGGTCAGATAAGGGGCGCCATACTGATTCAGAATGTGCCCCTGCTCCGCCAATGGCAATTGAGCCAATATCTCGCCATTCAGTAAGGAGTGAATGATTAAACGCTGAGGCTCAAATGCCACTGACCGCAATTCAGAAGCCAAACCCCAAGAAAACAAATGCCGAACGGCATTGGGGCCGAGTTGTAAACCAGCCCCGACTTCACTCAAAACAGGGGTTTTCTCTTGAATAACAAGGCGACGCTCAGCACGCCCCAGCCCGCGAGGGGGGCGAGTATAGGCCAAGGCCAAGGACAGGCCACCAATACCCGCACCCACAACCCTTAAATCAGAATTCACAGTACCCAATTAAAAAGCCCTGCCATGATCAACAAAGCAGGGCTGGTTTCGAAAGATCAAACAACCTGGCGGTTCAGATTTTGAGGTGATCCGGCGAATAGAAAGTTAACAAAAGTTAACTTAGGCGATCAAGAACTTGCTGCGGTCTTGATCGGCAATCCACTTGGGCGCTTTGCCGCGGCCTGTCCAAGTTTCGCCAGTAGCGGCGTTGCGGTATTTGGGGGCCACCTTTGAACCCAGGCTCGAAGCCGCGCCACGGGGTGCACGGCCAGATGTAAAGATGTCGTTGGCAGTTAAACCAAATTCGGCCACCAAAGCGCGAACTTGGGCCACCGCGGCAGAAGTTTCGTTGCGACGCGCTTCAGCAATTTGTTTCTCCAACGCTTCACGTTGTTGCAACAGGTCTTTATAAGAATTGGTCATGTTGATTGCCTTTAGGATAATAAAATGAAAAATTGAAATCAAGTGAGTTCAATTGAAACCTGCACAGCGGACTATTTAAATGTCTGCGGCAAGGTTGAATAATAATCGAATTCAACCCCGATTATAAGGTTAATTGGGAACTTATTGTAAGTTCTTGCAAATAAGTAACCAAGCTCTAATTCAGGGGCGTCGCCAACACTTTATCAATTCGGCGGCCTTCCAAACTCAAAACCTCAAAAGACCAACCCACACAGAGTATTTTCTCTTCGGGCACAGGCAAATGACCTGTTTCAAACATCAATAACCCCGCCAGGGTGTTGTAGCGGCCTTTATCTTCTTCGGGCAGCTGCTCAATATCCAAACGCGACTTGAGTTCTTCAATGGGCATCAAACCGTCCAATTCCCAACAACCATGCGGCAATGGCAGGGCCCAAGCTTCGGTCTGTTCAGCGGGCTGTAATTCACCGGTGATGGCCTCTAACAAATCGCGTGGGGTCATCAACCCTTGGACCACCCCATATTCATCCACCACCAAAACCATGCGCGCCGCCGCCCCGCGGAACTGCTCCAGCAACTCCATCCCCGTCAAAGTCTCCGGCAGAAAAGCCGCCGGCACGGTGTGCGCTTCAATGGGCTCCTCTCCCTTGGGGTCCAGCGCCAACAAACGCGCCACACTGATCAAGCCCACCACTTCGTCCAAGGAGCCTCGGCAAACGGGGTACCAAGAATGGCTAAAAGTCGGCTGTGCGTTGTGCTCGGCATCGCTGATTTTTTTCAAACAAACCGCTGCGGTGTAAGAGGCCTCCAGCCACTGAATTTCAGTCCGGGGCAACATCAATGAGGTCAAGGTGCGGTCATCGAGACGAAAGACGTTGTGCACCATTTGGTGCTCATGCTCCTCAATCACCCCCGCGTCCAAGCCCTCCTCCAGACTGGCGCTGATCTCTGCTTCGGTCACCACCTGCCCATCTTTTTTGTCCAAGCGCATGAGACGCAAAGTGGTTTCTGTACTCCACGTCAGCATGCGCACAAATGGTTTCGCCACTTTGGCCACCCAGACCATGGGGCGCGACACCCAACGTGCCACCATTTCGGGGTACATCTGTCCAATGCGCTTGGGCACGAGTTCACCAAACACAATCGTGATGTAAGTGATCAGGGTCACCACCAACACCGTGGCCAGCCAACCCGCCACCGAGCTGGGCACCCCCATGGCTTGGAGGCTTTTGGCGACGCCTTCGCTGTAAGCAGCCTCCCCCAAAATGCCGTTCAGCATGCCAATTGAGGTGATGCCAACTTGGACCGATGACAAAAACTCTGTCGGGGTTTCAAGCAATTTCAAGGCGGCTAGGGCCCCGCCATCACCGGCCTCCGCCATGGCTGTGAGCCGGGTTTTTCGGCTGGAGGCCAAAGCCAACTCAGACATGGCAAATGCCGCGTTGAGCAAGGTCAGCAAAGTGATGAGCAAAAATTCCATGAATTCAACCGGCAGAATAGAGGCATGTCACTTTACTTGATTGGTGACGTTCAAGGTTGCGACGGCGCTTTGGGCGATCTTTTGCAAAAAATCGACTTTTCACCGAGCCGAGATGTGGCCTATTTCTTGGGCGACTTGGTCAATCGGGGGCCTGCTTCTTTAGCGGTCTTGAAGCGACTAATGGCCTTGGGCGACGCCGCCCGTTGTGTGCTCGGCAATCACGATTTGCATTTGTTGGCTGCCGCAGAAGGGGTGCGCAAACCCAGCACCAAAGACACTTTTCAAGACGTGCTCAACGCACCCAAAGCCGTTCGCCAAAGCGTCTTGGGTTGGTTGACTCAACAACCCTTGGCCCGTTATGAGCACCAGATTTTGATGGTTCATGCCGGCGTTTTACCCCGCTGGGATGTGGCGCAAACCTTGTCGCTGGCCAAAGAAGTTCAAGACGCCATCAGCAGCCCTGCGTTGCCCCACTTTTTGCGTCAGATGTACGGCAACCTGCCCAACGCATGGCGCGGAGACCTGACCGGCCCCGACCGCCTGCGGGTCATCGTGAACGCCTTGACGCGCTTGCGCTTTTGCACCCCACAAGGGGCCATGGAATTTGACAGCACCGAGTCGGCTGCCAGCGCCCCTTCGGGCCATGTGCCCTGGTTCGAGGCCCTCAACCGCCAAACCGCGACAACCACCGTGGCCTTTGGGCACTGGTCACGCTTGGGCTGGCTGAATCGCCCTGACCTCATCAGCATGGACACCGGCTGCGTGTGGGGAGGCCATTTGAGTGCTTGCGAAATCAGCACGGGCATTCAGCACCTCCACCAAGTGCCTTGCACAGCATGTCAAGACCCCTTGGCTTTTCAGCAGCAGAAGCCCAACGGCAGAAAAAATGAGGACCCCCATGCATGAGAACCTGAAAATTTTGGCCTTTGATGTCTTTGGCACGGTGGTCGATTGGCACGGCAGCATTCAGCGCGAGGTCAATGCCCGCTGGCCTCACGTCGATGGTGACGCCTTTGCCCTCGCTTGGCGTGCGGGTTATGTGCCAGCCATGCAGCGTGTGCGCTCGGGCGAGTTGGGCTGGACCCGCATTGACGACTTGCACCGACTCATTCTGGAAACCTTGTTGCCCACTTTCGGACTCAGCCATTTGAGTGAAGCCGAACGCCAACACCTGAACTTGGCCTGGCACCGGCTTGACCCTTGGCCCGATGTGGTGGCGGGCATGCAAAGGCTCAAAACCCAATACACCTTGTGCACCTTGTCGAACGGCAATTTGGGCTTGTTGACGGCCTTGTCCAAACACGGCCATTTGCCCTGGGACTGTTTGTTGAGCGCCGAAGTTTTTCGCGCCTACAAGCCCGATCCCGCCACCTACTTGGGCGTGGCCGATGTTTTCAATGTCAAACCAGCGCAAACGGCTTTGGTCGCCGCACACCACGACGACCTCGCCGCCGCCCGCGCCTGCGGCTTGGTCACCGCCTACATAGAGCGGCCGATGGAATACGGCCCCCACCACCCCAAAGACGTGTCGCCGCAAGCCGGCAACGACTTTCATGCCAAAAGCTTTTTAGATTTGGCCGATCAACTGGGTTGCTAAAAACGCAGCACGCCAGCGGCTACAATGC
>Ga0164296_1002066_pt1 | contig 20371 bp, 16 predicted proteins | sample GEODES057metaG_FD_113533 | JGI IMG/M metagenome (GOLD analysis project Ga0164296, IMG submission 113533) | Dystrophic lake water microbial communities from Trout Bog Lake, Wisconsin, USA - GEODES057 metaG | ecosystem: Environmental > Aquatic > Freshwater > Lake | place: USA: Trout Bog Lake...
AGCGGTGACCGTGGTCTTGTCCGACAGGGTCACGTCCTCCAAGAGCACACGCCCATAGGCGCGGGTCTCGAGATAGGAGCGCTTGCCTGCGGTGTCCGGCTCCACATCCTCGATCCAGATGCCACGAGCGGTCTCGCAGTCGAGCTGGCGGATGATGAGCTCCTGGGCCACGTCGACGAGTCGACGGGTCAGGTAGCCGGAGTCGGCGGTGCGAAGTGCGGTGTCCGCCAGACCCTTTCGGGCGCCGTGGGTCGAGATGAAGTACTCGAGGACGCTCAGGCCCTCACGGAAGCTCGACTTGATCGGACGAGGGATCATCTCTCCACGAGGGTTCGAGACGAGGCCCTTCATACCGGCGATCTGACGGATCTGCTGCGCGTTACCACGAGCACCGGAGTCCACCATCATGTCGAGCGGGTTGAAGCTGATCCCCGACAGGGTCTTCTCCATCGCTCGACCGACCTCTGAGTTGGCGCTGGTCCAGATCTCGACTTCCTTCTGGCGGCGCTCGTCATCGGTGATGATGCCTCGCTTGTACTGGGTCTCGGCCTTCTCCGCTTCCTTCTCGTAGCGGTCCAAGATCGCCTTCTTCTCCGGCGGCGTCTGCACGTCGTTGATGGAGATGGTCAGGCCTGACTGCGAGGCGAAGCGGAAGCCCGAGGCCTTGATGCGGTCAAGGCTGGCCGCGACCTCTTGGCGGCCGTAGCCGGCAGTGAGCTCCTCGACGACGGTGGCGATGGGCGTGGCCCGCTTGCCGACCAGGTCGTTGATGAACCGGAAGCTGAAGGGAAGGCCCTCGTTGAACAGCACACGACCAGGGGTCGTGGTGATCGTGAGACGACCGTTCTCGTCAGGCTCGATGCCGGCGGCGACCAGGCGGTCGCCGAGCGACGAGTCCTGCTGGACGCGCAGCTCGATCTTGGCGTGGAGCGCCACGTCACCTGCGTCGAGGGCAGCCTCGATCTCGTAGGTGTTGCGGAACACGCGGCCCTCGCCCTTGGCGCCATCGACCTCGAGGGTGAGGTAGTAGCCACCGAAGAGCATGTCCTGAGACGGGACGGTGATCGGGCGACCGGTGGCCGGCGACAAGATGTTGTTGGCGCTGAGCATCAGCACGCGGGCCTCGGCCTGCGCCTCGGCGGACAGCGGCAGGTGGACTGCCATCTGGTCACCGTCGAAGTCGGCGTTGAACGCGGTGCACACCAGGGGGTGGACCTGGATGGCCTTGCCCTCGACCAGCATGGGCTCGAAGGCCTGGATGCCGAGTCGGTGAAGCGTCGGGGCACGGTTCAAGAGGACCGGGTGCTCCTTGATGACATCTTCGAGCACGTCCCAGACCTGGGGCTTGCGACGCTCGACCATGCGCTTGGCCGACTTGATGTTCTGGGCCAGCTCCTTGTCGACGAGCCGCTTCATGACGAAGGGCTTGAAGAGCTCGAGCGCCATCAGCTTGGGCAGGCCGCACTGGTGGAGCTTGAGGTTCGGGCCGACCACGATGACCGAACGGCCCGAGTAGTCGACGCGCTTGCCGAGCAGGTTCTGGCGGAACCGACCCTGCTTGCCCTTGAGCATGTCGGAGAGGCTCTTGAGCGGCCGGTTGCCCGGGCCGGTCACGGGACGCCCACGGCGGCCGTTGTCGAACAGTGCGTCGACGGCCTCTTGGAGCATGCGCTTCTCGTTGTTGACGATGATCTCCGGAGCGCCAAGGTCCAGAAGCCGCTTGAGGCGGTTGTTCCGGTTGATGACGCGACGGTAGAGGTCGTTGAGGTCCGAGGTGGCGAAGCGGCCACCGTCGAGCTGGACCATCGGACGCAGGTCCGGCGGGATGACCGGCACGGCGCCGAGGATCATGGCGGCCGGGTCGTTGATCCGACGACCGTGGTCGTCGCGGCGGTTGAAGGCCGAGACGATCTTGAGGCGCTTGATGGCCTTCTGGCGGCGCTGGGCAGAGAGGGGCTTGCGACCGTCGGCAGCCTCGACCGCCTCACGGAGCTTGATCTCCTCCTCGTCCAGGTCGATGCGCTCGATCAGCGAGCTGATCGTCTCGGCACCCATGCCACCCTCGAAGTAGTCCTCGTAGCGGATCTTGAGCTCACGCCAGAGGAGCTCGTCCTCGATGATCTTGCGGCTGTGAAGGCTCTTGAACTCAGCCAGCGAGCGATTGGCGATGTCGATCTCCTCGGCGGCACGCTCACGTGCCGACGCGATCTCCTTCTCCCCAAGGCGCTGACGTGCCTTGATCTCGGTGTCCTTGGCCCCGTCCTTCTCGAGCTCGACGATCTCGGCCTCGATGGCCTTGAAGCGGCGGTCGAGATCGAGCTCGAGCTTCTTCTCGATGTCGCGGATCTCCTCGGCCAGCTCCTTCTCGAGCTCCGGCAGGTCGGCGTGGCGCTTGTCCTCGTCGACCCAGGTGACCAGGTTGGCAGCGAAGTAGATGACCTTCTCGAGCTGCTTGGCCTTGAGCTCCTCGCGGGGCTCGGTGCCCATCAGCAGGTAGGCGAGCCATGACCGGGTGCCACGGAGGTACCAGATGTGGACGACCGGGGCGGCCAGCTCGATGTGGCCCATCCGCTCGCGGCGGACCTTCGAACGGGTGACCTCGACACCACAGCGCTCACAGATGATGCCCTTGAATCGCACCCGCTTGTACTTGCCGCAGTAGCACTCCCAGTCCTTGGTCGGACCGAAGATCTTCTCGCAGAAGAGCCCGTCCTTCTCCGGACGCAAGGTGCGGTAGTTGATGGTCTCGGGCTTCTTCACCTCGCCGTTGGACCAGCCGCGGATCGAGTCCGCCGTCGCCAATCCGATGCGCAGCTGATCGAACGTGTTCACATCAAGCTTGGTCATCGCAAGCCCCTCTCTGCAGCGCGTCGTGCGTCTTCCTCATCGGAGCCCCTCTCCGGTCGACTGATGTCGATCCCGAGCTCCTCGGCCGCCCTGAAGACGTCCTCGTCGATCTCTGCCATCTCGATCTGCTGACCGGCGTCGTTGAGCACCTCGACGTCGAGGCACAGCGACTGCATCTCCTTGATGAGAACCTTGAAGCTCTCGGGGATGCCGGGCTCCGGGATGTTCTCGCCCTTGACGATGGCCTCATAGACCTTGACTCGGCCGAGGACGTCGTCGGACTTGATGGTCAAGAGCTCCTGGAGGGCATAGGCGGCGCCATAGGCCTCGAGAGCCCACACCTCCATCTCACCGAAGCGCTGGCCACCGAACTGGGCCTTCCCACCAAGGGGCTGCTGGGTGATCATGGAGTACGGACCGGTGGAGCGGGCGTGGATCTTGTCATCGACAAGGTGCGCCAGCTTCAAGATGTAGACGTAGCCGACCGAGATCGGGTTGTCGTACTTCTCGCCGGTGCGGCCGTTGAAGAGTTCGACCTTGCCATCGTCCTGCATCTGCAGGTCACCGTTGGCCGAGTCGGAGTTCATCTCCTGGAAGATCTTCTTGATGGTCAGGTTGCGACCAGCCTTGTCCTCCTCGTCCCAGTGAGCGCCGTCGAACGCCGGGGTGGCCACGTAGGCCGCCGGGGTCGTGCGAGGCCGGGTCTTGCGCAGTGCGCCGTCGCCCTTGCCGCTGGTGCCCTTCTCGGGCGAGGAGTCCATGCCCTTCCAGCCGTGCCGTGCGGCGTAGCCAAGGCTCGACTCGAGGATCTGGCCGACGTTCATCCGGCTCGGCACGCCGAGCGGGTTCAAGATGATGTCGACGGGGGTGCCATCGGCCAGGTACGGCATGTCCTCGACCGGAAGGATCTTGGAGATGACGCCCTTGTTGCCGTGGCGACCGGCGAGCTTGTCGCCCTCGGAGATCTTGCGCTTCTGGGCCACGTAGACACGGACCAGGGCGTTGACGCCGGGGGGGAGCTCGTGGGAGTCCTCACGAGAGAACACGCGCACGTCGATGACCTTGCCAGACTCACCGTGCGGGACCTTGAGCGAGGTGTCACGCACCTCACGCGCCTTCTCACCGAAGATGGCGCGCAGCAGGCGCTCCTCGGGGGTCTGCTCGGTCTCACCCTTCGGGGTGACCTTGCCCACCAGCACGTCGCCGGGGCCGACCTCGGCACCGACGCGGATGATGCCGCGCTCGTCGAGGTCCGCCAGGATCTCCTCGGAGAGGTTCGGGATGTCCCGGGTGATCTCCTCTTCGCCGAGCTTGGTGTCACGGGCGTCGATCTCGTGCTCCTCGATGTGGATCGAGGTGAGGACGTCGTCCTTGACCAGGCGCTCGGAGAGGATGATGGCGTCCTCGTAGTTGTAGCCCTCCCATGGCATGAAGGCCACGAGGAGGTTCTTGCCGAGTGCCAGCTCACCGTTGTGGGTGCTCGGGCCGTCGGCGATCAGATCACCGGCGACGAGCTTGTCGCCCTCCTCGACCAGCGAGCGCTGGTTGATGCAGGTGTTCTGGTTCGATCGGCGGAACTTGAGCAGCGGGTAGGTCTTCTTGCCCAGCGCCACGCCGACACGGTCCTTCTGGCCGGCCTTGTAGTCCACGACCACGTGGTCACCGGTCACCTCGAGCACGGTGCCCGTGCCCTCGGCCATGATCACGTCGCCGGCGTCGCGAGCCGCACGGGCCTCGATGCCGGTGCCGATGTACGGCGCCTCGGGCACGACCAGCGGCACGGCCTGCTTCTGCATGTTGGCGCCCATCAGGGCACGGTTGGCGTCGTCGTGCTCGACGAAGGGGATCAGCGCGGTCGAGACCGAGATGATCTGCTTCGGGCTGACGTCGACCAGGTCGACCTCCGCCGGTGGCACGAAGTCGATCTCCGACGTGGTGCCGTAGCTGGAGTTGGCCGATCCCATGCGCACACCGGTGCCGGCGGGGCCACGACGCACGAGGACCTTGTCCTCGGTGAAGTTGCCCTTGGCATCGATCTTGGCGTTGGCCTGGGCGATGACGTGCTCTTCCTCTTCGTCGGCGGCGAGGTAGACGACCTCGTCGGTGACGCGACCGTTCACGACCTTGCGGTAGGGGGTCTCGATGAAGCCGAAGTCATTGACCCGGGCATAGGTGGCGAGCGAGCCGATCAGGCCGATGTTCGGGCCTTCTGGGGTCTCGATCGGGCACATGCGGCCGTAGTGGGACGAGTGGACGTCACGGACCTCGAAGCCAGCACGCTCACGCGACAGACCACCGGGGCCGAGCGCAGAGAGGCGACGCTTGTGGGCGAGGCCCGAGAGTGGGTTGTTCTGGTCCATGAACTGGCTGAGCTGGCTGGTCCCGAAGAACTCCTTGACCGCTGCCACCACAGGGCGGATGTTGATGAGGCTCTGCGGGGTGATCGCCTCGACGTCCTGGGTGCTCATGCGCTCACGGACGACGCGCTCCATCCGGGAGAGGCCCACGCGGACCTGGTTCTGGATGAGCTCGCCGACCGAGCGGATGCGCCGATTGGCGAAGTGGTCCTGGTCGTCGATGCGGTACGTGGTCTCGGCCTCGCTCATGTGCTTGGCGAGGTGCAGCATGTAGGTGCTGGCAGCGAGGATCTCCGACGGGGCCAGCGTGTGCTGGTCGATGCCGGGCTTCTCGAGCTTGATGCCCAAGATGTCCTCGATGCGCTCGATCTCCGGGCCGAGCTTGCGGTTCAGCTTGTAGCGACCGACACGGGTGAGGTCGTAGCGCTTCTCGTTGAAGAAGGCGTTCTCGAAGTACTGCCGTGCTGACTCGGCGGTCAGCGGCTCGCCTGGACGGGCGCGCTTGTAGATCTCGAGAAGGGCCTCTTCACGGGTCGTGATGAGCCCCTCTTCCTTGGCCCACTGGTCCTCGAGGAAGTCGAAGTGGCGGACGAACTTGTCGAAGAAGGCGTCGTCCTCGTAGCCAAGGGCCCGCAGCAGGACGAACAGCGACAGGCGACGCTTGCGCGCCACGCGGGTGCCGGCGTTGACCGGACGGTTCGGCTTGTTCTCGATGTCGAACTCGATCCACTCACCACGGTAGGGGTGGATGGTGCCCGTGAAGAGGGTCTTGGCGTCACGGCCGGGGGCGAAGATCGCACCCGGGGAGCGGACCAGCTGGGAGACGACGACACGCTCGGTGCCGTTGACCACGAAGGTGCCACGGTCGGTCATGACGGGGAAGTCCCCCATGAAGACCGTCTGCTCCTTGATCTCGCCGGTGTCGGCGTTCTGGAACTGGGCCCTGACGAACACCGGGGCGGCGTACGTCATGTCCTTCTCCTTGCACTCCTCCACCGAGAACTTCGGCGGCGGGCGCAGGTCAGGGTCGTCAGGGTCGAACTCAAGCACCAGCTTGAGACGGCCCGTGAAGTCCTCGATCGGGCTGATGTCCTCGAAGGCCTCCTTGAGGCCATTGTCGAGGAACGACTTGAAGCTGTCGCGCTGGATCGCGATCAGGTCGGGCAAAGGCAACGCCTCATCGATGTTGGCAAATGAGACGCGCTCGGGACTCTGGGACCGTGACGGCAACGGCCTACTCCTCACTGGTGGTACTTCTGTGCGGACGACTGAACTTCAAGGACGACGGACTGGCTCAAGGCGCCGTGGCTGAGAGGGACGCGCACGCACGGCGGAATCGCTGGCGCGGCGAATTGGGGACGAGAGATGCACGGCAAAGAGCGATGCTAGTCGTCTCACAGAGAATGCACAAGAGGGCCTTCGGGTCACCCCCGAAGGCGCCTCGGGGATCCCCCCGTGCTGGAACCGACCATAGGGATCGGCCTCCTCCCCGTCAAGGATCCCCGGCCCCCGCCGCGCTGCGACGGAGGGCCGGGTCCCTTGCGAGCAGGAACTACTGAAGCTCGACGGTGGCGCCGGCGCCCTCAAGGGCCGCCTTTGCCTTCTCCGCGTCGTCCTTCGAGGCACCCTCGAGGACAGGCTTGGGAGCCGAGTCGACGAGGTCCTTGGCCTCCTTGAGGCCCAGGCTGGTGAGTCCGCGGACTTCCTTGATCACCTGGATCTTCTTGTCGCCAGCCGACGTCAAGATGACGTCGAACGAGCTCTTCTCCTCAGCGGCACCAGCATCGCCACCACCACCGGCAGCCGGGGCTGCGGCAGCGGCCACGGGGGCTGCAGCGGTCACGCCGAAGCGCTCCTCGAACTCCTTGAGCAGCTCGGAGAGCTCAATCACGGAGAGCTCGGCGATGCCGTCGAGGATCTGGTCCTTGGTCAGGGTTCCTGCCATGGGTATTCCTTTCGTGTGTCGATCGTTGACTTGGTTGGGGAAGATCAGGCGTCGTCGGCCGGGGCGTCAGCCTCGGCATCGGCGACAGGTGCCTCGTCGGCGGCGTCGGCCGTCTCAGCGACAGCGTCGGCAGGTGCCTCGTCGGCGGCAGCCTCGGCATCGGCCGGGGCCGCATCCTCGGCCGGGGCCTCCTCGGCGGGAGCGGCGTCCTCTGCCGGAGCGGCAGCGGGCGCCTCCTCGGCGGGCATCGACTCGATGAGCGCCTTGAGGCCGTAGGCGAAGCTCTGCGGAACCGCCTTGAAGAGGCTGGCCATGGTGGACATCGGCGAGGCGATGAGTCCGGCCAGGCGGGCAAGGAGGACCTCGCGAGAGGGCAGGTCGGCCAGTGCGGTCAGATCCGCTGCGCTCAGCGCGTTCCCATCGAGCACGCCACCCTTGATGACGAGCTCAGGGTTCGCCTTGGCGAAGTCCCGAAGGGCCTTGGCCACGGCACTGACGTCACCCTCGACGAAGGCGATGGCGGTCGGGCCTTGGAGCAGGTCGGCCAGGGCGGCATGGTCGCCACCCTCGACGGCGAGCTTGACCAGCGTGTTCTTGAAGACCTTGTAGTCACCGCCAGCGGCGCGCAGCGTGCGGCGCAGCTCAGCCATGGCGGCCACGGTGAGGCCTCGGTACTCGGTGACGACGGAGGCAGAAGATCCTTCGAGGCGCTCACGCACCTCGTCGACGACTTCGACCTTGTCGGGCCTTGGGTTGTCCATCTCTCTCATCCTCCACCGGGTTCTTCCCGGCATCGGGGCCTTGGACAGGTCGGGCGAGAGAGGCAACCGCAGCTCACGTGCTGCAGCGACCACCTCGTCTGGCGGGCTCGGAAGCCCTTTACGCCGCCTGAGCGGCACCCGATGTCTTCGGCGTCGTTTCTTCGGTCTGGTGCAGCCACCACGGTGGCTGCGGGAACTGTCACCCTAGCGGGCCAGGCGAACCCGGTCCAACCGGGTCAGGCGCTGGCAACCGCCAGCTCGTCGACCTCGCGCACGAGGGCCGGGTCCAGCTTGATGCCGGGTCCCATGGTGGACGAGACGGCCGCGCTCAGCAGGTACTTGCCCTTGGCCGAGGCCGGCTTGGCCCGGAAGAGCTCCTCGATGACGGCACGTGCGTTGGCGACGAGGTCCTCCTGGGAGAACGAGACCTTGCCGATCGGCAGGTGGATGTTGCCCACCTTGTCGGTGCGGTACTCGACACGGCCCGCCTTGAACTCGGCCACGGCCTTGCCGACCTCCATCGTGACGGTCCCGGTCTTCGGGTTCGGCATCAGGCCGCGCGGCCCGAGGGTGCGACCCAAGGTGCCGACCTGGCCCATGAGGTCGGGGGTGGCGATGACGACGTCGAAGTCCAAGAAGCCCTCGGCGACCCGGGCCACAAGGTCGTCAGCACCGACGATGTCGGCGCCGGCGTCACGAGCCTCGGTCGCCTGGTCACCAGCGGCGAAGACGGCGACGCGCACATCACGGCCGATGCCGGCGGGCAGCGAGATTGTCCCACGGACGATCTGCTCGGCCTTGCGGGGGTCGACGCCGAGCTTGGCGGCGAGCTCCACCGTCTCATCGAACTTGGCGGAGGCGAGCTCCTTGACGAGGGCGATGGCAGCGCCCACCGTGTGGAGCTCCTCGCGATCGACGGCCTTGAGGGCGTCGGAGTACTTCTTGCCGTGCTGGGTCATGTCGTGTTCCTTACGTCGAGTTCTTGGGTGTTCAGCTGGCGACCGAGATGCCCATCGAGCGGGCCGTGCCGGCCACCTGGCGCTTGGCCATCTCGAGGTCGTCGGTGTTGAGGTCCTGCAGCTTGGTCTTGGCGATCTCTTCCACCTGGGCGTCGGTCACCGTGGCAACGGTCTCACGACCGGCCGTCTGGGCGCCCTTGTCGAGGCCAGCGGCCTGACGAAGGAGGAACGGCGTGGGCGGCGTCTTCAGGATGAAGCTGAAGGTGCGGTCCTCGTAGATGGAGATCTCGACCGGAATGGTCTGACCACGCATCGACTCGGTCTGCGAGTTGTACTGCTGGCAGAAGTCCATGGTCTGGATGCCGTGCGGGCCGAGGGCGGTGCCCACCGGCGGTGCCGGTGTGGCGCCACCAGCCTCGAGCTGGATCTTGACGACTGCGGTGACCTTCTTCGGGGGAGCCATGTGGATTCCCTTCCCTTCCTTGCGATTGTTCGATGCTGCCGAGCCGGCAGCCTTAGAGCTTGGCGACCTGGCTGAACTCGAGCTCGACCGGGGTCTCTCGGCCGAAGATGTTGACGAGCACCTTGAGCTTGAGCTGGTCCTCGTTGATCTCGGCGATCTGGCCGGAGAAGTCCGCGAACGGGCCCTCCTTGACGCGCACCGTCTCGTCGATCTCGTACTCGAGGCGAGGGCGGCTGCGCTTGGCCGGCGCCTGATCCCCACCGATGATCTCGACGTGGAGGATGTTCTCCACCTCCTTGCGAGACAGCGGGACGGGGCGGGTGCCCGGGCCGACGAAGCCAGTCACGCCGGGCGTGCCCCGGATGGCACCCCAGGCATCGTCATCGAGGTCGCAGCGGACCAGGATGTAGCCGGGGAAGACCTTCTTCGAGACGGTGACCTTCTTGCCGTTCTTGACCTCGACGACGTCCTCCATGGGGATGACGATCTCGAAGACCGAGTCCTCCATGCCGCGGGACACGATCACGTTCTCGAGGTTTCCCTTGACCTTGTTCTCGTAGCCCGAGTACGTGTGCACCACGTACCAGCGGCCTGGACGGTCGTAGGGGCTCTCGATGATCGGACCCTCGTCCTCGTCATCGTCACCCCACTCGTTCATCTGCTCGACCGAGGCCTCGATGACCTCGCCGTCGGCCGTCACGAGCACCTCGTCGACGACGACGTCGTCGACGACCTCGCCGTCAGGGGTCACGACGATGGTCTCGTCGATCACCTCGTCGAGGACCGAGCCGTCGTCAAGGACCGAGGTCGTCTCGGTGACGACCTCGTCGATCACGGTGCCGTCCTCGGTGACGACGATGATCTCGTCGACCGTCTCTTCGATGATGTTGTTGTCAGTGGTCACAGGTTGCCGATCGCTCGGGGCTACTTCTTGAACAGGAACAGGACGAACTTGCCGTAGGCGAGGTTCAATCCATAGATCAGGACGATCATCGTGATCAGCACGAACAGGGTGATCGCCGTGTAGTTGATGAGCTCCGCCCGGGTCGGCCACGACACCTGGCGCATCTCTTCGCGCACCTGGCGGAAGAACTCACGGATGGTGGTCCGCTTCTTGGCGGGCTTGCGCTGGGCTTGCGCAGCAGGGGCGCGACGGGTCCCGGGCGTGCCGTCGGGGCCAGCTTGGCCCTGACGCTGCATCATCCGCTTCGTCTCGCGATTCACGTTGCTTCCCTTGTTCTACGCATTACAGAGCGGCTCAGGACTTCCTGAGCCGAGCAGGGCAGGAGGGACTTGAACCCCCAACCGCCGGTTTTGGAGACCGGTGCTCTACCAGTTGAGCTACTGCCCTCGGTGGGCCGCCCGAGTGGCGTTCGCCTTGAAGGGCAGGCCACGAGAGCGGAGCCGAATGGTACCACCGCTCACGGGAGGCTCGTCTAGCGGGTCTCCTTGTGGACCGTGTGGCGACGATCGAAGCGGCAGAACTTCTTCATCTCGATCCGCTCACGATCGTTCATCTTGTTCTTCGTCGTGATGTAGTTGCGGCGCTTGCAATCCTGGCACTCCAGGGTTACTTGCACCCGCTTCTCGTTCTTAGCCACGAGCGCTTCCTCGCTTCCTGTTCCGTTCGATTCGTCGAATGCAGTCCATCACCGGGCGTCCGGATCTGGTCGTAGCGGCGGCGGGACTCGAACCCGCGACAACACGATTATGAGCCGTGTGCTCTAACCAACTGAGCTACGCCGCCTAGCGAGCCCTCGGTGGGGATTGAACCCACGACCCCCTCCTTACCATGGAGGTGCTCTGCCACTGAGCTACAAGGGCATTCACGATCCCACAAAAGACCGCTCCGAGATGATAGCCACTTCTCGACCCCCTCTCCCACCGGCCTCGCGTTCGTTGGTCCCTCCACGGTGGCGAACTACGCTTCGCGCCGTGCACACACGCCAGATCGAGCTCGCCGACGCGCCGGCGCTGCTCGCCATCTACAACCCCGAGATCATCGAGACGACCGTCACCTTCGACCTGGTCCCCTGGACCCTCAACGACGCACGCCGCTGGATCAGCGACCACGAGGGGGCCCACGTGGCACTCGTGGCGGTCGGGGGTCCCGACGACGACGGGCCACGCGGCGCTCGGGACGAGGTGATCCTCGGCTACGCCGGCATCGGCCCGTACCGGGCCCGCGCCGCCTATGCCACCACCGTCGAGAACTCGGTCTACGTGGCGCGCAGCGCTCGGGGCCGTGGGGTCGGCCAGCGGCTGCTCACCGATCTCCTGGCGGCCACCAAGTCGGGCGGGTTCCACGCCGTGATCGCCCGCATCGTGGGCGAGAACGCCACCTCGATCGCGCTCCACGAGCGCTGCGGCTTCGAGCACGTCGGCGTCGAGCACGAGATCGGCCGCAAGCACGGCAAATGGCTCGACGTGGTCGAGCTCCAGATCATCCTCTGACGGAGCGGCCTGGCCCCGAGGGGCCTCAGGAGGCGCTGAGCAGCGTCGCCTGGCTCGACTCTGGTCGGCCGATGGAGGTCCAGCGCCCGAGAGGCGCGACGACGAAGAGCAGCAGCGCCACCAACGTGATGGCGATCACCAGCGGATCCGCATGGAGCAGCTCGCTGACCAGCGTCGAGCCACCTGGGAGGCCGATGAAGGGTGAGATCACGGTCAGCACGATCAAGGTGGTGCGCGTCCGACCCTGTGCCACCGGAGCCAAGAGGATCAGCCCCCAGGAGAGATACCACGGCTGGACCACAGGACCCAGGATCACGAAGAGCAGCAGGGTCAGGCCGATCGCCCGCAGCTGGCCGATCCGATCCGACTCCTTGAGCAGCCAGACGCCGATCCCGATGGCGATGACCAGACCGATGAGTCGTGTCACCGACAACATCGACGCCTCGCTCACCCCCCAGCCCACGAGGTGCGAGAGCCCCGTCAAGGCCATGCCGATCCCGGTGGCGGGCGCCGCCCATGAGCGGACGGTCCCCGGCGTCGCCAGGTTCTTGACCCACCCGAGCCCCAAGCCGCTGATGGCCGTGAGGGCAGCCAGCACGGCCGCGGAGAGGAGGGCCGAGAGCACGACGGGCCGAATCCGCTGGCGGATCGGCACGCCCGTGCCGAGCCAGTCCCATCCGATGTACAAGATGCCAAGTGCGGCCGGCGCCTTCACGGCAGCGGCAAGGGCGCACAGCACCACCCCCCACACGGGGTGCTTCATCCGCGACGCGGTGATGCCTGCGACCAAGAGAGCCACCATGAGCGCGTCGTTGTGCGCGCTCCCCACCATCGTCAAGATGACCAACGGGTTGAGGACGGCGAGCACGAAGGCCTGACCCGGGTCCCGGTTCACCGTCCGAGCGAGCTTCGGGATGCAATATGCCAGCAGCGCCACCGCCGCGATCTCAAGCACTCGCAGGGCCATCACCGTGAACATCTGGTGGTGCATCGTGGCCGAGGCGAAGAACCCGTCGATGATCAAGAACAGTGGGCCGTAGGGAGCGGGCGTGTTGCCCCACAAGGGGTCCACCGGGCTCACGTAGGGACCGGAGCCCAGCGTGAAGGGGCCGTAGAGGTACGGGTTGATGTGGTGGCTGACCATCTCGCCCTGAGCGGCGTAGCTGAAGACGTCGCGGCTGAACATCGGCGCGATCACCATCATCGGAATGATCCAGAGCACGAGGATCCAGGCCAGCTTGGAGATGGGGGCACCGGGCCGCTGCTGCAAGGCTTTGCCCAGCTGGAGCCAGACCCGCAGGAGCAGGACGAGGCCGCCGTAGACCATCAAGAGGCCCAGCATCAAGAGCGTCTGGTTCGCCGGCCCCGACGTCGAGGTCGAGGAGGTCGGGACGCCGAAGAACCAGGTCCCCGCCGTCTCGAGCTTGAAGGGCGAGTTGGAGAAGGATCCGCCGACGGCGATGGAGGCGAGCGCCAAGAAGCCCAACAAGGCCGGCCGGCGGAGCCATCGCCAGTCGCTCGGGTCGATCGTTCCCTCGTCAAGCCGTTGCGTGGGCCGGAGACGCAGCGCCAGCCGTCCACCAAGATCGGAGAGCGACAGCAGGCCGTCCGAGAGTCGACGCGTCAGACCCTCGGTCGTCGATTGCGTCTCGGTGGTGGGGTCAGCGGCAGGCATGGGTTCGATCGACTCGCCGCGCCCCGGAAGGGACCACGCCGTTTCGTAACCTCATTGTAACGAGCATCGCCCCCGGCCGCGATGGACGCTGGGCTGCGCGGACGAGCACTGGCCATCGCCCTGGATGCACTCGACCCCCGGAGACGATGTCCCCGGGGGTCGAACGGTGCACGTCACGACGTGACAGCTGGTGGGCCCGGAGGGATTCGAACCCCCGTAGGCTGAGCCGTCTGGTTTACAGCCAGATCCCTTTGGCCACTCGGGCACGGACCCGGCGGAGATCCTAGCCGCGTTCGCTTTGCTCGCAGATCGGACGCGCGCCGAGGACGACGATACGATCAGTGCCCATGCCTAGCTTCGACATCGTCTCCGAGATCGACCTCCAAGAGGTCCGCAACGCCGTGGACCAAGCCAACCGTGAGGCCACCACCCGCTTCGACTTCAAGAACACCGACTCGGTGATCGAGATGACCGACACCGAGCTCACGCTCACCTCGGCCACCGAGGACCGGATCCGAGCGCTCTACCAGGTGCTCGAGGAGAAGCTGGTCCGTCGCGAGGTGTCGCTCAAGTCACTCGAGCCCGGCCTCATCGAGCAGGCCTCGAAGGGCACCGCCCGCCAGAAGATCGCCCTCAAGGCGGGCATCGGCCAAGAGCAGGGCAAGAAGATCAACAAGCTCATCAAGGAGCTCGGGCTCAAGGGCGTCAGCTCGCAGATCCAGGGTGACCAGGTGCGCGTGACGGGCAAGAAGCGCGACGACCTCCAAGAGGTCATCGCTGCCGCCAAGGCCGCCGACATCGGCGTGCCGCTGCAGTTCAACAACTTCCGAGACTGAGCCGACCGCGCACGACGAGCGGGCAGCGGCCTCAGCGCGAGGTGGTGCTCTCCTCGGCCGTGAGGTGCTCGTCGAACTCGTCGAGCTCCGTCTCGTGGAAGAGGCGATTGAACAAGAGCAGCTTGAGGACCCAGAACACGGCGAACGACAAGACGTTGGCCAGCAGCACCACGATCGTCTGCTCGAGGTGCGGCAGGTGGTGCTTGATGCTGATGTGCTTGGCGAAGTAGGCCCCGAAGATCGACACGAAGATGCCCAGGCAGGCCATCGACCAGAAGGGCAAGATCTCCTTGGCCAGGTGCGAGCGGCCACCCTTGCCCCAGGCCCACTTCCGATTGAGCTGGTAGGAGGGGATGGTTGCGATGGCGTTGGCGGTCACCGTGGCCGGGACCTGCGACATCCAGTGCAGGCCGAAGATGATGGCCAGGGACACGAACGAGACGACCGTCGAGATGACCGACACCATGGTGTAGCGGAGCATCTTCTTGCCCTCATGGGAGCGTGACCACGCGAGGGTGGTGTCGAGGGCGTTCGGCATCTCGACGATCCTAGGCCCTCAGCCCGCACTCAGCAGGTCAACGGCCAGCGGCGCCACATGGCTCATCGAAGCACGCGCCCGTTGGCCACCACGTCGGCGTAGAACGACGAGGAGGGCTTGGGCGTCCGAGCAAAGGTGCGGCGGTCGACCTCGACCAGGCCGAACTGCTGCGAGTAGCCCAAGGTCCACTCAAAGTTGTCCAGCAGGCTCCAGAGCACATAGCCCCGGACGTCGACGCCCTCGGCCATGACCTCGTGGAGAGAGATGAGGGCGCTGCGGACGTACTCGATGCGCTCGGCGTCGTCCGCCGCCGAGATCCCGTTCTCGGTCACCACGACGGGCAGGCCGGTCACCGCCGCCGCTCGGCGGACCGTCGCCCCCACGCACTGGGGCCAGTACTCATAGCCCATCGGCGTGGTGCGGGCCCCCGCCGGTGGTGCCACGATGCCCTTGGGCCCGAACCGGAAGTTCGAGTAGCACTGGACGCCGATGAAGTCATCACCGCCGGTGGCGTCCAAGAAGACGTCCTCCATGCTCGCCTGGAACTCGTCGCGCGCCGCCTCGCCGCCCTCCTCTGCGATGAGCTCGGCCATCGACAGGGTCAGGCCGACGGGATAGTCCCCCGGTGCGGCTCGCAGCGCCTCGACGGCGCCACGGTGAGCCGCCACCATCGTCTCGTTTGCGGCAGCGAAGCGTCCGAAGTCGCTGGCCACGCCGGGCGGGAAGGCCCCGAGCACGTAGCCCATCATCGTCACCACGTTCGGCTCGTTGATCGTGCAGGCCATGCCGATCTCGTCGCCGAGGTGGTCGGCGGCGCGCGCCACGTAGTCGGCGAAGCGCGCCGGGGTCTCAGCCCACTCGAAGGCCCCCTCGGCCGCCACCCACCGCGGCGAGGTGAAGTGATGGAACGTCACCACCGGCAGGATGCCTCGATCGCGCGCTCCGGCGCAGATGGCCTTGTAGTGATCGAGCGCGGCGGTCGAGAACTCCCCTGGCTCGGGCTCGATGCGGCTCCACTCGAGGCTGAAGCGATAGGCGTTGAGGCCCATGGCCGAAACAAGGTCGAGGTCCTCCTCCCACCGGTTCCACGAGTCGCAGGCGTCCCCGCTCGGCTCGGCGACGGGCGTCCCCGGCGCATGCTCGAACGCCCACCAGTCGTTGTTGGTGTTGCCCCCCTCGATCTGGTGGGAGGCCGTCGCCGTCCCCCACAAGAATCCAGTCGGGAAGTGCAATGCGGTCTCGGAGGTCGCCTCAGTGGTCATGGCCTCAATGTAGGCCGAGGCCGAGCGCGATGACGGGCCGACTGCGCGCGGGGTCAAGGAGTGCGAACATAGGGTCGTGAGCGAATCTCTGGACTTCCTCGTCAACCTCCTCGATCTCGAGCCGATCGAGGTCAACATCTTCCGTGGCATCCAGCCCGACGAGGAGCGCCAGCGCGTCTTCGGCGGCCAGGTCGCCTCCCAGGCCCTGATGGCGGCAGGCCGGACGGTCGAGCACGGCACCGTGCACTCCTTGCACTCGTACTTCCTGCGCCCTGGCGATCCGACGGTGCCGATCCTCTACGAGGTGGACCGGATCCGCGACGGTCGCTCCTTCACCACCCGACGGGTGGTGGCCATCCAGAACGGTCGGGCCATCTTCAACCTCTCCTGCTCGTTCCACACCGAGGAGCGCGGTATCGAGCACCAGTTCGAGATGCCCGAGGTGCCCGACCCCGACACCCTCCCCACCTTGCCCGAGCGCCTCGCCCCCTGGCGCGACGAGCTCGCCGACTGGTTCGAGCGACCGCATCCCATCGACCAGCGGTTCATCGGCGATCTGCCGTGGAAGCTCCAAGAAGGTCGTGAGCCGACGCAACGGTTGTGGATCAAGGCCGACGGCGAGCTGCCGGACGACCCGCTCCTGCACGCCTGCGTGGCGACCTATGCCAGCGACATGAGCCTCTTCGACACGATCTTGGCGCCGCACGCCATCCGCTGGGACGACCCGAACTTCATGGGGGCCAGCCTGGACCACTGCATGTGGTTCCACCGGACGTTCCGAGCGGACGAGTGGCTGCTCTACGACACCGATTCCCCCACCGCCCACGGTGCACGGGGCCTGGCCAGGGGCTTCCTCTACGACCAGCAGGGTCGACTGGTGGTCTCCATGGTCCAAGAGGGCCTGGCCCGCATCATCTGAGGCAGCGCACGACCTGAGGTCGCATCCCGCAAGAGGGGATCAGCGACTCTCCATGGGCACGTAGGTGCGCACGTCCGGGCCGACGTAGAGCTGGCGAGGACGGGTGATCTTCATGTCCTGCTCCAAGAGCTCCTTCATGTGGGCCAGCCAGCCCGCCGTCCTCGGGATGGCGAAGAGCACGGTGAACATCTCGAGGGGGAAGCCCATCGCCTGGTAGATCAGGCCCGAGTAGAAGTCGACGTTCGGGTAGAGCTTGCGGCTGATGAAGTAGTCGTCGCTGAGCGCGATCTCCTCGAGCTTGAGCGCGATGTCGAGGAGCGGGTTCTTGCCCGTGACGGCGAACACGTCGTCGGCCGTCTTCTTGATGATCGTGGCCCGCGGGTCGTAGCTCTTGTAGACGCGGTGCCCGAACCCTTGAAGTCGGACCTTGCCAGCCTTGACGCCTTCGACGTAGGCCGCCACGTTGTCGATCGAGCCGATCTCGGTGAGCATGCGGATGACTGCCTCGTTGGCTCCACCGTGGCGCGGGCCGTAGAGCGCTGCAGCGGCGGCGGCGGTGGCCGAGTAGGGGTCCGCATGTGCCGAGGCGACGGTGCGCATGGCGGTCGTCCCACAGTTCTGCTCGTGGTCGGCGTGGAGGATGAAGAGGGTGTCGAGCGCCTTCGACAGGATTGGGTCCGCCTCGTAGTGCGGCTCCGCCACCTTCCACATCATCGACAAGAAGTTGGAGCAGAAGTCGAGCTCATTGTCCGGGTAGACGAAGGGCATGCCCACGCTGAATCGGTGAGCGCCCGCAGCCAACGTCGGCATCTTGGCGATGAGGCGAACGATCTGCTTGTGCAGGTTCTGCGGGTCGGAGATGTCCTTGGCGTCGTGGTAGAAGGTGCTCAACGCCGCCACGGCCGAGACGAGCATGCCCATCGGGTGGGCGTCGTAGTGGAAGCCCTCCAAGAAGCGCTTGCGCACGTTCTCGTGGATGAACGTGTGATACGTGATCTCGTGCGACCACGCGTCGTACTCCTGGGCCGTCGGCAGCTCGCCGTTCAAGAGGAGGTACGCCACCTCGAGGTAGTTCGAGCTCTCCGCCAGCTGCTCGATCGGGTAGCCCCGGTACTGGAGCACGCCCGCTTCGCCGTCGAGGTAGGTGATGGCCGACTCGCAGGCGGCGGTCGACATGAAGGCCGGGTCGTAGAGCCACACACCAGGGAGGAGCTTGGAGAACTCAGAGGCTGCCACTCCCCCGTTGACGATCGGAATCTCGCGGCTCTCGCCGGTCCGGTTGTCGGTGATCGTGATGCTCTCGGACACGTGCGTGTTTCTCCTCTGCTGGGGATGCAGGTCAACCCCATCCTAGGTGGCTCGCGCCCTCCTTCACCAAGGGGTCGCTCCAAGCGACGTCGTCGCCTCAGCCGAGGGCGCTGGTGGCCGGGGCGATCACCACGGTCTGGGTCTGGCTCACCACCGGGTTGCCGCCCTGTCCTGCAGGAGGGGTGAGCGAGATCTGGAGGGTGATCGTCGTCCCAGGTCGGACGGCCAAGGTCGGCAGGGTGATGCTCACGGCCCCGTTGGCCGCCACCTTGCCGACGGCCTGGACCTGCCCGGCGATGCCGCCGGCGACGGGAGTGGTGCTCGCCGTGACCACCACCGGCTTCTCAGCCACGTTGCCCAGGTTCTTGATCACGGTGGTCACCACGAGCGTGGTGGTCGGCGGCAGGTTCGTGCTGGTGGAGCCCGGCGTCGGCAGTGCCGACGGACGGAGCGACACGGCCAAGAGGGTCAGCTCATGGACCACCGTCAGAGAGGTCGATGCTTCGAGGTCCGTCACCAGCTGGTTCATCGAAGATGCGCTGAGCAGGGTGGGATCCTTGACGAAGACGGAGCGGATCATGGTCGGGTGCCCCGGGGCGGCGGCCACCGAACGGCGAAGGCCTCCGACCGCAGCATCCGCCGAAGCGATCAGGGCACCGGCCTGGGTCAGCTGCGTGGCCGCCTCGGTCGAGCTGAGCAGCGCTCCCGAGATCAGCGGCGGCGTGCTGGGCGCTCCTGCGATCGGGAGGGGTGTCATGCCGAGGAGCCCATCGATGGCCCCCCTGATCTCTGAGGCACCGAGAGCCCGGTCCGCCACGATCCGCTCGAAGCGCGGACCAAGATCGCCACTCGGTGCCGGCTTCGTCGCCGTGGTGGCCTGTGCCGCCTCAGTGGCGGTCGACCGCACGAGGAGGTCGAGCTGTTGCTGGAGTCCGCGCCGACCCTGTGCCGGCGCGCTGGTCAGGATCTGGGTCAGCAATCGCCCCTGGGCGTTTTGCGCCGCGAAGATCGAGTTGGCCTGCGCCGTGAAGGAGCGGTTGATCAGCTGGAGATAGCTCGTCGATGAGGTGGCGGCCGAGACGATGCCATTGATGACAAGTGCCACCAAGAGCAGCACGGCACACCCGGCGGCGACGAGGCCGATGGTCGTTCCCCGGTCCTTGCGGCGGCTGCGGCGTGCCATGAGCGTCTCAGGCTACTTCGACCCCTTGGCTCTCCCGGCCGCGCCCTCAGGACTCGTCGTCGACGACGTGGAGCGGCTCATGACCGAGCCCCGCCGGGTGGTCGCCGTGCGCGTGCGAGGTGCTCAGCTCGGTGGCGCTGAGCAGCCGAGGGATGGTGTCGACGGGTTCCGCTGAGGGGATCTCCTTCGCGCCGTCACCGACCACCCCAAGGCCCGGGAAGCGACGCGCGGTGACCAGCACACGAGACTCGGTGGATCCGACCAGATCGTTGTAGGAGCCGACGGTGCGCTCGAGCGATCGGCCAAGGCGCTCGAGATGGCCACCCATCGTGGCCAGCCGCTCGTAGAGCTCTTGGCCGAGCGCCTGGACCTCGAGGGCATTGCGGGCCATCGCCTCTTGGCGCCAGCCGAAGCCGACGGTGCGCAGCAGCGCGATCAGCGTGGTCGGTCCGGTCAGGAGGACACGGCTCTCCATCGCCCGCTCGACCAGCCCAGGGTCAGCCTCGAAGGCACCCGCCAGCAGGCTCTCGCCGGGCACGAAGCAGACCACGAAGTCCGGGGTGGCCTCGAACTGGTTCCAGTAGGCCTTCTTCGAGAGCGCTTCGACGTGATCGCGGAGTTGGCGCGCATGGACGGCCATGGCGTCGAGCCGACCCCGCTCATCGCCCGCCTCGAGCGCGTCGAGGTAGGCCGCCAGCGGCGCCTTTGCATCGACGACGATGACACCCCCACCCGGCAGGGTGACCAGGAGGTCGGGTCGGCTGACCGAGTCCTCTGTCTCCGTGGTGGCCTGCTCGATGAAGTCGCAGTGCTCGACCATACCGGCCATCTCGACGACACGGCGAAGCTGCATCTCGCCCCACC
>Ga0164296_1002068_pt1 | contig 20347 bp, 22 predicted proteins | sample GEODES057metaG_FD_113533 | JGI IMG/M metagenome (GOLD analysis project Ga0164296, IMG submission 113533) | Dystrophic lake water microbial communities from Trout Bog Lake, Wisconsin, USA - GEODES057 metaG | ecosystem: Environmental > Aquatic > Freshwater > Lake | place: USA: Trout Bog Lake...
ATTCCCCAGGCGATGGAATGGTCATTGGCGACACCCATAATGAGCCCGCGTTTTCCCTGCATCAATCCGGTCATAGAGGCGTCCTGTCTCTCGTGTTGGTAGCGCGTTGTCTCAAGCTTCGAGGCGTTTCATGACGATGGTTGCGTTGGTGCCGCCAAAGCCGAACGAATTCGAAAGCACAGCGCCAATTTGGGCATTGTCGATCCGCTTGCGGATGATAGGCATATCGGCAAAGTCCGGATCGATTTCTTGAATATTAGCGCTTTCGCAAATGAAGTTGTTATTCATCATCAAGAGCGAATAAATCGCTTCTTGAACGCCTGTTGCGCCGAGCGAGTGACCCGTTAGCGATTTCGTAGCAGAAATGGGCGGGCAAGTGGCGCCAAACACGGTGCGGATCGCTTCAATTTCCTTCGCATCACCAACCGGCGTCGATGTTGCGTGCGGGTTGATATAATCGATCTTGGTCTTCACCGTTGCCAAGGCCTGACGCATGCAGCGAATAGCGCCTTCACCCGATGGGGCGACCATGTCATAGCCATCCGAGGTTGCGCCATAGCCGACGATTTCGGCATAGATTTTCGCGCCACGCGCTTTGGCGTGTTCGAGCTCTTCAAGCACCAAAACGCCTGCACCACCCGCGATCACGAAACCGTCGCGGTCTTTGTCATAGGCGCGCGAAGCCGTGGCTGGCGTGTCATTGTATTTGGAAGACATGGCGCCCATGGCATCAAACAATTGCGACATGGTCCAATCAAGCTCTTCGCAGCCGCCGGCAAACATCACATCCTGCTTGCCCCATTGGATCATTTCAAAGGCATTGCCGATGCAATGGTTCGACGTCGCGCAAGCCGATGAAATCGAATAGTTCACGCCCTTGATTTTAAACCATGTCGCGAGCGTTGCCGAAGCCGTTGATGACATCGACTTGGGCACAGCAAAGGGTCCGATCCGCTTTGGGCTAATATTTTTACGCGTAATATCGGCAGCCTCGACGAGAATGCGCGTCGAAGGGCCGCCCGAGCCCATAATGATACCCGTGCGCTCATTGGAAATATCGCTTTCCTCGAGACCGGAATCGAGGATGGCCTGATCCATCGCCACATGGTTCCAGCCCGTACCCGTGGCATGAAAACGCATCGCGCGGCGATCGACGATCTCCGCCGGATCAAGCTTAGGTTGACCATGGACTTGGCAGCGGAAGCCTAATTCCGCGTAGCTCTCAGCGTGAATAACACCAGACCGCGCTTCATAAAGCGACGACAACACTTCTTGGGTGTTATTGCCGATCGACGAAACAATGCCCATGCCGGTTACAACGACGCGTCTCATGGTGGAACTCCTTAGCGCAAAAAGATCGGTACTCTACGCTGACGCCGATCTAGAAATTGGATGTGATGCGGATATGGCTCTTCAAGCGGCCTTGAACAATCCCACGCGCAGGTCGCGCGCTTCATAAATCCGGCGTCCATCGGCTTCAAGATAGCCGTCCGCAATACCAAGAACCAATTTAGAGCGGAAAACCCGCTTCAAATGGACCTCATAAACCACTTTTTTGACGGTTGGCAGGACTTGGTCGATAAATTTCACCTCACCGACGCCCAAAGCGCGGCCACGGCCTTCAGCCCCGAGCCAACCCAGATAAAAGCCGCAGAGCTGCCAAAGCGCATCAAGCCCCAAGCAGCCCGGCATTACGGGATCACCCTGGAAATGGCACGGGAAGAACCAAAGGTCGGGACGGATCGCGAATTCAGCGCGGATGATGCCCTTGCCATTCTCGCCGCCCGTTTCGGACACTTCGGCGATGCGGTCGAACATCAACATCGGCGGGAGCGGAAGCTGGGCATTGCCGGGGCCAAAAAGCTCGCCGCGGCCACATGCCAGAAGATCTTCATATTCGTAACTCGAACGCTGTTGCATATTCCGCCCGCTCTCTATTGCTTCACACTTGCGTGGCCAATGCCACGTTGATCCCCTAAAGCCAAGCCCGAACACTACCATAGTGTCGGTTTGCTTCAAAGCTACACCCCAACCTTGTTGATTTTAATGGGTTGCAGCACTCGGGCATAGCGTTTATTCTTCTAACATTCGGTTTACATACAGGAATCCCGATTTTGCCATCAGCGACTGCTTCCTCGACCACGACCCATTGGCGCGACCAGAGCGGCTGCCTGTACCATGATTTGCGGGTGAAGCTGCGCAATGCGGGATTACGCCCGACTCGGCAGCGCGTTGGCCTAGGCTGGCTGCTGTTTGCCCGTGGCGACCGTCATTTAACCGCAGAAGCGCTCTATGAAGAGGCATCCAAGGCGCGGGTGCCGGTTTCGTTGGCCACCGTCTACAATACGCTGCACCAATTCACCGAAGCCGGATTGTTACGCGAAGTGGCGGTTGAGGGTGCCAAAACCTATTTCGACACGAATACGAGCCAGCATCACCATTTCTTTGTGGAAGGCGAAAACCAGCTTTTGGACATTGAGGGGCAAAACATCTCGGTTTCGATGTTGCCTGAAATTCCCGAAGGCATGGAAATCGCGCGCGTGGAAGTCGTCATCCGGCTGCGCCGCAAGGAAGCCTGAGACCTACTCGACTTTTTCTTCCGGATAGGCGCCCCAGAGCTGCTGCTGCTGGATATAGCCGTCAAACCCCTCGCCGATCAGCCTGCACCATTGCCCGTCGCAGGTTTTGATCGAGGCGACGACATTGGGCATGAGTTGGGCAATCATCGGTGCTTCGACATTCGGTTTGGCGCGTAACGGCACCGGCTTGTCCTTGCCCCAAGGCGCAACAATGGCCGTCCGCCGTCCGGATAGGAGATTGTGCAATACCCAGCCTTCGGAGCCTTCCGAATCGCGGATACGGCGCCATGTCTCGAATTCGGCAGTGATTTCGACCGGAAGCCCCGCCTTTTCATAAATCCATTTCGTCCGGTGATCCTTGCTCGGCCCTTCGCGCAGATTAACGCGGTCGGACTTCAAGCTCGCAAATCGCGGCAAAGGCAGACCCGTGGTGGAGCCTATATTGGGATCAACCGCGAAAGCCGGAACGGCCGAAAACGCCGCAACAAAGACGCTGGCAATCATTCCTGCGAGGAAGGGCTTTAAACGAAACATACGCACCCGTGGCACCTACACGATTGACGCCCGTTGTTTTTCACCTATCTGCCCGTTAGAGATAGGCAGCGGTACATCGGCGCGATAGATCAGGTTGATCGGTCTAAGCTGATATGGAAAGAAATCAACAGAGTTTACGGCATCATCTATTGTCTATCGATCCTTAAAACGGCGTAAATTCGGTCGGTGCGGACCAAAAGGGCTTAAGGGAGTGGGGAAATGACGAAACAAAAGCCTTTGGTTGTGGTAACCCGTCGCCTCCCCGACACGATCGAAACGCGGATGCGCGAACTTTTTAACGCCTCGCTCAATATCGATGATCGCGCCATGACCAAGGAAGAGCTGATCGAAGCCGTCAAAACGGCTCAAGTTCTTGTACCCACCGTCACCGATGACATTGATGCCGATGTGATCGCGGCCGCTGGAGAGCAATTGAAACTCATCGCCAATTTCGGCAATGGCGTGGACCATATCGATGTTGCAGCTGCCCAGGCCAAGGGCATCGCCGTCACCAATACGTCGGGCGTGCTGACCGATGATATGGCGGATATGACAATGGCGCTTATTCTGGCCGTGTCACGCCGCATTGCCGAGGGCGCTCGGGTTATTCCGGAAGGCAATTTCCATGGCTGGGCACCGACCTGGATGCTGGGCCATCGCATCACCGGTAAGCGCCTCGGGATCGTCGGCATGGGGCGGATAGGCCAAGCGCTTGCCCGCCGGGCCAAGGCTTTCGGCCTACAGGTTCATTACCACAATCGGCGTCCGGTGGCGGCCGCCGTCGAGCAGGAATTAGAGGCGACCTATTGGGACTCGCTCGACCAGATGCTGGCGCGGATGGATATTGTCTCGGTCAATTGCCCGCATACGCCTGCGACCTATCATCTTTTATCGGCGCGACGGCTCAAACTGCTCAAGCGCGATGCTATTCTCGTCAATACGGCTCGCGGCGAAATCATTGACGAAAGCTCGCTTGTGAAAATGCTCGAAGCGGGCGAATTGGCGGGCGCGGGCCTCGACGTGTTCGAGCACGAGCCTGCAATTTCACCGCGCATGCTGAAGCTTGCCAAGCAAAACCGTATCCTCGTGATGCCCCATATGGGCTCGGCCACCATCGAAGGCCGCATCGAGATGGGCGAGAAGGTGATCATCAATATCCGCACCTTCATGGACGGCCATCGGCCGCCCGATCGGGTGATTGCATCGATGGTGTGAGGGGTTAGTCTTTTAGCATTCCGTCATGGCGAGCGAGAGCGAAGCCACCCAGTTGATGATGGCCGATTAAACGCGGCTTTAACGTAGCATTCCATTCTTTGACATCAGCTGGGCTGCTTCGCTTTCGCTCGCAGTGACGGTTGATGTGCTACCCCTATATCCATCACAATCCTTCAAACAACGCCGTCGACAGATAACGTTCGGCGAAGCTCGGGATGATGATCACGATGTTTTTGCCGTTCGATTCAGGCCGAGCCGCAATCTCGAGTGCTGCCGCTACCGATGCACCCGATGAAATCCCAGTAGGGATGCCTTCAATGCGGGCCAAAAGACGGGCTGTATCAAACGCCGTTTGATTGGCAACTTGCACCACCTCGTCAATGATTGAGCGATCGAGAATATCCGGCACGAAGCCTGCGCCAATGCCTTGAATTTTGTGCGGGCCCGGATTGCCGCCCGACAAAACGGGGGAATCTTCCGGCTCGACGGCTACGATTTTCACATTCGGATTGCGCGCCTTCAGCACTTGGCCGATCCCTGTAATGGTGCCGCCTGTGCCGACGCCCGACACCAAAACATCGACCTTGCCATCGAGATCGTTCCAGATTTCTTCTGCCGTCGTGCGACGGTGAATGTCCGGATTGGCCGGGTTTTGGAATTGTTGCGGGATAACCGAGCCGGGGATGGAGGCTTTGAGTTCCTCGGCCTTGGCGATAGCGCCCTTCATGCCCTGACCTGCTGGCGTCAGCTCGAGCTCTGCTCCCAAAAGAGCCAACATCTTGCGGCGATCGATCGACATCGAGTCCGGCATTACAAGAATGAGACGATAGCCGCGCGCCGCCGCCACAAAGGCGAGCGCAATACCGGTATTGCCAGAGGTTGGCTCAATCAGCGTGGAGCCGGGCTTGATCGCGCCAGCGGCTTCCAACGCATCGACCATATTGACGCCGATACGATCCTTGACGCTGGCGATGGGATTGAAAAATTCGAGCTTGGCCAAAAGATTAGCGTGAACGCCTTTTTGCTTGGCAACCCGATCCAACCGCACAATCGGCGTGTCGCCAATCGTATCCGTGATCGAATTATAAATGCGGCCGCGGCCCGGCTTATGCGTCGATGAAGCGCTGCTGGTCATGATGTGCTGTCTCCCATCAAAGATTAGATTATTCTTGTTTTAATATATTTACAAATTTTGTCGATTAATATTTTATTTCACATTTTAAATTGCAAAATCGCTGGTATCAGAGCTGCTGTTAAAGCCTGCTTTATCGGCGCGCTGGCACAAATCCTCGACGGATATCTGATCAAGATGGGCCAAAAAGGCCTGACTGGCCTGCTTGATTTCCGGCTCGATAACGTCATTGACCAAGACGGAATGCGGCTCGGGGAAAGAGGACTCATCATCAGCATTCATGGCCGCCCGGACGATATCACCCGCAGCGATCCGTCGACGCTCGGTTGCTAATTCATATCCGCCTTTAGGCCCGCGAACGCCTTTTAAAATGCCCGCGCGTACCAGCGCCTGCAGGATGGTTTCAAGGTGGCGCGGTGGTAATTGGTGGCGTTCGGCCAAATGCTTGGCCGCCACAGGATCAGGCCGGGCGTGAATGGCAATATCGACCACGGCTGCAATGGCCAAAAGACTGCGACGAGAAAGAAGATTCATCCGGAATGCCCTGTTCGCTCCAAGCCCTTACAGCCCGGAGACAAACATCTCACACGCCGGTAGAGCCATACCCACCCGCGCCGCGTGACGTTTCTGCCAGCGTAACGCGTTCATCCCAAACGGCTTGAACCACAGGTGCCACCACCAATTGGGCGATGCGCATACCGCGCGTGATCTCGAAGGGCTGATCACCATGATTGATCAGCAGCACCGACACTTCACCGCGGTAATCGGCGTCAATCGTGCCCGGCGCGTTCAACACGGTAATTCCATGCTTGAGCGCCAAGCCCGACCTTGGCCGAACCTGACCTTCATAACCGTCGGGTAATTCAATACACATTCCTGTCGGGATTAACATCTTTTTCCCGATTTCTAATGTGAATATTTTATCGGCTGGAATGGCCGCCGTTAAATCCATGCCCGCCGAGGCAGGGGTTGCATAGGCCGGCAGAGGGAGATCGGCCCCGTGCTCCAAGCGGCGAACGCCAATATGAACGCTCATCATCGGCTCGTTTTTGCAAATTTGGTGGCAAAAAGCGCAATGAGACGCTCGGCAACCTCGGTTTTGCTCAGCTTTGGCCAGCTATCAACCGCGTCTTTCGAGACAATATGCACCGTGTTCATGTCCCCGCCCATCACGCCGCTATCGCCGCCGACATCATTGGCCACGATCAGATCGCAGGCCTTTTTATCGAGTTTGCCGCGCGCATAATCGATGACATTCGAGGTTTCAGCCGCAAAGCCGACGATCAGCGAAGGCCGATTGGCGGCGAGATGCCCGATGGTCGATAAAATATCCGGATTGGGGATAAGCGATAAAGCGGGCGGTCCGGCCTCGGTCTTTTTGAGCTTGCCTTCGCTTTGCGAGGCGACGCGCCAATCGGCAACCGCGGCACAGAACACAGCAATATCGGCGGGAAGGGATTGTTGGACGGCCCGCAGCATCTCATCCGCCGTCTCGACCGGGATCACCGTTACGCCGACCGGATGGGGGATTGAAACGGGGCCAGACACCAAGGTGACTTTCGCCCCCGCACGCGCCGCCGCTGCCGCAATCGCATGGCCCTGCTTACCCGAGGAGCGGTTGGCAATATAGCGCACCGGATCAATCGGCTCATGGGTTGGGCCGGAAGTAACCAGCACATGGCGGCCTTCGAGCAAGCGAGACCCTGGCGCGAGCGCTGCCTCAATCGCATCGGCAATCGCAAAAGGCTCGGCCATACGACCCGGGCCAAACTCACCACACGCCATGGCACCCTCATCGGGGCCCACAAACAGAATACCATCGGCTTTCAGCGTAGAGATATTGCGCTGGGTGGCTGCGTGCTGCCACATCCGCACATTCATGGCAGGCGCCACGAGCACGCGCTTGTCGGTGGCGAGCAATGCGGTGGAGGCTAAATCATTGGCCAAACCCTGCGCCATTTTGGCGAGAAGATCGGCTGTTGCAGGTGCCACGACAATAAGATCAGCGGAACGCGATAATTCGATATGGCCCATCTCAGCCTCGTCGGTAAGCGAGAAGAGATCGGTGAATACCTTCTCGCCAGACAGGCTTGAGACGGACAGCGGCGTGACGAATTCCGCGCCTGCTTTGGTGAGGATGGCACGCACGGCCCCGCCCCGCTTACCAATCTCGCGGATCAGTTCCAGCGATTTATAGGCCGCAATGCCACCGCCGATGATGAGGAGTACGCGTTTATTAGAGAGGGACATGAATCCGCCTTGTTGCCGAAGATGGCGGACACCTTAGCGGAATTAGCGCGCGGGATGAAGGGGGCAAGGTTGCGGCGAAGAATTACGTTATTTACGCGCAAGCGTTTTAACACCGCTTTGACGTTTTGGGAGGGAGGATTTCTCTTTCACAAAACTGATCCGGAGCTTCGTTCCCGTTGCATCCGCAAACCGCGTTAGGGTGCGCGTTGAAGGCATTGATCGGCCACTTTCAAGCCTTGCAATCGCCGCCTGTGTCGTCCCCATTTTCTCTGCCACGTCTTCTTGCGTCATATTCGCTTGCGCGCGTGCCAAAATCAGCGCTTCGGCAAGCGCAAACTCCTCTTCCAGCGCATCATATGCGGCGACAAATTCGGGGTCTTTAAACCACTCCTTTGCAGCTTCTTCAACGGGAATGTACATGCGTTTCATTTCACATTTCCTGCTCGCTTAAGGGCTAAATCAATTTCACGGCGTGGCGTTTTTTCTGTCTTCTTTTCAAAAACATGTACGATAACGACCCGCTCATGCTTCAAAGTAACATACACGGCTCGCGCGATGCCGCTTCGTCCCTTCATTCTCATTTCCCAAAGGGGACCTTCAAGATGCTTTACATACGGTTCGCGCATGCCCAAAAGCCCGTGACCTTCGATCATTCTCGATATTCGCAGAAAACTTGCGATGATATCCGTCGGGAGGGACTCAAGCTTTTCCCGCAGCTGTTCATTGAAAAACTCCACCGTCCAATCCATGAAGAATATACCATTTTTGCAATGAACATCAAGCATCATTTCCTCAAATGATGCGCTGAAATTTCATCATGGTATTAAAAAACGATCGCCACACCTGTCCGATGCGACAGGGTTAAAGCACCCGCATCGCGACGGCTAGCAAGACGCCTGCAATAATCCAGAGCGCGATATTGCCCCAGCGGTTCCTGCGGGCCTCTGCCCGGCCGATTTCGGCGATGGAGCGTGCGTCGAGCGGGAAGCCTTTATCGGTTGCATGCGCCAATTGCTCGGCAAGCGCTTCGGCACGCGAGGCCAGTGCAGGTAAATGCCCGACCATTCCTGCAAGCGAAACCGCACCGCGACCCAATTCTTCAATCTTGCCAATCGGGCCGAGATTCCGTTCGATCCAGCTGCGCACCACGGGCTCTGCTGTCGTCCACATATTCAGATGCGGATCGAGCGAGCGGCTGACGCCTTCTACCACCACCATCGTCTTTTGCAGCATGACAAGTTCGGTGCGCGTGCGCATGTCGAACAAGCCTGTGACTTCAAACAAAAGTGTCAATAATTTTGCCATTGAAATCTGATCGGCAGAGCGTTGATGAATGGGTTCACCAATCGCGCGAATGGCTTGCGCAAAATCGTCAACCGAATGGCGGGCGGGCACATAGCCTGCTTCAAAATGCACTTCGGCCACGCGGCGATAATTGCGCGTGATAAAGCCTAATAAAATTTCTGCCAAAAAGCGGCGCTCTTTTAAACCAAGCCGTCCCATAATGCCGAAATCGACGGCGCAAAGCCTGCCCTCGGCATCCACAAAGAGATTACCCGGATGCATATCGGCGTGGAAGAATCCATCGCGCAAAGCGTGCTGCAAAAAGGATTGGATGACGATGCGGCCCAGACCTTTAAGATCATGGCCCGCAGCGGCAATCGCCTCGATATCGTGCAGCGGAATACCCTCGATCCACTCCATGGTCAGCACTTCGCGCGCGGTTAAATCCCACACAACTTTTGGAGCGCGAAATTCTGCATCATCTTTGGCGTTCTCGGCCATTTCGGATAGGGCTGCAGCTTCAAGCCGCAAATCCATTTCCATCGTCACCGAACGGGCTAGCGTTTCGACCACTTCGATGAATTTAAGACGACGCGCTTCGGCGGAAACCGATTCAATAAATTCGGCGGCATAGGCCATCGCTGATAGATCGCGGCGGAAACGGGCGCGCACATGGGGGCGCAACACTTTTACCGCAACGGTTTCGCCTGCCAAGGTTACGGCGCGGTGCACTTGTGCAATCGAAGCGGCTGCAATTGGCGGGCTGAATTCCGCGAATAATCCATCAACCGGCTTGCCGAAAGCACCTTCGATCGCAGCCAAGGCGTCTGGCATTCCGAAGGCGGGGATACGGTCCTGCAATTTTTCCAAATCGCGCGCGACGCGAACACCCACCACATCCGGTCGCGTGGCCATGAACTGGCCGAGCTTGATGTAAGAGGGGCCTAAGCGCGTAAGCGCTGCAACGAGGCCTTCGGCATTGGAGGATGCACCGCGCTTTTCGATTAAGCGCGCAGCTTGTACCAAAAAGCGAATTCCCGTCGGTGCTTCGGAAAGATCTACGAGCGCAAACGCGCCTTCGCGCGCCAGCACGAAACCCACACGGGCCAATCTCATTAAATGGATGGGAGCAAAACGCGGCACGATCGATCTACACTTTCCAGCCGGAGTGGAGCTGAACGATCCCGCCCGACATTGGCCGCGCACGAACCTCGCCAAAACCAGCATCACGGATCATGGTTGAGAAACGACCGGGTGATGGAAAACGCCGGATGGATTCAACGAGATACTGATAAGGCTCAGCATCCCCCGTGACCATCTTGCCCATCGGAGGAATGATCTTGAAGGAAAACAGATCATAGATTTTATCGAGCATCGGCACATCGACCGCCGAGAATTCGAGGCACATGAAACGACCTCCGCGCTTTAAGACGCGATAGGCCTCAGCGAGTGCGAGATCGATCCGCGGTACGTTGCGAATGCCAAAGGCAATCGTATAGGCATCAAAACGGTTATCCTCGAAGGGAAGGCTCTCGGCATTGCCCTGCACAAACTCGATTTGGTCGACAAGGGCTTTAGGCGTCCGGTCACGACCCACCCGCAGCATATCGCCATTAATATCGCAGACGGTTGCCCGACCGCGGGAACCTGCTGCCTCCATCACCCGAAACGCCACGTCTCCGGTGCCGCCCGCGACATCCAGAAGGGCGAAAGGCTTGGTCTTGTTGGGCCGCAAGGAGGAGACAAGCGCGTCCTTCCAGGCACGATGCAGGCCGAACGACATTAGATCGTTCATGACATCATAGCGCTCGGCAACCTTATGGAAGACATCGTCGACGAGCGCCTGCTTTTCGCCAAGACGCACAGAGGAAAACCCGAAATGGGTCTCGTCGCCACTGTCCTTACGGGTGTCCTTATCCATCATGCCGTCTCAACCTGCCTTTTTCATCTCTTGCTGAAGACCATAGCGCGCGGCGCGTCAAGACGCTATGCCGTCGCTACACAAGGGAGAACGTATCCATGCCCGAACTTCCCGAGGTCGAAACCGTCCGCCGCGGCCTTGAGCCCGCAATGGCGGGGCAGCGCCTCATATTGGTGGAACAACGCCGGAAAGACCTACGTTTCCCGTTTCCCGCGCGTTTTAAAGAGCGGCTTGAGGGGCAAAGGGTGACGGGTTTATCCCGCCGCGCAAAATATCTCGTGCTGGATCTCTCCTCCCAAGAGGCGCTGATCATGCATTTGGGGATGAGCGGGCGCTTTACGGTGGAAATGGGCGATAAAACATCCAAACCGGGTGATTTTCACCATGAAACCACAGGCACCTCGCCCCATGATCACGTCGTGTTCCATCTGGAGAACGGTGCGCGGATTACCTATAATGATCCGCGCCGTTTCGGATTTATGGACCTTGTGCCAAGCGCATCCTTGGCCGAATCCAAGCATTTCAAGGCCATGGGCATTGAGCCGCTCGGCAATGAATTGGATGGCCCGCTGATCCAAACCCTGTTCACGGATAAAAAAGCGCCGCTAAAGGCAGCGCTGCTGGACCAAAGGCTAATCGCGGGCTTGGGCAATATTTATGTGTGCGAAGCGCTGCATCGCTCCGGCCTTTCGCCCAAGCGGCTCGCGGGAACGCTGTCAGGCAACCGCGGCTTGATGAAGGGGAAGGCCGAGCTTTTAGCCACCACCATCCGCGACGTGCTGACGGAGGCTGTTCAAGCGGGCGGCTCATCCTTGCGGGATTATGCGCAGACGGATGGTTCGCTCGGCTATTTCCAACACAGGTTCAGGGTTTATGATCGGGAGGGCGAGAAATGCCCCACGGTTTCGTGTTCAGGCGCCATCGAACGGATCGTCCAATCGGGTCGCTCGACCTTTTATTGCAGAACCTGCCAGAAATGAGCGGCCTTGAACCGAAGCCAAAGCCGCGCTAGCACTCGATAATCGGGAAAAAGGGGGCAATCATGGCATATGCGACAATTTTGACGGAAATCCGCGGCAAAGCGGGTCTCATTACCATCAACCGTCCTGACGCGTTAAATGCCCTCAATTCGGTTGTTATTCGGGAAATTACCGAAGCGCTCGATGGGTTTGACCGCGATGTCACAATTGGCGCGGTTGTTCTCACAGGCTCGGAGAAGGCCTTCGCTGCGGGAGCCGATGTGAAAGAAATGAAGGATCTTTCCTTCCCCTCCACCTATCTCGATGATTTTATCACCGCTTGGGATGACATTTCGCAGAATCGCAAACCGCTGATCGCAGCGGTTTCGGGCTTTGCCCTTGGGGGTGGCTGCGAATTGGCCATGATGTGCGATTTTATCCTAGCTTCCGACACCGCCAAATTTGGACAGCCTGAAATTCGGCTCGGTATTATGCCGGGTGCCGGTGGCAGCCAGCGCCTGACCCGCGCCGTTGGCAAAGCAAAAGCCATGGAAATGTGCCTGACGGGGCGGATGATGGATGCCCAAGAGGCCGAACGCGCGGGCCTTGTGTCACGGATCATCCCTGTTGCCGATCTTGTCGAAGAGGCGGTTAAAACGGCCCAAACCATTGCGGGCTTCTCCCGTCAAAGCGTTTTGATGAACAAGGAAGCCGTCAACAGGGCCCTTGAATCGACGCTGGCCGAAGGCATCCGCTTCGAGCGCCGCCTCTTCCAATCGCTTTTTGCGACGGAAGACCAGAAAGAGGGCATGGCAGCTTTCATCGAAAAGCGGCCGGCCGCCTTTAAAGACCGCTAAATGGATCTAAGCCTCGACGCGATCGCGCTCTTGTGTGCGACAGGGTTTGCCGCGGGTTTTGTTGATGCCATAGCGGGCGGGGGAGGATTGCTTACCATTCCCGCAATGTTGTTGGCCGGCATACCGCCCGTGGCAGCCGTTGCGACCAATAAAGTGCAGGGTACCCTTTCCATCATATCCGCCCTTTATACCTATAACCGCTCCGGCATCGTCGAATGGCGGGCGGGGATACCCATGGCCGCGATGTCCTTCAGCATCGGCATCGGAGGGGCCCTATCCGTCCATATTCTGCCGAAAGAAGCGATTGCGGCCCTTATTCCGGCACTTTTGATAGCTGTGGCGCTTTATTTTGGCTTGATCAGGGGTTTAGGGGATGCCGATCGCAAGAGCCGCATCACGCGGATGGCCTTTATCCTGGTGGTGGTGCCCCCCATCGCCTTTTATGACGGGTTTCTCGGGCCGGGTGCAGGTTCTTTTTACGCCCTCGCTTTGATTGCCCTGCAAGGCTTCGGCATTACGCGCACAACCGCAATGGCCAAACTTTTGAATGGTGGCAGCAATGCGGGCTCTTTGTTGCTTTTTACCCTTGCAGGCAGCGTTATTTGGCCATTAGGGCTCGGAATGGGCCTCTTTTCGATGCTTGGCGCCCAATTGGGTTCCCGTCTTGCCATTAAACAGGGCGCACGGATCATCAGGCCTCTTATTGTCGTGACCTGCTGCGCGCTTTCGGTCCGCATGTTGATGGATCCGACCAATCCGGCGCATATCTTTCTCGTGAATCTTTGGTTTCTGGGCTGAAGGACATTGACGCCCAACGCTGAAGCCGTTATTAACCCCGCCACACAAGGGCTTACCTGACCTCCGTCTGGCTAGTCTTCAACCTTCCAACCATGGGCGGTTATCCATACTCCTGAGAAGGAAATGGTCCCGCCGTGAGGTACACCAATGGCCAATACGACTTCTGCAAAGAAGGCCACCCGCAAGATCGAACGCCGCACGGCCGTAAACCGTAGCCGCCGTTCGCGCGTCCGCACCTATGTCAAAAAGCTTGAAGAAGCTTTGAAGGCTGGCGACAAGGCCGCAGCGACCGAAGCCTTCAAGCATGCCGAGCCTGAATTGATGCGGGCCGCGCAAAAAGGCGTTGTGCATAAAAACACCGCGTCGCGTAAGGTTTCTCGCTTGGCAAAAGCGATCAGCGCGCTGAGCGCTTGACCCGAAAGGGTACAACCTAATAGGTGTAAAACAGCTCCGCCAAAAGCGGGGCTTTTTCTTTGGTCAATCGCTATTTTTTACAGAAATGCAACAGAAATATTTCGATTAATTTTCAAATTTTTGCTTGACAGCGCATTCTCGAATTAGCGCCAAGAGTGACAATTCATTGACGCCAAGTGCACAAAATTATTGAAGTATTTTCAATAGCTTAATACCTAAGGCACTTTTTCATCTTCGCCCTGACCTCTTTGGGATAGGTGCAAGCTAAAACTGCAAAATAAAAAATAAATATTTTCGGCACATATTAGGATTAAGGAAACGTGAACGAAGCCAAGCGTTTGCGGCAATCTGGTCCGGCGCAACAGGCTTTGTCGTGGCCATTGAAGGGCCAATTCTCGCTAAGGTTGTAGCGGGTCCGTTGCATGGATTTTTTTCGATGTGTAAGACTCTTTCCTGTCAGCGCGGCTTGCGGTGATCGTTTCACAGGCAACTAAGAACGACATTCCTCATTCCTTGGGGGCAAAATATCTTGCTCTAAAATTGAGGGTCGCTTTTAGAGTGTGCAACGGGACGGAGGGGTCGTATTTTTTGGCCGCTTCATGAACGATTGATTACGAGGGAGATAATTGGATGGTAGCCTTCTCGACTGATCCATGTGCGAGCTATCCAATATCGACATTCGCGGTGCATGGTTTTTTTGAGCATTGTCCAAAATAAATTTTCAAGCAGTAATGCTGCGAGCTATTTAGTTTTTGAAATTGAGACTGACTTGGAATTTAACGTGTGATGATGTCGAGCGTATTGAAGACCAATCCCATCCATGAAGTTGATCTTCAGCTTACCTCGACCGAGGCGTGGGATCGCGTTCGTCGTCGTCTTCGCGCAGAGCTTGGTGAAGATGTTTTCTCAAGCTGGTTCGGCCGTCTTGAACTTGTCGAAATTTCTGGTGCGATGGTATTTCTTTCTGTACCGACGCGCTTTCTTAAAAGCTGGATTCAATCGCATTACATCGATCGTCTTCGTGCATTGTTGATTGAAGAATTCAAGGACGTTTCTGATCTGTCGCTTTCGGTGAGAGGCGCTTTAGGTAAACCTGCGCAACGCCCTTCTACAGCGCATGTAACCGAACACACGCAGGCCGAGCGCAGCTTCCCAGAGCGCAACAAAGTTGACACGGTTGCGATTGCTGAAGGCAAGCCCGTTTCCGAAAACGACGCGCTAACCGGTGCGCCTTTAGATCGTCGCCTGACCTTCGCTAATTTTCTTGTTGGAAAATCCAACGCACTGGCCAATGCTGCGGCTGAGCATATTGTACAAAACACTGCTGGCGAAGCGCCTCTTTATAACCCGCTTTATGTGCATGCTGGCGTAGGGCTTGGCAAAACCCATTTGCTGCATGCCATTGCGCATGAAACGACGGCACAAGGCCGTCGCGTGATTTATCTGACCGCTGATCGGTTTATGTACGGGTTCGTATCGGCACTGAAAGCGCAGACGGCACTCAATTTCAAAGAGCGCCTTCGCGGTATCGATCTCCTCGTAATTGACGATGTGCAATTCCTGCAAGGCAAATCCATCCAGCAAGAATTTTGTCATACGCTGAACGCGCTGATCGATTCCGGTCGTCAGATCGTTATCGCTGCCGATCGTCCACCCACGGATCTCGAAAGTTTGGACGAGCGCGTCAAGTCGCGGCTTGCCGGTGGTTTGGTTGTTGAAATGGGCCCACTCGATGAAGGGCTTCGCGTCAAGATTATCGAAGCTCGGATCGCCAGCGCACGGCAGCATCAGCCCGGCTTCGAAGTCAGTCCGTCGGTGATCAGCTATGTGGCGAAGACCATTATTTCGAACGGACGCGATCTGGACGGCGCGGTTAACCGCTTATTGGCCCATTCGACCCTGACCGGCGGCACGATGACCGTTGAGGCTGCCGAAAGTGCGATCCGTGATCTGGTTCGCACCCGTGAACCCCGCAAGGTCAAAATTGAAGATATTCAGAAGCTCGTTGCGACGCATTTTAATGTGAGCCGGGCCGATATTCTCTCCTCCCGTCGGTCTGCAAGCGTGGTCAAGCCCCGGCAGATCGCGATGTATCTCGCAAAAGTTCTCACGCTTCGTTCGTTACCGGAAATCGGCCGTCGCTTTGGTGGCCGCGATCACACAACCGTTCTTCATGCCGTTCGTAAGATCGAGGGCGCAGTAAGCGCCGATGTGATGCTCAAGGATGATGTGGAACTTCTGAAGCGGATGCTGCAGGACTAATTCCCATCGATTTCTGTGGAAGGCGGCGTTCAAAAGCGCGCATTGTCTTACTAGGGCTTGCCTATCAAGGGCTCCCTTGTAAAAATTTTCGACCCTGCATGTGTGGATTCGGTATTTCCAAGAGCACGTGCGTCATACTGTTTAAGCAAGGTTGGCGATGAAGGTCACTGTTGAGAGAGCAGCCCTGTTGCGTTCTTTGGGTCATGTCCACCGCGTAGTGGAGCGTCGGAATACGATTCCGATCTTGTCCAATATTCTCATCCGCGCGGAAGATTCATCGTTGCGCCTTAAGGCGACCGATCTGGATCTTGAAGTGACGGAACGCTTTGCGGCGGATGTCGAGCAAGCCGGTGCGACAACCATCCCGGCCTATATGCTGTACGATATTATTCGTAAGCTGCCCGATGGCGCCCAAGTTTCGCTTGAAATGACGGGTGATACCAACACCATGGTCATTCGCTCCGGTCGCTCGCGCTTCACGCTGCAGACCTTGCCCGATAGCGATTTTCCCGATCTCGCAGCGGGAGATATCGGCCACAACTTCAGCCTGCCATCGGCCGAATTGCGGCGCTTGATTGAAAAGACTCAATTCGCCATTTCAACGGAAGAAACGCGCTATTATCTCAACGGCATCTATCTGCACACGATTGATGTGTTGGGGCATACCATGTTGCGTGCTGTTGCAACCGATGGCCATCGTTTGGCCCGCGTGGAAACAGATGCGCCGGAAGGCTCATCGGGCATGCCCGGCGTTATCGTTCCACGCAAGGCCGTTAGCGAAATCCTGAAGCTTGTTGAAAGCGGCTCTGACACTGTGACGGTCGAACTTTCGTCAACGAAGATTCGTCTCACTTTTGGTGAAGTCGTTCTGACATCAAAGCTTATCGATGGCACATTCCCTGATTATCAACGCGTTATTCCAATGGCGAATGATAAGCTGCTGACCGTTGATAAAGCGGAATTCACATCGGCTGTTGATCGCGTGTCAACGATTTCTTCCGAGCGCAGCCGTGCGGTTAAAATGACGCTCGACGATCATAAATTGACGCTCTCTGTTGTTAATCCGGACTCGGGCTCGGCAACCGAAGAGATCGAGGTCGATTACGATCAAGGCGCGTTGGAAATCGGCTTCAATGCCCGCTATCTTCTCGACATCTGCGCGGAGCTTGATAGCGATACGGCCTTCTTGAAGCTGGCTGATTCAGGCTCCCCAACCTTGGTACAAGATCGGGAAGGCGCAAGCGCGTTATATGTTCTAATGCCGATGCGCGTTTGACAAACCCGCATCTTACCCGACTGATTCTTCAGGATTTTCGGTCCTATCCGACGCTTGATCTTCATCTTGCCGGTCGCATGATTGCCTTCACAGGCGAAAATGGCGCCGGCAAGACCAATTTGCTGGAAGCCATTTCGCTTTTTTCATCAGGGCGCGGGTTACGCCGCGCCGAGCTCGCCGATATGGTGCGCGAACAGGGCACTGGCTCATTCGCTGTTGCAGCAGAAGTCTCCGGCCCGTTTGATACCGTAAAGCTTGGCACGGGATTGGAACCTGCAGGGCCCGATGGGCAGGGCCCACGAAAATATCGGATCAATGGTGAAGCAGCTTCCTCCGCAGCAGCTTTTAATGACTATCTGAGATTGGTCTGGCTAACGCCGGCTTTTGACGGCCTCTTTACCGGATCAGCCGGCGATCGGCGACGCTTTCTGGACCGTTTGGTTCTTGCCATTGATCCGAGCCATGGCTCAAGGGTGAGTGCGCTTGAGCGCGCTCTTCGTTCCCGCAATCGTATCTTGGAAGACAATAGCAGCGATGCACCATGGCTAAGCGCCGTTGAACGCGAAGTTGCAGAAACTGGCGTGGCCGTCGCGGCCGCTCGACGCGAGACAGTGGGTCAACTTGCAGGTCTTATTGCAAAAGAACGCGATGACACATCGCCCTTCCCATGGGCTGATCTTCAGTTGGAAGGAACAATTGAAGCAGCATTAGCCGATCATGCGGCCGTTGATGTTGAAGATATGTTTCGAAAATTGCTTCAATCCAATCGCGCAAGGGACCGTGCGGCAGGTCGAGCAACCATAGGTCCGCAAACATCGGATTTACTCGTTCGCCACGGACCAAAAGATGTCGTTGCTGATCGTGCATCAACGGGTGAACAAAAAGCTTTGCTGATCGGGATTATTATTGCCCATGCGCGCCTCGTTGCAGCAACAAGCGGTATGGCGCCGATTGTTTTGCTGGATGAAGTTGCCGCCCATCTCGATCCACGTCGCCGCCTTGCATTGTTCAACACTCTATATGCACTGGGTGCGCAAGTGTTTATGACAGGCGCCGATCAAACTCTCTTTACAGACCTGCCGGCTGATGCCGAACAATTTCTGGTTACGCCGGGGCGGGTTGAACCTATCCGCTAAGCTTACTTTATGATGAGGCCTTGGCCCGTCGGTAATTCCATCACATCGTAACCACGTTCGGCAAACCATTGACGCTCTGCATCACGCTGGGCGCGATAAGGGAGATAGCCATAATCATCCAATACGATCATACCGCCGGGCGTCACCCGTTCGAATAATCGATCCAGCGCGCCGATTTCCGAAGCCGCATTGTTCATATCAATATGCAAGAATGAAATTCGCGCAGGTGATACGATGTTTAATATGTCAGGTACTTCACCTTTAATGACACTCGCTCTCGGAATCGATGTAAATTTTAAGCGAACTTCATCATAAAGCTCAGGACCCATGCCGGGCATTTTGGCATGCGGGCTGCCTTCTCGATAGTCAAATATATCGTAAAGATAGAATGCTTTATTGGTATTGTTAATGTCGATCGTATCGCAAATAATGCGCGCCGATGTACCACGATAACATCCGCATTCTACAAAATCACCTTCACGCCGAAGCCCGTTGCGCGCCGCCCAAACCAAAATTGCGGTCCGCCAAATGATGCTTTTTTCGACACCGTCGCAAGCATGCTCATTGAGTGCCGTCATAAAGGGCTTGTCAAACTGAAACGAAAGATTCTTGCCGAAGGTAATCAGATTGTCGCCAGCGAACACACCACGATTCCATTCAGGCCGGAGTGAATTCAACAGGCCATGTATCGCGGATAAAAAATCATTACGGCGGGCTATGCCAAAAAAAGTAGACCCAAAATAATGTTCTGACATTAATGTCCAAAAATCCTTAACCGCAAAATGGGTAAATGTGGCATTCTGGAGTCCACATCAATCTGACCCAAGGTAAGAATTATTGGCGTGATTGTCGACAAAAGGGAATAATCAATATTACACTTTTATGACAAAAAATGCTTAAATCTAATTCAAAAAGAGAATATTTTTCCTATATATCAACCATTAATAGTGCGTAATTGCTAATGCCCGTTTCAGGACTAGTCCTTTTTGCCCTCACCTATTTCGTTGCTGTCGCAACGCCCGGACCCGGGATTGCGGCGGTTTTAGCCCGTGCGCTTGGGAAGGGTTTAAAGGGCATGCCTGCTTTTATTGCGGGATTCGTTCTGGGTGATCTGACGCTGTATGCGGCGGCGGCCGCTGGTTTTGCAGCGCTGGCTGGCGCCTACGCGCCGATCTTTCTAGCCATCAAATGGGGCGGTGCCGCCTACCTCCTATGGCTATCGTATAGGCTCTGGACCTCTCCGGTTGAGCCAACATCTGAGACATGGTCGGAACAAGGATCGGACACGCCGTTCTCCTTGTTTTTGACGACCTACTCGCTGACGCTTGGCAATCCAAAGCCGATTCTCTTCTTTGTGGCGCTTTTGCCCTCGATTATTGATCTTGAGAATTTAACGTTCGTCGATTTTCTAACCGTTGCCTTGCTGATCGCAGTGATCATTGCAGGCACGTTGGCAGCCTATGCGACAGCTGCAGCAAAGGCGCGGCAAATATTTTCGAGTGTAACTGCACGCCGACGGATCAATCGCGTAACGGGAAGCATCTTAGCCATTGCGGCTGTTCTGATCGCCTTAGGCTGACCGATCTGATTTGACCGGCCCTGTCAGAAATAAGGGTGGTACAGCTACCCCGGCTCGAACGGGGGACCTCTAGATCCACAATCTAGCGCTCTAACCAACTGAGCTATAGCTGCATAAGTGAAAAGCGGGCGGACCCTACGCCGGCCCGCCC
>Ga0164296_1002069_pt1 | contig 20338 bp, 16 predicted proteins | sample GEODES057metaG_FD_113533 | JGI IMG/M metagenome (GOLD analysis project Ga0164296, IMG submission 113533) | Dystrophic lake water microbial communities from Trout Bog Lake, Wisconsin, USA - GEODES057 metaG | ecosystem: Environmental > Aquatic > Freshwater > Lake | place: USA: Trout Bog Lake...
AACATGCGACCAGTTCTTCTTGACGAATTCCAGATCGCCTGTCCAAAGATAATCTCGGCAGACCATCATCACATACTGGGGATTCATGTCTACCCGGTCAAAGCCGTTGTCTACATGGAGCAGATCGGGCGCAAAGAAGTGCGGAATCCTGCCATCTTGGCGCTGATAGCTCGCACCCATGTTGATCTGTCGCTTCTGAAGGTCTGGGAAAAGGGCGATGATTGGGAATGAGCCTTGGTAGGTGATGTCAGTGGTGTGTAGGCCGCAACATCCCAAACCCTCCCAGATGGCAAAACGACCATCTTTACACCACCAACTGGATTTGATCATGGTCGTAAGTTGAGCGCTCCAGGAGAACGCTACTTCGGGATCAATGTTCGTGTTCAGTAAAGTCTCAGCAAAATCTATTGTCGCTTCTCGGTGTCGTTTTTGATCATGGACTAAGAATTGATTGACCTCCAAGGCATTTTTGAACCAATGCTCATACTGGTGACCTAGATTCGGCCCCAGGCTGCTGAAGTGGTTCGGGAAATACCAGGAGAGGACAAATCGAACCTCTTTTTCTTCACCGGGCTTGAGAGTGATCGTAGATTCCAGAGCTGCATCTCCCCACGAGGAGTGCTCTCGGGTGTTACCAGACGCAGAATTCAAGTAATCACGAACCTGCTTCCCTAGGTTGGTAAGACCCTCCTTGGTTTTCAACTGAGCAGGGTCTATCGCTTCGATGCGGCTGACAAATTCGGCAAACATCGGATCCTGATGAAGGCGGTTCACGATGGCGTGCAAGTCTTGGAGACTGAGTGCATCAATCGTTTCGTCGTCGGCCCCGACGAGGAGATCATCAAGAGATTTTGAATTGGGAATCGACGGTAAGTGTCCCGATTCTTGATAGCGATGCAGGTACGAATAATGGGCAGATCCATATCCCCGGGTGCCGCCCCAGAACCCGTTCCCCAAGTAGCGCCGATAAGTCCCTTGGATGAAGCTTTGTTTGCCTCCCGTGACCGAAAACGCCATCGAACCGTGACACGATTTGCGACCCGTTTGGGCCGCAGTCGTGAAGTGAATGAATGTGGATGCTCCTTCTTGGTGCAGATCGTTGGTCAATGAGCGATCAGTTGCACCTACAGCGATTGGATTGGCAAATGCGCCAAGTAATGAGACGGTCACATCTTCATGACTAGTGTTTCGAACCTTGAAGGCCATCGTGAATCCAGGCGTTCCGCTGGTTTGTGCTTCATAAGGAATGATTGGCGCAAATGCCAAGCCGGTTACTGAAACTGGAAGCGAGTCGTCCACATATTTCAATGTGGCGAAGGGGAATTTACCGTCGAATTCGATTCCTTGAACGGGGAGGGCGTAACTTACAGAGTAGAGATCGTTCTGGTCCTCTCGGATTCCCAGTCGTCGAAGCTTGACCTTGCCGGCATGAGAAGTTCGGATGAAGAACTGCAAACCTTCCGGCCCGACTGATGGAGTTGGTCCCTGCTCGGTTGATGGTTGTTCCGGCGACCAGCCACCCATATTGAAGATCAACCAATCGTCGAAGTAGCCGTCCGGTCGCAATTCGATGGAGCCAGCACCGATTCCGCCAAGTGGAATTCCACTGATGTTTGCGACTGTTGAACCGAAAGCACAGCTCATTTTTGACTTGGACGCGGACTTGGCGGCTTTTTGAATTGATCCTACAATCGGTTCTGCAAGGAGTGATCGGGTTCCGAACGCAAGTCCAAGTCCGGTCATTCCGGCTGACTGAATAAAGGCGCGACGGTTAATTTCGGGTGGCATTCTGCCCCTATTATTCCCGGCATCGGTAAGACTCGGCTAAAAGAAGCCGGAAAGCTATGGAGACAAAGGATGGGCTACCGAAAGATATGCATAACGGGGGGCAGGATGCCGAGCTACAAACACAGGATGTGAGACGTAAGACACGATGTCTCTGAACCTCATTAAGGGGGTCTGTCTCAACCCATTGTTTCTGAGACAGATCCCCACAATGACTTATCCCACCTGAATTTCAGGTGGGATAAGTCATCTGAATCGGAATGACCCACTTGGCAAAGTCTTCTTCAGAGACACCGAGTGCGATGGCAGCGGCCTTAAGCGTGGAGCCTTCTTTATGGGCCTTCTTTGCTATGGCGGCAGCCTTATCGTAACCGACGTGTCGGTTCAAAGCCGTTACCTGCATCAAGTTCGATGAGAGATTGGCTTCAATCCGCTCATAGTTGGGCTCAATACCCAAAGCGCAGTTGTCGTTGAATGCGACGCATGTATCACCCAAGAGCTGAATGGAGCAAAGCACGTTGTGAACCATAACTGGCTTGAACACGTTCAACTGGAAGTTGCCTTGCGAACCACCAAATGCAACCGCGGCATCGTTCCCGAATACTTGCACGGCAACCATCGTCATCGCCTCACATTGGGTCGGATTGACTTTACCAGGCATGATGGAACTGCCTGGCTCGTTCTCAGGAATGTTGATTTCACCGATACCGTTTCGAGGTCCAGATGCCAACCATCGAACGTCATTGGCGATCTTCATCAGAGCACCCGCGAGTGTTCTGAGAGCACCCGAGATTGTCACCATCGCATCGTGAGCTGACAAAGCGGCAAATTTGTTTTCAGCAGAAACGAATGGGTATCCGGTTTCTTCAGCGAAGTACTTGGCGGCGAGGTCGCCGAATTTGGGATGAGCGTTCAAGCCCGTTCCAACCGCTGTGCCACCGATAGCCAACTCATATAGACCTTTCTCTGCGAGGTGAACCTGTTCCATGCAGAAATCGATCTGAGCAACCCATCCACCAATCTCTTGACCGAGTGTAATTGGGGTCGCGTCTTGGAGGTGGGTTCGGCCGACCTTAACCAGATCGTTGTACTGTTCTGATTTCTTGGCGAGGGTGTCTCGCAGGACCTGTACCTTTGGATAAAGTTGACGGTGAAGTTCTTCGACTACCGCGATATGCATTGCAGTCGGGAAGGTGTCGTTACTGCTTTGACCGCGATTGACGTGGTCGTTTGGGTGGATGGGAACTTTACTTCCCATGACGCCGCCTGCCATTTCAATGGCTCGGTTCGAGATGACCTCGTTCGCGTTCATGTTGGATTGAGTGCCGGAACCGGTTTGGAAAACAACTAACGGGAAGTGATCGTTCAGCTTGCCATCGATAACTTCTTGGGCTGCAGCAATAACCAATTCGGCAACTTCTGTAGGTAACTCACCCAAGTCTCGATTGGCTTGGGCCGCACCCTTTTTCAGGATGCCCATCGCACGAACAATGGAATTGAGCATCTTATAACGCTCTTGGCCAATCGGAAAATTCTGGATTGAGCGCTGTGTTTGCGCGCCCCAATAGCGAGTGGATTCGACCGAAATCTCCCCCATCGTGTCTTTCTCGATACGAGTGCTCATGAGGGATTGAGAGTACCCGCCACGGGTCAGAACGATTTTCAAAGAATTGGTCACAAGTTGTCCTAAGTTTTGAGGACAAGAACTCAACCAACTACAATAGGAATCATGGGAGGGCGTCAGATTGTGCATATCGACATGGATGCTTTTTACGCGTCTGTCGAACAGCGTGACCGTCCCGAGTTACGAGGCAAACCGGTCGTTGTCGCGTGGCTTGGGAGCCGATCGGTAGTTTGTGCCGCATCCTACGAAGCACGCAAATTTGGTATCCGTTCAGCGATGCCTGCTCTGACTGCGGAGAGACTCTGTCCTTCTGCCATCTTCACTCCCCCCGATTTCTCGCGGTATAGAGCAGTATCCCAACAGATTCGAGCAATCTTTGCTCGACATACCGATTTGATTGAGCCGTTGTCACTTGATGAGGCCTACCTAGATGTGACTTCGATAAAGAGTGGTTTGAACTCAGGACTCGAAGTTGCTGAGGCGATTCGCTTGGCAGTGAGACAAGAGCTAAACCTAACGTGTTCGGCAGGAATTGCGCCCAACAAGTTCTTGGCCAAGATTGCTTCTGACTGGAGGAAACCGGATGGCCTCTTTGAGGTTCGTCCTGACATGATTCACGATTTCTTGATGCCGCTGCCAGTTGGAAAGATTCCCGGAGTGGGAAAGGTCACAGAGGAAAGACTAGGACATCTGGGAATCAAGACCGTTGGGCATGTTTTCGCATTACCGCTTGCAGTTTTGGAGTCAAATTTCGGAACCTTCGGTAAGCGATTGTTTGAATTGGCTCGTGGAATCGATGACAGTTCAGTAACGGTTGATCGTCCTACTCAGTCCATCTCCGCAGAAGACACCTTTGGCACAGATATTTCTTTGGAAGAGACCGTTCCCACGATTCTTAAGTTGGCAGATCGGGTTTGGAAGGAAAGCCAAGAAGAAAACCGCAGCCCGCGAACCGTGGTACTCAAGCTCAAGACCAAGGAGTTTCAACAGATCACTCGTAGCCATACTCCGATCCATCCCCCCTCGACTTTGGACGAATTCGTCGAAATCGCCAACTGGCTCGTCGCCAAGGTTGATCTTCCTGACTCCACTCGATACCGCCTGGCAGGGATTGGTTTGAGCAACTTCACAGACGCCAGTTTGGAGGCATTTCAGCCAAGCTTGTTCTAGCTTTGATCAACTTGGGCTTGGAGTAAGAAATTGTTCATCGGCATAGCGGCATGATAGTGATCGATGATCAAATCCAGCAGGTCGTCTCGTTGAACTTCCATCCCATCAAATTCGGCCCAATAGTAGAATTGTTTGTTGAAAATGAGTGGCTGAGCTTCAGCCGCCGCCTTGAGCTCTGCCGGAAGGATTTTGCCTTTCTCACCCGCAATAGTTCCGAAACGGGATTGGAATAAAGAATCCGTAACCAGGCGATTGAACTCATCTGGTTGGGACGCAATAAGCAAACGGATGGCTTTCACATGAGCAGGTTGAGGTTGATAAAAGCCGCTTGCAATACCCATTTGTCGTGCATCGACATGGAAATAGATGCCGGGACGGCCATGGTGGTCTCGCCCAGACGAAGACACGTAGAGTCCAGCATTGGTTTTGTAAGGACTCTTGTCCTTACTGAAGCGGACATCTCGATATATCCTAAAGACGGCGTCTTTAGGAGTCATGTTTATGGCTGGATCGATTGCTTGCATTCGCTCGATGACGCCACCAGCGAAATTCTCCATCGGGCGCTTGACGCTTGATTCGTACCGCTTCTTGTTTGCCTCGAACCAAGATCGGTCGTTATTGAGTTCAAGCTCTGCGAAGAAATCGAGGATGTCAGGTGAGAACCAAGCCATGGACCCATTCTAACGCAAGCTTATTAACTCATCGATAATGTACTGTGGATATCACGAATGATCCGCAAGCTTCGATCTCTAAAGGTTCAGGATTCAAGGCGACCAACGCATCACGGACTGCAAGAGGCAAAGGGAAGACATCGTGACTTATCGAACCGTGGAATCCCCAGGTTCCTGAGTTGACTGTATATGAATTCCTTTTTGGCCCTCAAGTTGTTACTGTCTTGCAGATAATAACCTGCCAATTTAGCGATACTGACTCCTTGTGAACCACTGAAAAGCGGTGATTCACAAGGAGTCTTGGAGGGCGAAAGATTTTAGTGTGCCTCTGCTATGTGGTCACCTTCGAACTTGAAGAAGAACCATTTGCGAATCGGTGTTCCATCAGTATCTTTCATGTAGATAGCGATGGCACCATCTTGATTCTTCCTGTGAGGGTTGAAGTGATTTTCATGAATGCCACTAATATTCCCGTCATTAAATGTCAGACCATATGCAGCGACAAAGACGGAGTCATTGAGTGCGCTTTCAAGTTGACTTTCCAATCGGACATCGGAGGCGTCGGCGAAATTATCGTCGTTCAGTCCAATTCCTGCATAGGACAAAGACGCATTCGTCGAAAGTCCATATGTCTCTGGGCCGAAGGGAGGATTGGTATTTGTCGGCTGTAACTTCTCAACTGCTACATAGACCTGAATCTCACTTCCATCACTTGACTCTACATTCGTATCGACTTGATATCGAGTTGAATTGTCAGCCTGAACGTAGAATTGCAAGTGCTTTCCACTTCTACCGCTAATAGGCTTTTCCGAGCTTTGATCAACTGTCCCGGTCAGACAACCAAAAGTGGTTGATTTCTGAGTCTGCGTGAATTGCTTGGGTGTGCTGTGGATTTGGTCGGTAAAGAACGAAGTAATTGGGTTGGCAACACCAATGGGTTGAGACTTGAACGTTGCTGGTGGGTTGGTGTGAGTGCTTTGAACCAACTGAACTGCTTGAGTTTCGCTGGAATTAGTCGGAACATTGATCTGATCCGTCTGTTCCAAAAGCTTAAACAGCTCCGCATCTTGGAATGCGATAGTGCATCCACCCCGATTACGCTGAGAGATCATACGATTAATGTCGCCAACGCAAATCCAATTGTCAGCATGACTGATCGCCCACTTTGCATGGTCTTGAACTTCTGGCCATGCCCAAGGCAATCCAATGGCTCTTAGTGAAATGTATTTGATATCGTAGACGTTGTGAACTCCATCGGAATCCTTTGTATCTGGAATGACTGAGTCACCGCCACGAATCCACGTTTCAACATTGATATCCTCTTTTAATGTTGGTCCGACAAGGTCGTTCCAGAAGTCTTGGCCCCAGTTTCGGTTTTTGGCAATGACTTGAAATGCCATGCCTCCTCGGGTGGTAAAGGGCAACACGCTAGGTGCTCCCGGATCATTTGGATTGATTGTTCCGCAAAGACTGCGTAGGTTGCAGATTGTTGGAAGGTCGTCGGGAAGCTTCGATTCGAAAACTTGCGGTTGTTGGTGAGTAATCATCTGACCAGCAAGAATTTGGGCGGCATCCAACGTCATGGATAGGGCGAGAAAAGTCTGCCCAAACATGGGTGTCGGCATATTTGTCTCTTCGGGAGAAACATATTTGGGCCACGAATGGAGTAGCCAAACTGCCGTCTGAGACTGGGTATCGAAGAAGATCGCGCCTTTTGTATGGCCGAGTTCGCCATTATCGGTACCGGTTACATCAGCAGGTCGCTCGTCATTATAGAGGACCCATCCTGTAGAAGGATCTTGGCTATTGAATATCGAATCTATCGTTAGCCGCAGAGCTCCTTGATCCTGGTTCAGCGTTCCATTTGAAGGCACAACGTTATCAACTTGATCATCGTAATAGGCGTATTCGTAGCCGGTTGAGTCGGGAGTGTCTGGGGCATCACCTTTGGCATTCTTAGGGACTTTGTAGATGAACCACCAATCGACTGCATGGCCGGTTTCATTGAGTGGACTAATTACCATCGAATCTCTCCTTTCTCGTTCACGATTGAGTCGATGTAATACTCGACTTTAATCTGAACGCAGACAGAAGCAATATAAAGGAAGGTAATTAAGGGATTGTAACGTTACGAAATATTGACCTGGAGTTCACAAGAAATATAGGGCTATTCTTCAATTTGGGGTCCATCTTTTCAGCAATGATAGTCCCAACAAGGGGACTGAAGGTCATGAAACAGCTTAACGTGTGCAACACCGATTCTGACCAAAGGGCGATTCGGTTCAAAATCCAACGCAGTGAGCTGTTGCTCGGATGGATTCAATCAAGGAACGTTAGAAATAAACGCAGCCAAGCATTACGTTCGACCGGCACTTCAAAACAGGTATAGTAAGGAGTCAACGTTTCAGTTACACGGATTTCTTTCTCGCTCCTGCTTTCAACGGTTGGTTCCAGATACAAATTTTTCCGCTCTCTGCGAACCTTTACAAAACCAAATAAGGAGCCCTTCAATGGCAACAAAAACACTTTACGTGGGAAATCTTCCCTATACCGTTAGCGAGTCTCAGCTCGCCACTCACTTCCAGCAATATGGTTCGTCCAAAGTACGAATCGTGGAAGGTCGAGGTTTTGGCTTCGTCGACATCGACGCTTCCAACCTTGAGGCAGCGATTGCTGACCAAAATCAATCTCAGCTCGATGGTCGAACGCTAACTGTAAACGAAGCGCGACCTCGAACAGAAGGCGGAAGCAACTCCTACAGCGGCGGTAACTCGCAGCGTGGCGGCGGTCGCTGGTAATTTAGACTTAAGTCTATAAAACCCAAATAGGGCCGAGCGGTTTACCGCTCGGCCCTATTTGCATTTGCCGTCCGTGCTCGATGCTTTGATGCTAAGGAAATTAAAACCGAATCATCCTCGGCTAAGTTCGATTGCTGCCTCGCGTAAGTCGGAACACCAACGAAGTGAGCGCAGGGATAAGAAGGATGTGCACCAGCCCGCCGCCAAGTTGCAAGCTGATTCCAGAGAGCCAGCAGACAACCAGAATGACAATAATGAGCTCTAGTATGCATTTCCTCTGGCAATCGATAAACGTTCTGTAAAACGATTGATGGTAATTAATTCTATTGATCCAGTCTGTGACTAGCTGAGAGCCAAGAGTAGTTGAAGTAGAGTGCCACCAACAACGGAAACATGATTATCCAAAAGATCATGTCATGAATTTTCCGCTCGTTCTTGAAGTCACCTACGCTTGTGACCCTTCTTAAAGAGGCGAAGCTATCGTCGGTTCTTGCATTAGTGTTGAGAAAGATGTCTATTCCGGGCACTGTATCCGACACAATTGGTCTTTCCAATGTGGCTCCATCCTTTGAGAGTTCGCTAGATATGTAATGTAATTCCATTGATGTGATTGCCCCCTTTAGGTTCTGGTTAAATACCCATCCGTCCTGCTTTAGCCTTATCGCCGGGGTGATTGCTGGAGCACGTTATCCAGATGATCGATCATAGGGCCGATCGAATCGAGTCGCCGGAACGGTTGAGTAATCGCGATAATTATGCTTACCACCACAGTCGCACCGATGACTCCCCCCAAGCCTGCAAGTAGTCCGTTGCGAAGTGAAAGGTACAAACTTCTTTGTTGAGTCGTTTGTGCGTCTATGACTTCAGTTAATCGCTGAATGGCTACCAGCAGGTCTCGATCTACCGACGAAGGTTCATCCATCAAAACCACCGATTCCGGATCGTGCATTGAGTCTGATATTGCAGATTGACATTAGACCTTACTGGTCACCGTTGATCTTCAGATGATCGTCGATTTGAAACTTGTCACCGGCTATGGTGCTGGCAATTTCCTTAGCCCGTCGACGCTGAGCTTTGGAAGTGACTTTCCCTTCCAGAGTGAGCTTCTTATCACTCGCAGTAACACTTATGTTGACGGCTTGAATGTCTGGGGCGGCACGGATAGCCTCTTCAATTCGAGCAGGCAACTGAACCTGACTTGAGGCTGCTTTATCAAGAGCACCGGAGATCGCATTGCCAGTGGCCTTGGCGTCGCTTGCCATTGCCCTGCCTGTATCTTTGGCTGCGCTGGCAGCATTGGATTGGGCGTCCGTTAAGTGGTCTCGAGCAGGCTGACTGCAACCTAAAGATGCGACAGCTATCAAGCATATAGAAATTACCAATAGGGTAGTTCGTTGTAACATAGGTTCATCTCTCCGTCAGGCTGTAACTCCAGCCTCTTTGGGTGACTAGTATGGGAACCACTCTTATTGCTCCGAGGGGCCCCCACGGTCAAGAAATCGAATCATCAATTTGGGCCTTATCTAGCCCGATGGGTTAATATCGGCTAATGGTCCTGACCCATGGCCGATAGGCTGTCCCAAGCGCTATCTGGACTGCTCGTTGTTCACGTGGCGTGGCTGGCCCACCAGAAACTGCACTTACCAGCGGAGTGACAAGGACATCGGCTGCCACTTTGTAGATGGATTCGCGTTCATCACTGCGTCCGGTTACTCCTTGCTTTCGATAGACGATCTTGTTAGATGCGACATCAAAGACGTAGGCATTTACGGTTGCAGTTGAAATTGTTTTTGGACCCATGGTTACCCAGATACTTCGGGTATGCCAGCTAACCGATCCGTACAAAACTTTCGAAGCATGTATTGAACGAGCAAAAGCAGTAAGAGTGGCCTTTGTTGGCATATGCCTATACCTGATAGCAGGGTAGTTCTTTGATTCCCAAGCAATACTCGCATCGTTACTCGAGATGACTTCGAATCCGGCTTTTTGCCCAATCTCACCAACAGTCGTCAAAACGGTTTCCCGAGCCGTTCTCTCTCCTTCTTGGAATGCCCAGGGGTAGGCGACTACAACATCTCTATGGTTGTTACCCCTGTTGTCACTGACTTGGGACGAATGCCCAATGGCCAGGATTGGTACTGCCAGAGCACACGCTGCAAGGTATGCCGTTAGTGGGGTTGAATTCCTGAGTAAAAATTTCATCTTTTTGTTTACCTTTATCTCAGAATGGGATAGGGGGTTGGGTTGAAACAAGTCGCTTTCTAGGCGTCTGCCTTTTCACCGTCAATAAATTCATGAGCAGTCCAACCTGTGAGCTCTTAAAAACTGCTTGGTTCTATTCCGAGGGATCTTTGGAAAGGTCGGGTCCCCAAACAGCACCTGCCCAGGGCTCTTTGCAGTCAGCATGAGCAGGTTCTTTCGATTCTTTCAGGACTACGGAGCTTCTGTAGTATTCCGACCTTTCCAACTCTTGTCCTAACCTCCACCACGGCGCTCGTTGTTACCGTTGGTGTTGTTACTCTTTGCAGGAGGACGTTGCTTTGGGGCTGCACGTTGTTGTCGCTGAACTTGCTGTCTTTGCTGGGGTGCGGCTTTCTGCTGTCGCTGAGCAGGTTGTCTCCTCTGGGGTGCGGCTTTCTGCTGTCGCTGCGCCGGCTGTCTCCTCTGAGGTGCTGTTTGTTGCTGTCTCTGAGCAGGTTGTCTCCTCTGTGGAGCAGCTTTTTGCTGTCGCTGAGCAGGTTGTCTCCTCTGTGGAGCAGCTTTTTGCTGTCGCTGTGCAGGTTGTCTTCTCTGAGGAGCGGCCTTCTGCTGACGTTGTGTAGGCTGTCTTTTTTGTGGAGCAGCCCTTTGAACGCGACCAGGCTGTGGCGAACGTGCGCCTACCGTTCGCTGCGGTGTCCTTAAGCCGTTTTGTCTGACCGGATTTGGCTTGGAAGTTTGCTTCCTTTGAATTCTGACTGGCCCAGGTGACCTGATACCTTTTCCGATATTCGATCCCCTGGGAATCCGGGTTACCGTTGCATTACGGGTGGATGGCGCGAAGGAGCGTGACATCGGTGCACTGTGTCTGAGGGCTTCGGCTGGCAATCTCGCCCGGACAACGGATCGATCCATAACTCCAGCATAAGGACGGGCTGCACCAAAGGTCCTTGATGCGGTGAAAGAAGCTTGGACAGGGCGGATACTTGCCGGGCCAAACACTGAAGGTGATCCTCTACCGGCTCCAAATGAGTGCCCTCTTTGGAAATTGACCGCGTCCATCGAAGATCCGGCTGAGTACCGACCACTGCCACCAAAGCCAGCGCTTGTCGTCCGTGTGATCGCGAAGGAGCTACCACCATAGGCGGGCTGAAATTGGTTGTTTGCTCCCGCAAATCCACCAGCATAAAGCATGCTGATACGATTTTGGTTATAGACATTGTAGGATCGGTTCAGATATCCGTTGGTCCAGGGGCGCCCCACAACATATCCCTGACCGCCAGGGTAATACGCAGCTGCACCACCTATTGAGAAGGATAGGGACCAATCCCCTCCTTGATATCCGAATGAAATTGCCGATGGATAGACGACCTCTACCGGAGAAAGAGGAACCCAGGCGACATTATTATTGTAAACACTGAAGCTCACGACTGCGGGTGACCAATACTGGTGTCTTGGCCCTGGCGCCCAACCCCATCCATAGCTGTCATGGACCCAACTTCCATAGTGATAGGGGGCCCATCCCCATTCCTCTGTGCCAACCCAAGTCCAACCAAATGGATCGACCCATACCCAATGGCCATCTTGGTAGGGTCGCCATCCGGAACGCATGCCACGCGGGCGCCAAATATGACCATATTTTGCGTGAGCACTCCAACTGCCATAGTTGTCCAGATTTGCAGACATGATCGCGACGTTCGACGGCATGTATGGGGCGGGTCGATTGTACGACGTATCCCGATTATCGTTGAACTGATCCCAATTATCTTCGGCCGGCAAGGATGCAACTTCAAGTGGTGAGGAGTTGTCAGCCATGTTGACGTAGTCGCCACTATTGAGAATGGTGCTGCCTTGACTTCCGGCGCATTCAATTCGACCCTTTCTGACGGCGACTTCGACCCCTTTGGAAACTCCGATACGGATGTTGGCGGGACCTTGAGCTTTGATCGATGTTAAGGGTGTGTCCAGTTGGAAGACTGAAACCTTGGTGACGAGTGTGATTGAAGCGAGCCCGGTATTGAACTTAAGCTCGGTGAACTCACCGTGGGCATCGCTGTAGAGAGTTTGAAACGTGACGACCGTTCCGCTTCCGAGCCTTAGGCGACTGCCATCGTCAAATTGGATTTCAGTCCTGCTACCGTTGTGAACCGATAGAGAAGCTCCTTGGCGGAGTGGGAGGTTCGTGGTCGCGGTTGACCAGTCGGAGTTGGCATCGGTACGCCAACTCGCGCCACCTTGGATGTAGGCAACACGAGCCATTCGGACTGGCCCCGAATTTCCTCCCGTGTCCGCAACATTGGAGTCTTCTTGAGTGACGCGATATCCGTCCTGTGCTTGGGCTGTCGTTATCAACAGAGCCCCTAACACGGTCCAGAGACCAGCAGTCTTCAAGGTGAAGGTTCTGGCGTTTAATAGCATGGTGTCGATGGGACACCAATTTCACGTCCAGAGTTCCGACAAAGTTCTGGAACTTAGAATTAAGGAAAGACTAGCTTTCTCGTTTAGCCAGGAGTTGACTGAGCCGTTCTATTTCAGCGTTTGCTTTGGCGAGAAGTTGGCGATTTTCAGAAGCCAATGTCACGGCTTCCGCTTCGTTGGTTGCGATACGCTTTGAGAACTCCAAATCTGCATTTTGCTGAACAAACCTCGCAACTAGCTCTGACCGGCTGAGATTTCCCAACTTGCCTCGGATACGAATCCAGTAGCTATTTACTGTGCCACGCTTGATGCCCAATTCATGCGATACCATTTCATCGGTATAACCTTGAGCTGCGTAGCTAAGCACAGTATGCTCCCTTGCGGAAAGGTCTGCTTTCAAGAGATCGACTCCTATTCTGTGACAGTGGAAGTATAGACATATTCTGGTGTGCATCTTTTCATGTAGCAGACTAGATGGCTAATTTTTAACCTTCAAATATTAACAGGCAAGTATTTCCGTGCAATCAAATGTCGCTATCAATACAACGCATAACTAGTGGAATATTGAGAATATGGAAACACGACCTACTGTATTTCTCGTGGAGAGCAATGAGAAAGCAGAAATGCTTGCTCGGACTGCGATTCTGAAATCAGGAATTAACTGCGAACTTATCGTGGCTCATGACGGATTGCAGGCGTGTGACATGTTGTTCGACGGAAGGAAGGTGCCCGACATCCTTCTGCTCGAATTGGACCTACCCAAGCTCAATGGATTTGAGGTCCTATCCCGAATCCGGAGCTATGAACAAACAAAGCGACTGACCGTAGTTATGCTTTCTCATTCGGTGGACCAAGCAGACGTTCATCGATGCTTCGACCTCCATGCCAACAGCTATGTCCACAAAGATGAAGATGTGGAATGCTATGAGTCTCGGCTGAAGCTGGTGCTCTACTACTGGATTGTGGTGAATCAAAATGCAAACGCGTGAATTGTCTCCCCGAGAAGAAGAAATTGTGGAGCTATGCGTCGAGGGTCTTACCAACGATGCGATTGCCAGCCGTCTGGGACTAAGTGTCGGAACCGTGAACACTTATTGGCTCAGGATCAAACTGAAAGTTGGTGGACAGGGAAGGACCGACACGGTTGTTCGTGTTATCAAGGAGCGGGCAGAACGGGCCCTTCGAGAAGCAAATGTTGAGAGGCAGGAACTCGTAGGCTTGGTCGCCGATAAAGAGCGTGGTGTCTTAGAACTCCGGGCTGCCCTAGCTCTGCTTCACATGGCGATGGATCAGATCAAATCTACGGTTTGGGCAACGGATATCAATCTCGTGATCCATATCATCGCCAATGGCGAATCGCCGTCAACGCACTTTGGCGTGAAATGGGATGTAGGAAAAACAGTTTATGAAATCTTCAAGACAGACGATCCCAAAGACATTGCAGTTGCCGCTCACTTGGCCGCACTTCAAGGTGTCCAATCAGAAGTACGCTTGGCTGGAGAATTCGCTAGTATGCTCTTGAGAGTTCTCCCGCTCACGGATGACACCGGGGATGTTATGGGCTGCATCAGCATTCTGAATAGCGTTGGAGAGTAGCAAACTCACTGCCGATCATTTGCCATTGCTGTTCAGTATTCGAACGGCAATGGCAAATTGCACAGATGCTTATCAAGTCTTGCTTGGCATCATATTTGGCATAAGTGAGGTCTTGATTTGGCTTCGTGCCCGATGAATGCGGCTCTTTACCGTTCCAATGGGAATATCCAGTTTGTCCGCGATCTCTTCGTAACTCATTTCATCTGCCTGTGAGAGCATGAATGAAATTCTTTGATCTACCGGTAGGCGTAGAATGGCCTTGTCGAGTTTACGGCTGCGCTCATGACGCTCCAACTGATCGTGCGGATTATTCTTATCATCTGCAATGTTGAGAATGATCGAACCTTCGCGTCCACAGAGAACCGCATCTAGGCTCAGTATTGAAATTGGACGTGACTTACGGCGAATGTCGAGGAAGCAATTGACTTCAATGCGATAGACCCAGCTCGTAAACGAACTATCTCCACGGAAGCGTTTCAGTGAATTAGAGACACGAATGAGTGTATTTGAAACCACGTCACTGGCCTCATCACGATCATGGGTAAGGTGAAATGCAAAGTTATAGACCCAGCGCATGTGCTTCCGAACCAATTCATCAAATGCGTCTTCATCGCCACCCTGAAATCGACGAATATTGGAACTATCCGCGATCCTGTCTTCACTTGCCATTGCATCCTTGATATTAAAACTCACAAGCTCAGAATGAGATGCAGCAGGGGTTCTTTGAAAGTCTGCCCTTTTTTGTCTAGCTCTTTATGGACAGCATGTACAAGACATTAAACGTAAGGTTATTCGCCCGTGAACCGGCATCTGGGCATTAATTTACAGGTTGCTGGGTGAGGTAGCAGGACCGATTTTGCCCTGGGGATCATTTCGGCCCTGCTAAAGGAATCAGTAGGTGTGGGTTCCTTCTGGCTGCAAAATGGAGAAGGAATCGATTCGGGAAGCCAAGGTCAAAGCCAGTGTCTCCTGTGCTTGCTTAACTTCAGCCGCTGAGCCATGAGCCAAAAGTAGAAAGCTTCCAGCCTTCAGCTCAGTTTCATAGAATAGGATGGTGTTCTCTGGAATACCCAGACTTGCCAATGCCGCTCCCAATGCGGCGAGTCCTCCACCGACAACTGCGCCGCCCAGCGCGGCAACCAACCAACCAGCAAAATAGAGGATTCCAAATCCAGGCACAACCACCATCGCGGAACCGAACAGAAGACCCCAGATGGATCCCCAAAACGCTCCAAGTTTGCCCCATGCCCACATCCGATTGCCGGCATTTACGAATCCAATAGGTTGCTCCTCAGTTTCATAGTTCTGCCCGATGATAGAGAGGTTCTTCATGCTGTAACCAGACTTGTTCAGCAGTTTGATTGCGTCTTCAGCCTGTTGATGGGTCGCATATACGGCGACGGCATGATCAGTAACAGTTGTGATTTCATTCATTTTTTCTCCCGGCTCGGCTCGTAAAGTATTCAAGTGACATACAAGGCGACATCCCATTTCCCAATCGGTGCCGGCGTAACCCAAAGGGGAAGTGATCCGAAGAGGATCGACTTAAGTGTTTCGTAACTTAGCTTATAGAGACAGTCCGTCTCTTCACTGTCGTTGGGTCGTTGTCCCCCAAGACTCATACAACCGATACAGCAACAACCTGGAGTGAGACTCTATGAAATCCATATCCACTCCTCATATCGATTCTGTATGTGAACCTAAGATGCAGCAGAGGATTTATCTAGGTGCCTAGACAAAACAGAATGGGGCCTTTTTTGATAGCCCCAACACGTTCACTTTGCTTGATCTGGAGCCGTCCTTGGCAAGAAAACTTACAGGACAGCTCCGTACCTAGATGGTCTTAACCCTTTCTTTTACCTCCACGGGTTCGAGACGAAGCTGCTTTGATGCGGCTGCGTGGTGGAACGGCAACGTTATTCGAGTCGAGAGATACAGCCGCAATGTTCGTCAGGAGACGACCATTAAGTGCTGCTCCAGTCTGCGCTGTAATGGATGCCGAAGCGAGGACATTACCGACAATCGTGGAATTGACTCCAAGCGTTGCCGACGATCCTACCGACCAGAAGATATTGGTTGCTTTAGCACCACCAATCAATGTCATTGTGCTTCCCACACCAGTGGTTAGAGTGCTACCCATCTGAATGATGAATGTAGCGCCTGGATCACCTTGCGCATCAAACGTTACATTTGATCCGACTCCAAGCATCACTGAGCTGGAGTTTGAGTACAACCCAGGTGTGATCGTCATTCCACTAATGTCACCTGGCAACGCATTGGCGTTGAGTCGGGTCGAAGCATCAGTGTAAGCGGCCAGCAGATCTGCTTTGGCGGTAGCAGCAGGGGCATCACCAGCATGTTCGACGCCCGTAAATGTTCCGGGTGGGAAGCCGGTGACGGCTGTTCCTGGACTGACACCAAGGTCACCTTTGATGATGGTTGGTCCGGTATTCGTTACGGTTGAACCTGCAAGCACTCCATACGTGCCAGCGGTGCCGAGGTTGATCGTGGCCTGACCTGTCGTGAACTGCCAGGTGTACTTATTCGCCAATGGCGTTCCGGCTACATTCTTAACCCCAGTTGTTATGGTTGCTGTGTACTGAGTGATTCCAGCAAGGTTCGTGGTTGGGGTTAAGGTAGCGAGCTTGTTTACGTAACTCACCGTTGCAGGCACAGCGACGTTGCCAGGGCCAGTAAGGGTGAACGTTGAATCAGTTACAGTTGCCGGATTCAAAGCCACGTTAAATGTAGCAGTGGGATTGTCCCCAACGCCAACCTGCGTTTGATTGTTGACTGGGAACGTTGAGACAACAACCGGTGGGGTGTCGGTCAAGAACGTCCAAGTGTATGCGGTGGCGAGTCCAGTACCTGTAAGGTTCTTGGCCCCAGTTGTAACCGTCGCTGTATAGACGGTGCCGGCTGCCAGCTTATTTGTGGGAGTCATTGTGGCGACTCCATTCAAGTAGGTGACCGCTCCTGAAATTGGAACGTTGCCTGGGCCTGAGACAGTGAATGTGGAACCACTGATCGTGGAGGCATTCATCGGCTCGCTGAATGTAGCGGTAACTGTCGAATTGAGTAGCACATTAACTGCACCAGCAGCTGGAGTAGTTGATGTGACGGTTGGAGCGAGGTCCGTGGTGAATGACCAAGTGTAGGTATTCGCCATTGGTGTCCCTGCGATGTCTTTGACACCTGTGGAGACAGTGGCGGTGTATTTTGTTGCTGCCGCCAGCGGTGAACTTGGCACGATCGTAGCGACGTCGTTGGCATAAGTCACGTTGGCTGATACTGCGACATTATTCGGACCGGCAAGTGAACAAGTGGATCCGTTAATGGATGCCGCGTTCATCGCTTCGCTGAATGTAATCAATACCGAAGAATTGGTTGATACGCCAATTGCATTTGCCGCCGGGATCGTACTGACAATTGTCGGGGCGATGTCTGTGGAAGCGGTGGTGAACTGCCAAGTGTAGTTGCTGACCATTGAGGTTCCAGCCACGTCCTTAACTGCATTGGTTACGACAGCCGTATAGACTGTGCTTCCAAGGAGCGGCGCGGTTGGGTCGAGGACTGCTGCATTGTTCGCATAAGTCACCGTTGCAGGAACAGGTCCGCCGCCTGCCGGTGTGAGCGTGAAGTTACTACTGTTGATCGTAGTCGCATTCATCGCTTCACTGAATGTTGCGGTCACCTTGCTGCTTATAGAGACACCAGTCGCCAGCGACAGAGGAACCGTTGAAAGGATGGTTGGAGCCACATCGATTGCACTCGTGGTGAATGTCCAACTGTAATTGTTGGCTAGGAACGTGCCTGCAACGTCTTTCACTCCGCTTGTCACATTTGCGGTGTATAGAGTGTTTCCCGCCAGCGGTGCCGTTGGTGTGAAAGTCGCTGTGTTACCTGTATAAGAGATTGCACCGGGAACCGTTAATCCGCTTGGAGCCTTCACGTTGAAGGTTGTTGGCGTAAACGAACCGGCATTCATCACCTTATTAAAAGTTGCTGAAATGATTGCGCTCGGTGACACTCCGACTGCTCCAGAGGTTGGAATTGTCGAGACGATTGTCGGAGGAGCGTCATTGGTTCCAGTTGTGAACGACCAAACATAAGGTTGGGCCAAGAACTGGTTTGCCAAGTTTTTGACCCCCGTCCCAATCGTGACTGTAATCAATGTGTTTTGAGGCATCAGGTTGTCCAGCTTCAACGTGGCCGTATGACCTGTGAAGGTGATCGTTCCTGCGAGGGATATCGAATTGGCCTTCGAAGTGATATTCTTGTGGTTGGAAGGAGCCGACTTCAAAAATGCATTCTCTAAGCTTGGTGCAGTAGCAGAAAAGGTCCCTGCGTTTAAGCTATCAGGCGACATCGGTGTGTTGAATGTCGCGGTGATCAGGCTGTTGGTTGGCACTTGCGATGAGTTATTGACCGGGGTGACAGAAATCACCGTGGGTCCTATGTTGGAGGTGCCTCCACCTCCGCAACTGATTGCGAAGAAGGAAGCCGTAAGGATGAGCGCTTGTCTGACGCTCGATAAGTTAAATTTCACCGATTGCTCCTTGGGTTAGAACTTGACGCTCAGTTGAGCCGAGAACAGGCCGCCTGTGAACCGACCACCGCCACCTTGGATGACCTGGAAGTCATTGGAGACGTCGGAAATTTGGTATTGGATCATGAGCTTGGCGACATTCGATAGTCGGTAGCCGATTCCCAAACTGGTCCACTTGTACGAAGCATCTGTGTTGCCGGGGTTGTTGGCAATGACTGCGGCATCTAGACCCATAAATTCGGAGTCGTGATAGCCCAGAAGTAAATCCAAGTCACTGTTCAAGTGCCAAGTCAGGCCAACATTCCAAGCCCGGATATCCGTGCCAGTATCGAAACCGGTTGTTCCGCCGAAATTGTTCGACTTGCCGGTATCCCATTCGACCCCTGCTTTAAGATCAAGAGAGTTCGTGATCTTGAAATGAGCACCGACGTTGAATCCCTTGATGTTGGTCGGGTTCCTTTGGATCCCAAGCTGTCCCCAGTCGCCCGGCGCCAGATAGTTCGCTTCGATTTGTCGATAGCCACCATTGACACCCCAGCTATTAGCCTCGTACTTGCCATCGACATGCCATGCAGCGTTGTCGACATTGTTGACCGTCGTGGAGTTTTGGAGAAGATCAGATTTCGAATATCCTCCACCAATGGAGAATTGCCCAAGGATGAAGTTTGCGTCGCCACCGTAAATGGCTAGCCGATCAGCACCGGTACCATCAACGGGGATACCTTTCAAGCTGTCCAAGACTAGATAGGCAAGGTTCAAGTTGCCATGCATATTCAGTGGTAAGTTAAGGTTGGCTCCAAGCATTCGATCGAAGGTCATCACTGGATAACCTCCGAATGGTCCATTGAGTGAGCCAGCTGTGATTGGATTGATTTCCACCCCATTTACGCTGGTCACTTTGCTTGAATTGCCAGCAAAGATGTCGAGCTTGGCCGGGCCAAAGTTGAACCCCAGGATGCCACCATCGAATCGGTAGAGACCGTCGTCCCATCGACTGTTTGCGAAGTAAGTGGTGTTGTCGATTCGTTGGAAGATATATGGGGAGACCTTATAGCCAACTCGTCCGACTTCTGCTCCAAATTGGAAGCCGGCAATTGACGTATCAAACTTGACAGAAAAGTCCTGCAGATAGACGTCGCTTCCACTTTGAGCGTAGCCTCCATTGGCTCCGTACAGAAAGGTGGATTGGCTTCCGAAAGTGTCGAGCATGTTGCCGACAACGAGTGTGCCTTTCCACTTGGGACCCGTTTCTTTGGTTCCTGAGAGAGTGAAGGCTCCTTCCTCTAACATGACGTTGTCCTTCGTCATGCTGTCAGGTTGCCCAGTAATGGGATTGACACCATTGAAGTGCCCATCCTGATCCAAGCCGAATCGATTGTCTCGGCTGTTCCCAGCAAGAACTAGAAGGTTGACATCTCCGCTGATGTTGACGGCTGGCTTCTGGTGCTCAACTTTGGTAAGTCGAGCATTGATATCGATGAGATCCTTCTTCATCGCCTCGACGTCAACACCAAGCGACTGTAGCTCT
>Ga0164296_1002070_pt1 | contig 20337 bp, 15 predicted proteins | sample GEODES057metaG_FD_113533 | JGI IMG/M metagenome (GOLD analysis project Ga0164296, IMG submission 113533) | Dystrophic lake water microbial communities from Trout Bog Lake, Wisconsin, USA - GEODES057 metaG | ecosystem: Environmental > Aquatic > Freshwater > Lake | place: USA: Trout Bog Lake...
GGATTGATGGGCTGCACGTTAGTGCTGTTCGCTTTTGGATTCTTCTTCTACCGCTTGTGGTTGGTGATGTTCCAAGCTACCGATCCTTACTACAAGATGATTGTCGGCGGTATCTTTGCCGCTCTAAGTTTCCATATGTTCGTCAATTTGGCGATGGTGATGCATATGGTCCCAGTGGTCGGATTGTGGTTGCCATTCCTCAGCTATGGCGGTACAGCCATGTGGATGTGCATGTCCTGTGTCGGGTTGGCTCTCAATATTCGTCGACGAGAGCGGCCTCTTTTGTTCTAGTTTCTAATTAAATCCTATACACGATGATAACGATTCTGGTTTCAGTGCTTGCATTATCCACGTCAGCCCCTCGCGTCAGCGATGAAGTTCAAGATCAGATTTTGAATACTGCGAATTTGCCTGCGATAGGACTTCACTTGGTAAAGGCAAATACTGGACACGCCGCTTGGGTCATCCGTGGAAATAACTTGACGATTGATTTAACTGGTCGAGTCTTACAATCTGGGAACGTTGAAGGTCGTACCCAGGCGGATGAGATTGGAACCGGAATTCTGCTGGATGGCTGTTCCAATGTCACTCTTAAGAATGTGTCTGTCACAGGGTTTCAGTGCAATATTCAGGCTAAAAATTGTACAAATGTAAAGATTCTTGGCGTTCAAGCCAACCGCAGCCGGGCCATGACGATCGCCTCTGAAGGCAAACCCATTGAGCAGTTCCTCAATCTGAGAAGTATCGCTGCATGGAGATCTTATGGAGCCGGCATTTGGCTGGAGCACTGCACGAAAGCCGAGGTCCTAGGATGTACGACTCAATTCGCTCAAAACGGTATCGCTTTGGTTAATTGTCAATCCTGTCTCGTCAACGACAACAACTGCTCTTACAACAGTGGCTGGGGTTTGGCTCTTTGGCACAGCACTGACAATGCGGTGGTGTGGAACCACGCGGATTTCTGTAATCGACCTTGGTCAGGTGGCTGGGGAGGCGATGCTGCTGGTCTGGTTGCAGTAAATAGCTGCACCAAGAATGTCTTCGTTGGCAATTCGCTCACTCATGGAGGAGACGGATTCTTCCTCACCGACTTGGTCAACGGTGGGTTCAACCCTGATACCAAGAGATATGAATTTCAAGGCTCGTCGAATCGAAACTTGGTGGCTTACAACGATGGTTCATGGTCATCGCACAATGCGTTCGAAGGAACCTTTGCCGAAGGGAACATCTACCTCAGGAATTATGCTGACGACTCGGACTATGGCTTCTGGTTGGGATTTGCAAGTCATTCCATGGTTGTTCAAAACGAAATCAAACGAATCGAACATGATGCTATTGCGATAAATCAGGGCGAAGTGAACACAATCTTTCGAAATGATATTGAAGATGTTCGAGGCAACGGCGTTCATGTCTGGTCCTCGCCAGGACCTGTTGAAGAAGACAAACCATCAGATCAAAATGAGGTTACGGCCAACCGGTTGGTGCATTGCAAATGGGCAGTGCAATTCGACCGATCCACGAACTATCAAGTACTAAGCAACACCGTGATGGACGCGCCTATTCCTAAAGAGATCAAGACCGGATTTTCAGACTTTGCCCATTCCCAACTCGTTGAGAACTGGCTTTACCATAAGGATGTCAAGGTCGCGGAAATCTGGAACAACCGTCGTCCCAAAGGTTGGCAATATTATCGAGAGACTAAGGGAGCAAAAGGGCAAACGGCAGTTAAGTTGGGTGCTTTCTCTCCTATTCTTTGACGCAACGGACCAAGTCCATTCCATTGCTCAAACAACCAAAATCGTTCTGTGACCTGGGACAGTTCGAAACGCCCTTCTGGTTTTGCGCGTCCTAAGCTATAATCATCTTGGCTCCAAGGATTGGCGCCAATGAAGGTCAAGGATGAGTGTGCGCGCCAAGCAGCCTGCTGTCAGTAAGGTTAGAGTCGAACCCAAAAGCTCCCACCGGGGTTTCGATATTGCGGGCATTCTTCTTTTTGCCACCGCAATCATCGTCATTGTGGCTTTGGTCACTCGCGATTCGGGAATCATCGGTTCCACCTTGGGTGCGCTCTGCACCATGTTATTTGGCAAGGGTGCGTGGGTTGTGCCGCCGATGTTTATCGTCCTTTCCGTTTGCTTTATCCGTGGAAAGGCGTTGAGCTCCAAGCATCTTACGTGGGGTGCATTGCTCCTCTTTCTGGCCGTTGTTGGGGCACTTGCCGCCAACATCAAAGGCGACTTCTTTGACCCTGAAGCGATCAAGTCGAGCGGCGGCTACTTAGGCGCTGTGATTGGATGGCTGTTCAATGCTTTGCTCGGCAATGCTTATGGCGTCGGACTAACCACCCTCGGTCTTATCGGAATCGTCCTGTGTGTCGATGTACCCATCCGTGACATGTTGGCTGCCGGTAAGGACCAAGCGATTACTCTCAAGCAAAAGACCATGGAACGTACGGTGGAGAGGCCTCGTTCCGGACAAACTCCCGAGGATCGTGTACGCGTGATTCGGGAGGGTCTTGAAAAGGCGCAGGCTGAGCCTGTTGTAGCTGCACCTTCTCCAGCCAAAACTTCTCGTGTTCCAAAGGGAATCGTAATGGAAGATCCCGATCCGGATATTCAGATCGAGGAAACGAAGTCGGTTCCGAAGACGAAGCAAGCTCCGGTAATCAAGAACACCGAAATGGCTGAAGTTCCGACATTGAGTTCAGACACTTCGAACATGAAGGAAGGCTATGACTTGCCTCCGATCAGCCTATTGGCAGAAGCTGTACTCAATCCCAAGCGAAGTCAAGCCGAGATGCAGAAGAACATCGAAACGCTTGAAGGGACCTTGGAACAGTTCGGCATCGATGCAACCGTCGTTGAGGTTGCAACCGGTCCAACCGTCACACGCTACGAAATTCAACTTGGCCCTGGAATTCGTGTCGCAAGAATTACCGCTTTGGCGGATAACATCGCCATGGATTTGGCAGCGTCTCAAGTACGAGTTGAAGCTCCCATTCCTGGTAAGGCCGCTATCGGTGTTGAGGTGCCGAACTCCAGTCCGACGGTCGTTACACTTCGAGAGCTCTGCGAGACCCCCGATTTCCGAAACCACCCTTCTCGGCTATGCGTTGCCTTGGGCAAAGATGTTAGTGGTGTCACTAAATATGCCGACCTTACGAAGATGCCGCATCTCCTGATCGGTGGTGCAACCAACTCTGGTAAGTCGATCGGGCTGGCAACGCTGATCACCAGCTTGCTGATGCGCAATACGCCGAAGGACGTTCGGATGGTCATGATTGACCCCAAGCGCGTTGAATTGACGCTGTTTGATCATGTTCCTCATTTGATGTGTCCGGTTATCAAGGACGTCAAAGAAGCAGCAGGTGTCTTGCGAGCGGTATGGCGCGAGATGGATCGACGCTACGATCTGTTCAGCAACGAAGGCGTCCGAAACATCGACGGATGGAATGCGAAAGCTACTTTCCAAGACCGGATGCCTTACATCGTTGTGATTATCGACGAGTTGGCCGACTTGATGATTCAATGTGGAGCGGAAGTCGAGACCACTATCGTCCGACTGGCCCAGCTTGCCCGAGCGGTTGGAATCCATTTGGTCATCGCTACTCAAAGGCCAAGCGTTGACGTTATCACTGGAATTATCAAGGCGAATATCCCCTCGCGTATCGCCTTCTCCGTAGCTTCACAAATTGATTCGAGAACGATCCTTGACTCCAAAGGGGCAGAGAACCTTATCGGTAAGGGCGATATGTTGTTCCAGCCGATCGACTCGATCAAGCCCATGCGCGTACAGGGCTGTTATGTCTCCGAGAAAGAGATTGACGCAGTCTGCAAATTCTGGCGCTCGCAACAAGCGCCAGAGTACGTGCTCAATCCGATTGAAGAGTCGGTTCACGATGGGGCAAAAGAGGGTGGCGACTTTGGCGAAGAAGTCGATCCATTCTGGGAGGACGCGGTGCGATGGGTGGTGGATCGGGGCCAAGCTTCGACCTCGATGTTGCAACGCAAATTCTCGATTGGTTTCCAGCGCGCGTCTCGCTTGCTTGACATGATGGAGGAGCGAGGCATTGTGGGTCCACGGGACGGCCCTCGACCACGCGAAGTCCTCGTCAACGTGATGGACGTTGATGCCTTGTTCGGCGTTGGTCCCCGCTACGATGTCGGCCCAACTATCGACGACGAGGAATAATTCACGGGAACTACCAGAAGTCGTTCATGCTCGGCTTCATTGCCCCCGCCCCACGGTGGCAATGTTAGTAAACGTCATCCCAACAACAAGTGCTGTGCATCCGAGCGACCGCGGCAGGGCGCTCACAAGGAAAGCAAAACGAGAGGCAGGATGGTGAGCTCATCCGCACAGGATGTGCCGGTCATCGATAAGTCCACTGCGGATCGCACTTCCTGTTTCGCCAACTTAACTGTTAGGTAAGCAAAAAGAGAATCTCATTCCTATCCAGTGGCCTGAGTCCGGTATCGAGCTTTGACCTGTCTGTTCCGAGGCCACACCGTGTTCGAGCGTATGCGAGTATTGGCCGAGGGACAGGTCAAGCGAGATTGCGTTAGGACTCGAGTCAGTGGATGGGAATGCGCCGCCTGCGCAAGGCACTTAAGAAAAATCCTATTGATCGAAGGCCAATTGCACTTCCTGTGCACTATTGCGAAACGTCCCGTTTCGCCAACTTAACTGTTTGGCAAGAATTGCGGCATCATGCCGCCAGCCTTGCCAAGCAACAATAACCCGTGAGTTCATCCGCACAGGATGTGCAAAAAGAATGGAAATAGGGGAAGGATTAGTGTAAGGCATGGATTCCATTTCCGTCGACTGTTTTGCAGACCCAAGATAGACCATAGCTGACTCTGGTCTAATCTCTTATTCAGTGAATGACATGAATCTCATTCACTGAACCAGGTAAAAGCCTACTATGGTGCTTCTTGCTTCACTTCTTTGCCTCACGCAGACTCCTGTGGATATGACGAAACAGGTTCGTCAAGATCTGATGAAGCAGGTCGTGACGCGGCTTTCGTCTATGCCCAATCGCAACACAAACAATGCCACGCTCAATGAAGCGGCTGACTATCTTGCGTCGATCTATCGTGCAATCCCGGGCTTCCAAGTGGAGATATTCAAGTACACCGCTCCCAAGGGGCAACGGGTCCCTGTGGAAAAGGAAGTAGTGGAAGTCGTGGCAACTCTACCGGGTGAAACGGATCATCGAATTATCGTGGGTGGCCACTTTGACAGCATCAATATGCAAGACCGTAATCTCGATGCGGTTGCACCTGGAGCCAACGATGACTTAAGCGGCACCTCTCAGACGATTGAGGTGGCTCGGGTCATGGCCCAGCGGAAGTGGAAGAACACCTTGGTATTCGTGGCGTTCAGTGGGGAAGAGCAAGGACTCCTCGGCTCAAGAGCGCTCGCCAAATTTGCCAAGGCTCAGAACTGGAAGATTGATGCTGTTTTGAGTAATGACATCGTTGGAAACGGGGCAGCGCTCAATGGTCAGAAAGACAAGCACCATGTTCGAGTCTACAGCGAAGAGCCTGTAGCTGCAACAGGTGCGCGAACGAATCAGCCGATGCACAACAGCCGAGAATTGGCTCGTTTTGTCGAATGGAATTCGCGTGGCAAATTGCATGGGTTCTCGCCGCGTTTGGTATTCCGAAAGGATCGCTATCAGCGAGGGGGCGACCACACTTCCTTCAATCTGGAAGGGTTTACGGCCGTTCGATTCACCGAGTCGTTTGAAGAGTTCACCCGTCAGCACACAACCGAAGACAAGGTGCAATACGTTGACTTCGATTATCTGGCGAATGTGGCACGTTTGAACTTACTGACTGCAGCATCACTGGCAAATGCAGAGGGTGCTCCCGCAGATGCGCGGATGGATCCAAAGCAGGCTCACGATACAATCATTCGTTGGAAGCCAGCAACTGGGATGTATCGAATCTACTGGCGCGATTCAGCCAGTCCGATTTGGCAAGGTTCCTTGGACGTCGATGCTTCAAAGGGTGAGTACAAGGTCGAGAAGCTGAACAAGGACGATATGGTGTTTGGTATCGGGGCTATCGGTGGCGTCCCCATTAGCCTCGGCTAAGTGAAGCTGGTAATTGAGCTTCTTCCTCTGTGATATTTACAGGCAATGAGAAAATCGTGGGAAAGGTCGGGTTTGAGGGTGTTTCCCTGATGCCGAGGGGCAATCGGGACTAGTTTAAGCATGGGCACCCCTAAAGCCTCAGCCTTTCTTTTCCTCTAAGACCGAAAGCGCTTTTTGCACCACCGGATCCGTTTCCAAAGTTGGGTGAAGGCCGGTGTCAGGGACCACAATATCGGGAGTCACTCCTAGCCCCTCCAATCGCACGCCATGGATCGTCACGTAGTCCGACAAAGGAAATTGGAGCATGAAGCCGTTGGTTGCGCCGACATACAAAGAGACCAAAACTGCACCAGCAGATTTCGATCCGAGAACCTTGGAGCCCAAAACGTCTCGTAGGCCCTGAGCTGCGATTTCTGAAGCGCTTCCCGATTGTCCATCGATCAACACGGCGATTGTTCCTGTGAAAATCGGCACATTCTGGTCCACAATTGGCCGAAGTTTCTTCTTGGTCCATTTGGCAATCGCGGCAAGATCCTTTATATCTCCATGGATCGCTTTTGTGTAGTCGTCTGCAATCGAGCGGTCGATAAAGGTACCAACTGGTTTGTCGAATGGAGTGAGATAGCCAAGTAAATGGCGCAAATTTCCGATTTCACCGCCCCCATTGCCCCTGAGGTCAAGAATGAGGTGCTTGGCGGTTTGGGCCTCGCTCATGAACTCAGAGACCCGTTTGCGGTCATAGGAGAAGCCGAACGTGTTTACAGACAGTAGAACCGTGTCCTTTGTGACCCAGTGAAGTTCTTCTGGCCTGATGGCTGAGAACTTTCTGCGGGTCAGAATGTAGTCCTCTGTGTCCTTATTGGGATGGGCGACCGTAAGGGTCACGTCGGTCCCCTCGTCTCCCTCGATGGCCGATGCCGCTTTGGCTGGCTTACCATCAATCAGCTTGATCGTATCGCCGGGAATAATGCCGCCGCGATCGGCAGGCGCATTGGGAACCGTTCGAGTCACCAACAAGCCATCCGGTACAACCCGTGTACTAATCCCGATGCCGACCATTTCACCCGTCAATCGCAGATCAGCAGTTTTGGGAGCATTGAGGATGGTATGGCTGGCCCCGAACTTCTTGAGCGCCAGATTGACTGCCTTCTGGAACTCATCATCATTATTGGAGGCGTCGATCAGCCCTTGTTCTGCCTTTAGGAAATCGGGCCACTTGGAGAAATCAACTCCTGGAACGAAGGCGTTTTTTGAAAGAATTGCGGTGACTTGCTCCAGAATCTCTTGCTTGACGAGCGGATTGTTGTCGATGGTCTGCGCTTGGCCAAGGCAAAACGCAAAGACAACGAGGAGAACTGCCAAGCATCGGTTGAGACTGTTGGAAAATCGATTGGTCATGGAGTCTAGGGCTAAGTTCTATTTTGATTGACTCAAGATTTGACGAGCCTTCTCAATGGCTAAATCCTTTGAGTCCTTGCGGTGGACGATCGGATCGGGCACTTCAAAGTCGGGCTTGATCCCGTTGCCCTCCAATCTTACGCCCTTGAGGGTGACATAGTCTTGAATGGGAAGTTGGATCATGTAACCATTTCCCGCCGAAACAATAATCGACGCGAGGACGGCTCCTGCGGATTTAGTTCCAATGACGGGTGATCCCAATTCATCGTGAAGAGCGGCAGCCGCAATCTCTGAGGCACTGGCAGAAAATCGATTGATCAGGACGGCTGTTTTGCCGGTAAAGAAGGGTGCTTCTGACTGTCGAATGGGTCGAAATTTGCGGTCGGTCCATTGAGCAATAGCAGAAAGATTTGTGGCACTCCCCCCGGTCTTCTGCACGAAATTATCAATCGTAGACTTGCGCAAAAACGCTCCCACAGGCTTGGTCTCAGGAATGAGCATTCCGAGCAGGTGCTGCAGATTGGGTACCGCTCCTCCACCGTTGTATCGTAAATCGAGAATCAGGTTCTTCGCATCTTGGACGTCTTCCATCATCTCATCAATCATCGACCGATCGTATCCATCATCGAAGGAATTGATCCTCAGAACCGCCGTCGTCTTGTCAACCCAATTCAATTCGGGCGGTCTGACCGTGGAGTACTTTTCACGGACCAGCTTGAGCGACTCCAGCTTCCCATTGGGATGCTTGATCTGAACCTGGACTTCTGTTCCTGCCTCTCCGGTGATGCCGTGGCTGGCAGAAACAGGCTTCCCGTTGACTTCGGTGATCACATCACCTTCCGCAATTCCGCTTCGGTCGGCAGGACCACCGTGAACCACTCTTACAATCATCAAGCCCTCTGAGCTGTTGATCGTGCTGATACCAATGCCAGATGTCGACCCGGTGCGACGAATTTGGGCTGCTCTAGGTGTGAGTAATAACACATGGCTTGCGCCGAATTTCTTGAGGGCACCATTCACAGCCCGTTGAAATTCCTCATCCGTTCCTGCTGCATCAATCTCTGATTTTTGATCCTTCAGGAAATCTCCCAACTTGCCGAAATCAACTCCCGGGACGAAAGCTCTTTCAGAAATTACAGTTGAGAGCCTTTGAATCACATCAGCCTTGATTTTCGCATCGGGGCCAGTGGATTGGGCATGTGATGAGGGACATAGAACCGCTAGGGCCAAGATAACTTTTACCCATCGCCCAATCTTCTGCTCAATCCAGCCCATCAGTAATACTTTACGGTCTACAAACTCAACTTCGCTCCTGGTAAGAGACTTTTCAGTGACTCCAACTATGAGATGAACAATGGGTAGTTCATCGTTCTAGAACTCTTGAAAATTCTCAGTGCGCTCGAAAGTAGCGAAGAGAATCCAGTTCAAGATGAAGTCCTCCAGGCTGATCTAGCCTTCCGAAACTTCGACTCTGATACCAATCTTGGCGATGATTTCAGCTGCTGTTTCACAGACCTCTTTGGGGCCCTGGTGGACAACTGACCTACCCAGATTATCGATCTCCCATGTTTCGATATTGGCTTCTTCCTCATCACAACCCGTAGCGGCCATCAGGATGAAGACCACTTCGTCCCAAGTGTTATAGTCGTTATTGAAAACCGTCACGATCCAGCCGCCATGGCCCGTGCCGTTGCTGTCGAGCACTTCGGGGAGTTCAATTGTTCCTGGAGATGACATCAGTCGTTCCACTCTCGGGCAACTTCAGTGGCGACTCCAATGGAGGAGATAATCCTAGCTGCGTCTTCGCACTCTTCTTTGCTTGCAAAATGGACAGGCGCTTTACCGAATGTGTGAGCTTCCCACATTTCGATAGCCGCTTCCTCAACATCGCATTTTGTAGCGACCATGAGAATGTTCACGACTTCATCCGTGGAGTTCGTTTCGTTGTTAAAGATGATTACCATCCAACGACCAATTCCAGCGCCACTTTGGGCCTGATTGGGATCAGCAACCGGGAAGGACATTCGCACATTCATTCGTTTGCAGGATAATTTTTTACTTAACAAAGCCTTGACGTCAAGGGCTAGGGGATTGTTGCATTTTTGGATGGCTTGAGGACCGGCAACAGTGCTTCTAAGGCAAGTTTGAGAAGGGCGACCAAAGCAAGGATTAGGCCAAGTTTTAAACCCGGAGGAGAATATTGAAATTCTACTTTGTGGATACCTTCCTTCAGGTCAACTTCCATCCAAAGACCACTTCCCATTTCAGTGTTTTGTCCATCGACTTGGGCGCTCCAGCCGGGCATATTCCGATCTTTAACAATAAGTTTCCCAGGACCTTGGGCTTGAATTTTCAACTGGCCAAAACCCTCGTCTTGAATCTGAGCCGGTCCTTGAGGCGTGTAGGCTCGTCCTTTACTCGGGATTCGATATTTAAAAATTCCCGTGCTATCGGCCACCGCCGGAGGCAATGAGGAGATTTCCTTGAGGCTCCAAACCTCGGTCACTCCTGCATCAGCCAACTTGGCGATATCAGCTGTTGGCTTGATGAACATCATGTTTCCGTTTGCGGGAGGTGCGGCATCTTTGCCATCAATATCTTTAAGTAGCGCGACAGTATCCCTGTGGAGAAGCGAATCGTATCCGTCCAGGCTGTGAATTCGGTTCAGTGCGGCCAAATTTGGCGGCAACACTGCGTGTTGTGCCGTGAAAATATCCCACGCACTATTGAATGCAGCTATCCGCTCTGAGCCCAAGTTGGCGCTTACCCTAAGGTCGGGATTGCCGGTGGGAATCAGGGCGGTTCCGAGGAATGCAATCGACGAGAGGATGGGAATTGCCAGAAGCAAGCATTTGGTGCCGAGACTCGGCTTATACAGATAGAGTGCGACACCCAAAATCGAAACCGCCAAAACGCTAACGAAAGAGCCCATGGCACCAGCCTCAGCCTGCTCCTTGATTTGTCGGATCGTGTCAGTATTCATGGCTGGAGGAACGGCATATCCATTCTTCAGCGTAAAGAGCACCACGGCCAGACCGACAAAGATAAGGCTGGCAGTTGAAGCTTTCTTCTTATCAACAGTGGTGAGGGAAAGCCGACTCACCGCGACTCCAGTAGCAACACTTGCAGCGAGCACGAATAGCGATATAGCGCGCCCAGGTGAACCGGTTGAGGACCAACCAGGCACCAGGTAGTAAAAAGCTCGATTCAGTGGTGTTCCCGCCGCCACCAGAAATCCCAATAGGCCGACCAATCCGATGCCCCAAACTCGATCGGTTCTCTTAGCGAGTAAAGGGAGGAAGCAAAGTAGAAGCGCGGCAAAAACACCGATTCCAATCGCAGACTCGGCAAAGTTTGCCCCCGGTTTGAGTAGAGCCGGATAGTAGGTCGAGACGGGTAGTCCGTCGATGCCCTGTCTTGGATTACCTTGGATGGAGGGAGCAAGGAGTTTGACCCACTCATACGGCTGGATGGCGCTGTCCACAAACGCGGTGTAACCAGCATCTGTAGGGGTGTTACGCCGATGCGAGAACTGAGAGTATTGGAGGACTGCGAGCAACTGAGGGGCGGCAATAAACACGCCTAGAATAGTTGCCAGCACAACATGAAGAGCCGTTTTCCCACTAGCTCCGCGAGCTGTAGGCACATCCGTGCCTACAGTGGCCCACATCCAAATTGAGTGCAAGAGTAAGGCGATAAACCCATATGCAACAAACTGCAGGTGCCCCGCCAAAATCATGCCACCAATTGCCAAGCTTAGCGCGACCGCTTTGAGACTATAAAGGTGGCTTGGTGACTTCACCCAACGAGGAAGGTTCTGGGACAGATTCGACGAGACCGGAGGAGTCATAAACATCTCGGTCGTAATGCCAAGCACCCAAGGAATCCAAGAGACTGTTTCGATAACGCTCGGCAAAGTCGTCCAAGCGACCATGAAGCTACTACTGGAGAACAGTGAGCCTGCTATCGCACCACCCAGTCGTGATGCTCCAAGTCGGCGACTCAAGGAGTAAGCACCTAGGCCTGCCCATGCCAAATGAAACCATGCAAGTAGCGACATGCCCGTTGCCGTCGGGAGGTGAAGGATTCCACAAAGGATATGAGGTGGATAGAATCCACCTGACTGTGAGTTTGCCAGAAGAGGAGTACCAGCTAACTGGTAGGGATTCCAAAACGGCATTTGGCCTTTCCCCCATGCTTCAAAAACCATGTCTCGCCATACATAGAACTGAAGCACGCCATCGGCTTGAAGCACATCCCATGGTTGGGCAGCCTTAGGGCCATTCCAAGGAGCCATTTGACGAATCTGATCAAACGGTCCGATCGCCTCACCACCCAGGATGGCTCGATTCAGAGGAATGAGTGGTAGTAGGGCCAGAAAGATAATCGGCCAATACTTTCGAAGCCAAAGCGGCAGGGATGACTCAGAAGTGCGATTCATGGGTCCAGTGGGTTCTTACCCTATCTCAAAGAAACATTGAAGGCAAAATAAAAGCTCCCAAGTCACTCTGGATGGGACTTGGGAGCTTTGAAGTGAAATCGGATTAGCAGTATGTGATCTGCTGCAGTGCCTTCTCGTGCGAAGGATTGACGGCCAGGATTGCTTTGAAGTTAGCACAAGCCTCTTCGAACATTCCCAGCATCATCTGTGTCATGGCAAGGTCGTATTTAACTTCCAAGTTGCCAGGATTGCGGGCACTTAAGCCCTGCAGAGTAGCCACTGAACCATCAAAGTCTCCTTCAAAGCCCTGAATGAGCCCAATCTGATGGAGAGAATTCACATGGCCGGGATCCAGCTGAAGGACTCGCTGAAGCTGAACGCGAGCTTCACTGTAATTGCCACTACAGCGGAGTTCAAACCCACGCTGATACATCTGTTCAATATCGGTTGTCATAGCTGCCGCTGAGCCAAAAGTATAGCACTCGAATCTAAAGCAAGATATCCCCGCGAGATGCAGGGATATGCTTAGTGTTTCATTTTTTGCGTAGTTTTACGCTACGCTGGACCGGGTTCGAGGCGAGGAGGAGGAATTTGAGCTTTTGCCGACTTGTCGGTCTCCTTTGTTTCCTTGAAGTGATCGTTTGGCTGTTCGACCTTCAAAGGCATTGGAGGGAGGGCTTCACCAGCCATGACCGCCAAGAATTCATCTCGGCTCAAGGTCTCTCGCTCGAGCAACGATTGAACCACAGCATCCAACTTTTCTCGATGAGTCGAAAGCAGTTCGGTGGCTCGTTGGTGACATCGGTCGACAATGGAGCGAACTTCTTCGTCGATCATCTTAGCCACTTCTTCCGAGTAGTTTCGTTCGTCGTTGTAATCTCGTCCCAAGAATGGGTTGTGAGTTCTGCGACCGAGGGCCAAAGTTCCGAGCCTTTCGCTCATGCCGTATTCGCATACCATAGCTCGAGCGATTCTTGTAACTCGTTCCAAGTCGTTGCTTGCACCCGTAGTCGTTTGGTTGTAAACGATCTCTTCGGCGACGCGGCCGCCCAGTAGGGCCGTGACGTCATCGATGAGCTCGTCGTTGGAAACCAAATACTTGTCTGTAATTGGCATCTGCCAAGTCGATCCGAGTGACATACCCCGGGGAAGAATCGTGACCTTGTGGACTGGGTCAGCATGCTCCAGTAGTTCTCCGACAACGGCGTGTCCTGCCTCGTGGAAAGCGATGATTTCTCTCTCTCGCGGGTCAATGACGCGGCTGCGGCGTTGTGGCCCCGCAATGGTCCGGTCCAGGGCTTCTTCGATGTCCTGTTGCTGAATCTTCGTATGGCCTCGTCGGGCTGCCAAGAGCGCACTCTCGTTCAGCATGTTAGCGAGGTCGGCACCAGTGAAGCCTGGTGTACTCTTAGCAACGATATCGAGGTTGATGTCCGGCTCAAATGGTTTACCCTTTGAGTGAATCTTGAGGATCGCCAATCGGCCAGTCGCATCCGGTCCGTCCACCACGATCTGTCGATCAAAACGACCTGGTCGTAGCAGCGCAGGGTCAAGGACATCTGGTCGGTTTGTGGCAGCGATCAGGATAACCCCTGAGTTGGGATCAAATCCGTCCATCTCTACCAGGAGCTGGTTGAGGGTCTGCTCTCTCTCATCATGCCCACCACCGAGACCTGCTCCACGCTGTCGGCCAACCGCGTCAATTTCGTCAACGAAAATGAGAGATGGTCGATGTGCTTTGGCTGTCTCAAACAGGTCGCGAACTCGAGCAGCACCCACACCAACGAACATTTCGACAAAGTCTGAACCGCTGATGTGGAAGAAGGGAACACCCGCTTCGCCGGCAATCGCTCGCGCCAGATATGTCTTTCCAACGCCTGGAGGGCCAGTGAGTAGGATGCCCTTGGGGATCTTTGCACCGAGCGCGGCATACTTCTTCGTGTTCTTCAAGAAGTCGACAATTTCGAAAAGCTCTTGCTTCGCTTCTTCGATACCGGCGACATCATCAAAGGTCACCTTGGTTCCACTCTCGCCCACTCGCTTTGCCTTGCTTCGGCCAAAGCTCATGGCCTGATTTCCACCCATTTGGGCAGGGCGAAGTACCAAGAACCAAAGGAGAACCATGAACATGATCGGAATGATCAACATTCCAACCAGGTTGATGACGCCTGCGATAAGAGGAGGGTGCTCGAACTGCCAATTGACACCCGTAGCATTGAGGGAGTTCTGAATGCTTGCGGCGGATGCGGAATTTTGGTCCGGCACCGTGGCGATGAATTCGGCTCCGCTCTTGAAGTCCTTCTTGAATGTTCCGGTAAGGCTGGTGCCTTGCCAGTTGGCCTCAGCGATCTTGTTCTCCTCGATTGCCTTCATCAGCTCATTGTTCTTGAGCATGACCGGCTTGGGACCCATGATCGAATTGCCTGTTGACAGCTGACTCATCAGCGCGACCGCGCCAATGATGCTGATGACTATAAGCAGAAAAATCCGTGCAGTTTTGTTCAAATTTTCTCCGCGTAAAGGTGCCTTATCCTTACGCTACGCCTTTAATCCTAAGCTTGTTCCGTTTATTATGTCAGCCTTATCCCCGAATAGGACCAAATCTAAGGTGAAACGCTCGTGTCGTATCGGCATTTGGGGCTGCTCTTTCTCCTAAGCAAATGCCCGGTATCCAAAGGGGACCGACCATATCACAAACGATGGGTATGCGTGATCGCGCGGCAATTGTTAGTTTTGCTTCGGAGAGAATATCTGATAGCTTTCGACGTCCGTGGAATCCCAATGGTTGCATAACATCGCCTTGCTTTGCACTACGGAAGTATAGGGCACCGTGAACTTTGTCCGCATCGAGCCATGTTTCCATGTCACCACGGGATGGCCGAGTGGTGGGAGACAGGGTCAGATCAGCATCAATTTGCCATCCAAACTCATCACTCATCGTCTCGCCCGGAATAGTTAAAGTGTGGCGAAAAGGAGTGGAGACCGATAGGCGGCGAAAATCAACGACCTTATCGTCCCACTCAACAACGACCTCACCCCCTTCAGAACTTACTGAACCCTTGGTCCCTTCCACTAGATTGGTGTAAACGATGTGGGTTTGTTCGTAATCCAGTGCACCGCCAAGAACTTCGGTTGCCAGTCGGATCCCTCTTTTGATCAGCGGGGGCGGGAAGTGGGCCAAGCGCGCTCGATCCATTCGAATTTCAACGTCCTCAGTAAGGAATTTGAGGTCTCCATTGATGTCGACCTCACTCTGCTCCAGGGCTGAAGCGGCCATGCCATTCAAAAACTCATCTTCTTCCCGGGCAATTGCTGAAAGCCGAATGATGGATTGATCAAAAGCGGGATTGATCTGTCGCAATTCACCGATGACTCGATGCCGAATTCGAGCCCGTGAAAAATTGAGATCGCCGTTGGCAGGATCATCATGGGTCCAAAACTGATTTTGTTGGCAATAGCTTTGCGTTTCCTCTCGGGAGAATGGCAGGAGAGGACGCACGATATTATCCCTTCGTTCAGGAATGCCACCCAGGCCATGAATACCGGTCCCTCGAGCAAGATTGAACAGGATCGTCTCAACTTGATCCGACCGAGTATGAGCGGTGGCAATCAGGTCGCAACTCAATCGGAACGATGCTTCGGTGAAAAAGCTATACCGAGCCTTTCTCCCTGCCTCTTCTAGACCAATTCCCATCTCTTCAGCCATAAGAGGAACGTTGGCTCGGCCAGCTGCAAATGGAACGCCTAACTGGTCAGCAAAACTCCGACAGTTTTCCAATTCAGATTCAGCCTCTTCTCGTTGACCGTGATGGAGGTGAGCAGCAACGCAGTCGACGCCAGATTTTGCCAAGAGATGAAGCAGTGCCGTACTGTCTGCCCCTCCACTGTATCCCACCAAAACTCGAGAACCGGGTGGAATGAGTTGTGAATCGGCCAAGTGAGTACGGAACCGGTCAAGCATTCCTTATATACTACCGAGCCGATCACTTACCAGATTGGGATCGGGCATTTGGAGGCGAAGTGGCTATTGTCGTAGAACGGCACCCCAATCGCCTGAGAGTATTTCAGGCCCAACTGCAACAGTTGCTGGGCAGAAATGTTAAGAGGTTGTCCAGGAACCAATTGACGCGAATCACTTTGGAGCACCATGAGCGGCTCTCCTGGTTGGCCCTGCGTTTCTGGCCGAACCTTCCAATGCAGGACAAGGTGATAAGTGATACCACCCGGCATAAGTCGAGAATTGGGCTCTGCAATCAGCACGATTGCATCCAGATGAGATAGGGATCCGACCGTTTGTTTGGGGAACAGGCCTGGACCCTGACGCCTGCGATAAATCTTTTCCTTGAGGTCAAAACTAATACTGACCAGAGAGTACGCCGCAGCCACACCAGCCAACACTAACAGGGTGCCTACGAGAAGCCACCATGTCGCTGAGAAACCAAAATTGTCCCCTGTCAAGCCGATGAGTATCATGAGACACCCGGCCCCGACTGTTCCTCGGATCAAACCGTGATAGACGACCGGTGCGGCAAAAACCAATCTCCGCCCTTCACCTTGAAATCGGCCGAAGAGCGGAGTTTCCAACATCATAACGAAGTCACCTTGCCAATAAAATTACGCTTGCTTGGTCGGTTTTTCCAACGCGAGTTTCAGCACTTGATCGGCATGCTTTACGAAATATGTCTTGAGATCCTTTCGAATCTCTGCAGGCACATCTTCCAAGTAATCCTTTTCGTTCTGATCGGGCATGATAAGAGTGTTGACACCTGCGCGGTGCGCCGCGAGAACCTTTTCCTTGATCCCGCCAACTGGCAGAACCTGACCACTTAGCGTGATCTCTCCGGTCATCGCAAGACGCGGACGTACTTTGCGATTGGTAAGGAGCGAGGTTAGAGCCGAAAGCATAGTCACACCAGCACTGGGGCCGTCTTTGGGTACGGAGCCAGCAGGAACATGGACGTGAATTTCCATCTTGTCGTAGAAATCAGAACTTAGTTTCAGTTCATCAGAATGACTACGAATGTAGCTCAATGCGGCCGTAACTGACTCTTTCATCACGTCACCAAGCTGTCCTGTGACAATGAGGCCCTTGTGGCCCGGCATTTTCGCTGTTTCAATAAACAGGACGTCTCCGCCTACTGGAGTCCAAGCCAAGCCTACGGCTGTCCCTGGGGGCAGTTCGCGGCTAACCACTTCGTCATGGTTGAATCTTGGTGCCCCAAGAACAGATTCCACAAATTTGGGTGTTACTGTGACCTTTCCTTTATGTCCTTCTGCAAACATTCGGGTTGCTCGCCGGGTGACACTCCCAATCTCTCGTTCCAGATTTCGGACTCCAGCCTCCCGCGTGTAGGCACGAACGAGTTTTTGAATACTTTCTCGCTTGAAACCGATCTGAGTAGGCTTCAAACCATGCTCTTCGATCTGCTTGGGGATGAGATGGCGGATCGCAATTTCGATCTTCTCTTCCTCGGTATAGCCACCCAACTCAATGATCTCCATTCGGTCGCGCAAGGCGGGAGGAATGGTGTCTAATCGATTGGCAGTCGTGATAAAGAAGACTTTGCTCAGATCAAAGGGGACATCGAGATAGTGGTCTCGGAACGTACCATTCTGTTCTGGGTCGAGCACTTCCAACAGGGCGGACGAGGGGTCTCCTCGGAAATCGTTTCCGAGTTTGTCAATTTCATCAAGTACGAAGACCGGATTGTTCGTTTCTGCTCGTCTGAGCCCTTGAATAATCTGTCCAGGCAACGCGCCGATATAGGTTCTTCGATGACCTCGAATTTCCGCTTCATCACGCATGCCTCCCAATGAGATACGGCCGTACTTGCGCCCCATTGCTTGCGCAATAGATCGACCCAGTGAAGTCTTACCGACACCAGGAGGGCCCGCAAAACAGAGGATCGGTTGGCGGATCTTGCCGTCGGTCTTTACTTTGCGCACGGCAAGGAATTCGATGATGCGCTCCTTAATCTTGTCCAATCCAAAGTGATCGTGATCCAGCACTTCCTTTACATGTGCCAGTTCAAGATTGTCTTCCGTGGACTTGCCCCAAGGCATCGACACCATCCAGTCGATGTATGTTCGGGCAACGGTGTATTCAGGGGCACCAGGATTCATGCGACGTAGCCGATCAAATTCTCGATTGGCTTCTCTGAGAGCTTCCGCACTCATCCCAGATTTGTCTATCTTTTGTCTAAGCTCGTCTAGCTCTTCAGTCCGATCATCGACTTCACCGAGCTCACGTTGAATCGCCTTGAGCTGCTCTCGCAAGTAGTAATCCCTCTGCGACTTGCTCAATTCTGTGTTGACTTCGTTTTGGACCTTGCTCGCCAATTCCAGAACACGAACTTCCTTACTGAGCATCTCCAAAAGGCTATGCAGTCGTGTTTGAACATCCAAAGTTTCTAGAACACGCTGTTTGTCATCCACGCTCAGAGTCATGTGGGCGGCGACCAGGTCTGCCATGACGTTCGTTTCCTGTACAGCTTGGGTCAGACTGCGAAGTTCATCGGGAATCTGAGGTGAGAGTCGAATCGCTTGCTCGAATAGGGCTGCAACCGATCGTCGTAAGGCTTCGATCTCTTCGGCCTTCTCCGGCGGCACGTCTTGCTCTTCCAATACTTCAATGCGCGCACGCATGTATGGGGCTTCACTCAGGCGCTCAACAATACGAAATCTGGATACGCCTTGAACAATCAGTCGCACTGCGTCGGGCATTTTGACCAACGTGCGAATGATGACGGCGCATCCATATTCGTAAACATCGTCAAACCCTGGATTCTCATCCTGGGGCTGCCGCTGGGCTACGACGCCAATCACACGATTGTTGCCGACGATGCTTTCGTCAATGAGCTGAACTCCTGCTTCGCGAGCTACGCTCAGAGGCGCAATGAGCATGGGGTAAATCACGCTGTCGCGAAGTGGCAGAATGTTAAGCTCGGATGGAACATCCGGTCGGGATTCTTCGTCCGACGGCTCCTGCATTTGCGGTTCAGTGAGTTCCGCATCCAAGGATTCGTCTTCTATGGGTAGTTTTACTTCTGCCATTAATTGCTCACGATCGTTACGGTGCCGGTTACTTCGAATTGTTCCTGCTTAGGAATCATAACCAGTAGAAAACCGTTTCTGTATTGGGCGCGCACGTTCGATTCATCGATCGGGGTGTCGGGTAGCCGGACTTCTCGTTGAAACTCTCCATAGAAGATTTCAAGCTGGTGAATGCCGGTTCTGATGCCATCGGAATAGTCTTCTTCGATTCGAACACCCTTGAGTAGCATCGAGTGCCGTTCGGGTAGGTAAAGAAGCTGAATCTCTTCGCCACGGACTCCAGCGATCTCTGCTTTCAATATATAGCGGGATTCCTCTTCGATAAGATCAATCTTGGGCTCCCACGCTCGGCCTGACGCAATGCGGGGACGTCCACTGGCGAGTTCCTCATTGATGCGGTGCAATTCACTACCGCCCTGCCAGTACCATTCTTCGACCTTTCGGCGTGCCATATCTGATTCTACTTGTTGGTTCTGCGTTAGGTTTTAGGGAATGGGGAGAACTCGCCCCTTAAATTTGCCAATTCAGGCTACGCCAGATCTGCGAGTCCGCGGCGAGACAAGCTAGCGGCAATTGCGCCGAGAAGCACACAAGCGCCACCCAACTGCATGGAAAGCGGGACACCATAGGTCGTCAGCTTGATTGGGGTGGACATGATTATCAGAGTGTGATCCAGACGGGTTTTGTTCGCCAACCAGCCAAAAAAGAGCACGCCAAAAGGGGAAAATCCATTCAACGCCCAGATGTGCATTGCCAAAACCCTGCCGCGTAGCCGTTCTGGCGACATCAACTGAAACAGGGCATTTGTCGTGTTCAGCTGAGCTACTCCTGCTGCCCCGATCATGGCTAGAATGGGAAATACGAAGATCGGGTGTCGGGCGATACTGAGAAGCACCAACCCCACCGCGAGGGTCCACATGGAACCTCGGATGATGCCGGCTTTGTGATGGCTTTGGGCGTACTGGGTGACTAAAAGCAAACCAGAGAATGCTCCAATTCCCACGGCGGTGAATGCCGTTCCCAATGTCTTCTTTGCCGCTTCTTCGTTGACGATACCCATCACCTGGTGGACGTAAGCAGGCAAAAGCGGTAGGTAAGAGAGTCCAAATCCGGCAGTGACCGTTTCCAGAAGGAATAGAGTCTTTAAACGACGGTCTCTCATTGTATAGAGAAACCCCTCAGTAATCAGGTCACGAATTGGCTGAGGTTCCCGTGGGTGGGAAGATAGGTCGGCTTTGATCGCCAGGGCCGCCCAGATCAATGCAATGAAGCTGATGCCATTCAAGAGGTAGCACATCGCAACTCCGAAATGAGCGAGTAGCAAGCCACCAAATGCGGGGCCAAA